>BNJS01000729.1_pt1 | contig 333703 bp, 374 predicted proteins | sample 8540461 | NCBI WGS metagenome assembly BNJS01 (sample SAMD00202454, study PRJDB9452) | human saliva metagenome | isolation source: human saliva | place: Japan
TTATTAATTATGTCAATAGAAAATAGAAAAAGTTTAGAAAAAAATCCTTTTTTTATATTTTTCTAAACTTTTTTTCTTCTATAAATATGTTCTTTTTTTATCGTTATTTAGTAGTTTGTCTGTGAACTATTCTATAAGGTAGATTCATTTCATTTTCTTGTACATTAAATTCTTCTAATTCTACCTCGTCTATTTCTTCACCTTTTCTTTTTAGCTTTTTTCTATATCAATAATTTTTGTTAATACACGCATTGATACTGCTCCAATATCAAAGATTGGTTGGAATATTGAAGAAATTTTTTTGGTCTTGTCATATTTATTAGTTTTGTATTTTCTAATGATAAGATTTGTAATTCTCCTGGAATACTGATTCCTAAATCTAATGCTTGTTGCATTACTGCTAAGGCAACTTCATCGAACATAGTAATTACTACTTCTGCGTCAATATTACTTATAGCTTTATATAGTTTATTACTTTCTTTGTATGTTCTGTATCCATCAATTATATTTTTGTGGTTTGAAGTCTACTTTTTTTCTGATGCTAACGCCTCTTTATATCCTTTTTATAAGTCTTTGTGTTTTTTTGGCTTTCATACTTATCTATAACTAATGAGATATTTTTTTAGATCCTTTTGCTAAAAATTCTTTAGTTACATCATATGCAGCTTTTTCATAATCTATATTTACAGCATAGAAATCAGAATCAGTACCTAAGTTGCCTGCTAAAACTACTGGTATTTGAATGTCTTGTAAGTAATTTTTAGAACTATCTGATAAAGAATGTCCTAAGTATATAATTCCATCTACTTGTTTACTAACAAATGAAGCGAAGATATTTTTTTCTATTTCTTTGTCATCACATGAGTTTGCTAAAATTATATTATATTTATACATATTTGCTACTGATTCAATTCCACTTACTATTTCAGCCGAAGATAAATCTGCTATATCGGGTAATACTATACCTATAGTAGTTGTTTTTTTACTAGCAAGGCCTCTGGCAACAGCATTAGGTGTATATCTTAATTTTTTAATAACCTCTTGGACACGTAGTCTTGTATCTTCTTTTACATTAGGATTATTATTAACTACCCTTGATACAGTGGCCATCGATACTTTTGCTTCTTTTGCTACATCATATATCGTTATTGTCATTGTTTTTTTCTCCTCTACTTTTTTTATTTAAATTTATTGGTAACTTTTAAAAACCTTTTTCATCCTTATATATTGTACCAAATTTTTTTCTATAAGTCTAGTATTTGAAAACAAATTTTTTCTATATTTTTTTGTATTTTTCAAAAAAACGTTTACTTCCCTTTTTTTATAATATTTCTTTTTACTTTAAATTTAATAAAAAAAGAAGAATTAAATTCTTCTTTAAATTAAAGTTTTGAATTTAATTCTTCTATAATTTTTAATTGAATTAAGCTTCTAAAGCTGCGTATGCTTTTTCTAAAGTTTCTTTTAGAACTTTAGCTGAATGTTGCATTTTAGCTGTTTCTTCTTCAGTTAAGTCTAATTCTACTACTTCACGAACACCTTCGCGTCCAACGATAGCTGGAGTTCCGATGTATAATCCGTCGATTCCATAGTGTCCATCACAGTATCCACTTACTGCAAGCTCAACGTTTTCGTCACGTAAGATAGCTTTAACGATTGTGAATAACGCAAGTCCGATTGCGTAATAAGTAGCACGTTTACGGTTAATTACTTCGTATGCAGCACGCATAACTTTTTCTTCTACATCAGCGAAGTCTTCTTTAGTGTATTTAGAAGTTTCTAAGAATCTGTCGAATTGTTTTCCGTAAACATTTACGTTACTCCATGCAGCAAGTTGAGTATCTCCGTGTTCCCCAATGATATATCCACGAACACTGCTTGGTGCTAATCCTAATTTGTCTCCTAAGATGTAACGGAATCTTGAAGAGTCAAGAGTAGTTCCTGATCCAACAATTTTGTTTCTTGGGAATCCAGTGAATTTTTGTAAAGCGTTAGTTAATACGTCTACTGGGTTAGATGCAATAACGATAACTCCATCGAATCCTGAAGCTACGATTTGCTCAGACATATCTTTAACAACTTTCATATTTTTGTCAACTAGGTCAAGACGAGTTTCACCTGGTTTTTGTGGAAGACCTCCAGCGATTACGATTACGTCTGCATCAGCACATTGTTCGTATCCACCTGAAGTTACTTTAATAGGTGGTACTAAAAGCTCCACCGTGGTTAAGGTCCATTGCTTCACCTTCAGCTTTTTTTCAGCAAAGAAGTCGATTAATCCTAGTTCTTCACAAAGTCCGCTTGAATATAATTGATAAGCAAAGCTCATCCCTACCATTCCTGCTCCTATTAAAACAACTTTTTCTATTTTTTTCGCTTTCATAAGAAAAACCTCCATTAATATATATATAGTTTTAGATATTTTTTTAAAGTAATTATTTTTTTACTATTTTATTTTTTTATGGGATAAAAATACTATAACAACTCTTATTAAAGTATAAATATCTCATTTCCCTTAGAATTATATCACACTATTGGAAAAAAAGAAAGTGTTTTTTTATTGCCTTTAATTCTACTATCTTGTTATTAATCTAAACAAATTTTTTTCATATTTTTTTGAAATTTTTTTATAGCGTTATATACATAAAAAAATTAAAACGTTTTTCCTTTTTACTGTCTTAGTTTTTTTGCTTATACTTTTAGTAGAAGATAATTTTCGAATTTTATTTTAATTAGTATATTTTTTTATTTAAATTTTTTTAAAAAAATTTTATTTATTTTTGTAGATTTTTTTCTACTTGTACCATTTACATTTTATTTTCTGTATTTATGTTAGCTTTTTTTGTGTATTAGTTATTTGTAATTATTTTTTTCTGTACTGTAATATTACAGTTTTATATTTTTTTCTTATCTTCTTTATTTTTTTCTATGTAAATTTTCATGAATAAAAGAGACTCAAATTTTTTTCTTGAGCCTCTTCTTTAATTATTTTTTTCTATTATATTTCCTTTTTGAACTACAGTGTACTAGTGTTACTAATAATACTGCAGCTGTTAAAATTAATACATATAAAGCTTTATTCCAATCAGAAATATCTCTAATATATCCTAGTAATGGTGGGAATACTGCAGCTAATAAGTATCCTCCTGATTGGGCTAAACCTGAAATATCAGCCGCTTCACTTTCATTTCTTGATTTTACTGAGAATAAATACATTACATACGAGAATGATCCTCCTCCAGCTAAAGCAAATATAATGATAAATGTTAACATTATTACAAAGTTTCCACTTGTGTACAGCATCCCTACTAATGACACTAAGTATCCGATAGTAATAACCACTGGGATTATTAATTTATTATGTAGTTTATCCGCTAAAATTGGAACGATAAATGTTGATGGAAATTGTGCGAACTGGCTTATAGATAATAATAATCCTGCAGTTTCTGGTGTGAAACCTTTACTAATCATTATTTCTGAAAACCAAGAAACACTACAATAAAATAGTGCTGATTGCAGCCCCATACTTAGCATAATAGTCCACATTTTCGAATATTTAAAGTATCCATGTACTTTCTCATGACTATCTTTCACTTCACTTACACTGCTCTTTTTCGACATTGCTGTGTATACAAAAATATTAATTACAGCTATAACTAACCAAATATTAACAGCAAGACCTGTTGAGAATTTTTCTCCACCGATATTTGTACTTAAGATTGGGTAGCTAATACCAGCTGCAAAAGCAGCTCCTACATTCATAACCACTGCATAAAATCCTGTCATAAGACCTAGTTTTTCTGGATAATATTTTTTTACCAATCCCGGTAATAACACGTTACCTACAGTTATTCCTACTCCAATTATAAATGTTGTAAGAAAGAATACATATGTATTGATGTAGAATCTTAACGCTAATCCGATACTTATTGTTATAACAGCTAATAATAATGTTTTTTCTAATCCAGCTTTGTTTGAAAGTTTTGCTACCATAGGACTAAAAATTGCAAAAGCTATTAATGGGATTGTTGTAATAAATCCTGCCACTGTATTATTTATGTCTAATATAGATTTTAATGGCCCTAATATTGCCCCAACTGATGTTATAGGGTTCTTAATATAAGACTTAAAAAGATAACACCGAGTATAACTAATATACTATTCGATTTTTTTGTCATTGTTCCTCCTTGTTAACATAGAAAAAGGAGTGATTTTACAATTAAGAGTTAGGGAGTAATTTAAAAGTCGATATTTCTAAGAAATCAATTTTTATCGAATCTCCCCGCAAAGTTTATTAGATATCAATAAACTAATCTGTTTATGATTTCTCATATAAACTTTTTTTAAAATTTAGCACTTTTTGTGTCAGTACTTTTTGCCTTATTATGTAAAAATCTCCCCTACACAGTTTATTAGATACCCACCAAGTTGCTAAAAAAACTCGTTGAATATCTAATAAATAACTACATTTTTTTATGTTTAAATTTAATTTTTTTATATTTTTATTAGTAAGTTCTTACTGGTAAAATTAATTCGATAATTTCTCTGTGGTAGTCACTTGGTTGAATGATAAATGCTGTTAGTTCACCAGAGAACTTAACGATAATTTCTTCAGCTGCAACAGCAGATACCGCGTCTTTTAAATATTTACCAGATACAGAAATTTCAAATTTATCATCTTCTAATGTAGACGAAACTTTTAATTCTTCTACAGCACTTCCTAAATCTTTAGATTGAGAAGAAACTTCTAATAGATTATCAGTAATTACTAATTTAATAATATCATCTTTATCTTCTCTACTCATTAATGCAACCCTATCTACAGCATTAAAGAATTCTCTACTGTTTGCTACAAATGTACATTCAAAAACAGTAGGAATAAGTTTATTAGTATTAGGATAGTTTCCGCTAATTAATAATACTGTATAAACTACATTTTGGTAATAAAGAACTATTCTGTTATTTTTCATAGAAGATTTCTACTTGATCTTTTCCATTTTCTATCATTCTTTGGAAATAAGTTAAAAGCTTTTCTAGGAATAATTAAATTAAACTCTTTACTACTATCTTCATCATTTAGTGTAACTTGTCTTCTACTTAGACGATATGAGTCAGTAGCTGTAGCTGTTAAAATTTTTGTTACTTAATGAGAAGTTAACTCCCTCTAAAATTGGTCTTTGATCATTAGGAGCTGTACAGAATACTGTTTCTTTAATAATATCATTAAAGACATTAGCTTCTAATTTAAGACTATTTTTCTTTAGAAATAACTGGAAATTCTGGATAATCATTTGCATCATATCCTTTTACGTTAAATTCACTTTTTCCTGATTTAACTAATATATTATTTTCTATTGTTTCTATTTCTATTAAATCAGTAGGTGCCTTTCTAATAATTTCTATAAAAATTACGTGATGGTAAAACTACTTGACCTTCTTCTTCAATAGTTATAATTTCTTTATCATCTTCATAACTATTTATTGAATATTCAACAGATACTAAAGAATCACTTGCTTTTTAATATAAGTTGATCTTTTTCTAATTCTATTTTTATACCTTTTTAAAATTTCAAAAAGAGAATTAGGAGCTATTACTCTTGATACATGATTTAAGCCATCAAGAAAATTTGATTTAGTTATAGTAAATTTCATTTTTTTCTCCTTATATATAATATATATTTAATAAAATAATAATAATAAGCCCTGTAAAAACTGTGGAAAACTAAAGATAGCTCAAAAATACTGGATTTTTTTAGCTGTTAATAACTTGTTAAAAAAATGTATTTAATATCTATAGTAGATTTTAACAGGCTTCTATATCTTTCCTAAACGTTCTTTTATCACTTCTATATCTTCAAAAATTTCTGGATTTTTCATCTTTACTAAGTTTTGCAATTTTATTGAATGAATAAAGAATAGAAGTATGATCTTTATTAAAGCAATCACCTATAGAAGGGAAAGATAAAGTTGTAAGTTCTCTGCATAAGTATATTGCTATATTTCTAACTTGTACGACTTCTTTTTTACGAGAAGATGATAATATATCATCAACTTTGATTTTATAGAAATCAGCACATACATTAATGATGTTCTCAGGTGAGATATTTTTTCTAGGTGAAGTTTTAGCACTTTTTAGTATTTCCTCGGCAATACTAAGTGAAGGTTGTTCATGTTTAGATGTTGCCGTGAATTTAATACGCTTAAGAACTCCTTCAAGCTCTCTTATATTAGAAGATACGTTACTAGAAATGTAAGTAAGTGTTTCTTCATCTAGTTTAATATCGAACTGTTCGCATTTAAATTTAATAATCGCCATACGAGTTTCGAAGTCAGGAGGTGTAATATCTGCAGTTATCCCCTGACTGAATCTAGTAACCAATCTATCTTCCAAATCATTAAGTTGAGATGGAGAGCGATCACTTATAAGAACAATTTGTTTTTGATTCATTTGTAGCTCGTTAAATGTATGGAAAAATGCGTTTTGTGTTTCTGTTTTACCTGATAAAAATTGAATATCATCGATTAAAAGAGCATCTACATCACGGTATTTTTCTTCTAAAATCTTCATCCGCATTAGTATAATTGTTCTTGTCTTTCATCGGTTTAATAGAAGCAAGAAACTCATTTAAGAATTTTTCAGAAGATATACACTCTATTTTAAAATCAGGGAAATTAGCCTCCATTTCATTACCGATAGCGTGAAGTAAGTGAGTTTTTCCAAGTCCAACACCTCCGTATATAAATAGAGGGTTGTATATACCACCAGGAGAAACAGCTACGTTCCAAGCTATATTATGAGTAAAGGCGTTTCCTTCACCAACTACAAAATTTTCAAATGTATAGTTTTTATTAAGTGTAGGATTTTTTTTGCTCGCTATAATATTCTTATTAGGTTCAGGTTTTTTATAATCTTCTAGAGGGAAAGTTTGTTTTTTTGATAAAAAAATGTTGAGCTCCAGAAGGTTTATCACCTTGAAGGAAATTCTGTCTAATTAAGTTTTCTGCTGCTGGTTTTTCATCATCAACATGAGGTGTAATTAGAGGAAGATCATTATCAAGGGAAGTATATTCTATATTAAAAATCAAAAACCAGTATTTTTTTCTTTAGTATTTCTTTTTAATTTTTGATCATAAGCACTTTGAATAAATTGAGAAACAAGGGCTTCTTTACTAGTAATAACGATAGATTTCTTCATAAAATCAACATTATCAATAGAAGCACTAGAAAACCAAGTGTCGAAAAACATGAGGATCTACAGTACTTTTTAGTTCACGAAGAATTATTTCCCACAAGAAATTAGAATTACTCAATGAAATACCTCCTTAAAAAAATATATAAATAATTATAGCATAAACTGTGAATAAAATAAAACAATAGTTATTAACAAGTTGTTAACAGAAGTTTTTTTAAGTATGTGAAAAAGATAATAAGGAAAAAGCTGTGAATATGTTAAAATGTAAAAGAAATTAATTAAAAGTATAAGGAGTTTTTTTAGAAGTTTTTTTAACAAAGATTAATATTGATAGAAATATAGTTTAAGAGTTTTTTTCACACACATTCACACCTGTGAATAACTTTTTCTTTGTTAATTTGTGAATAACTATTAAAAATCTGTTAAAAACGAGTAAAAAGATAAGTTGTTTGTTTCATTGATAAAAGTTATTAACAAAGAATTGTGAATAACTATGAAAAAAACTGTGGAAAAAGTTTTATGTGGATATACTTAAATATTTTTCTTATAGTTTTTTTAAGAATTTATTAACAGCTATAGACTTTTTATGTATTTTTAGGCTAAGTTATAATAATAGGTTCAAAAGAAATATTACTCATAAATAGTAATAAAATGACTACAAGTTAGAAAAATTTTTGTTTAAGTAAATATTTTTTGAAAAATGAGGTTTTTGCTTGATAAATTATTTCAGATATGTTAAACTAATTCAGTTATTACATCTATCTAAGTTAAAGAAAAAGAAAAACTCGAGGAGGACAAAATGAAACGTACGTATCAACCAAATAAAAGAAAACATTCAAAAGTACACGGATTTAGAGCTAGAATGAGCACTAAAAACGGAAGAAATGTATTAGCAAGACGTAGAGCTAAAGGAAGAAAAGTTCTTTCAGCTTAATGTTTGCACTGCAGGGTATCACGAAAGTGATACCCTTTTTTTATTAGTCAGTCCTAAAAAAAATATGAAAGATAGTTGTAAAAAAAGTAAATAAACTGTTAAAATATTAGTGTTAAGAAAGGTTTTAAAAATGAAAAAAAGAATATAGAGTAAAAAAAGAAGTCAAGATTTCGATAATATAATAAGAAAAAAACAATCTTTTGCGAATAGACAGTTTGTTATTTATTATCAAAAAAATAATTTAGACCATATGCGTTTAGGAATTTCTGTTAGTAAAAAAATTAGGAAAGGCCTTCGAACGTAATAAAATAAAAAAAGATATATACGAGAAACTTTTTAAAACAAGAAAAGAATATGTAAAAAAACTATGATATAATAGTGATTGCAAGACCTGGTGCTAAAGAAATGCCGTTTGTAGAATTTGGCAACAGCATCGATCATGTTTTAAAAAAAGATCAAAAACTTATGAAAGCGAAGAGGAGTTAAGAATGGAAAAAGAATATTATTATATTGGAGCTACTGTAGATGAGGCTATTAAAAAGGGATTAAAAGACCTAGCTTTATCAGAAGATGCAGTGAAAATTGAAGTAATCGAAGGTGGTAGCACAGGTATCTTCGGATTATTCAAAAAAGAAGCAAAGGTAAAATTAATTCCATTAGATGAAGAATATAATAAAGAAGAAGCTGTTGTTAAAGTTATTGAAGTAGAGAAAAAAGAAGAACAAGTTGTTAAAGTTGAAAAAACTACAGAAGAAATTAAAGAAGTTAAAGCTGAAGAAGTAGTTGAACAAGAAGCTCATGATGAAAAAACAGAAATAGTTGAAGAAGAGACTGTTGTTGAAACTGAAGTAACAGAAACAGCTGAAGAGCCAATTAAGAAAGCTAAAAGAGAAGATTATATCGTAAAAAATCAAGACCGTATTGTAAGCTACTTACAAAATATCGTTATTGCGATGGGATATCCGGATGCTACTGTTGATTTTAGAGAAGATGGGAATCGTCATTTCACTTTAAATATTAAAAACAGAAGAAAAACACTAGCCTAATTATCGGAAAAACGTGGTGTAACTTTTAAATAGTTTACAGTTTTTAGTTAATAACTTTGCTAAAAAATTCAGCTCACATTACTTCAGAATTGAAGTTGACTGTGATGACTACAGAGAAAACCGTAAAAAAACATTAGAAGACCTAGCATTAAACTTAGCTAAGAAATCTAAAAAAATCGGGAAACCAGTTGAATTAGAACCTATGACAAGTATTGAAAGAAAAATTATTCACAATGCTCTAACAGGTATTAAAAAAACGTTGAAACAGAATCACGTGGAGAAGAGCCACATAGATATTTAGTTATTACAGCTAAATAGGAGGTCTAATGAAGACAGTATTAATAGTTGATGATAGTTCTTATTATAGAAGCCGTGGAGCAGAAGTTGTTAGTCGTGCGGGATATGAGTATTATTTTGCAGAAAATGGCGAACAAGCTGTGCGCATGTATAGAAGAATAAAACCAGATTTTGTAACAATGGATATTTGTATGCCGATAATGGATGGATTAGAAGCAACTAAAGAAATTTGTACGAAGTTTCCTGGTGCTAAGGTACTTATTTGCAGTAGTGTTGGACATGTACCTGTGTATAAAAGACAAGCCTTCGCTAACGGTGCTTGTGGAGTACTACCGAAAGAATATGATTTAGATGACTTAGAATTCGCTATTTCAGAAATTGAACTTATGAACGAAGAGGGAGTGACTCAAAAATCGTGATTTCGGAGAAATCGATTTTGTCGAGTCACCCTCGCACAGTTTATTAGATATCTCAAAAAGCTTTTTATAAAGTGAATTTAGATATCAATAAACCACTGCGTCTATGAGTTCTCATATACACTTTGTTAAAAATTTAGGACTTTTTGGGGCAGTCCCCTTTTCAATAAAATAACAAAAAATAAGTAGTTTTGAGATTAATCCAGCTACTTATTTTTTGTGGTTCTACAAAATTTAGGACTGATGAGAAGAGTCATGAGCTTAAAGCTCAGGAATCCTGCTAGTGTATAATATTTTGTGTTTAACATAATTATTGACAGTATCTTTTTCTCTTCTGATATAATGAGACCTTAGGAGGTATATTATATGTCTAAACAAAAAAATTAATCGCTTTGTTGGATCTATTGGAGCTTTTATTGGGATTCTTGTTTTTTTATTGCATATATTCCACAAATTATCGCTAACTTACAAGGAGAAAAAAAGCTCAACCATTCCAACCACTATTTGCAGCAGTTTCTTGTTTAATTTGGGTAATCTATGGTTGGACAAAAGAACCTAAAAAAAGACTGGATCCTTATCATTCCCAATGCAGCGGGAGTGATATTAGGTGGTATAACTTTTATTACTTCTTTATAAAAATTATATAAACAAAAACCAGAAACTTCATAAAAAGTTGCTGGTTTTTTTATGCTGATTGCAAGCATTCTATTTGTTTGAACGAACTAAACTCAACAATCTTAATCGGACTGATTTTTTTCCATCAGTCCGATTTTTTTGATGAGCCTTTTTGTTTATCCCCCTAACCTATTATAAAAAAGTATATAAAATGTAACTCGGTCGTATATAGAGAAAAAAATTCAAAGGAATAGTGTATAATAAATAGGATATGAATTTTTTTATTAATATAAAAAAATTTAAAAGGAGTTTGAACAATGAGTGAAACAATTTGTGCTATATCGACAGCTCTAGGAGAAGGAGCTATAGGTATTGTTAGACTTAGTGGTGACGAAGCATTTAGCATCGCTGAAAAAATAGTTAGACTACCAAAAGGAAAAACTGTAGAGAGTCTAGCTAGTCACACTATAAACTATGGAAATGTAGTTGATCCAACTACGAATGAAAAAATCGAAGAAATTATGCTTGTGAAAATGGTAGGTCCTCGTACGTACACTACAGAAGACGTTATTGAAATCAACTGTCACGGTGGTATTGTAACGATTCAAAAAGTACTTGCACTTTGCTTAGAACATGGGGCTAGAATGGCTGAACCAGGTGAATTTACAAAACGTGCCTTCTTAAATGGTCGTATCGATTTAACGCAAGCAGAAGCTGTAATCGACTTTATTAAGAGTAAAACAGATGAGGCTAGTCAAATAGCTAACAACCAAATGCAAGGACGTTTATCGACGCTTATTAAACGTCTACGAGCTGAAATTTTAGATATACTAACAGTTGTTGAGGTAAATATCGACTACCCTGAATACGACGATTTAGAAATAGAAACGACAAAAACTATTCTTGAAAAATCAACAAGTATTAGAAATAGTTTAGAAAGTCTATTAGAAACATCAAAACAAGGGAAAATCATTAAAGAAGGAATAAATACAGCGATTATCGGACGACCAAACGTTGGTAAGAGTTCACTGTTAAATAACCTGCTGCAAGAAAATAAAGCTATCGTAACTGATATCGCAGGAACAACTCGTGACGTACTAGAAGAGTACGTGAATATTAAAGGAGTACCTATTAAATTAATCGATACAGCTGGTATTCGCGAAACAGACGATATCGTAGAACAAATAGGTGTTAAACGAAGTAAAGAAGCCTTAGAAAAAGCTGATTTAGTACTATTCTTATTAAATAGTAGCGAAGAACTAACTGAAGACGATAAAGAGTTATTAAAATTAACAGAAGGAAAAACAACTATTGTAATATTAAATAAATTAGATTTAGAGACAAAAATCGATATTGCTGAAGTTGAAAAAAATTAGCGTACAACCACCCTATTATTAAAAACATCTATGACAACATATAAAGGAATAGATGAACTAGAGAAAAATATAAGAGACCTATTCTTCGGTGGAGCTGCTCGTCCAAAAAGATGCGACATATTTATCAAATACACGTCAAATCAACCTTATTCAACGTGCTTTAGCTAGTCTAAACGATGCTATCGGCGCTGCAGAATTAGGATTAGAAGTAGACATGGTATTAATAGATTATACAAATACATTCAATCTATTAGGAGAAGTTATCGGAGAAAAATTCAGGTGATGAACTGATAAATGAATTATTCAGCAGATTCTGTCTAGGAAAAATAAAAATGTTTCACATGAAACATGAAACAAAAAGGAGAACGAAATGAAATGTATAAGTTTTAACGTCAACGGTCTTAGAGCGATCGTTGGTAAAAAAATTTTTGAAGAAGATTTTAAACAATTAGATGCGGATTTCTTTTGTTTACAAGAAACGAAGATGCAAGCAGGCCAATTAGATTTACAATTCGATGGATATTATAGTTATTTCAACTATGCTGAGCGTAAAGGATACTCAGGAACTGCGATATATACTAAACACGAGCCATTAAAAAGTAACATACGGAATAGGAATAGAAGAACATGATACAGAAGGTCGCGTAATTACACTAGAGTACGATAAATTCTTCTTTATCACTGTATATACGCCGAACTCAGGTAGCGAACTTAAGAGATTAGAATACCGTATGAGTTGGGAAGAAGACTTTAAAAATTACTTATTAGAATTAAATAAAACTAAAGGTGTAGTTGTTTGTGGAGATTTAAATGTTGCACACACAGAAATAGATTTAAAAAATCCAAAATCAAATACTAAAAATGCAGGATTTACACCAGAAGAAAGAGAAAAATTCACGAAGTTATTAGATGCTGGCTTTATCGATACATTTAGATATTATAATCCAGACTTAACAGGTGCCTACTCTTGGTGGAGTTACCGCTTTAATGCACGTAAAAACAATGCAGGATGGAGAATTGACTACTTCTTAGTAAGTCGTGATTTAGAAGAGTATTTAGAAAGTGCTTCTATTCACAATGAAATATTCGGTAGTGATCATTGTCCTGTAGAGCTTGTATTAAGAGACAATTTGTTGTAAAATATAATATGCGTTGTGGTGAACCATGACGTGTATTTTTAATGAACCAGCATTAAGATTAATATTGGCTGGTACATAAAGAATGTAAACAACAATCTTTAAAATATCATATAAAATGAACGGAGGCGACTTAATTAGAATAAACTATAATATTAGGTTGCATCCGTTATTAATTTTAAGAAAAGAGGTAATTTATGGGACCAAAATTCTATATAGAAGACGTACATGATTGTGATTCACAATATTCTATTGATTATATAAAAATTCGATGAATTAGGGAAAATAGATATTGTTAGAGAAACATACGGACGAAATTATTTAGTAGAAAGAGATATACAGTTACCAATTTTTTTGAAACAGAAGAAGAATATATTGATTATTTAGCGGAAAAAGATATAATAGATCCGTATTTTTTCAGATATTCTTCATAAATTAGTAGGGGCATACTCCTGAAAAATATAGTTATAGATGAAGTATCTTTAAATAATGCACTATTTATAGGTGACCCTAGGGGGCTGATAGACCTGGTGGATTTAAAGATGCATTCGAGCTCCTTATGGAAGCGACCATGATATGGGAGTTCTCAGCTATAGACGCTATGGAAAAAAACTATGCAGGTAATAAGAACACTCCCTACGCGATAAAGAGCATAGATACCAAGAAAAACTAATTAGAATAAAATAGGTGAAAATATGCTAAGAACAACGAAAAAGATGAATTAGAACGTGTAGTGAAGATAATAGAAGAAGGCAGAGAGTTTTTAAAAGAACAAGGTGTGAATCAGTGGCAACATGGTTCCCCAAGTCGTGATGAGATTATTAATGATATCAACGAAGGAATATCATATGTATACGAAAGATCAGATGAGATAGTTGCTACAGCTATGCTTACTACTCTTGATGAAGGTTATGAAAAACTACCCTACTTTTTTTGGTCAGAAAAATTCTAGTTATTTAGCTATTCATCGTTTAGCAACGGTAAAAAAAATATCGTGCTCAAGGAATCGCTCGTGAATTTTTTTGAGAACTATCTATCTTTTTGCTAAATCTCAAAATATAAAAATATTTGAGAATAGATACTCATTTAGACAATAAAATAATGAGAAAAATTTTTTTAAGTAGATTTGGATTCAAAGAAAAAGGTCTTATAAAATTAACTATGAAAAAAATATTTTAGATGATAAAGAAAGAGTTGCTTACGAATTAGAAGTAAGATAACAGTCAATGTTTCATGTGAAACAAATATAAGATGATAAAATTTTTCTGTATGTTTCATATGAAACAATATACAAGGAGGAAAAACAATGAAATTTTTATTCTTATGAATATTTATTGAATAAAAATAGATCAGAGTAATACTATAACATATGTAACAGGAGGATTCTTACTATTAATAATAATAGTATCACTATTTAAGTATTATAAAAATAGACAAGATAGCAAGTATAGAGAATTAGCTATCATAATGATATTAGGTATCTTTTTATTAATCGGGATACAAGTAAGTGATTATCAAAGTAATAGTATATCAGCTAATCAGTATAAAAAGCTCTATTGAATTTATTGAGGGAGTTTCAGAAAAATTAAATATTGACAAAACACATATCTATATAAATAGTGAAGCCTCTATAGAAAATTCATTTTTTTAAAAATAGATGATAACTACTATAGAGTAATAAGTAACGGAAAAAAAGGGTGATTATTTACTAGAGAAAATAGAATTGGTAGAACCAATTGTTGAAAAAGTGGAGGTGAAAAGATAATGCAACTTTCATATATAGATATAGCAATAAAACTAGCTTTAGGTTTATTATCGCTTGTAATAGTAATTAATATATCAGGAAAAGGAAATTTAGCACCAACTTCAGCGAGTGATCAAGTTCAAAACTATGTACTCGGGGGAATATTAGGAGGGGTAATATATAGTCCATCAATTTCTATTTTACAATACTTCAATATATTATTAATATGGATAATTTTGGTATTAGGTCTGAAGTGGTTAAAAACAAATAACTCATACTTAAAAAAAATGCTAGACGGAGAACCTACAACAATAATAAAAAAAGGAAAAATAGATGTAGAAGCAACAAGAAAAGCTGGTTTAACAGCACAAGACATAGCTTTTAAATTAAGAACACAAGGTGTTTATAGTATTCAAAAAAAGTAAAAAAAGAGCGGTTTTAGAACAAAATGGACAACTAATTATAATACAACAAGGTGAGGAAAATCCTAAATATCCGGTAATTACTGATGGAACTATCCAACATGGTACATTAGAATCGATGGATAAAACAGAAGAATGGTTAAAAGAAACTTTATTGGAATTAGGATATGAAGACACATCTAAAATATTCTTAGCAGAGTATGACAAAGGACAATTACATATAATTGAATACTAATATAATTTGTTTTTTTAAATGAAATTAAAAAAATTTTAACAAGACAATAACAAATTAATTAAATAAGAAAAATAATAATATCGATTAATATAATAAAAGTAAAAAGCAGGAAATTGAAAAAAATCAATTTTCTGCTTTTTAAAAAAACTATTTTTTTCAGCATTAATAAAAATCGAAAGAAGAATCTTCTTGGAATTTTTTTAACGACATAAGAGCAAGTTGCGATAATTTTTTGTTTTGTTCTTGCATATCTTTAACAAGAGCGTCTAATAGCTTACCTGCTACACCTTGACCACGAAGTGATGAATCGACAAAAAGTGTGATCTGCAACAACTACATTAGGATTGCTAGTATTAGAATAAGTAATTTCAGCAATAACCCTACCATTCTCATCATATTTAACGAAACCATTATTTGTTTTAGTAAATTCCATATAAAACCTCCTAGAATAATCATATAGTAATATGAGTGTTATTACTGTTATTATATCATAAAAAAAGGTGAAAAAGGATTTAGAATTGAATTAAAAAGAAAGGAAAAGAGTGAAAAAGGGAGAAGATATTGGTGAAGAGAGAATAAAAGATAGGATACTAAAAAAACACAAGAGAAGTAACTATTAAAATATATTATACTTTTAGTTTTTGTTTAAAAACTTATTGTCCCTTTTCTTCTATCGCTGCCCCTTATTTTTCTTTTTGTTCTAGCTCTAGTCTATTCTTTTTACTTTATTATATTTCCCCCTATTTGCTCGTTTAACACTGTTCTTTTTTATCTTTTTTTATTTTTAGAATATTTTCTACCCTTTTTCTTTTGTTTTTTTGTCACTTCTTTCCTACTTTGTAATTTCCATATGGGAAAAAAATTCTGAAATTACAATTTCTTAAATTAAAATAAATAGTTTTACTGAATTTTTTTATTTCTTAAATAATAAATAAATTAAAATATTTTTTTATAAGATTTTTTTGTTTAACATTTTATAGAAGGAAAGTAAAACGTTTAAAAATTTTTTTAAAAAAAGTTATTGACAAATATTAGAAACAGGTGTACAATTAGTTTAATTTAATACATAAACGTTGAAAAGATAAGTAAATTAATATGTAGCTAAAACAGAGAGTTATTGGATGGTGTGAAATAACAAGGTGATGATTAATTGAAAATGGTCTTAGAGTTTTGTTTATCTAATAGGTAAGCACGTAGGGTTGCACGATATAGCACACAGTATAAACATGTACTGAATAAGGTACTAATCGCAAGGTTAGTATGAATTAGAGTGGTAACGCGAAATAAGATGATCGCCTCTATTACATATGTAAATATGTAGTAGAGGTGTTTTTTTATTATCTAAAAACACAGAACTTATCAAAACGTAGAAAAGAGGAAAAAAATATTATGACAAGAAAATTTAGTTTTGAAACATTACAATTACATGCAGGACAAACAGTTGGAGACACAAAAAGCAAGAGCTGTACCAATTTATCAAACAACATCTTTTTGTATTTGATGATACTCAGGATGCTGCAGATTCATTTGCATTAAGAAAAGCTGGAAATATTTATACACGTATTACTAACCCTACTACTGCTGTTTTCGAAGAAAGAATTAATGCTTTAGAAGGTGGAGTTGGAGCATTAGCTGTTGCTTCAGGAATGGCTGCAATTACATATGTATTTTTTTAACATTAGCTCACGCTAGAGATCACATCGTATCTTCTAAAAAAATGTGTATGGAGGTACTTACAATCTATTAAAACTTACATTACCTCGTTACGGAGTAGATGCAACTTTTGTTGATCCAGATAACTTTGAAGAAATTGAACAAGCTATTACAGATAAAACTAAAGCTCTATTTGTAGAAACTTTAGGAAATCCATTAGCGAATGTTGCAGATTTAGAAAAATGGGCTGAAATTGCTCATAAACACAAAATTCCATTAGTAGTTGATAACACATTTGCTAGTCCATACTTAATCAATGCATTTAGTCACGGTGTAGATATTATCGTTCACTCTGCGACTAAATTTATCGGAGGACACGGTACATCAATCGGTGGAGTTATTGTAGACAGTGGTAAATTCGACTGGGAAGGTAGCGGAAAATTCCCTCAATTAGTAGATGAAGATCCAAGTTATCACAACTTAAGTTACACAAGAGATGTTGGTGCTGCGGCATTTATTACGAATGTAAGAACACAATTATTACGTGACACAGGAGCAGCATTATCACCATTCAATGCATTCTTATTATTACAAGGATTAGAAACATTATCTCTAAGAGTAGAACGCCATGTAGAAAATACTAAAAAAGTAATAGACTTCTTAGAAAAACACCCAAAAGTAGAGTCACTTAACTATCCTGGATTAGAAGGAAATAAATACTATGAATTAGCTAAGAAATACTTACCTAAAGGTAGTGGATCAATCTTCTCATTCGATGTAGTTGGTGGAGAAGAAGCTGCGCGTAAAGTAATTGATAGTTTAGAAATATTCTCTAACTTAGCGAATGTAGCAGATGCGAAAAGTTTAGCAATCCACCCTGCTTCAACTACACACGGTCAATTAAGTCCAGAAGAGTTGCAATACACAGGAATTACTCCTGCACAAATTAGACTATCAATCGGTCTAGAAAATGCAGATGACTTAATCGAAGACTTACGTTTAGCGTTAGAAAATATCTAATAAAAAGTTTCACAAGAAACAATAAATTAAAATAATTAATATATTATTAAAATTTGTGGATTAAGACAGAAATTAAAAACACCCTTGACAGCCATTTATTTTAATATTAACATACTTAAATAAATATTATCTTAATCCACAATTTTTTCTTTTTGAGTAGAGGTTGTTTGGGAGCACGAAATAGAAGCGAGGCAGCGTGGAAATTTCATTTAAACTCCTTCCTAGGCAATCTGCTTTTTATTTTGTAAAAAAATATCGAAAGTATATTTTTTTGTAGAATATATATTAAGAAGGTAGTTTGTGATATAATTTTTAGTAATGATAGTAACTAAGGGGTGAAAACATGTATAAAGTAATGATAGTAGAAGATGATGAGATAATTTCAAATTCAATAGCTGGATATTTACAAAAGTGGCAGTATGCTACGCATGAAGTTGTAGATTTTCAAAAATGTAGTCAAAGGAATTTGTGGAACAAGCACCGGACTTAGTATTAATGGATATTAATCTCCCCTACTTTGATGGTTATTATTTCTGTGAAGAGATAAGGAAGTTGTCAAAAGTGCCTATAATTTTTATTTCATCTGCGAATGATGATATGAATATAGTTATGGCTATGAATATCGGTGCAGATGATTTTTATAGAAAAACCATTTAAGTTAGTTGTCCTAAAGGCAAAAAAATTGAAGCCCTACTCCGCCGTGTTTATAATTTTAGTGATCTTCGAATCTTGTAGTCTATAAAGATGTAATTTTTTTGATATGAGCCGTGATGAGGTGAAATTCCAAGATAATCACGTCGAATTAACTAAAAATGAGAGTAAAATTCTTACAGTATTATTAGAAAACAGAGAAAAAAAATAGTAACAAGAGAAGAAATAATTACTGCCTTATGGCAAAGTGATAACTTTATCGATGAAAAATACTTTTGTCGGTTAATATAAACAGACTTCGTTCTAAGTTGAAAAGTATAGGAATAGATGAATTTATTACTACTAAAAAAAAGGTAAAGGATATATAGTCTAATGGAAATATTAAAAAGTTATTTAAAGAAAAACATAAAAGTTTATATTTTTATTTGTAGTTTTTTTATTGCCATATTTTTTTCATTATGTTTTATCTATATAATTTGCCACTAGAAGCTCTAATATATACGGGAAGTTTTTTTGTTTTTTTAGCAGCGCTTGTAGCTAGCTTTTTCAGATTTTGTTAATTATAGAGAAAGTTATAAAAAAATTAAAATTCCTAGAGAAAAATATTCTAAATGATCTTGAAGATTTACCGAAAAGCTTAGATATTAGGATTGATTATTATCACAAAATTATAGAGAAATTATATGAAGAGTTAGAGAGTGAAACTCAAAAGAATAAACAAAAAAATACAGACATGGTTGATTACTATAGTATGTGGGTTCATCAGATAAAAACACCGATTGCTGCAATGAATTTTCTATTAGACAATGAAGAAGTAGATCAAAAAAATTTACAGCAAGAATTGTTTAAAATAGAACGCTATGTTGAGATGGTTCTAACGTACATAAGATTAGATAGCATATCGTCAGATTACGTTATAACTAAGATTAATCTTGATGAAGTAGTGAAAGATAGTGTAAAAAAATATGCGACTATTTTCATTAACAAAAAGATAAAATTAAATTATGTTTCACATGAAACAATGGTAATTAGTGATAAAAAATGGTTGAGCTTCGCCTTCGAACAAATACTAGGTAATAGTGTGAAATACTCTAGCTCCGGTGGAGAAATTACAATAGAAACTTGTGAAAATAAACTGGTTATAGAAGATAACGGTATGGGTATTAAAGAAGAAGACTTACCTCGAATTTTCGAAAAAGGTTTTACAGGTTTTAATGGAAGATACGAAAAAAAATCTAGTGGGTTAGGTTTGTATTTATGTAAAAAAACTCTAGATAAACTAGGGCATCATATTGAAATTTCTTCAAAAGTAGGAGAAGGAACTAGGATAGAAATCACATTCCCGAAAGAAGATACTTTAAGGGATTAGATGAAAATAAATAAGGAATCCTCTTGAGAGTTAGATTATAGATTTAACTTTTGAGGGGGCTTTTTTTAATTTCATAAGTGAGGCTAAATATAAATTGATAAACTCTTAAAGTAAGATAGTTATAAACCCGACAAAATCTACTTGATATATGCGAATGATTCAAAAATTGTTAGTTAGAAGAAACATGATTTTGTTGAGTTGCTTTTCTGCAGTGGTTTATTAGATATCTAAAAAAAGCCACTTGATATATATATATATTATAATGTAAATAAAATTATTTTTCTAACAAATAAAATAAATTATCTGAAAACTACCTTGTTTAAGTTAATTTTTATTTGATAGAATATTAGTAAGGTATAAGGAGGCAAAAAGATGAAGCAGTATTTAAAGAAAAGATATTTAGAAAATAGTTTGTTGCTTTTTACTAATTATTTTCGGGGAGCATGTAAGGTTGTCGCTGCATATTTTTATAGGGGATGGATTTAACGAATTAATTAAATCGAATACTGATGGTTTTTTTCTATAATATAGCCTATGCGGGTATCGTGTTTTTTTATTATTTTTTTAGTTTCTATTTATAAAAAAATTCCGTATGAAAACTATGTAGTGCAAAAAAATGATAACTGACATTCGATGTGATGTCGTTGATGCAATTTCTAAAAAAATAACTATGCTAACTTCAATAAGAAAAATAGCGGTGATTACATATCGTGGCTTAGTAATGATTTGATGATTGTTGAGGAAAAAGGATTTGGTAATTTTTATCAAAGTATTACAGCAATTATAGAGACGCTTTTAGCTATAGTCGGACTATTTGCATTCCACTGGTCGATTATCGTCTTCTCTATAGTAATGAGTGTTCTTACATTAGTTTTACCAGCTCTTGTGCAAAAATCTATTCAGAATAAAGCTCAGAGATACTCAGGCTCGTTAGAAAAATTAATAAGTAAAAATACAAATTACTTACAGGGATTCGATAGTTTACTATCTTTCAATAAATTAGGAATTTTGAAAACAATTGTAGCAACTTCTTCTAATGAAGTATTAAAAGAATCGGTATCTCTAAGAAAAAGTGTCGGATTAGCCGGAGTTCTAGGTGGCTTAGGGAATTTAGTAGGGCAAGTTGGTGTAGTATTATTAACGGGAATACTGGCTCTAAAAAATATTGTAGGCTTTGGATCTATTTTAACGGTAGAGTCACTAACATCTACGATTTTTAATTCAGTAGGAAATATAATGAATATTACGGTAGAGTTAAATATCGTAGTGCCAATCTTTGAAAAAAATTCGAGAAATTCAAAGAAGAGGCTAAGGAAATTGATGATAAAGATACTAGCAAAAAAATCATTAAATGAAGAAATTGAAACTATAGAATTAGAGGATGTTTCTTATAAATATGAAGAGAAAAGTGTATTGAAAAAAACATTTCGTATGTATTTAATAAATACGGTAAATACGCTATTGTCGGTGAAAGTGGTAGTGGGAAATCTACATTGTTAAAATTATTGACTGGAAGAATAGAAAATTACGAAGGTGCAATTAAATTTAACGGAGAAGAACTAGAGGGTATTAATAAGCATAGCCTGTATGATAAGATGCTATATATTCCGCAAGAACCTTATATTTTCACAGAAAGTCTAAGATTTAACATAACGCTAGGGGATGATTATGCTGATGAGAAAACCAAAGACGTGTTAGAAAGCGTAGGTTTAGGTGAGTTTTTAGTAAGTCTAGAGGACGGTTTAGATACTGAACTTGTAGAAGGTGGTAAGAATTTATCAGGTGGTCAAAAACAAAGAATAGCCCTAGCTCGTGGAATCATCAGAGAGAAAAAAGTAGTACTATTAGATGAGATAACTTCTAATTTGGATAAGGATAATGCAGAGAAAATAGAAGAACTTCTATTAACTAATCTAGAATTAACAGTAATTCTAATAACGCACAGACTAGATAGCAATTCTGAACGAAGATTCACAGATGTATTGAGGTTATAATTTCCCAGGAAATAAAGTCGCTAGATATTCTTGAAATCAAATAAAAAGTAATAAAAATCCCAATCTTACAAAAGTGTAAGGTTGGGAGCTTTTTTGTAAGGAAAATCGATAGAATCTGTAAGAAAAGTAAGGTAGAATATAAATATAAGCAACGAGGAAGTTGTAGAAAAGTTCGAACTAGGAAGATAAGATAAAAAGAATTTAGGAGTGATAAAAAAATGTTATTAGAAGTAAACAATGTAAGAAAAATTTATACAACAAGATTAAGTACACAAAGTACAGAAGCGTTAAAAAAATGTAAATTTTTGCAGTAGATAATGGTGAATATGTAGCTATAATGGGTGAAAGCGGAAGTGGTAAAACTACTTTATTAAATATTATTGCAACATTCGATAAAGCAACATCAGGGAATGTGAGTTTAAACAATTTAGATTTAAGCAAATTGAAAGATAAAGATTTAGCGAATTTCCGTCGTGACAATCTAGGATTCGTCTTCCAAGATTTCAATCTACTTGATAATTTTTCTATAAAAGATAATATTTTATTACCGTTAGTGTTAGCAAATAAAAAATATAAAGATATGGAAAAAAGATTAGAGAAAGTAACTAAACCTTTAGGAATTGATAAGTTAATCAACAAGTTCCCATATGAAGTATCTGGTGGTCAACGTCAAAGGGTAGCGGTAGCTCGTGCTATTATTACGAACCCAGCTCTAATCTTAGCGGATGAACCGACAGGAGCCCTAGATTCAAAATCAACAGATCAACTGTTAGAAGTTTTTGAAAAACTTAATAATGCAGGACAAACAATAATTATGGTTACGCACTCTGTGAAAACAGCAGCTCGTGCTAAACGTGTATTATTTATTAAAGATGGAGTAGTATTCCATGAACTTAGAAAAGGAAATGCGACTACAAGTGAAATGTTCCAAAAAATTAATGACACGTTAACTTTAATGCAGGCAGGTGAGTAAGATGAGTTTCTTTTATAGCAAATTTGCTTTAAATAACCTTGTGAAAAACAAAAGATTTATAGTACCTTATGTATTATCAACAATTTTTACAATAATGTCGTTTTACATTTTGTCATCTTTGGCATTCGGGGATAACTTAAACAAACTTCCTAATGGAATTGATGCGACTAAACAGGTGTTAAGTCTAGGAATAATTGTTATAGCAATTTTTTTCTACAATATTCTTATTTTATACTTATAGTTTTTTTAATAAAACGTAGGGTAAAAAGAATTTGGATTGTATTCTGTACTAGGTATGACGAAAAAAACAAATAGCAAAGATTTTAGTGTTAGAAACGATTTTTCATCGCGATAACTACCTTAGTATTAGGAATTGGATTAGGTATAATTTTTGATAAACTTATGCTGTTAGTATTATTGAAATTATTCTCAGCGGGAGTTAGCTTTGGGTTCAGCATAACACCGATAGCTATAGTTTTCTCAGTACTATTATTCGGAGGAATATACTTCTTATTATTACTTTATACTGTTATAAAAATAGCTAGACTTAGAATAGTAGCTTTATTAAAAGATGAAAATAAAGGTGAAAAAGAACCGAAATCAAGATGGATTTTAGCGATAATCGGTTTAGCATTAATCGGTTATGGATATTACACAGCACAAACGGTACAAAATCCTATAAAAGCATTATTAGTATTCTTTTATGCTGTAATTGCGGTAATTATAGGTACATATCTAGTGTTCATGGCAGTTAGTATCACAGTACTAAAAATCATGAAAAATAATAAAAACTTCTACTATAAACCTAAAAACTTCATCAGCGTTTCTGGTTTATTATACAGAATGAAGAGAAATGCAGTAGGATTAGCGAATATCTGTATATTATCTACAATGGTTCTTGTAACTATGGGATCAACATCAGCATTATATGCAGGTATGGAAAAATCTTATAATGAAAGATTCCCAAGACAATTAATGATTGCAGGTTATCATTCTACTAGTGATAAACTAAAAGAAATTGAAAATAATGCAAAATTATCAGCTAAAGAAGCGGGAACTGAAGTGGAAGACATGGTCTCATATAATTCATTACCTATGGTAGGAAGATTAGTTGAAGATAAGTTCAATTTTGAATCAAATGTAGGTGTAGACTTAAGTAATGTTAAAATGATAGTTGTTTTTACAATTAAAAAGATTATAATAAATTCGCTAATAAAAAAATAAAACATTAGAAAGTAATGAGATTTTTATTACATATCGATAAAAAAAGGAGAGTACAATTATAATAGTATTTCTCTAAATGGTAGTGACTATAAAATTAAAGAAAAATTATCAGAGTTTCCAGGAACAATAGGCTCTGCAACAGCGAATATTATGGATACATATTATGCTGTTGTTAAAGACGAGAAAGAAGCTACTAAATTAGCTACAAAACTAACAGAGTTAAGTAGTAAAGAGTTAGAAAAAAGAGGAATTAGTATACAAACAGGTACTCCTACACTTCAAAACTATGTTGCATTTAATATCAAAGATACAACTAAAGAAGCTAAGGTAATAGAAAGCTTTAAAAAACTAGAAAAACAAAGTGGTATAGAAATAGAAGGTAAAGAAGAAAATAAACTTACATTTAGAGGGGTGTTCGCATCATTCCTATTCATCGGGGTGTTCATAAGCTTTATCTTCGTAATAAGTCAAGTGGTAATCATGTATTACAAACAAATCTCAGAAGGATATGAAGATAAAGGAAACTTTGAAATCATGAGAAAAGTAGGTATTACAGATAAACAAATTAAACAATCAATAAGATCACAAGTATTGTTAATCTTCTTCTCACCGCTAATTATAGCGACATTGCACACGATAGTAGCATATCCATTTATCGAAAAAATCTTAAGATTATTCTTAATAACAGATAATAGCATATTCTTACAGGCGCTTGCTGTGACAATCGTAGTCTTCGCAATCTTCTATCTAATAGTTTATGCAATAACATCAAAAATTTACTATAGAATTATAAAAGAATAGACGAAAAAAAACTCCAGAGGAAAATTCTGGAGTTTTTTTCTTTTTATTTGCATTTGGACTTTTGTTCTCACAAAACAGGAAGTGTAAGGACAAAAGTGAGATTAGGAGTAAAAAGAAAAGCTACCCACTGTCTTTCTAAGAAAAACATACACATTAATAAGTAACGATGAACTGTGCACCTCACACAAACAAAACCATAAAATGCAAAGAGTTAGAGGAAATAAGATAAAACCTCATTTCCCGAACATTCTTTTGTATTTTTTGAACATTTTCGTAACAATAAACTTAAAAAGCTATCTTTTAATTTAGCTATATAGTATAATAGTAATTGATAATAAATATCAATAAAAGGCAGCTAGAGCCCTTTTTTTATAAAAAAAGAGTGAATGTTGGATTTTTATAAAAAAACAACCTAAGTCCTATATTATATTTTTTTACTCATTTTATGTAAAAATAAATCTAAATTTGAAATTAAATAAGGAGATATTATGAAGATAGATGGTAGAGCGATGGCTCTCTTTAATATCAAAAAAGAAGTGTATCTCGTAGCGATTCTTAAACTTGTTGCCTTTTGGTGCTCGTTATTTTTTATCTACAATTTCGTAGATTTTCTATTTTATTCACTAGGTGAAGAGAGTAGAAGCGGTGCTGTATTAGGATTTATTCTAAAAACGGTAGTAGGTTTAGTAGTTTATTACGCAGCTACAACAGGGGATAATTACTTCAGTCACAAAATTTCTAAACAGGTTAGAAATACATTAAGGAAAGAGATTTACAACAAAGTAGAAAAACTTTCACTAAATTACACAGAAGCAGTAAACACTGGTAGTCTTCTTGTGATGAATTCTTCATCGATTGTGAATATTGAGTTTTATTTCAATAAGTTTGTACCGCAGATGTTTGCGACATTATTTATAGTACTTAGCTCGTTTGTGATTTATGGGAAGATTCATATCTTACTATTTATAGCGATGTTATTACTATATCCGCTTATTCCTGTGTCTATTATGATTATTATTAAGAAATCGAAAAAAAGCTAATAAAAAAAGAATTTCAGTGATTTCTTAAGTTTATCAGAGGTATTTTTACGATAGATTATCAGGTTTCACAACGGCAAAAATTTACGGTAAAGAAGATAACGTGGCAAGTGATGTTGATATTCGTAGTGCAAAATATAGAAAATCAACGATGGCGTTACTTCGTCACCAACTTAATTCTATTAATGTGATGGATGCTATTACTTATGTTTCTATTTTTGTTTTATCGATTATTGCTATTTTTGCGGTGAAAGATCAGAAACTTATTGTTTTCGTAATCGTAGCTTCTTTAGAATGCTTCAAACCGTTGCGTGCTTTAGGTGGCTTATTCCATATTTCGATGAAAGGGAATGTTGAGTTAGATAATATCTATAAACTTCTTGATCATCCAGAGCAAGAAAAAGATGAAACTATTGAGGTAGAAGCAGGGAAAAATATTGTTCTGAACAATGTTAGCTTCTCTTATGGAGAGGAGACGACTTTAGAAAATATTAACATGATATTTAAGCCTGGTACGAAAACAGCATTAGTAGGAGAAAGTGGAAGTGGTAAGTCTACTATTATCAAACTAATCTTAGGCTTAAATTCTAACTATAGCGGAAGTATAAAATATGACAACTTCAATATCGATAGTATTCCTACTAGAGAGATGGCTAAAATTACGACACTTATTACTAATGATAGTTATTTAGTTAAAGGTACTGTAAGAGAACATTTAAGTGTTCGTAAAAATATAACTGAAGAAGAAATGTACAATGCATTAGAAAAAGTTAATCTTAGAGATTTCGTAGAAGAGCACGGAGGGCTAGATTATGAGCTTGCGATAGGAGCTTCGAACCTTTCAGGTGGTCAAAAACAAAGATTACTTGCAGCAAAAGCAATACTAAAAGATTCTTACTTGTATATACTAGATGAAGCCGTATCGAATATTGATGATTACAGTAAAGAAATCGTGCTTAATGCCTTCGATTCAATAAAAGAAGGAAATTATTATAGTTATTTCTCACGATTTAGAGACGACAACAAATTCAGATAATATCTATGTTCTAAAAGATAAGAAAATTATCGAAGAAGGAATACATGATGAACTGATTGAAGAAAATTCTCTGTATAGAAAATTATTCACAGATCAACAACAACTTAAATCAAAATTTTTAGCTAAGGAGGTAGAGTAATGACATCATTAAGAGAATTAAAACAACTTTTAGCTATTGCTCAAGAGTTTAAACGTCCATTACTTAGAGCGACTCTATTCGGGAGTTTAGGGCACTTAACGCTTGTTGTATTTACCTACTTCATCTCGTTATTCTTTTTAACGAAAATAACGACAATAGCTGCGATTTTATTTATCGTGATTTTCGCTTTAGCTGTATTAAAAGGGCTATTCAGTTATACTGAGCAACTTTTAAATCACTATGTAGCGTTTAAAGTACTACATGCCTTACGTGTTAAAGTTTTAGAGAAATTCAAACGTATATCTGTCGATAGTTTTACAAAAAACACTTCAGGTGATTATATGACGATGATTACGACTGATATTGAATTATTAGAAGTTTTCTACGCGCACACGATAACACCATTTATGATTTATATCGTGCAAAGTTTAGTAGTTAGTATCTTCTTGCTATTCTTTAGCGTGAAACTAGCATTAGTAGCTTTAATAGTCTATATCGTAATCGGACTTGTGTATCCGTTAAGTTTTAGAAATGTGGGGCAAGATGTTGGTGAAAATTATCGCCGTAAACTGACTCAAGTAAACAACAATTCATCAGAAGAAGCTTATGGAATTTTTGAAACATTACAATATGGAAAAATTGATGAAGCAAAGCGTAATATCGATTTGGAAACTGAAGAACTGACAAGAAGTTCATATCTTAAAAACAAATTCTTAGTAGATTTAAATACTCTAAATGTTGTAACTTACAATATCGGGGTGTTGGCATTTATCTACGTGGCATCTTCACTTGATAGTCAGTTCGTAACTGTTTCATTAGTTGCGATGTTTATCGTATCGTTTATTCCTATTTTATACATGGGGAATCTTGCTTCAACATTAAGTCAGACGATGGCTAGTGGAAAGAGATTTTTAGAGCTTATGAATACGCCGGAAGAAGCGGAAAATAGTGGAGTAGTTGTTGATTTTAATGAACTTAAAGTTGAGAACTTAACATATCGATACGCTGATAATACTGTAGTGGATAAGCTAAGTTTTGATGTTAAAAAGGGTGAGATTATCGGATTAAGTGGACCTAGTGGATGTGGTAAATCTACAATAGCGAAACTTATTATGAAATTCATCTCAGATGAAAATATGGAAGGTAATATCACTATCGATAGTGTTGATTTAAGAGACATAGATAATCGTTACTTTAGAGAAAATAGTTCGATAATACTACAAGATAGTTACTTATTCAATGCAAAAATTAAAGATAACATCACATTCTTCGAGAAAGATTTAGATAAAGAAGAGTTGGATGCATCATTAAGAAAAACTAATCTAAGAACTTTTGTAGACAATTTAAAACGTCGCGAAAATGAAATCGTTGGAGAGAGAAGTTCGAACATAAGTTCAGGGCAAAAACAACGTTTATCAGTAGCACGTTCATTCTACAATGATAGTAAACTTCTGATTCTTGATGAAGCAACAGCCAATATCGATATTTTCAGTGAAATCGAAGTGCTAAAAGCTTTAGAAGAAAGTAAAAAAGACAAGATAACAATAATAATTTCACACAATAAATCAACATTGTCAATATGTGATAAGGTAATTAGATTAGGTGAATAATAAAAAGAGGAGTTTGGAAATTTCCAAGCTCCTCTTTCTTTGTTACTTCGTTAAATTTTTATAAATTTGTTGTTTAATAAATTGTAAATCATGTTTCTCGGTAGGGCATGGAGTGTCCTCAAAAAGAATAAATCTTTGAGCTGAGTAGGTCATGATAGGTCCTGCGAATGAACGAATAACTTCAGCTGAGGATAAGCCCTCGTTAATTTCAGGATTATTTTCTTTATGTTTTTGTAATATGTCTTTAAAGTTTATTTCCGCAAAGACCACTTTTAAAGAATCGATAAGCTGGGTTTTTAGATTCTCGTTCGTTAATATTTCTGAGAATACTATTTTTACAGTGTTCTTATTTTCTTTTAGGAACATCATACGATCTTCGACAGCATAACTGATTAATTCTTCAAGTGAATTAGTATTTTGAGTTCTTTTTAGAAAATTTAAAAATAATTTAGGAATAATAGGGACTATTATTGAATATAATAAATCTTCTTTAGTTTTTAAAGTACTTGAATACTGTTGCTTGACTAACGCCGGCTTCTTTAGCGATTTGAAGTGTAGATGTACCATGGTATCCTTGTTTTGCGAATAAATTAATCGCAGCTTCTATTGTTTTTTTCTTACCAGGTGGGAAGGTTTCGTCATGAGATATGCTAAAGTAAGATTTTAAGATATTTTCAGTCATAAGAGTCTCCTATTGTTTTTTTAAACTTTTTCTATATCGTTTTAAGCCTAGAATATTAAGTATTATTAGAAGGATGCAAAGTGCAAGTAGAACAACGATATCAGTTTTAATCGCAAGAAGATTTTTACCTTCTAAAATTATTTTGCTTAAACCGTCACTAGCGTAGGTAACAGGCAGAATTTTACTAATATAGACAGCGATTTTCCCCATGCTCTCAACGGATACTATTCCTGAAAAGAACATTTGTGGAATGACTATTATGGGAACGAACTGCATAATTTGAAATTCTGATTTTGCGATTGTAGAGATTAGTAAACCTAATGTTAAGGCAACCATTGCTAGTAATACATTAACTATTATAACATAAAACGGATTTCCAGCAACTTCAATATTTAATAAATATATAGATGAAAGAGTGACGATAATAGTTTGAATTACGGCTAATGAGCTATAAGAGAGTACATATCCTAGTACGACTTCACTTCGTTTTACCGGAGTTGCTAAAAGTCTATCTAGAGTTCCGCTAGTACGCTCTTTTAGTAGAGCCATTCCAGAGATTAAAAATACGAAGAAGAATAGGATATAGCCGATTAAAGTAGGTGCAACTTTATTGAAAAATGTTGAATCTGCATTACCGTAGTTATAATATTCTTTAATTTCAGGTTCTTGTTTGTTTTCACCTAATTTAGGATTTACTTTTTTAACAACATCCACCAAATTTTTAACTTCTGATGCTTTTATAGAACTTTTTAAAACTTGTTGAGCTTGTATAGTTTTTGTAGTGTCTATGTTAGCGTGAGTCACCGTGTAGGTATTGTTATCGTAAGAAATTATAGTATCTATCTCATTATTTTTTAATTTTTCTTCAGCTGCTTCTTTTGATTGATATTCCTCTAGATGAACGTTATTGATATCTTTCATTACGGAAACCACACTTTGAGGAGTGTTTACAGAAGCGACAGTAATTTCAGAATTTGTGTTTGCTGAAAAGACTATGCTAATTAACCACATTATAAAAATTGGAGCGACGAACATCATAGCTAAAGTTCTTTTATCTCTAAAAAATTCTTTAAATACCCTTTTTGAAATAGTTAAAATTCTCATATTATTTTTCCTCCGCTTTTAAGAATACTTCTTCGATAGTAGCAACATTATTTTTCTCTTTTAGATTTTTTGGTGTATCGAAGTCTATAATATTTCCCTGAAGGAGCAGCCCAAGTTTGTCGGTAAGTTCTGTTTCATCCATTACGTGAGTCGTTAGTAGAATACCAACACCGTTATCCCTTTGCTTGAACAATTCTTTCCAAATGTTACGACGAAGGCTAGGGTCTATACCGACTGTAGGTTCATCGAGTATAAGTAACTCAGGGCTACCGATTAATGCAATGGCGAGAGAAAGTCTTCGTTTCATCCCACCAGAATAATTCGACACTGATTTTTTTAAGTGGTCGGTAAGATCAACTATTTTTGCTACGTAAGCTATTTCCTCTTTTAGTTGTTTTGAAGGAACACCTTTCATTTTGCCGAAGAATTCTAAATTTTCATAGCCAGTAAGCATTTCATAAAGAGCATCGCTTTGTGCCATATATCCAATATTAGAAAGAATTTCTCTTTTTGGCATTTTGTTATCTAGAACAAGGGCCTCACCTTTATCTGCTTTTTCCATACCAAGCATTGTTTTTATTAATGTTGATTTTCCCGATCCTGATGGACCGATAAGACCGACAATTTCACCTTTTTCTATGTTGAAATCAATGTTATCAAGGACTGTTTGGTCGCCGAAGCTTTTTGATAATGAAGTAATTTGTATTAATTTTTTCATAAGAATTATCTTCCTTTCCGAAGTAAGTAAACACTCACTTTATGATTAAAAAAATATAGCTGAGATTATTTGAGGGATATTAGTTAACCTAATGTTTTTAGAACTACGATTATTATATAGTTCAGGATAGGTGCTAAGAAATATCTCATTAGAAATAAGATTTTTAAATCTTCGGTAAGTAAACACTCACCTTACAATCAATATTATAGTGAGTAAATACTCACTTGTCAAGAAGAAAATTTGAAAAAAATTTTAAAAAGGGGAATAAATGGCAAGTATTTTGACAAACCAAAATATTTGTTATAGTATTAAAGATAAAAAAAGTCTTATTGAAGTAGAAAAAGGCTCTCTACACACTCTTTTTATAGAGTACCTGAGATGATGGGTACGCCGTCCATCCTTTAAGACTCTTGTCAAAAAAAATAAAAAGAACATTCTTTGGAGTGTTCTTTTTATTTTTTTAAGATAAAGTATTTCACAGATAATATGGTTTTGGAGATATTTATTAAAAAAATCTTATAATATAAACTTAGATTAGAGTCACCTGAGTACAACAAGTAATATATAGCATATAAATATGATATAATATTTATAAGATCAGAATAATAAAAATATGAATTAAGTTTTTTTAGAAGATAAAAAGATTATAAATCATACGAGAGGAGTATTATACCAGGGGTATGCAGTAATTCAAGTGAAAAAAATTTTGTTAAGGGGGACGTACGTCATAATGAAAATACTTGAGGTTCTAAATGAGTTTTATGGTGATTTTGAATTCATTAAAGAAAAGTGGAATGAAAAATACGAAGGTATCCTTATCAAAATAAAGGAAGAGCAAGGATATAAAAGATGTCGCTTGGCAAAAAAAACACCAAAAAAAGAAGGATATTTTACAGCCTTTTGGAAAAAAGACTCAAGAAATAAGAACATTCCATATACTAATGAAGATCTAGGGAATGAACTCGTTATTGTTGTGATCGATAACGATAAGAGAGGACTTTTTATTATTCCAAATGATGAGGCTATCCGTAAAAAAATTCTCTCGACAAAAGACAGCAAAGGAAAAATGGCTATGAGATTTTATCCACCTTGGTCTACGGATTTAAATAAAACAGCTCTAGAAGCACAAAAATGGCAATTGAAATTTTTTAGAGAAATTGAATAACAAGAATGATTTCTTTCTTAATTTTAATAATATAAACTTAGTTTAAAGTGACCTGAGTACAATAGTTAATATATATCATAGAAATGTGATATAATATTTATAAAGTCAGAATAATAAAAATATCAACAATAAAGTCAGGAGGAATTTATTATGATAGATGGATTAAATAAATTATGGAATAAATTTCTTAATTTTTTTAGAAGATAAAGAGATGTATAAATCATACGAAGGAGCTTTAATCTCTGGGGTATGCAGTGGTTTAAGTAAAAGATTTGGAATAAGTGCTAGTTTCTTACGAGTACTATTCTTATTAGCGAGTATTTCTCATTCGGTAGCCCAATATTGATATATATATTGTTATCGATAATAATGCCGGTAAAACCGACGAAAGGAAACTACAGAAATTCAAGCTACATCGATGGACGTGCTTGGGAAAAATAATATAAAAAAGTTCTAATTGATCAAGTATCAATTAGAACTTTTTGTTTATTTCACTGCATCGATAAATCTAGCTGCTATTTCTTTTGGACGGGTAATAGCTCCACCTACTACTACGCTGAATGCTCCTGCATCATAAGCTGCTTTTGCGTGATCAGGGTAGTGGATGCGTCCTTCAGCTATGATTGGAACAGAAATAGTTTCAGATAGTCTTTTGATAAGATCTAAGTCTACTTCATTTGGTCTATCTTTTGTATTTTCTGTGTAACCACTTAAGGTAGTTCCTACAAAATCAACACCTATTTTTTCTGCATTTACACCTTCTTCGAAAGTAGCGATGTCTGCCATTAAAATAATATCAGGATACTTAGCTTTGATTTCTGCAACAAAATCATTTATTGTTGTACCATCGAAACGAGGGCGTAAAGTACAGTCTAAGGCAATAATTTCACAACCTGTTTCTACAAGGTCATCTACTTCTTTCATAGTTGCTGTGATGAATTGAGACATCCCCTCGTAACTTTGTTTGATAATTCCAATAACCGGTAGATCTACTGTTTCTTTAATTTGAACTATATCAGTAATACCTTGTGCACGGATACCAACAGCTCCAGCTTCTTTTGCAGCTAGTGCCATAAGTTTCATGATTCCACCTTCTTCAACATAAAGTGGTTCTCCAGGTAATGCTTGACAAGAAACAATGATTCCACCTTTTATTTGGTTTAAGATTTTTTCTTTTTTATCCATAGTTAACTCCAATCAGAGCTTAATCTTTAATGGTTAAGCTGTAGTATTTATAATTTATATATATTTTTACATATTCGAAAATTTTACCATCACCGAAGTAAGTGTACCTATCGAATTCAAAACATGGTTCACCGTCTTTTGCGATAAATTTGGCAATTTCTTCAGGAGTATCAACTATAACGTTCATAATTTTTTTAGATTTTTTTCTTGGTGAATATCTATACGATATTTTTTTCTAATCATAGTCGCAAGCTCTTTGAAACTATCTATATCATTAATATTAACGTCAGGTAAATATTTTATTGGAATATAGTTAGTTTGGTGAGCCCATGCGATATTACCGATATATTTTATACGAGCTACTTTTTAGAAGTTTTTTTGATTTTTTTAATTTTTAGTTTTTGCACAAAGCTCTTTATCTTGAATAATTTCAGCTTCAACAACTTCAGAGTGCTCTGATACAGATTCTTTAAAGTGCTTGTGGAAGTTATTGTTTTCTGTAACTAAAACTTTTTTTGTTAACTAATGTTTTATTTACGAAACTTCCTTTACCTTGAACTCTAAAAAAATATACCCGGCAGATTCTAGTTCGTTAAGAACACGTACCGCAGTAGTACTACTAACATTATATATTTCTTTTTATTTCTTTTTTTCTGTATAGAGTTGTTCACCCTCTTTAAAAAAATACCAGTTTGTATCTTTAAAATGATGTCATTTATAATCTTTTCGTATTTTTTTCAAGTTGACTCCTCCTTAATTAGTATAAAAAAATAGATTTATTAAAATTTAATGTGTTAATTTAAATTTATATTATCACTTATCGTGAACTTTGTAAAGAAGAATTTTTAATAAATATTAGAAAAAAATTAAACGGTTGCATAAATTAAGAGAGTGAGAATAAAAGAAGTGTTGAAAATATGAATGGAAAAAATAAGCCCCTCCTTACTTTATAGGTAAAGAGGGGCTATGTTTTAATGTTTTATTTTTCTACAAATGGGCTGATAGCTCCGTATAGAGCTGCATCGTTTCCAAGTTCAGCTGCTAGGAACTTAGTTTGGTTATTTTCGATTGGGTGTAGCTCGCGTACTTTAGCTTCAAGTTTGTTTAATAAGTAATCACCTTGAGCAGATACGGCACCACCGATTACGATGTATTTTGGATCTAAGATACATAGTAGGTTAACAATACCACGAGCAAGCTCAAATAGCCATTCGTCTAGTACTTTTAATGCACTTGTATCTTCACGTTTACAAAGATCGAAGAATTCGATAACACTAAGCCCTTCGTACATCTCAGCTTTAATTTTTTTATCTAATGCGATAGTAGAAGCACGTTGTTCGTATGTAGTTTTAGTATCGAAATCATAAACAGATTGTCCGATTTCTCCAACACCGAAGTTAGATCCGAAAGGAAGGCTGTTTAAGTAGTAAGCACCACCGATTCCAGTTCCTAAAGCCATACAGAATACTTCATCAAGCCCTTTAGCACCACCAAGCCATTGCTCACCAAGTAAAGCACAGTTAACGTCGTTGTCAGCATACACTGGAATACCTAGTCTGTCTCCAAAGTCACGTTTGAAGTTAGTTCCAAGATAGTTTTTAATAGTTGGAGCAGCACGGATTACTTCCATGTGTACATTATCAATAACACCAGCTGCAGAAATTCCTGCTGCAGAGAAGTTGTAAGTTTCACGAATTTTGCTTGCTATTCTGAACATTTCGTCAGTAATTTTTACAGTTACGTTATCAGGTGTTTTACAAGTTTCATAATGTATGATTTTGTAGTTATCATCAAAAACAGCAAATTTTATACTTGTCCCACCAATATCAATTCCTAAATACATATTATACCTACTTTCTAAATAAAGACATATCAATCTTTGTTTTTTTGTTAATTTTTTTAAAATTTCTTTACAACGATATATTACCATAAAAACGGTTTTTTTGAAAATAAGTTATTGAAAAAAATTTTTCTTAGGTATATGCTATATAAAGAAGCTCACTTGGTGTATAATTAAATCGTAAGTAATTTTAAAGGAGGAGAAAATGGATAAAATTATATTTTTAGAGCCTGTATTTTGTGAAAGAATATGGGGAGGACGTAACTTAGAAAAGTTTAATTTTTCTATTCCACAAGGAAATATTGGAGAAGCATGGGTAATTGCAGCTCATGATAATGGAAGTTCAAAAATAACAAATGGACAATTAGCGGGATTAACATTAAAAGAAGCTTATGAGAAACAACCAACACTATTTACTGAAAAAACTTATGATAAGTTCCCGTTATTGATTAAGATTTTAGATGCTAGTGATAATTTATCAGTTCAAGTGCACCCTGAAGATGATTATGCACGAGTGAATGAGAATGGAGAACTAGGTAAAACGGAATGTTGGTATGTGCTAGATGCTAAAGAAGAGGCGAAATTAGTATATGGACACACTGCTAAAACAAAAGAAGAGTTCAATAGTAAAATAGATGCTGAACAATGGAATGAATTATTTATTGAGGAAAGTGTAAAAGTAGGGGATTTCTTCTATATTCCAGCAGGGACCCTTCATGCGATTGGAGAAGGAATCTTAATTTATGAAGTGCAACAAAACTCGGATACAACATATAGAGTTTACGATTATGACCGTGTTGATAAAGATGGAAATACTCGTGAACTACATATAGAAAAAACAAAAGATGTAACCAAAGTTCCTTTTTCAAAAGCTGCTACAAGCCCGAAAGAAGAGAAGTTAGAAGGAGCTACTATAACATATTTAGCAGATGAGAGATATTTTTCTGTTTATAAAGTAGATGTTAAAGGGCAGGTTTCTCTAGAAAAGACTGCTACAGGGAATCTATTCACAGTTCTAGAAGGTAGTGGTAGTGTGGTAATTGATGGAAATAGTTACGATGTGAAAAAAGGAGACAGTTTTATCCTAACAACAGCTTGCTCTTCATATACATTAGAAGGTAATATGTTCTTAATAGGAAGCTATGATAGATAGAGTATTCTAAAGAGAATAAAACTTACATTGAAGGTGGTTGTCTCAAAAAGTTCTAAAAAAAGTTTATATGAGAACTTAGAGACGTAGTGACTTACTAATATTTAAATTTTCTTTATAAAACTTTATAGATATTCAATAAACATCGCGGGGTGACTCGATAAAATCGATTTCTTAGAAATTGCGATTTTTTTGAGTCACTCCCTTTTTGTTTAAAAAGTTTAATGTATTAAATAGATAGTAGAAGACTAGACAAATACTAGATAGATAATGTATAAAATAACACAACAGTAATAATGATTGAATTATATCAAATACAGTTTAAACCTTTGTAGATAAAAAGGTTTTTCAAAAAAATTTAATTTTTCTCTTTTTCTATTGACAAACCGTGGAAAAACGTTTTTACAATATAAGTGTATTAAAATTTAATGTGTTAAATAAATGCACGAAATTAAAAATTAAAATAAAAAAACAAATAACGGAGGTTATAACAATGAAAGATTTAAAAAGGAATTTACTCGGCTTTACTGATTCCATTTGATGAAAATGGTGAGGTTAAAGAAGAAGGATTAAGACAAGTTATTGAGCACAACATTAACGTAAGTAAAGTTGATGGATTATATGTTAATGGAAGTAGTGGGGAAAACTTCTTATTAAACACTGCTCAAAAAAAACAAATCTTTAAATTTGTTAAAGAAGTAGTAGGGGACAGAGTTAAACTTATCGCTCAAGTAGGATCATTAGATTTAAATGAAGCGGTAGAATTAGCTAAATACGCTACAGAATTAGGATACGACTCATTATCAGCAGTTACTCCATTCTACTATCCACTATCATTTAACGAAATTAAACACTACTACAAAACAATCATCGATGCTACAGATAACAGCATGATTCTTTACTACATTCCTTTCTTAACAGGAGTAAAAATCAGCTTAGATCAATTCTCTGAATTATTTGAAGATGAAAGTTATTGGAGTTAAATATACTGCTGCAGACTTCTATCAACTTGAAAGATTCAGAAGAAGATTCCCTGACAAACTTATCTGGTCAGGATTCGATGAAATGTTAGTTCAAGCTGCAATTACTGGAGTAGACGGAGCTATCGGTTCTACATACAATGTTAATGGACAAAGAAGTAAAGAAATCTTCAGACTTGCTAAAGAAGGTAAAGTTGCAGAAGCTTATGAACTTCAACACGAAGCAAATGATGTGATTGAAAAAGTTCTAGAATTAGGATTATACCAAACACTTAAAGAAATCCTTAAAGTTAAAGGTATCGATGCAGGAACTTGTAAAAAACCTATGAAATCATTCGATCCAGCTAAATTAGCTGAAGTTGAAAAATTAGTTAAAGATTATAACCTATAATTTTTAAAATAAGGAGTAAAAAATTAGGGATGGGAAGAGGAGTGTTTCTCCTTCTTCCCAATATAAGAAAAAAATATTATTAAGAAAAAATAGGAGGGGAGTACCATGGACAAAATAGGATTTGGTACACTTAATAGTATAGTATTAGGAATTTACTTATTAGCTATGCTAGGTATAGGGGTGTATTTCACTAAAAAAGCAGGTGAAAGCACGGACGAATTCTTCAAAGCCGGAGGGAACATTCCATCTTGGGCAGTAGGATTCTCGATTTATGCAACAACATTATCAGCCATTACATTTATGGCTACACCGGAAAAAGCATTCAACGGAGACTGGACATATGCAGCTGGGAACTTTTCAATTATCGCAATTATTCCTATCTTAATCCACTACTATGTTCCATTCTTTAGAAAACTAAATGTAACTACAGCGTATGAATACTTAGAAGAACGTTTCAATCCTAGTGTTCGTGTAGTAGGAAGTGTGTTATTCTCACTATTCCACATCGGACGTGTAGCTATCGTTATTTATTTACCAACAGTTGCCATTACATCAGTATCAACACTTAATCCATTCTTAGTATGTGCGGTTATCGGATTACTTTGTGTAGTTTACTCATTCTTAGGAGGGGTAGAAGGGGTTATCTGGACAGACGTTATCCAAGGTATTATTTTACTAGGAGGAGCTGTTTTAGTAATCATCTTAGGAGCTTACCACGTAGGCGGATTTGGACACATTACTCAAGATGCTTTAGCAAATGGTAAAATTGTAACTGCTCAGAAATTTAATTGGTCATTAACTGCATCTACTATTCCAATCATCTTCATTGGATCAGTATTTAACAGTTTACAACAATATACAGCTTCTCAAGACGTAGTTCAACGTTATAGTACTACTGAATCAGTTAAAGAAACTAATAAATCACTTTGGACTAACGGATTATTAGCATTCATCTCTATTCCAATTTTCTATGGAATGGGAACAGTTCTTTACAGCTTCTACAAAGGTAGCCACGCTGTAACTAAATTACCAGACTTCATGAACGCTGAAGTAGTAGGTAAAGCAGCTAACACAACAGCTTTAGTACCTTACTTCATCTTAACAGCATTACCAGCTGGTATCGCTGGATTAGTTATCGCAGCTATCTTAGCAGCTGCTCAATCAACTATCGCATCAAGTTTAAACTCAATTTCTGCTTGTATCACAGTTGATATTAAACAACGTTTCTTCGGACTAAGTAAAGATGCTAAACAAGACGTTCTATTAGCTCGTGTTATCATTATTGTAGCAGGTGTACTTGGAACAATTGCAGCATTATACTTTGTTAACACTAACCAAAAAGAAACTTGGGATTTATTCCTTAAATATATCGGACTTCTAGGAGTGCCTTTAGCTGGTACATTCGCACTTGGTATCTTTACTAAACGTGCAAACGGAGCAGGAGCACTATTAGGATTATTAGTAGCAGGTGTTGTATGTTGGTACATCCAAGATTTCACAACTTATGCTAAACAAAGTCCATTCATCTTCTCAGGATTCTCATTCTTAAGTGCATTAGTATTCGGTTATGTTTGTAGTTTCTTCTTCAAATCTACTAAAAATATCACTGGACTTACTATTCACACTAAAGATCAAGAATACGTAAAAGAAGCAAAATAATAAACTTAAACCTTAAATAAAATATAACAAACTTACGAAAAAAACAATTCTCGATGTAAAAATCGGGGATTGTTTTTTGTGATGGTTTATCGAAATCTTGAGATTGTGAGTTAGGATACTGTTTTTCTAAACTTTGTTGAGGTATAATTGTATTGAAATGTAGGGACTAAGAAGGTGTAGAAATGAAATTAGAAAAAGAAAGAGAATTTGGATACAAGGTTAGAATTTTAAAAGATTATGCTGAAATGCAATTATTATCGATTGAATTCGAGGCTATAGATGATTCAAAAATTTATGCAGAACTTGCAGTAAAAAAAGATAATAACAAAGGAATAATATTAGAAATTCCAGATTATGAGGAAGTACCGAGTAATGAGGTAAATCTCATGAAATATTGTGCTTTAGGTTATAGTTATGCAACACTTCATGTGAGGGGAGATAGAGGAAGAAGTGAAAACAAGCAGCCATCTTCAATATATTTCCCGTTTTTAAGTAATAATAGTAAGGATGAATTGTATTATACTTATGCTTATCAAGATGCGATAGATTTAGTGAATATTTTTAAAAAAGAGTTCTCAGATTTGAAAGTGACTATTGTTGCTAAAGGACAAGGAGCAGCTATAGGAATTGTCGCAGCAGCGGTAGGTAAGAAGGTTCAAAATTTGGTCATCTCAAATATTCAAAATGTAGATTTTAGATATATTTTTGATAATAATCTTGATGTAGGAGTTTATGATGGTATTCGAGAATATAATCGTAATTATCCTGAAAAAGAGGACTACTTATTAGAGATGTTAGAAAAAATTGATGTGTTAAATTATGCAGAGGATGTTGAAGCGGAGATTTATTTTGGTTATTCGACTTTAGCTGATGAGCGAAATATTGTTATTAATAAAAAGTTAGCGAGTTTATTTAAACGAAAGAAAGTTGCATTTTTTGAGTATGAAGATTTAAATATTCATGAGAAGTTATTAGAAAAATGGTTGATGAGTTAAGTTGAAGTATGACCTAGCGATAAATCTTCGTATAAAATAAAATCCGAATCTAATAGTTATATGATCTTATAGGAAACCAGAAGATGTGGTCTATATGATGTGTATAAATAAATTAGATTCGGATATTTTTATTATTTAAGTTTTTCTATTTCTTTAGTTAGTGATTCTTCAGTAACGCCCCCAGCAATTCTAGTCTCGAACGTACCATCACTATTGATTAAAATGTGAGTAGGGAATGAACGAATTGCGTAGTTTATGATGAAGCGGTCGTTAACGTCGAAAAGAACAGGATAAGTTGCACCAAGTTCTTTTGCTTTTTTAAGAATTACATCTTTACTTTTATCTTGTGGACTTTGATTTTTAAATTCTGCATCATTAGGTGAAGTCATTGATAGAAAGACGATATCTTTATTATCTTTATATTTTTGATAAACTTTTTCTAATTCTGGAATTTCTCTCATACATGGTCCGCACCAGCTTGCCCACATGTTAATATAGACTTTTTTGCCTTTAAAGTCACTAAGTTTTACGGTTTTTCCATCTTTATCCATTGCTGTAAAATCAAAAGCTTGAGTAGCTTTAGTTTCACTAGATGAAGATGTAGAAGTTTGTTTATTTGTCTCTTCTTTCTTTTCAGAAGAGCTTGAGCATGCACTTAAAATAAGAGCACTACTAAGAAGAGTTGCGCTAAGTATTGTCAATTTTTTCATATTAATTTCCTCCAGTTGAAATCACAAGTTTAAGAAAAGTATCTAGTTAAAGTGATAAATGACCCACTTAGGATAAGAATACCGATTAGTATTAAGATAATTCCTGAGATAACTTGTGTGTATTTTTAATATGTTTGTATGTTTTTTTGAATAGTTCTAATAATTTTTGAAGCGAAAAGAATGCTACAAGGATAAATGGTAAAATAAATCCTAAGCAATAAGCAAGAATTAGAAGAACACTCATTATTCCAGTGTGACTAGATGCATATAAGAAAACACTAGCTAAGATTGGTCCAATACATGGAGTCCAAGAAAAGCTAAAGGTGAATCCCATTAGAAAAGCAAGAATAGGAGTAGTTTTATTTCCTTTTCTCTTAACTTTATTTTTTATTGAAAATTCTTGTTTTTAAAAATCCTATCTTGAATACGCCTAGTTGTAATAATCCCATAAAAATAATTAAGACACCACTAACAATTTGTAAAGTTTTAATGTTTTCGTTTAAGAAAATACTGATAAAACTAGTCGCAAAAGCTAGGATGAAAAAAGTCGAACAAATACCAAGTACGAATGATAGTGTATTTGTAATAGTGTTACGTTTATTAAAGACTAGTTCTCCGTGTTCATTCATTTCTTTTTTTCCAGCTAAAATACCGATATAAATAGGTAATATAGGTATTACACAAGGAGAAAGGAAAGATAGAAGCCCTTCTAAAAAAAGACAAGACCCATCTTTAAAGGCAGAACTAGCTGTATTAAAAATCTGTCATATAACCTCCCTAAAAAAATAAAATTTAAAAATTACAGATTTACTATATTATAAAAAAACGTTTCAAATGCAATTAAACTGCTTGGAATTCAAGAGAATGTTACGAGGATAGTATAATGTAACAGGGAGTTATCGTTATTGTTACAAAACTGTTACAAGTGTTGAAAAAGCGATATATTCAACATATAATGGTATTATGTCAAAGTTATAAAGCAATCGAAGTGATTCGAGAGAAAAGCTAGACGTTAGAAATTAGAAGTTAAAAATAGAAATTAGAAAATAGAAATTTAAATAGAATTTAGTAAAAAATGAGTCGCGTGACTCGAACTTAGGTTTAAGGAGATAAAAATATATGAGTAAATTACATAAATTAGTGGCCGCTACGGCAATCGTATCAACAGTAGGTGTGGGGTTAGCACAAATCGCTGATGCTGACACATATACAGTAAAAAAAGGTGATACTCTTTGGGATATCGCAATAAACAACGGAACAACTGTTGACCAACTTATGCAAGATAACAATTTAACAAGTTCATTGATTTTCCCTGGGGATAAATTAACTTACAACACAACAGTAGCTCAAGTAGCTCAAGCTAAAGAAGAAGGATACTACACAGTAGTATTAGGAGACACTTTAGGGAAAATCTCTAATAGATTTGGTGTTTCAGTAGACCAACTTGTTAAATTAAACAACATTGACAATCCTAACTTAATTTATGTTGGGACAGTATTAAAAGTAAGTGAAAACGCAGCTGCTAAAACTGAAGTTTCAGTTCCAAAAGCAGAAGCAACAGTAGCGAAAGCAACTGTAGTAGAAAACACTGCAGAAAAAACTGTAGCTAAAGTAGACCCAGTTCAAACTGTACCTGCAAAACCAGCAACAGCAGTAGCTACTCCAAAAGCAGAAGTTAAAAAAGAAACACCAGCAGCAGCGCCAAAAGCAGAAGCTAAAAAAGCAGCAGTAGCGACTGCCACTCCAAATTTAGCGGCAAAAGTAACAGCACCAGCACCAGCGGCAACGACTCAAGTTTCTTCATCAAATAAAGGAGCTGCTATTTATCAAGCAGCATTAGCTCAATTAGGTAGACATCAAGATTGTACAATGCTAGTAACAAATGCTCTTAAATCAGTTGGGATTAACTTCCATGACTGGCCGATAGGATATATGAGTTTAGGAACTGTAATTCCAGCTTCTCAAGCGCAACCAGGAGACTTAATTTATTATGCGAATGGTGGTTTAGGGTTGGCTCATATTGCGGTTTACGCAGGAAACGGGCAAGCAGTTCATGGTGGATGGCCTGGGAATTTAACAGTGTTAAATGCAGCAAACATCGGAAGTGGTCCTGTTTATATCCGCGTTAAATAATAAAAAGAAATATAGTGAAAAGCGACTGGAGAAAAATATTCCAGTCGCTTTTTTGTATTACAATGTTATGGTTTAAGTTTTATTAACATATAATGAAATAGTGTAATAGATAATTATTCAAATTTACCCCAAGTGCTAGTTCTTTTAGTACCATCATGGGTTCCAGTAGCTATGTAATGTCGTTCTTTTGAATAAGATATATAGCTAATCCAAATAAAACCTTCTTTTATTACATAACTATCATAATATACTCGTTCTCCTTTGTAGTAAGTATTAACTATTTTCCCAAGTTTGCTTGGTTTAACTCTGACATTTATTGAAGGAACTTCTACTATGAACTGCCCGTTTTCAGGGATTCTAGTCCATTCCTCGCTAGAATCATAGCTAGGTCTAATAAATCCCACAAGGTAAGTATCATCACGGCTCATAATACGAGCGATACCACCTCGTTCAGGAGTTCCATCGACATTTTGTTCTACAGAGGTTATAGTGTTACCGTTTACTTCGATAACTATTCCTACATGCCCGTATTTATCCCAACTTCCCCAATGCCATATAGCTATGTCTCCAGGTGCTATTTCATCATCTCCCTTATAATATCTTTTCCATCCAGGGGGTAGTGAATTAGTTAGATAATCAATTGCATTACCGTATATTTGAAAGTTTGCGAAGTTTTTCACATAGGCCATAGTAAGATCGACGCACTGTGCTCCATACATGCCATCCATATCAATCCATTTATATACACTATCTTTAGCCCAATTTACCATAGTTTGTTGACTTGTCATAATATTTACTCCTCTTTGTTAGTGTTATTTATTGTTAATATCTAGATTTAATTTTGTTTCGATAATACGAGTGAGTTCATTTAAATTTTTACCTATATTCTGTAGAGTATTGTCTAATTTTAATAAAAAGAATACTGCAACAAAAATAGGGAATCCTACAGTATTAATGAAATTTAAAATATCCATAAAAAAGGTGCGGGTTATACCGCACCTCCCTCCCTTCTATTATTGAAGTTCGCTTGCTTCACGTGTAACGTAAGTAGCTTTTTTAAAACCTGTAAGAGTATGTTTTTCGTTGTTGAAGATTTTTGTATCAACAATTTTTTGTGCAACAGCCTCAACAGTAGCTTTACTTAAATTCTCTTTTGGATGTGACAAAGAGATGTGATAAGTTTTTTTGTTCTCTGTATTAAAATAAATATTTAATTTTTTTCTCCATAATATGTGTTCCCTCCTAAATTATAGTGATTCTTTAGTGTTAGTAGTAATAGTATCGATATTTTTTTATCGATAAGTTTTTTTCAATTCTTCTCCTACTTCTTTTAAAAGTATTATCTTCAGCGTTTGTAAGCAACCTCAAAGTTGTAACTTTTTAACAATTTGTTTTTTTGGTTTTTCTCTTCGCCATAGTTTAAATGTAAAACTTTTTTTAATATTTTCATTTTTAAATCTCCTTTATTAATTATTATTTGTCTTAGGCCTCTGACATTATATATATCGAAAATAATAAGATAATTTGTCAAATATAAATTTTTTTAATAATAATTATTTTTTTGAAGAAAGTTTTAAGTAAAATTTAATTTGAATAGATTATAATAAAAAAAAGTAGTGGAAATTTGCTAGAAATAGTATTATAATATATTAATAATGAAGGAGGGAATATAATGAAAGATAATAGAGTGTTGAAAGTATTATGGGGTATAGTATTGGCTATATTCTTATGTAGTGCATTATTCATAGGGATAAGTTATTTTTTTCTGGTGGAGATAGTTCAAGTAAGAAAAAAAGGATAATGATACTACAGATGTATCTTCATCAAATACTAAAGATAAAGATGATTCAAAATCTAAGTCAAAAGATAAAAAGTGATGAAGAAAAATATAGAGAGGATAAAGATTCTAGTAGTGGAACAAATTCTTTATCATCATCAAATGCTGCTAAATCAGAAGATAATAAGTCGACTAATGCTAATAAAGTACTAAGTAGAAACAATAGTAGTTTGAATAGTACTAGTAGAGAGGTAAAAAAAGAAGAAACAACTGATAATGGTACCTCTTCTAATAGCAATGCTAATACACCAGAAATATTTAAAAAAATTCTGCTGAAGCTCGTAAATATGCAGAAAGTGAAATACATAGATTAGGAAAAAGAAAATAAAAAAATATTATAGATATACATTAGATAGAAACAACAAAGGTGAAGTAGTTGTAAATATAAAAGAAGGTAAGGAATAAAAATTTAAAGTCTCTAGTAATATACTAGGATTTTTTTCATACGTAAAAAAAGAGAATAAATATCTTTTTATTTTTAGCAAAATATTATGATAAGTGGTATAATATAGAGTAAGTATGAAAGAGGATATGGAAATTATGAAAAAAATAAATTTACTAAGATTCTAATGTACAGTATCTTTTCGTGTCTTATTGCGATTAGTATTTTTTTGATGATTAGTTATTTTTGGAAAGGAAGAAGAGGTTCAGAAGAATAATTCTTCTGATATAAGAATTAATCAAGAGCAAACAGAACAAGTAAAAAGACAGTAAAGAAAAATCAGAAAAAAATAACAATGAACAAGATAAAGGGAGATGAAAATTCTGCTACGGTAGTACATGAATCTAAAGAACATCAAAAATACAAAACAAAAATAAAAAAATAGTGTTAATAACTCTCAAATGACTAACAACCCTCAAAAATTACAAAGGTAAGAAATTATCGATGTCAGAAGGTTTGGGAACTACAGGAAAAGTTTTTAATTCTCAGAAAGAAGCTTTAGAGTTTGGTAAACAGGAAATTAAGCGTTTATCTGAAAAAGATAAAAAACCTAGACAGTTTTCAATAAGTAAAGTTACTGCAGAAGATGGAAGTTTAGTAGGTTGGACGGTAGATGTATTTGAAGATAATAGTGTTGAAAAGGTAGTTTCTAATCCGATAGAAAATATCACTGAAAATAATAAAGATAAAGATAAAGAAAAAAATAAAGAGTAGAAAAATAGAAAGCGAGGAAGGTGCTTAGTATATTCTAAAAATAACTAATATATTAAGTGAAGACTCGTTTTTTATTTTTATACATATTGAGTAAATAAGTGGAGGTGACAGAGTGAGAATTGGTATAATTGCAGAATTTAATCCACTACATAGTGGTCACAAATACCTATTAGAGTGTGCAAGAAAGATTGCTAATGAGAATAATGGTGAAGTAATCTGTGTGATGAGTGAGTTTTTCACACAAAGAGGAGAAGTTGCTATAGTGGATGGATATACACGTGCTAGAGAGGCTGTGAGAAGCGGTTGTGATATGGTTATTGCTCTACCATATCTTGGTAGTGTTGCATATGGAGATGATTTTGCTAGAAAAAGCATTGAAATATTAGCAGGGGCTGGAGTAACGCATTTAATCTTCGGGACTGAAAATGATGATGTGAATATTTTCGAGGAAATATATAGAAAACAACAAAAAACAACAGAAGAAGAATATAAACGATTATTAAAAACAGGAGTTAGCCATGCCAAAATCAATAGTATATTATATGGTTTTGAAAATAATAATCCAAATTTTAGTTTAGCGTATAGTTATTATAAAGCTATTAAAGAAGCAAAATTAGATATTCAAATGCTTCCGATAAAAAGAGAAGGTCAAGGATTGAACAGTGATGAACTATCAGAACAAGTACATCTTAGTGCCACAACTATAAGGAGAAATCTAGGTGATGAAAAAGTAGAAAAGTATCTTTCAAAAGAAATGTTGGTGGATTTAAGAAAAGAAAAAATAGCATCGGAAGAAGCGTTGTTTCCGTATTTAAAGTATAAGATTTTATCTTTAGGTAAAGTGGGAATAGAACAGATTTACGATGTTGGTGAAGGGTTAGAAAATAGAATTTATGAAGCGGCGCTTAAAGTGAAAAGTTACAGCGACTTAGTAGAATCAATAGCTACTAAAAGGTATAGTAATAAGAAGATTCAGAGGGTGCTCCTTCACATACTAACAAATACTACTAAAGAAGATTATAAGGAGAATTTTTCTACTAATAATTTTAGAGTATTAGCTGTGAAAAGAAATAAAGCAGCTATTATAAGAGAGATTAATAGAGAAGGTAAAATTAGTATTCACCCACTTCTAAATAGTAAAAAAATAGTATGAAATTTGAGCAGGATATTAAGGTAGCTAGAATATATGAATTGCTATTTAGTAATAAAGATATCTTTAGAGAAAATGTACAAATAATAGATTAATTGTTAAACAGAGAATTATTTAATATGATTCTCTTTTTTTATATATAAAGAAATAGAATGACTCGTTAATCTATAAATAAAATAAAAAAATGTAGTAGTAAGTTGATAAAGGTTATCTAGTATTTTTAATAATATTATTATAATATTATTTGATTATTTTTATGATATTATAATGTGATGAACTATATTAAAACTGTAATAAGGAAATATTTTTTTCAATTATATTATTTATATAAAACTTGATATTAAAAAGATATAAGAAATTGAAAAAAAGGTTAAATTATAAAAAGAAAAAGCGATTGCTTTAGAATTGTTAAAAAGTTATTTAAAATATATTTTTACTGTTTTTTTAAAAGTACACTGAATAAACTATAAAAAAAGCACTAAGAATAAAAGATGGTTTGTTTAAAAAAATAACGAAGAATATATTTTTATAATTTAATATATATTATACTATTAGGGTATGTTTATGATTTGAAAAAAACGGTGAAAAATTGGTAAGATATAGGGTATGAAATAATAATTATAAAAATAGGATAGTAATGCATATTTGTCTATGTTTTATTATCCTTTAATAGAGAAAAAATATTAGTTAAGTCGAAGTGATAAATTTTTAAGGAGGGATGCATCGGTGATAGGAAAAAATAATCAATATTTAAAGAAAACAAAAGAAGGAACAAAAGTAGAAACTTACTCGATTAAGAAATTCAAGGTAGGTACTGCATCAGTAGTGATAGGTGCAAGTATCTTTTTTGGTGCTGGAGCAGTAGCACAGGCTAGTGAGGATGTGTCAAAAACACAACAGCAGATAACTCAAAAGATGAGGGTGTGACATTAGATGGAGCAGTCTCTGAAAAAGTAGTTGCTAAACCCGTTGTAAAAGAAGCTACAAAAGAGGAAGTAGCGGCAGGTATAGCAGCAAAATTAGGAGTAAAGGAAGTATCAAAAGAAGCTGGAAAATCATTAGATAAAACACAACTTTCAAGCTTAATTAGTGAAATCGAAGGTAAGATTTCAAATGGAGCTTATGCGAACAAAACAGATGAGAGTGTAGCAAATTTAGTAGCTGAATTGAATTTAGCAAAAACAACCTTAGAAAGTGCAACAACACAAGAAGAACTTGGTAGAACATACCAAAAGTTAGTAGTTTCTGTTAACTCAAAACTAAGAAATAAACCAGTTGAGAAAAAAGAAACTCCAGTAGTCGACTCTACAATTTCGAAGGAAGCTGTAAGCAATAAAGCTGAAAATACTGAGAAAAAAGTGGAGACTAACTCAGTCGAAAACATGGAGAAAAGAGTTGAAACTAACTCAATTGAAAATACAGGAGCGAAGGATCCTCGTAACGAAAAAGAGATAGCGAAGAATACTGCTTTCCGTGCAGCTGTTAATCAAGATCCGAAGGTAGATTTCACATTCTCTATTCCATCCGAGAAGAAAATCTACATATATAACGAAGAGCATTTTTCATTAGAAATACCCGTATATTCTGAAACAGGAAAGATTCGTTATGCGACGATCAAAAAAGGATCAAGACAAAGATTTTCTAATGTTGCAGGTACAGATAATGACTTAGATGTTGAATTTGGATTCACAGCTACGGTAATAAACCGTGCAGAAACACCAGGTGTAACATCAGATGCGAGTCAAGCAAATCCTGCAAAAATCGTTATTACAGGTCGTCCAAACGATATACTGAAAAAACACAGAGATTATACAAAACAAGAGACTCAAACACTTAATATCGGAACTCGTTATATTCAGGTAGTTGATGATCAAGGTAGAGAAAACCTTAAAAAAGGTGATAGTTTTTCAGACCCAGGATACTTCTATTTAGTATTAAAAGCTCAATCTAAGAAATATGCCTTAAGATCTCAACCTACAGATGAAAAGATTTCTGTAAGTAGTTTAACAAATCCGACAGCGGAAGATTTACAAAAAATCAAAGATAGTATTCAATTAGAATATTCAACAACGAACGAAGATGCAAGGCTTGCTGATAAGCGTGGAACGTTAGTAGAACATCCTGAGGATGTTATCCAATCGGTTAATATCGTTGGAAATAATATCGTTGTTACATTTACAGATGGTTCTACGAAGACAAAACCAGTAGGGGAAATTGTACAAAAAAATATTCCACCAGTTGTTAATCTACCATATTCAAACGAAGCGAACAGAAATATTTATATATATTCTGGAGAAGAGACAGATCTAACATTCACTGCAACGGATGAGTCTAAAATCAAAGATCTGAAACTTCGAGGTCCTGGTGATATTAACTACAATAATGCAACTAACTATGGCTTAGCAGTAGGAAAAGTAGCAGATAGTACTCTATCAAGTGGAGAAGGATCTGTTTCTGATGATAAGAAAACAGCAACAATTAAAATGACTGGAACTACTAATTTAAGTAATGGTCAAAAGTGGACAAGTATTATTGTTGCTAAAGATGATAATAACGGAGAGAGTGCACCATTTGATGGAAGAATTAATGCAACTACTAATCCTGCAGAACGTCAAAAAATTGCGGGATATGTTGAATTTGTAGTGAAAAACCAAACTACTAAATACGATATTAAAGCACCAGAAGGTAAGGTAAGTGTAATAGATCCTGCGAATGTAACTGCTGAAGAATTTGAAAAAATTAAAGAAAAAGTAAAAATCGAATACTCTCAAACTAACGATGATGCAAATCTTACAAGTAAGAGAGGACAAACTGTAGATAATCAGGCAACAAGAATTTCTACGATTACAAAAGATGCTAATGGAAATCTTGTTGTTACATATAAAGATGGTTCAACGGATACAAAACCTTTATCAGAGTTCACAAGTTTAAATAAACAACCAGCAATTGATGCAGTTAACAAAGCTGCTGAAGATAAAATCGCGGAAATTAATTCAAATGCAAACGCAACTGCAGAAGAAAAAGCGGCTGCAATCGAAAAAGTTAATGCCGATAAGACGAAAGCTTTAACAGCAATTAATGATAACTCGGTAACGACAAAAGCAGCATTAGACAATGCGAAAACATCAGGAACAACAGCGATTAGCAATGATAATCCTGTAGCAACGAAGAAAGATACAGCAAAAGCAGCTATTGATACAGCTTTAAGAGAGAAAGAAGCAGCAATAGATGCGAATAATGATTTAACGACAGATGAGAAGAATGCAGCGAAAGCAGATGCACAGGCAAAAGCGACTGCAGCGAAAACAGCGATTGACAATGCAACAACAAACGCAGCTGTAGATTCAGCTAAAACGGCGGGTACAACAAGTGTAAGTTCGGTAACACCAACAGCGACGGCAAAACCAGCGGCTAAGAACGCAATAGATGAGGCTCTTAGAGCTAAAGAAGCGCAACTTGATGCTCGTGCTGACTTAACGGATGAAGAGAAAAAAGCGGCGAAAGCAGATGCCCAAGCAAGAGCAACTGCAGCAAAAGCGGCAATTGACAATGCAACAACAAATGCAACTGTGGGCAGTGCAAAAACGTCAGGTGTTACTGATGTGGAAAGTGTTAATCCACAAGCAAGTCAGAAAAAGACTGATGCAAAAAATGCTGTAGATGAAGCATTAAAAGCAAAAGAAGCAGTAATCGATGCTCGTACCGACTTAACAGATGAAGAGAAAAAAGCGGCGAAAGCTGATGCGAAAGCAAAAGCTGATGCAGCGAAAACAGCAATCGACAATGCGACAACAAATGCAGCAGTAGAACAAGCTAAGACTGATGGAGCAACGAGTGTAGACTCAGTAAATCCAACAGCGGTGGCAAAACCAGCGGCTAAGAAAGCAATCGACGATGCACTTAAAGCAAAAGAAGCAGCAATCGATGCGAATAACGACCTAACAGCTGAAGAAAAAGCAAAAGCTAAGGAAGATGCAAAAGCAAAAGCGGACGCAGCGAAGACTGCGATTGACAATGCAACAACAAATGATGCAGTGACTCAAGCTAAAAATGATGGAGCAACATCAGTAGATTCAGTAAATCCAACGCCGCAAGCTAAGCCAGCAGCTAAAAAAGCAATCGACGATGCTCTTAAAGCAAAAGAAGCAGCAATCGATGCGAATAACGACCTAACAGCTGAAGAAAAAGCAAAAGCTAAGGAAGATGCAAAAGCAAAAGCGGACGCAGCGAAGACTGCGATCGACAATGCAACAACAAATGATGCAGTGACTCAAGCTAAGACAGATGGAGCAACAGAAGTAAACAATGTAAATCCAACGCCGCAAGCAAAGCCAGCGGCTAAGAAAGCAATTGACGATGCTCTGAAAGCTAAGAATGACGCGATCGACGCAAACAACGACCTAACGGCTGAAGAAAAAGCAAAAGCTAAGGAAGATGCAAAAGCAAAAGCGGATGCAGCAAAAACAGCGATCGACAATGCAACAACAAATGATGCAGTAACTCAAGCTAAAGCTGATGGAGCGACATCAGTAGATTCAGTAAATCCAACGCCAGTAGCGAAACCAGCGGCTAAGAAAGCAATAGATGATGCCCTAAAAGCTAAAAATGATGCAATCGACGCGAACAACGACTTAACAGCTGAAGAAAAAGCAAAAGCTAAGGAAGACGCTAAGGCGAAAGCAGATGCAGCAAAAACAGCAATCGACAACGCGACAACAAATGATGCAGTGACTCAAGCTAAAAACGATGGAGCAACATCAGTAGATTCAGTAAATCCAACGGCGCAAACAAAGCCAGCAGCTAAGAAAGCAATAGATGATGAACTAAAAGCTAAAAATGATGCAATCGATGCGAACAACGATTTAACAGACGAAGAGAAAACTGCAGCGAAAGCTGATGCGAAAGCAAAAGCTGATGCAGCGAAAACAGCGATCGACAATGCGACAACAAATGATGCCGTAACACAAGCTAAGACAGATGGAGCGACATCAGTAGATTCAGTAAATCCAACGGCGCAAGCGAAACCAGCAGCTAAGAAAGCAATCGACGATGCACTAAAAGCTAAGAATGATGCAATCGACACGAATAACGACTTAACAGCTGAAGAAAAAGCAAAAGCTAAGGAAGATGCAAAAGCGAAAGCTGATGCAGCGAAAAAAGCAATCGACAACGCGACAACAAATGCAGCGGTAGAACAAGCTAAAGCTGATGGAGCAACAGAAGTAAACAATGTAAATCCAACGCCGCAAGCAAAGCCAACGGCTAAGAAAGCAATAGAAGATGCACTAAAAGCTAAAAATGACGCGATCGACGCGAACAACGACTTAACAGCTGAAGAAAAAGCAAAAGCGAAAGCTGATGCGAAAGTAAAAGCCGATGCAGCAAAACAAGCAATCGATAATGCAACAACAAACGCAGGGGTAGAACAAGCTAAGGCTAATGGAACAACAGAAGTAAACAATGTAAATCCACAACCAGAAGCAAAGCCAGCGGCTAAGAAAGCAGTAGAAGACGCGTTAGCTGAGAAGATTAAAGCAATCGAAGCAAACAATGACTTAACAGCGGAAGAGAAAGCCGCAGCTAAGCAAGAAGCGCAAGACAAGGCGGCTGCAGCGAAACAAGTAATCGACAATGCGACAACAAACGCAGGGGTAGAACAAGCTAAGACTAATGGAACAACAGAGGTAAACAATGTAAACCCAACGCCAGTAGCAAAACCAGCAGCTAAGAAAGCAATAGAAGATGCCCTAAAAGCTAAGAATGACGCGATCGACGCAAATAACGATTTAACAGCTGAAGAAAAAGCAAAAGCTAAGGAAGATGCAAAAGCAAAAGCAGATGCAGCGAAAACAGCAATAGACAACGCGACGACAAATGATGCAGTAACTCAAGCTAAAAACGATGGAGCGACATCAGTAGATTCAGTAAATCCAACGCCGCAAGCAAAGCCAGCAGCTAAGAAAGCAATAGAAGATGCCCTAAAAGCTAAGAATGACGTGATTGATGCGAATAATGACTTAACAGCTGAAGAAAAAGCAAAAGCTAAGGAAGATGCAAAAGCAAAAGCTGATGCAGCGAAGACTGCGATCGACAACGCAACAACAAATGATGCAGTAACTCAAGCTAAAATAGATGGAGCAACAAGTGTAGATTCAGTAAATCCAACGCCGCAAGCAAGGCCAGCGGCTAAAAAAAGAATCGACGATGCTCTTAAAGCAAAAGAAGCAGCTATAGATGCAAACAACGACCTAACGGCGGAAGAAAAAGAAAAAGCTAAGGAAGATGCAAAAGCAAAAGCAGATGCAGCGAAAACAGCAATCGACAACGCGACAACAAACACAGCGGTAGAACAAGCTAAGGCAGATGGAGCAACATCAGTAGATTCAATAAATCCAACGGCGCAAGCTAAGCTAGCGGCTAAGAAAGCAATCGATGATGCCTTAAAAGCTAAGAATGATGCGATCGACGCGAACAACGATTTAACAGCTGAAGAAAAAGCAAAAGCTAAGGAAGATGCAAAAGCAAAAGCGGATGCAGCGAAGACTGCGATCGACAATGCGACAACAAATGATGCAGTAACTCAAGCTAAGACAGATGGAGCAACAAGTGTAGATTCAGTAAATCCAACGGCGCAAGCAAAGCCAGCAGCTAAGAAAGCAATAGAAGATGCACTTAAAGCAAAAGAAGCAGCGATCGACGCAAATAACGATTTAACAGCTGAAGAAAAAGCAAAAGCTAAGGAAGATGCAAAAGCGAAAGCAGATGCAGCAAAACAAGCAATCGATAATGCAACAACAAACGCAGGAGTAGACCAAGCTAAGGCTAATGGAACAACAGAAGTAAACAATGTAAATCCACAACCAGAAGCAAAGCCAGCGGCTAAGAAAGTAATAGAAGACGCGTTAGCTGATAAGATCAAAGCAATCGATGAGAACAACGATTTAACAGCTGAAGAAAAAGCAAAAGCTAAGGAAGATGCTAAGGCGAAAGCTGATGTAGCAAAACAAGCAATTGACAACGCGACAACAAATGATGCAGTAACTCAAGCTAAAACAGATGGAGCAACAAGTGTAGATTCAGTAAATCCAACGGCGCAAGCAAAGCCAGCAGCTAAGAAAGCAATAGAAGACGCGTTAGCTGATAAGATCAAAGCAATCGATGGGAACAACGACTTAACAGCCGAAGAAAAAGCAGCAGCTAAGCAAGAAGCGCAAGATAAGGCGGCTGCAGCAAAACGAGCGATCGATAACGCGACAACAAACGCAGAAGTAGACCAAGCTAAGGCTAATGGAACAACAGAAGTAAACAATGTAAACCCAACGCCAGTAGCAAAACCAGCAGCTAAGAAAGCAATAGACGATGCCCTAAAAGCTAAGAATGACGCGATCGACGCAAACAACGACTTAACAGCTGAAGAGAAAGCAAAAGCTAAGGAAGATGCAAAAGCAAAAGCGGATGCAGCGAAGACTGCGATCGACAACGCAACAACAAATGATGCAGTAACTCAAGCTAAAAACGATGGAGCAACATCAGTAGATTCAGTAAATCCAACGCCGCAAGCAAAACCAGCAGCTAAGAAAGCGATAGAAGATGCGCTTAAAGCTAAGAACGATGCGATTGATGCGAATAATGACTTAACAGACGAAGAAAAAACTGCGGCGAAAGCTGATGCGAAAGCAAAAGCTGACGCAGCAAAAACAGCGATCGACAACGCGACAACAAACGCGGGAGTAGAACAAGCTAAGGCTAACGGAACAACAGAAGTAAACAATGTAAATCCAACACCAGTAGCAAAACCAGCAGCTAAGAAAGCAGTAGAAGATGCGTTAGCTGAGAAGATTAAAGCGATCGATGCGAACAACGACTTAACAGATGAAGAAAAAACTGCAGCGAAAGCTGACGCGAAAGCCAAAGCCGACGCAGCGAAGCAGGCAATCGACAATGCAACAACAAACGCAGCGGTGGAACAAGCTAAGGCAAAAGGAACAACAGAAGTGAACAATGTGAACCTAACGCCAGTGGCTAAGCCAGCGGCTAAAAAAGCAGTAGAAGACGCGTTAGCTGATAAGATCAAAGCAATCGAAGCAAACAACGACTTAACAGACGAAGAAAAAACTGCAGCTAAGCAAGAAGCGCAAGCTAAGGCTGATGCAGCGAAACAAGCAATTGACAATGCGACAACAAACGCAGGTGTAGAACAAGCTAAAAACGATGGAGCAACAAGTGTAAATTCAGTAAACCCAACACCAGTAGTGAAGCCGGCGGCTAAGAAGGCAATAGATGATGCGCTGAAAGCTAAAGAAGCAGAAATCGATGCTCGAGACGATTTGACAGCTGAGGAAAAATTAGCAGCTAAAGAAGAAGCTAAGGCAAAAGCAGATGCTGCAAAACAAGCAGTTGATAAAGCGACAACAAATGCTGGCGTAGAAAATTCAAAAACTACTGGGGTAGCAGATGTAAACTCATTGAATCCAGTAGCAGTTAAGAAACCAGAGGCCAAACAAGCAGTTGATGAAGCCCTTAAGGCAAAAGAAGCAGAGATTGATGGGAATAATGACTTAACAGCAGAAGAAAAATTAGCAGCTAAGGAAGAAGCAAAAGCAAAAGCAGATGCAGCTAAGCAAGCAATAGATGAAGCTGATACAGATATTAAGGTTGACGAAAATAGCATTTTAGGTTTAAGTGATGTTAATTCATTTAGTCCAGAACCTGTTAAGAAACCGGAAGCTAAAAAAGTGATAGATGAAGCATTAAAAGTTAAGAATGATGAGATCGACGCACGTACAGACTTAACAGATGAAGAGAAAACTGCAGCTAAGGCGGAAGCTAAGGAAAAAGCCGATGCAGCAAAAGAAGCAATCGATAATGCAACAACAAATGCAGGAGTGGAACAGGCTAAGACTGCAGGAACAACAAAGGTAGATTCAGTAAATCCATTAGCGGTTAAGAAACCAGAAGCTAAGAAAGCAATAGATGATGCACTGAAAGCTAAGAATGATGCGATCGATGCACGTACAGACTTAACAGACGAAGAGAAAATAGCAGCGAAAGCTGACGCGAAAGCAAAAGCTGATGTAGCAAAACAAGTAATCGATAGTGCGATAACAAATGCAGGAGTAGAACAAGCTAAGGCTAACGGAACAACAGAAGTAGATTCAATAAATCCAACTGCACAAGCCAAGCCAGCGGCTAAGAAAGCGATAGATGATGTGCTGAAAGCTAAGAATGACGAGATTGACGCTCGCACAGACTTAACAGACGAAGAGAAAATAGCAGCAAAAGCCGATGCGAAAGCAAAAGCTGACGCAGCAAAACAAGCAATCGATAAAGCAACAACAAACGCAGCGGTGGAACAAGCTAAAGTTAACGGAACAACAAATGTAGACTCGGTAAATCCAACGGCAGAAGCGAAACCAGCGGCTAAGAAAGCAATAGATGATGCGCTGAAAGCTAAGAATGACGAGATTGACGCTCGTACAGACTTAACAGATGAAGAGAAAACTGTGGCTAAAGAAGAAGCTAAAGCAAAAGCTGACGCGGCGAAAGAAGCGATCGACAATGCGACAACAAACGCAGCAGTGGAACAAGCTAAAGCTAATGGAACAACAGAAGTAGATTCGGTAAATCCAACAGCAGAAGCGAAATCGGTAGCTAAGCAAGCAATAGATGATGCACTGAAAGCTAAGAATGATGCGATCGATGCACGTACAGACTTAACAGACGAAGAAAAAACTGCAGCGAAATTTGATGCGAAAGCAAAAGCTGATGCAACGAAAGAAGCAATTGACAAAGCAACAACAAATGCAGAAGTAGACCAAGCTAAGGCTAACGGAATAACAGAAGTAAGTTCAGTAAATCCAGAAGCTATAGCGAAACCAGCGGCTAAGCAAGCAATAGATGATGCACTGAAAGCTAAGAATGACGAGATTGACGCTCGTACAGACTTAACAGATGAAGAGAAAACTGTGGCTAAAGAAGAAGCTAAAGCAAAAGCTGACGCGGCGAAAGAAGCGATCGACAATGCGACAACAAACGCAGCAGTGGAACAAGCTAAAGCTAATGGAACAACAGAAGTAAAAGCTATAGATCCACAACCAGTAGTAAAAACGGAAGCTAAGAAAGCAATAGATGAAGCTCTGAAGGCTAAGAATGAAGAGATAGATGCACGTACAGACTTGACAGACGAAGAGAAAACAGCAGCGAAAGCAAACGCGAAAGCCATAGCAGATGCGGCGAAAGAGACAGTCGATAAAGCAGTAACAAATGCAGAAGTCGAGCAAGCTAAGACTTACGGAACGTCAGAAGTAACTTCAGTAAATCCAGAAGCAGTAGCAAAAACAGAAGCTAAGAAAGCGGTAGATGAGGCATTAAAAGCTAAGAATGATGAAATCGATGCTCGTACAGACTTAACAGACGAAGAGAAAATAGCTGCTAAGGCAGAAGCTAAGGAAAAAGCAGATGCGGTAAAACAAGCAATCGACAATGCGATAACAAACGCAGAAGTAGACCGAGCTAAGACTGCTGGAACAACAGAAGTAAAAGCTATAGATCCACAACCAGTAGCTAAAATGGAAGCTAAGAAAGCAATAGATGAAGCTCTGAAAGCTAAGAATGATGAAATAGATGCACGTATAGACTTGACTGATGAAGAAAAAAATACAGCGAAAGCATACGCGCAAGCAAAAGCTAATGCAGCGAAAGAAGCAATCGACAAAGCGACAACAAATGCAGAAGTAGATCAAGCTAAGACTAACGGAACGTTAGATGTAACTTCAGTAAATCCACAACCAGTAGCGAAGCCAGAAGCTAAGAAAGCAATCGACGATGCCCTGAAAGCTAAGAATGATGAAATCGATATGCGTACAGACTTAACAGAAGAAGAGAAAACTGTGGCTAAAGAAGAAGCTAAGATAAAAGCAGATGCAGTTAAGAAAGCAATCGATAGAGCGACTACAGATGAAGAAGTAGAACAAACTGAGATTAATGGAAAAACAGAAGTAAGGGCTGTAGATCCACAACCAATAGCGAAGCCAGCAGCTAAGAAAGCAATCGATGAAGTACTTAAAGCTAAGAATGACGAAATTAACGCTCGTATAGATTTAACAGACGAAGAGAAAACTGCGGCTAAGCAGAAGCAAAAGCTAAGGCTGACGCAGCAAAAGAAGGAATTGATATCGCGACAACAAATGCAGAAATCGATCAAGTCAAGAAAAATGGAATAACAGAAGTAACTTCAGTAAATCCAGAAGCAGTAGCGAAAATAGAAGCTAAGGAAGCAATCGACAAAGCTCTTGAAGCTAAGAATGATGAGATTGATACACGTACAGATTTAACAGACGAAGAAAAAACTGCGGCTAAAGCAGAAGCTAAAGTTAAAGCCAATGCAGCGAAAGAAACAATCGACAAAGCGACAACAAACGCAGAAGTAGGACAAGCTAAGACAATTGGAACAACAGAAGTAACTTCAGTAAATCCAGAAGCGTTAGTAAAATCTGTGGCTAAGAAGGCTATAGAAGATAAGTTAGTAGAACAACTTAAAGCTATCGCAAATACTCCAGATGCTACTGATGAAGAGAAAAAAGCAGCAGCTAACCTAGCCAAACAATTAGCAGAAGTAGCTAAGAAAGCTATTGATGCAGCTAGGGAAAATGCAGATGTGAAAAAATTACAAGATGACTCTAAAGTGGGAATTGAAGAAGCAGTGCCATTTGTAGAAGATAAACCTAACGCAAGAAAAGCGATAGATGCAGAAGCGAAAGTTAAGAAAGCAGCTATTGATGCGAGAACAGACATTTCTGATAAAGTGAAAGAACTTCTTAAGGTGGAAGTTGATGAAATTGCAACACAAGCTAAGAAATCTATTGATGCAGCTTCAAGTGTTGATGAAATTAACAAGATAGGAGAAGTTAAGAAATCAGAAATCAAAGCTGTTGAAGAAGTAAGAGTTCCTGCTGAAAAAGTAATTGTAGTAGATTCAACTAACTTAACGGACGAAGAAAAAGCTAAAGTATTAGCGGCTATTAAATCAGTAAATCCAGGTGCAAAAGAAATAACACAAGATTCAAAAGGAAATGTTATAGTAGTGACTGCAAACGGTCATAAACAAGTTATTTCAGTTGCACAAGTAACAAAAACAGAAGCAGATCTTGTTAAAGAAAATGCTGGGAATGTGGTTAACACACCTGTAGCTAAGACGGCTGTAGCGGATATAACTAAACTAACAGCAGCAGAAAAACAAGAAATTGTAGCTAAGGTTAAGGCGGTAAATCCTGGAGCAACAGTAGCTATCGATGAAAAAGGTAATATCATTGTAACTAATGGAGAAGGTTTAGTATTCGTACTTCCAGTTCTAGATTTAGTTATTCCAACGGATAAACTGACTGATATTACTGCGAATAGTAAGATTAATACACCTGCAATAAGAACGTTAGTAGCGAATAAAGGAAGTTTAACGCCAGAAGAAATAGCTAAAATAAAAGCGGCTATCGAAGAAATTAATCCTGGAGCAATAGTGGTTGTAGATGAAAATGGAAATGCCACTGTAACTATGAAAGACGGTAAGTCTATGACGATTTCTTCAGATGTATTAGTAAAAGATGCTGCCGATGTAGCTGAAAAGAACAATGGTGAGAATATTAATATTGATTTTGATAAAGAGGTAGTTGCTGATATTAACAATCTAACGGAATCTGATAAAGAAAAAGTTAAGTTCAAGGTGTTAGGAGCTATAAGAGAAGCGGTAGAACTTGTTGTAGATGAAAAAGGAAATACTACTGTAATTCTTAAAGATGGTAGAACATTTACTATTCTATCTAAAGATATCTTTGAACAACGTAAAGAAGTAACCGTAAACTTACCTGAAATAGTTAAGGTTAAAGATGCTTCAAACCTTACTGAGGCAGAAAAAGAAGCTGTTAAACAAGCTTTAATAACTACAAATCCAAATTTAAAAGATGCTAAAATTACAATTTCAAACACAGGAGAAGCGACAATTGTTTACCCTGATGGGCAAGTGGTAGTAATTTCAGCTGAAAACTTAGTAGTTGCTGAGAAAGTAACAAGTGTTATCGTTGAGGATAACGTAGTAACTTATACAAAAGAAGATAAGAAACCAACGATAAATTATTCAAATGACAACACACCTAAGTTCAATGCTAAGAAAGGTCAACGCCTAGCGAATACAGGAGAAGCTGAGACTAATACTGGATTAACAGGGCTAGGAATGGCGCTTTTAGGTGGATTACTTGTGGTAGCGAAACGTCGTAAGGAAAAAGAAGAATAAACATTTGCAAATCAATATCTAATATGTATACTAAATTCGGGGTATGGAAAAATTCCAGCCCCGGATTTCAATTTTCATACCAAAAGACAAAGAGCAAAAAAATTCTAAGTAACAAAATATCGATGTTACTTAGAATTTTTTGTTTGTTATTTTGCTGAATTCACAATAGCTTTATTATTCTTGTTGTTGTAAGAGATGTAAGTAAGAGTTAAGAATATTATTCCTAAAACAACTAAGATTAATATAGAGTTGTTGTAAATTCCATCAGTTAAACCACCAAGAACAGCGTGGCGAACTGCCATGTCACCGTAGTAAACAGGTGTGAATGGAATTAATCCACTGTATAGAGATGGTAACATTTCTTTAGGGAATAGTGGTGTAGTTAGAACGAATTGTAAAGCTACAAATCCGATACTAATAGCATTACCAACTTTTCCGAACGTGTATGATAAGAAGTGTGTTATTATCATAAACACGATACCTGAAAGTATTAATCCGAAGAAGTACATTCCGAAGTTTTGTATTCTAAAGTCGAATAATAATTTCATCACTACAACTTCGATAAGTGTAGCTAATACTGCAAATATAGACATCGATGCAAGTCTTGAAGTGAATAGACTGTTTGTTGACTCTCCGTATTCTGCTTTACGAGCTGGGAATAGGATGTTAAATGCCGCAGCTGCGATTAGTAGTCCGAATACTAAGAAGAATGGTGCCATTGCGTTACCGTAGCTAGTTTCTTCTGAGATGTCGCTAATATTAGTTTTGATTGGGTTAGACATCATGTCTACGTTTTTGTCTCCGGTTTTAGCTGCAGTAATTCTGTCAGCTCCACTTGAAAGTTTATCTGCTAATAAACCAGAACCGTCTTTAGCTTTATCTAATCCTGCGATTAACTCAGGAGCTTTAGCTTGCATTATTGTAAGAGCACTGTAAAGTTTATCAGATCCCACTTTAGCAGTGTTAAGTCCGTTAAGTAGTTCAGGAGCTTTAGCCTGCATAGAAGTAAGTCCACCGTGAAGTTTGTTAGCTCCATCTTTGGCGTTATTAACTCCATTAATTAATTCCGGAGCTTTAGCTTGCATAGCAGCTAGGCCGTTAGAAAGTTTTTCAGAACCTTCTTTAGCAGTGTTAACTCCGCCTATTAATTCGGGAGCTTTAGCTTGCATTATTGTAAGCGCACCAGAAAGTTTTTCAGAACCGACTTTAGCGTTGCTAAGTCCGTTAAGCAGATCCGGAGCTTTAGCTTGCATAGCAGCTAAACCATTAGAAAGTTTTTCAGAACCTTCTTTAGCAGTATTAACTCCATTAATTAATTCCGGAGCTTTAGCTTGCATAGCAGCTAAACCGTTAGAAAGTTTTTGTGATCCTTCTTTTGCAGCGTTAACTCCGCTTATTAATTCCGGAGCTTTAGCTTGCATAGCAGCTAAACCGTTAGAAAGTTTTTGCGACCCTTCTTTCGCAGCGTTAACTCCGTTGATTAACTCAGGAGCTTTAGCTTGCATAGCAGCTAGTCCATTAGAAAGTTTTTCAGAACCTTCTTTTACAGCGATAACCCCATTGATTAATTCCGGAGCTTTAGCTTGCATAGCAGCTAAACCATTAGAAAGTTTTTCAGAACCTTCTTTAGCACTGTTAAGTCCATTAAGTAGTTCCGGTGCTTTAGCTTTCATATCTGTTAGTCCTTGATATAATTTTTTACCACCGTTATCAAGTTCTTTAATACCGATACTTAATTCCGGAAGTTTAGCTTGTAGTTTGTTAAGTCCTGCATTGATTTTTGCATTTCCATTAACTAAAGCATCAATACCACCAGCTAACTCAGGAAGTTTCTCATGCATTATGCTGATACCACCACCTAATTTATCGAATCCTGCTTGTAGTTCTGATCCTTTAGCTGCAAGTGTTCCAACACCTTGTGCTAGTTCACCTGTAGTCATTGATGTAGTAAGGGCACTTACACCGTTAGTGTAGTTTGTTACTCCATCTTTAAGTTTTGGAGTTGCACTAGCAAGTTGGTTAAGTCCATTTGCTAAGTCCCCTGTTGTTAGAGAAGATACTGTAGCATCTACTCCACCTTTATATTGATTGAATCCTGCCATAAGGGTAGGTGTTTTTTCGTTCATTATAGTTAAACCAGCTTTTAATTGACCACTACCAGCAGAAAGTTTACCGACAGCGTCTTTAATGCTAGAAAAACCACTAATTGTTCCTTCAAGTTGAGAAGAAAGTGTATTTACATCGAATTTATCAAGTTGAGTTTGGATGTAATTTAATCTTCCTACACGATATTTCATACTTGAATATTTTGAGTTTGCGCTAGAGACTGCTGAAGAAAGTTCAGCTTTAATCTGGCTATTGTTGTTACTGCTGCTATTTTGAACAGTAGTAGTTGGTTGAGCAGCAGGTGCTGGTGTAACAGCAACATCATTACGAGCAGCAGCAAGGATACTTGCTTTTTGCTCAGGTGTTAATTGCATTGATGATAATGTTTGCTCCAAGTTTGCGAAATTAGTAGCTGCAGGAGCTGGAGCAGGTGCTGCTGTAGTTGTAGTAGTCGTAGTAGATTGTGTTTCTATACGATCTACAAGAGCTTTTATAGATTCCAGTTGAGAACCTAATTCTGCAAAAGCACTGTTAAGTGGATTAAAATGAGTTCTATAAGTAAGTTTTAATCCTTTTAGTTTATCTAATGTTGAATTTAGATTAGATTTCTTAGCGGCCAAATCACTGTCGCTAGGTAAGTTAGCGTTTAATGCGTTTAATCCTATGTTTAGCTTATCAGCTCCATCTACAAGTTTTGGAGTACTTTCAGAAAGTTTAGCTACCCCATCACCTAATGCAGCCCCACCTGCAGTAAGTCTATTAAGATCATCTTTTTTAGCTGCAAGTCCAGAGTTGATTTGTGAAATACCATCTGATAATCTATCGATTCCGTTGTTTAATGTAGTACTTCCGGCATTAAGTTTTTCTAAATCTTCTTTTTTAGCTAGTAATTTTTCATTGAGTGTAAGAACACCGTTAGTATATTTTAAAAGTCCAGCTTGGAATTCTTTGCTTCCGTTATATAGAGAATTGAAACCAGAAGTAAGCATAATACTTTTAGCTTTGAATGTATCGAAACCGATAGTAAGCTTATTAGAACCTTCAGTTAGTTCATTTACACCAGAAATTAACGCGTCTTTTTTATCGTTTAATGAACTTAGACCTTCTGATAGTCTTCCAGCACCACTTTGTAATTGAGATACTCCGTCACTAAGTTTAGCGCCACCGTCACTCAGACGAGTTAGTCCGTCAGTTAGACGCTTAGAGCCGCCAGCAAGTTCGTTAACTCCATTGTTAAGTTTTTGCCCACCTTCACTAAGGCGAGAAAGCCCATCGGTTAGACGTTTAGAACCATTAGAAAGTTCATTGATTCCATTACCAAGTTTAGAACCGCCATCGCTAAGGCGAGAAAGTCCATCAGATAGACGTTTAGAACCGTTAGCAAGTTCGTTAACTCCATTGTTAAGTCTTTGTCCCCCATCGCTAAGGCGAGAAAGTCCATCGGTTAGACGTTTAGAACCATTAGAAAGTTCATTGATTCCATTACCAAGTTTAGAACCGCCATCGCTAAGGCGAGAAAGTCCATCAGTTAGACGTTTAGAACCATTAGAAAGTTCATTGATTCCATTACCAAGTTTAGCTCCCCCATCATTAAGACGAGTTAGTCCATCAGATAGACGTTTAGAACCATCAGCAAGTTCATTAATTCCGTTGCCGAGTTTAGCTCCGCCATCGCTAAGACGATAAAGTCCAGCAGTCAGACGCCATGATCCTTCAGATAGTTGATAAATACCGCTACTAAGTCTTTGCCCACCATCGCTAAGACGAGTTAGCCCATCGGAAAGTCGACCAGAACCGTCAGCAAGTTGATTAATGCCGCTGCTAAGTCTTTGCCCACCATCGCTAAGACGACCAAGTCCATTAGAAAGTCGACCAGAGCCGTCAGCGAGTTGGTTAATACCACTGCCAAGTTTTTGCCCACCTTCACTAAGACGACCAAGTCCGTTGTTCAGTGTATTTGAAGCATCGGCCGCTTTGTGAAGAGATTCACCAATTTCAGAAAATTTACTGTATAAAGTAGCTGTATAAGTTTTTACAACTTGATCTTTAACTGTATTTGTTAGATTACTTGCTACAGTTTCCATGATTTTTTCACCATTTTTACTTTTTGTAAAATTGGTAGTAAAGTCGATGTTCATTTTTTCTGGATTATCGTTTGATAAAGATGTAGCATTTTTAGAAAAGTTCTGTGGAATTGTAACTACCATATAGTAGTCTCCTTCACGAAGTTCTTTATCGGCTGTATCTTTATCGACAAATTGCCAATTTACTTTTTTATTATCTTTTAGTTTATTGACCATTGAATTCCCGACTTCTAGGGTTTTTCCATTAAAATCTACTTTTTGGTCTAAATTAACAACCCCGACTTTCATGTTTCCAGTGTTGTCATATGGGTTCCAAACGGATTTTAGGAAGGTTCCTGAATATAAAACAGGAACTAGAAGAACGGTAGCCATGGTAGCTTTTAAACCTTTACTCTTTAAAAGGCTACTAAATTCTTTTTTTATCATAATTCCTCCTAAGAATTTCGTCGGCGAAATTCCGTTATATTGAATTTGATGATATGATTTCATACCACTTAAGATATTTTACAACCTTATATACTAAAAAGTCAAAAATATTTTTAAAGTAATAGTGAAATAATAATATTTAATATTAAGGTATATTATATATAATGGGGATAAAAATTATAACTATTAAGTGAATTTTTATATTTAAAAATCACCGTAATATTAGGGTTTTTAAGATAATGTGAATATTATGTAACCTTATAAAAAAATATATATTAATTAAAAATAATTTAGTTAATATATACTATAAAAAAATCCTAATTAACAAAAAAATAGTTCACTATTTAAAAAAAGTAGTTTAGGATATTTTAATTTATTAATGAAAATTATTATTTATAAAAGATATAAAAAAGATAGATATCCTTTTTATAGAGGATAACTACCTTTTGTTTTATGTTAATGTTTATACAGTTGCATGAGTTATTTTATGTTCTAATAAGTTTTTAAAACAAATTTGTGCGTCTTCTAAATCTTTTAAGTTCGGATGTTTTTTAGATTCTTTAACCATATCAACAAGATCCGGTGTAACTTTATGAATAAAGTTTGGGTCATGCCAAGCAAGAATTTTGAAAACTATCATAACCTTAGGATCTACTTTGCCTTGGCAGACGAATGTTTCATGAATTTTGTTGTTTCTTTCTTCCATAAATGAAATATAGTTGTTTATTGAATCATCAGCATGATAATGTTCACGTGGAACACCACAAGTTAAAAATAGTGCTACGTCTTTTCCATGTATTTCCTGTTGATCAACAAAACGCTGCATATTTTTATTTGCATTAGTTTTATCTGTCCATGCACCTAGAATATAGAAATCATATTCTTTCTCTATTTTTCTTCGTTGTTTTTTTATGTCGAGTAAATCTACCTCGGCTTGGTCTTTTATTTGCTCATAAATAGCTTCAGCTACCTTTTTTGTATTTTTTGTTTTGCTAGAATAAGCAAGTAAAATTTTCATAATTCAGCCTCCTAATAGAGTTTAGATTATTCACAAACTGTAGTGATTTTATAGTTTGTGATATTTTTAAGTACAATTTATATAAATATTATATCAAAAAAATTAAACGTTTTAAATAGCTAATTGAAAATCACAATCAATTATGATTTAATTCTTCAAAAAAATTTAAAAAAAATTGAAAAATATAACCTTATAGAATAATATTTGCATCATAAAAATAAGAAAAAAAATATATTGTTTATGATAAAATACTAAATAAGAATAGGTAGTGAGGATGATTAGTAATGGATAGATTGTTTGAAGTGTCAAGTTATGCATCTTTTATTGTGTATCATATAGAAGCAATGGACAAAATAAAACTTCCTAAAAGGATGATACAAGAATATGTTAATCTTCAAAAAACGGTAGGTAGTTTTCCTGGAGAGTTAGAGTATGTAGCTAGTTTTTATGATGAAAAAACAGGAAGTAGTGGCACATTATTTGAAAATACTGTTGAAGAAAATTATATTTTAGCTTATACAGGAACAAATTTTTATTTTGATAGACAAAAAGATATGTATGCTGACGTAGTAGGTATATGTTTGGGTCAAGGGGAACACTTAACGCCGTGTTACAGATTTTACACAAGAATGAAGAAAAAATATGGTAATGATATCATACTAACTGGTCATTCTTTAGGTGGAAGTATTGCCCAACGTGTAGCGATTGAGCATGATGTAAAAGAGAGTGTAGTTTTTAATGCTGCACCGATATATTTGATAGGCGGAATAGATATTTTTATGGACAAAGAAACTGATGGAGAACTATATGTTACTCGTATGAAAAAGTATCTTAGGAATATGAAAAAAATTGCTATTAAGAAAGCTTCTTTTACGGGTTCTGTTAAGAGAATTGTTTCGGAGTATGATATATTTACTCGTATATCTGAGTTACTTTCTATTGGGTATTATGTGGGTGATGAAATTATAGTTAAAGAAGCTGGAATACATGGTATTAAGAGTTTTTTTAGATATATATAAGAAATCATTTGGAAGTTCTTTTGAAGGAGAAGAAAAATCAAGATGAGTATTTATCTTCAGAATATAAAGATTTTGGTTTAGCAGAGGTAGGAATATTAAGTAATTTTTCTGAGGAACGTATAGTAGAGTTAGAAAAACAATTAAATGTACTTCTTACTAGCGATACTGTAATATCTAATTTGAATAAGAACCCATACAATATTAACTTCGAATTTTTTTCATAAAAGCTATATTAAAAAAATATAGAGAAAGATAAAGGAAAAACAATAATAGATTCCTTGTCTGACGTTTTTGTCAGATGAGGAGTTTTTTGTATGTGTATAGTGGCAGGTTCATATGTTTTATAGGTTGTTATAAAAACTTTGTGTTTTCTCGTAAGTGATAGAGTGTTAATCGCTTGCTTAAAGTTGTAACTTATTAAAGAAAAAAATGATATAATATAGATAGCTATATGCATTCTTGTAAATTAGTAAGAATATATAATAAAACTTAGTATAAATCTAAGGAGGAAGATGATGGCAGAATATAAAATACTAGTAGTCGATGATGAAGAGCCGATTGCTAACATATTAGATTTAATTTAAAGAAGGAAGGCTATGATGTAATAGTTGCTAATGATGGAGAAAAGGCGGTGGAACTTGCTTTTAGTGAAAATCCTGATTTAATTTTACTAGATTTGATGTTGCCAAAAAAAGATGGAATGGAAGTATGTAGAGAAGTACGTGCTAAAAAGAATATTCCAATTATCATGCTAACGGCAAAAAATAGTGAGATAGATAAGGTTTTAGGGTTAGAGTTTGGAGCTGATGATTATGTAACTAAACCATTTTCAACACGTGAGCTTATGGCGAGGGTTAAAGTAAATCTTCGTCGTGTGACTAAGCAACAAGAAGAGATTGTAGAAGAGAAAAATGGTAATGATCTTGTGATTAAAGATATTGTTATTTACCCAGAAGCTTATGTTATTAAGAAAAATGGTGAGGAAATCGATCTTACACGTAGAGAATTTGATTTATTCTATTATCTTGCTCAACACCGTGGACAAGTTTTAACACGTGAGAATTTACTGCAAACAGTATGGGGTTATGATTACTTTGGTGATGTGAGAACAGTCGATGTAACTGTGAGAAGATTGCGTGAGAAAGTAGAAGACGATTCATCGCAACCTGAATATATAATGACACGTCGTGGTGTAGGTTACTTTATAGGTGAAGAGTAATGAGTTTTTTCGGTAAGAAATTTAAGAAAAGATTCTTTTCATCAATCCGAACTAAGTTCGTAATAGTATATGTATTAGTTAACATAATATCATTGCAACTTATCGGATTGTTCTTTACAACACAATTAAGAAATAGTAATATAAATACATTTGAACAGAATATTATAGAGCAAGAGAAAATCCTTAATTACCATGTTCGAGAAGAAATCGATAAAATTAACGGAAAGAATGCAGAAGACTCGAAGGTTTTAGAGAATAATGCTGATCAAAATGATACTGCTAATAGTAGTCGTGATTCAAAAAGTGGAATTGCAAAACTAGTCAGTGAATTTAATATTCAAAAACTATTGTTAGTTAATGTTATAGATAATGATTCGAAAATTTTGGCTAGTTCTTCAAAAAATGGAAATGATGAGTATCTTGCTAAGAGATCGTTTGATCCACTTGTAAGTCAAGTTATAAAAACAGGAGAAAGTACGAAACAGATTCAAAATAATGCTGATAGTAATAAGCGGGTTTGGATCTATGTGAGTCCTGTGAAAAAAGATAATGAAGTTGTGGGTGTAATCTCTCTTATGGCAGACATAGAAAGTGTGTATCAAGAGGTAAATAGTATTTCGAGAATCTTTATAGTAGGAACTATATTATCGATATTAATTACTACTGTTATAGGATTTGTTGCTTCAAACTGTAACGAGTTCCATTGAAAAAATGAGTTCACAGGTTAAGAAGATGGCATTGGGGAATTATGGTACGGTAGTTGGTATAGATACAGATGATGAAATCGGCGATCTTGCCAAAGTATTTAACCAGATTTCTAAGAGGATTGAAGAAGAACAGGCTGTAACTGAGATAGAGCGTAGGAAATTAGCGACTATTATCGAAAGTATGATGGACGGGATTATTACAACTGATAATAACGGAAGGATAATTCTGATAAATACCAGTGCAGAAGATATGCTAGGTGGACGTGATGATGAAATCTTTATAGGAAAAGATGTTCTGAAGATTCTTAATATCACGGAATATGAAAGTATAGAAGAGATACTAGAAGCCGAAGATAGTCTTCTTGTTAGCACTTCGAAAACTGATGATGAGCTGCTTTTACGAGCGGAAATTTCTAAGATTGAAAAAGAAGATACAGAAGATTTAACGCAAATGTCTACGGAATTAGAAGGATATATTATAGTACTTTATGACGTAACAGATCAGGAACGTCAAGAAAAAGAACGTCGTGAGTTTGTATCGACTGTATCTCATGAGCTTCGCACACCTCTAACGACTATGAATAGTTATATTGAAGCGTTAGAAGAAGGTGTGCTAGAAGATAAGGAGCTTGCTCCTCAGTTTATAGATACTATTCATAAAGAAACTACACGTATGATAAGAATGGTAAACGAACTAATGCAGCTTGGGAAAATGGACATTAAAGAAGAGCATTATGAAAAAGAATTTATTGACATAAATAAAATGCTTGAGCAAATTACAGATAGATTTGCATTGACACATCCAGAAAAGAATTTTATAAAACATATTTCTAAAACACCAATATTTGTTGAAGGGGACCAGGACAAACTTACGCAAGTGTTCGATAATATCGTTAATAATGCGATAAAATATTCTCCAAACGGTAAGAATATTACAATAAGAGTTAGACAGAATTATCATCATAATAGGGTGAGTATATCTATAAAAGATGAAGGGGTAGGAATACCTTTAGTGCATATTGATAAAATCTTTAATAGATTTTATAGAGTTGATAAGAGTAGACAAAGAAGTATGGGTGGAACAGGTTTAGGATTAGCTTTAGCTAAGACTATTGTAGAAGCTCATAAAGGTCGTATTTGGGCACAAAGTAGAGAAGGGTACGGAAGTATAATATTTGTAACACTACCTTGTGAACAAATAGATGATGAATGGTTATAGAGGTGCGTAGTATGAGAAGTAGAAGAAAGGAAACTGTAAAATCAGTAATTTTAGGTATACTTGTTTTACTAAGTTTAACTTTATCTTATCTTATTATTACTTATCAACCAGATTATGAAATTTTCACAAAAAGATCTGCTCAAAAATCAGTTGATTCAAATAAAAATAACCTTTTAAACTTCCTTATACCCGATAGTGTAGTGAAGAATCAGGAGGGAACAAGGGAAGAAACTATAATTCAAAATACAATAACAAAAGTGGCGAGTGTAGAAGCTGTAAAAAATAAAAAAGCACTTAAAGAGTTACTATTGCTACTTTCGGATAGTGAGAGTACGGAATCTAGGGTTAGAAATCGTAATATAGAAGATATTACGTCAAATAATGTTGAAAAAAATATTGATAAATTATCAAGTTACCTTAGACTCAGCGCTACTTAAACCATTATTATTTTCTGAAGATAATTCAAATGTGAGTTTAGAATTTGATACTATAGTTTTATTAAAAAAATAGACCTAATATGATTTATCTATATAAAAAAAGATGATAAAAACTATCTTCAAATTACCTTAAAACAAGATATATATGAAAAAAATAAATAGTAAGTTCAATGAGAAAAAGCAAAATTATGCGAAATATAGTTTGAATAATAAATTCATATATTTAAAAAGAAGATGATGAGGATAATGTTATTGATGAATATAGTGCTGAAGATGTTAATTTAAATAGGCTGGCAAAAGATATTTTTTTGAGAAAAAAAGATAATCTTAGAATTAGTAATGAAGATGAAGTGACCGATGGATATGGAATATTAAGAGTTATGAATAATAGATTAGTATATACAAATCCATCTAATGAAGGTGGTCGTGAGGTAGGTGCTACTATCGCTATTAATAATACTATTAGCTTTTTAGAGTTAGGTTATGTTGGGGACACTAATTATCAACTGACAACTGCTTTAGAAGGGATTAGTATTTTCCAAGAAGCATATAAAGATTCTATAGCTTTTAGTAAAGATGGTCATGCTGATATTATTTCAGAAGATAACAGTAGTGGGATATATAAACTGACCTCACCGAAGAAGTTGACTAAGACTTATCTTTCATCGAAAGAAGTGGAATTGTATTCTGTAGAAAAAACTGAGTATGTAATAAATTATCTTTATGAGAGAGTTAATTTGAAAGAAATAGGTGATATAGTTTTAGGGTATGATAAAACTTACAACAAAGACAGAAACAGTTTTAGTTATACTCCTGCATGGTATGTGAAGTATAATGATAGATATGTAAGTTTTAAAAAACTAAAAGAAATGATAGATAAGGGAGAGAGACTATGAATTGGGGCAAGATGAAAACATTATTTATTTACCTATTTATTGCCTTAAATGCGGTCTTACTAACTTTTTATGTCTATACAGTTCAAAAAAATAAAACCGAGATTGTCCAAGAAAAAGAAATCATAGAGCGTTCTATGAAAAATGATAATATAACAGTTGAAGAAAATGCAACAAAACGTGATAATCTTGGGTATGTTAATGTAACTATTTCTGACTTGAAAGATTTTAAAAGAGAAGAGAGTGGATTGAAATTCGAGGGTGAAAATGTAGATAAAACATCAACTCTAAAGGTTAGTTCAGAAAATGCTATAACTAATGTTAACAAAGGCAGTTATAGAGCTGAACTAGACTCATTTTTACTTGAAAAATTGAAGTTGAGTGCAAACTATGTATTCTCTAGTTACAATGCTAATAAAAACGAGGTTATTTATGAACAACAGATTGACAGTTTTAGAGTATTTTCTAATAAAAATGCTAGGATTGTCTTTAGTGTTGAGAGTAATGGGGATATAAAACATTTTACTTTAACAGGAGTTTCTAACATAAGAAAAGATAAAAAAATGAAACTCTAGTTGCATCTAATCAAGCTATAAATAGGTTATATCATGAAGATTTAATTCCAAAAAATTGTAGAGTTCGTGCTACATTAGGATATTATACTTACATTTCACAAACAGAAAACCAAGTACTAATACCAACTTGGAATGTTGAAATAAGTGATAAAGATGGTCAGGTAAGCAACTATTATGTAGATGCTATAAACTTGAATATTTTAAATAGAAAAGGACATAGTTCATAGATAGGTATAAAAAAAGCTATCCATCACATCTGAGTGGTGGATAGCTTTTTTTTAGATATGTTATTAGTCTGCTAAGTAAGCACGTAACATCCAAACATTTTTTTCTAATTGAGTTTTTAGACCTAATGCTAAGTCAGAAGTACCTTGATCTCCTTCTTCTTCAGCTACGCTCATAAGGTGAGTTAAGTCGTTGATTAATAGTTCGAAATCGTGGAATACAGCTGCAACCATTTCTTTAGTTGTTTCTTTTTCAGTTGCTTCTTTGATTGTTGCGATTTCTAAAGCACCTTTAAGTGTAGAAACTGGGCGTCCTCCGATAGCTAATAATCTTTCAGCAACTTCATCTAAAGATTCAGTTGTGTAGTTGTAGTAGTTTTCAAATACTTCGTGTAGTGTGTAAAAGCTGCGTCCAGTTACATACCAGTGGAAGCTGTGTAATTTTGTGTATAATACTGTTAAGTTTGCTACAAGTTTGTTTAATTCTGTTGTACGTGTCATTTTAAATTCTCTCCTTTATATTTTGTAATTTATGCTTAAATTATAGCACCATGAGTACGTTATGTAAAGTTTATAGACTTATAATAGTTATTGAGAATTATTATCTAATATAAAAAGTTGATTTGACAATGTTTTTCCGAGGTGAAAAAAATATAAACAATAATCATTATCGAATAAAATTGTTGTATTTTTTTGGAGTAATAAGTTGAAATTAATCTAGTGAATTGTTAAAAATAAAAGCAGAAAGGAGTGCTTTTTAATGGCGAAGATTTGTATATTTTTTTAATAGAATTATATAGAAAGTATATATCACGTTATACAAGACCCACATGTAGATTTTCACCAACATGTTCGACTTATGCAATGGAAAGTTATAAAAAGGTTTGGTTTTTTTCCTAGGAACTTACTTAACTGTAAAAAGACTTTTAAAGTGTCATCCTTTCTATAAGGGAGAGTATTTTTGATAATGTTCCTTTATTTAAGAGAGAAATATTTAAGTTTAATAGAAAAAAATAAAGAGGTAGCTGAAATCAGCTGCCTCTTTATTGAGCGAAATTGTTATATTTGGATAAAAAAATTTTGGAATGTTGATTGATTTGTTGAAAAAGATAATAAGGGGTTGTTCAACAATATAACTATTTTTTTATTAATGTATTTATAAGTAAATCCTCATAATTACTTATAAACAGTGATTTCTATTGCAAAAGTGAGGTAAATCCTCATAATTATCCACATATGCAAATGTCAATGTTATTTATCAATGCTATTTCCAGCATCTAACCATGCGGCAATTCCGCCCGGGAATCTATAGACATTTTTATATCCAGCTTCTTTTACTAATACTGCTCCGATGTGGCTTCTTTCGCAAGCAACAAATCCACAATAGATAACAATTTTTTTATCTTTATCAGTACCTAAAGTTTTTAAGAATGCTTCTTTTTCTTCTGGTTTTAAATCTTTCATTTCTTTTGGTAAACCAGCGTTAACAGCCCCTTTAATTTTTGTTTTTTCGAAGCGATCAGAAGGAATGGTGTTGATTAAAATCATATCTTCTTTGTTGTCGATAGATTTTTTTAATTCGTCTGCACTTATTAAATTATAATCCCCAGTTTTTGTGGCTTTAACAAGTTTTATGGATGCTTTTTCTACTTCATTTTCTTTACCATCTTTTGCAGAACGATTAAGACCATCACCGCTACTACAACCAACTAAAGACACAGAAAGTAGTATGCTTGATAAAGCTAAAGTAATTTTATTTTTTTTCATAAATAGACGCCTCCTTTAATTTTCACTTTCATTATAACATAAAAACTATTGAGTATAAACTATTTATATAATAAAAATTTATTTTTTTATTAAGTTAAACTATAACTATTGTTATCGCTTATTTTATATGTAAACTAGAAAAATATACAGTGAAATATATAAAATTTAATAAAAAAATTAATATACTTATTAATTTTTGTCTTTTAAAATAACAGTTGTACAATTTATAGTTTTTTTGTATAATAAAAAAATTCTGCTACTAGTTGACAGTAGCAGAACAATATTTATTTTAGTATTAATTTATAAAAGATTATTTTTTTGCTGAATATACTTTTTAAAGAAATTGAAAAATTTTTATCCTTACGACTTGTTTCTTTATTGGCTAGCATCTTTTTAACGAAGTCAGGCATTTCAGGTTTTTTTCACCATCTTTTTTATTAGCTAGCATTTTCTTAACAAAAATCAGGCATTTCAGGTTTTTTTCACCATCTTTTTTTATTGGCTAGCATTTTTTTAACGAAATCAGGCATCTCGGCTTTTTTTCTTTATCCATTTCGTTAAATGTTGTTTTTTTCTGGATTATGATAGATAAAAAGGATTATTTTTATTATTGTTAATTGCAGAAACTAGAGCTTCTATTAAACGAGTATCATAGTTTGGCATTGGTGGTCTATGGTACGCTACACCAAATTCTTCACAAAGTTCACGACATTCAACATCGTTATCAAAAAGGACTTCAATATGTTCACTTATAAAACTAAGTGGTACAAATATATAATGTTTTGGATGTTCTTTTTGATCTCTTAAGTATTCTAGGACATCAGGTTTAATCCATGGCATACCGATATCACTTTCACTTTGCCATGTGTTTGTATAGTTATCTTTATCGAGTCCTATTTTCTCTGCTATAATCTTAGTCATATCAAAGATTTGATCAACATAAGGGTCGTTATATTTCAAAGCAATTTCAGGCACGCTATGTGCAGAAAAAATTACTTTGTAGCTATCATCTTTAATCTCTGTATTGATAATTTTTTTGATTTCATCAGCCCAAAATTCAATTAATTTTTCTTCTTTATACCAAGATTTTATTATATTAAATTTGATTTTATCACTCTTAATAAATCTTTCATATCCCATAATAGAATAGAATGAATAATGAGGTTCTAAAATTAAACAAATACATTCTTCAATATTCTCTTCTTCCATTTTTGAAATTACATCAGGGATATATGGAGAAGAGAATTTATTTGCGAAGTATACTTGATATTCATCTCGTACAGCTTCTTTTAACAAATTAACTTCTTTAAGTGTTATTTCTTGAAGGGGAGAACCTTCGATGCGAAGATAGTTTTTTAATAATAAGTTGATTTCATCATCGTTAGGACGAACTCCTCTTCTAATATTCGTAAAAAATTTAGCTACGCCTTCAAATGTATAATCCTCAGGTGTTCCATATGTCATAACTAAAATAGCTTTTTTCATTATTTAACCTCTCATAATTGTATAGTTATATACGATTATACCACTTTTTGTACTAAAACACACGCATTTTTTTATATTGTTACAGAAATTATTATCAATTACAATAGCATATCAATTAAACTTAAATTGTTTAGACTGTTATATTTGTGAAGAAATTATGACGAGATTGATGATAAAAAGGAAGCAATGTATAAAAGTACAAGAAATCATAAAAAAACTATTGCAAAAAAATCTTAGAAAAGTTATAATATATAAGGTAACTAAAAAAAGTACGCTAATAAGAGAGTTTTAAAATCTCCGATGGGTAGTTGTAAAAAGGAGGATGTGTTTAAGTGAGAAAAAAAATATTAGGAGCAATAACATTTTTTTGGCTGCTGTAGGTGGAGTTATTTATATGAAAAATAATCCTAAGTATAAAGAGATAGTTAGAGTTGTAAAAACTGCAGATGCTCGTGGTTTTTTTATGAGAAAATAATTTTAGAAAAAGATAAATTGGCATTTACTCGCAAAGTCGAAAAATAAAAAGATTATAAGATTGATTATGAGAGTATTAGAAGTGTAGGGGAGAAAAATCTACGCTAGATTAATAGTCAATAATGATGAGAAGTTAAATATTGACACGGTACTTGATGAAAAAAAGATGTGAATGTAGAAGAAGTAGCACACTCGGAAAAAAATTAGATGAACTATTAAGTGAATAAGATAGTTGTAGGGTGTAAAAATAATTTTGGAATAAAATATTCCCTAGGAAATAATAAAAAAGGAATCCTCCATTACAAGTAAGGTGAGTGTAATGGAGGAATTTTTCATGGTTAAATTAATTAATTAGTTTCTTTTATTATTATGCGAAACGGCTACGAATACTAGTTGGTATTGATTTGTAAACACTCTTAGTAACGAAGAATAAGAATGTTACTAAAGCACCTTTAAGTAGGTTGAATGGTATAATACCAGCCGTTACGATTGTTTTTATGTTAGTCACGATGTCTGCTAGATTCATAATATATCCATACGCTGGAAGTAATACGAAGTAGTTAAGTAGTGACATGAATACTGTTATTGCTAGTGTTCCTAAGATTCCACCGATAATAGTTTTAGCAGTACCTTTTTTATAGAAAAGAACGATGATGCTGATAAAAGTGAATTCTACAACGATATTAGCGACTGATCCGATAGGTTCATGTGATAATAATGCGAAGTGTAGGAAGTTTTTTAAGAATGACACTAAAAGTGCATCTTTATAACCTAATAATAACAACGCCATGAACAGCGGGATAAACGTAAAATCAAATTTTAGAAATGGTGGTAAGAATGGCACAGCAAAACTAAAAAAAGATAGAAGTAGAGCAATAACTGCAAGCATTCCACTTAAAACAAGTGAATGAACATTTTTTTTGTACATATTAAATCCTCTTTCCTATCTTCATAGGCAAAAAATAACCGCAATATAATTTTTAAAAAGGTGTCTTTAAAATCTATATTAGAAATAAAAAACACCACTTTAAAAAATTTAAAGCGGGACTGAAAGGTATGAAAAATAAGCGTTGCACAATACATTGTATGATAAATATACATATGCAGTAAGGTTATATGTGCAAGTTTATTAATTCTATATCTTCTATCATCCAGACTGTACTGTCGGTTTTGGAATTTCACCAAATCAGCTTGCGCTCGCGGACTTTAACCGCCGGTCGGGAATTTCACCCTGCCCCGAAGATAATTTAATTATTTATTATAGGTTTATTATAAACCGAAGATTTTAGTTTGTAAAGAGAAAAGGCTTAACTTTTTTTATATATAAAAGTAGCTCAGAAATTAATTTTCCGAGCTACATAAGTTTATTTATTATTCTACTGTTACTGATTTAGCTAGATTACGTGGTTTATCGACATCTAGTCCTTTAGTGTAGGCTGCATAGTATGCGAATAATTGAGTAACTACGATACTTGCGATTGGAGCAAGATCTTCATTTACGTTAGGGATTGCATAGTCACCTTCACGCGCTAATTTTTCTAATGTAATGATTAGAGTATTAGCTCCACGACTAGCTACTTCACTTACATTACTACGTGTATTTAAGTCTAGTTTTGCACTTGTGATAAGAGCTACTACTGGTGTTTTTTCTTCGATAAGAGCGATTGTACCGTGTTTTAATTCTCCTCCGGCAAATCCTTCTGTTTGAATGTAAGAAACTTCTTTAAGTTTTAAAGCTGCTTCACATGCACTATAGTAGTCAATTCCACGCCCAATATAGAATGCATTACGTTCTGTGAATAAGTTTTTTTAGCTAAGTCTTTGATAGTTTTTTTGTATCATCTAAGATTGATTCGATTGCTGAAGTAATTACTGATAATTCTTGCTCGATATCAAATTTAGGTTGTCTTGAAAGTTGTTTAGCTACTTCGTAAGCTAGTATACTTAGTGTTGCAATTTGAGCGAGTATACGCTTTGGTAGATGCAACTGCGATTTCAACACCAGCGTGAAGTAATAATGTATAATCACACTCACGAGATAGAGTTGAAGCATCAACGTTAGTAAGTACTAAGAATTTATAATCTTCATTTACGCTACGTAATTTTGTTAATACTGCACGAAGGTCAGCTGTTTCTCCTGATTGAGAAAGGAAGATGAACATTGGTTTTTTAGATAATAATGGTACGTTGTAAGCAAATTCTGATGCTAGGTGTACTTCTGTTGGGATACCAGCCCATTTTTCGAAGTAGTTTCTTCCTACTAAACCAGCGTTATAACTTGTACCACATCCGATGATGTATAATCTATCTGCATCTTTTACATTGTTGATAATTTCGCTGTTAATATTTACATCATGTCCATCGAAGTAGTGAGAGATGATGTTACGCATAGCTCCTACTTGCTCATGAATCTCTTTAATCATGTAATGCTCGTGGATACCTTTATCAATTTCTCCAGCGTTTAAGTTAGTTGAGAAACTTTCACGTTCTACAACGTTACCTTCTTTATCTTCGATAGTTACGCTATCTTTTTTCACGATAACAAACTCACCATCGTTGATTTCTAGGAAGTTGTTAGTGTACTTAATCATAGCTAAAGCATCACTACCAACATAGTTTTTGTTTTGCTCTCCTAGTCCGATAAGAAGTGGACTCTTGTTTTTTGCTACATATAATGTATCTTTATCTTCTGTGTCGATTAAACAAAGTGCATAAGATCCTTGTAACTTAGATACAGCTTTTTTAAAAGCTTCTTTAGTATCGAGACCACGATCGCTATAAACTTGTACTAATTGAACGATAACTTCAGTGTCAGTTTCAGAAACAAGTTCTACACCTTTGAAAAATCTTTCTTTAAGTTCTTGGAAGTTTTCGATAACTCCATTGTGAACTAAAATAAAACGTTTGTTGAAGCTTTGGTGAGGGTGAGAGTTAGTTGTGTTAACTCCACCGTGAGTAGCCCAACGAGTATGACCAATACCTAATTCTAGGTGAAGACCTTCAGGTATTAAGGCTTCTAGGTTTTTAATACGACCTACAGACTTAGTAACGCTAGCTTCTCCGTTAACAACACCAGCAATACCAGCTGAGTCGTATCCACGGTACTCAAGACTACTAAGTCCATCGATTAAAAACTTAACTCCATTTGCTTCTCCAACAAATCCTACAATTCCACACATATTAAAAATTCCTCGCTTTTTCTTTTATTTATTTTTATAGAAAGTACTATAAAGTTTTATATCTATGCCCAAATATATTGTACTTGATTAAGTTTATGTAAACCTTAAAAGAAGACATAATGAGCCTATAGAGAGGCGATAATGATTTTGAAGGGTTATTGTTCCTAAAGATATCATATTGCTGTTGCATACGCTGTAGCTATGAGTTAATCGTTAGGTTTCTTGAATCAAAAAGATGAAAAGAAACCTTATCGAGTAACTTAGACAACAGCTACTCAAAATATAAGGAATGAAATGACGAAATATTTTGCTAGTAGCCACTGTAAGTATCTTGTCGTCACTACGTTCCTAAAGATACAAAGGTACACCCCATTGTACATTATCTAACGAAACTCTCTGGTTCCGAAAAAGCATCCGCCGAATTTTCGATAACTTTTTTCCTCGTCAACTAAGCTCAATTTAACCTTTAGAACTTAGTTCGGGCGCTATAACTATAAATTTAATTTACCTCCTAATATTTTAATCGTACATATTATTATACTAGATAAGAAGAGCATTGTAAACTGAAAGGATATATTTACATAAACCCAGATATTGAAATATAGTATCTAAAAAAATTTAACCCTAATTTTTAGAATTGCAGAAATATTAGCTTGACCAATGAAAAAACCTACTCACTTTATAAGTAAGTAGGTTTTAATGTTATTAACGGTGAGAATTTGTAGCTACTTCTTTAGCATTTTTCACTTCATCAGGAAGGTTGATTTCTTTAACGTTATTTACGTTAGAATATTTAATGATTTGTTTGATTTTCATTGTAGTTGGAGTTGGAGTATCTTTAGATGCAAGTTCTATTGATACTTCGTTGTTAACTGGTGTAAAGTCTTTAGTAACTACAAGTTTAATTGAAACGTTTTTGAAATCAACGTTGTTAAATGAACTAGGAGTTACTTCACTTCCTGAAGAAGCGTTAGCAACAGCAGCCATAAGTTCTTTGAATTGTTCTCCATTTCCTGTGTATGTTAGAACATAGTTTCCATTTTCTTCAGTTTTCTTGAAGTCTTTAGCAATTTTTTTGTAGAATTCTAAAATTTTATCTGAGTTAGCAATCTTTTTAAGATTTTCAAATTGCGCTGTTATACTGTTGTTTGAACTTTTAACCCATTCGTTTTGTCCTGTTGATTTTGCATAAGCTGTTCCATCTTTAATGTACAACTCTAATGTTTGACTTTGTCCTTGAGCTTTTACGTTAGTAGTTGCTTTCATTGTAAGAGGTTCTAAAATTAATGAACCAGATACAGTGTTTTCGATTGTTTGAGTCTGTTCACCGATTAAGATTTCAGAACTACTAGTAGCTTCGAAATCTGTACTCTTAATATTTTTAGATGATTCTACTGATTTATTAACGATTTGTTCTGTAGAAGCCCCCATGCCACAGGCAGCAAGAGTAACTGAAAGAATAATCGTTGCAACAAGCAATAGATATTTTTTTAATGATTTTGTCATGTGTCTCTCCTTAACTTTAATAAAAATAGATGTTGATAATCTATTTTATAATATTTATTTTTATAGCATTATTCTATCATATTATAGCCAATATTACTACATTAATAAGTTTATTTTTTTGAAATATCTGTAATAAATAATATAAGTTATAAATAAAGAGCATATTTTAGTTTAATGATTCGTAATATTTTTTTGTAAAAACAGTAAAAAAATCTATTGACTTATATCAATGATGGATATATAATTATATCAAAGATAGATATATCGATGATTGATATAGATAAAAAAAGTATCTCTAATTAAGTTAGGAGGGATAAAATGGCAAAGGTAAGCCCTTATGAAACGGGCGAATTAACGGATAGTATATTTTTTACACTTCTAGTTTTAACAGAACCTATTCATGGTTATTTAATAATGCAAAAGGTGGCGGAAATTACAGATAATAATATTATTATCGGACCTGCGACAATGTATACGACTTTAGGTAAGATGGTTTCTGTTGGCTGGATTGAAGATAAAGAAATCGATAATTCGAAAAAAGAATATCATATTACTCCAAAAGGTATGGAAGTTTTGGAGAAAAATTTAAAACTTCGACAGTTTTTATTAAATGTAGCTAAGAAGTTTATAGGTGGTGGAAGTGATGAGTAAATATAAGGTGATACATACCTTCGCTTTAACAAATAAGAGACTCATGAGAAAGTTAGAAAGATATAGTGCTAAGGGCTGGCATTTTAAAAAGTTTCTAGGATTCTTCATTTTACTAGAAAAAGGAGAAAAAATTAACTACAAATACGAACTGGTATATGATAAAAAGTTCGATACTGAACGTGAAGATTTCTATAAGTTTAACGGTTGGGAAGTAGTTAGAAATGGTATTTTTTGGCAGATACTACGTGGTGAACCTACGGCAACTACATTATATACAGATAATTTGAGTGAAGAATACATGTGGCTATATAGAATAAGATTTAATGCAAAAATCATGTTAGGGTGTTTTCTTATAGCTTTGGTGACGCACATAATAAATAAATTTTTAAAGCCATCTGAAGTAATAGATTTTATTACAGGAATGTCTTTTGGCTTTGGTTTAGGACTAGCTGCTGTAAATATAGCGTTCTTTATAAAATATTTATTTTTGAAGAGAAGAAAGGATTGAATTTATGAAGTATAAATATGTTCCGGTATTTATAAGTTATGACAAAGTAGCGGATAAAATGAATCGCCTTGCTGCTAGGGGATATGAATACGATAAAGAGGCTATGGTGGCAATCAGAATGAAGAAAGTTTCAGAGGTTAGTGATAAGCAATACAAGTTTATCTTTGATAAACAGTTTACACCCGAGATAGAAGAGTATTATAAAGCAACTGGTTGGAAGCTTCATAAGTTTCAATTTTATAATTTGTTTAGGCTAGCTGAAGGGACTTCAAGTTCGTACCCAATATATACTGATATCGAGACGGAATTAGAGTTTGTTAGATATAGATTGTTAAGATTTATAGTTTTGTTTGTTTTAATAAATATAATAGGGGTATTGTATTTTAATAATATTAAATGGGTAATTAATAGTGGGATACCTGATGTGTTAGCCATGTTAATAGGTGGATTAATAGGTGGTATATTTGGTTACTGTATAAGTGGACTTGGAATGTTTTTACCGAAATATTTCAAGTTAATAAAAGAAATAAAAAATAATGACGAATAAAAAAGGGATATAACTTTTAATGAGTTAGGAAATGAGGTAAGGGCTATGATTTTAGAATTTAAAAATGTAGAGAAGAGTTTTGGTAATAAAAAGGTTCTTAAGGGAGTTAGCTTCACAGCGAAAAGTGGGGTGGCTAATGGATATTTAGGACGAAATGGTAGTGGTAAAACTACAAGTTTTAGAATTTTGTTAGATATATTCAAGCCAGATAAAGGTGAGATTTTATTAGACGGAAAACCTCTAGATCACAGTAAGGTGAAAATTGGATATTTACCAGAAGAACGTGGAATGTACGATGGTGTTGGACTAGTAGATCAGCTTACGTACTTCGGAATGTTAAAAGGCATGAAGAAGAAAGCAGCACAAACAGAAGCGAAAAAATGGTTAGAGTACTTTCGAATTAGAAGATAATAAACAAGCATTAAAAACATTATCTAAAGGTAATGCACAAAAAATTCAAATTATTCAAAGTGTTATGAATGACCCAGATATTCTTGTTTTTGACGAACCATTCAGTGGACTTGATCCGGTGAACGTATCGAAGTTAAAAGAAATAATTACAGACTTTATCAAAAAAGATAAACTAGTTATTTTCTCATCTCACCAAATGCCAGTTGTAGAAACATTCTGTGAAGACATTAATATACTAGAAAAAGGGGAAATTACTTTAAGTGGAAATCTAGATTATATTAAAAAACAACTAGGACATGGAAAAATGATCTTGAGTGTTAGTAATTTAGGAAAAGAAGAATTGCTCGCTAATCTAAGATCTATACCATTAGGTATCGAATACTCATTAGTGCCAGAGGGAGTGCTTCTTGATTTTAAAGAAGAGGGATCTAAAAAAGAACTATTAGCAAAACTTGCAGGAAGCAGCTTTAATATAGAAGAATTTAAACTTTATAAACCATCGTTAGAAGATATATTCAAGGAACAGGTAGGTAAGTAGTTATGAAGAATTTTAGTACAGTATTTAATTTCGAGTTAAAACAATTTTTCGCAAAGAAAGCGACAAAAGTTATTATGGCAATATACTTCGTTATCGCTATAGGCATAACATTTGTACCATCGATTGCGAACAGTAATCTTTTCAAAGGTGATAGCAATGATAATTTCAATCGTAGTGCATATGTTGTAAAAGATGCAAATATTAAATTAGACGATTTGAAAGAAGCTAAAAAATACGATAATAAAGAAGCTTTAGAAAAAGACATTAAAGATAAAAAAATTGATGAAGGTATCGTCTTAACTAAAGACAGTTATGAATATTTATCTAGACAATCTATCTTTAGTAAAGGTAGCAGTGAATTCAAAGAAGCTTTTGGAAGAACGTAGAAAAATTAGTCTATAAACAAAATGGTTTAGATTATGATAAAGTAACTAACGTGAAATCACATCTACCTCAACCTGTACCTGTGAACGTAAGTGGAGATTCTGATATTCAGACACAAGTAGTAAATGTTGTAGTAGTTTATGCTCTTACATTTATTGTCTATATGACAGTAGTTCAATTTGGTAGTGTAGTTGCAACAAATGTTGTTAAAGAAAAAAGTAATAGAGCTATGGAACTATTAGTAGTCACTGTAAATCCTAGAACGTTAATTTTAGGAAAAGTACTAGCTTTATCGGTTGCGGTACTTATTCAAATGGGCTTAATCATAGGTGGTTTATTTGCAGGTCTAAAAATTAATGGTTCTAGATATAGCGATAATATTAAACATATTATAGAAAACGTAGACTTGAAAGTCCTTGGTGTCGGACTAGTGTTTGCCTTAACTGGTTTTGTAATGTTTATGTTTATGTATGCTGCATTCGCTTCACTAGTTAGTAAGATTGAGGATGTCAACGGAGCGATAACTTTACCGATGTTAACATTTATGGGTGCATTCTTCGTAAACTACTATATTATGGGTTCAACTGGGGATACTAAACTTGCAGAGATTTTATCATACGTTCCATTTACATCATATTTTGTAATGTTTACCGCGTTATGCAATAAGCCATGTTTCTATTCAAGAATTAGGATTATCTTATGGTATATTAGCTGCAACTACATTACTTGTGGCATTTGCGAGTGTTAGAGTATATAGACTAGCAACATTAAGATATGGTCAAAAATTAAACTTCTTTAAATTATTATTTGGAAAATAGACGAAAAAAACGAAGATTTAAAAATTGAAATTTTTAAGTCTTCTCTTTATTTTTAGAAAATAACAGGTTATAATATAGAATAATTCAGAAAAATAAGGAGGTCAATTTTATGAATGAGTTGAAAAGAACGATAGGTTTCATGCCAGCCTTTATGACGGTTATAGGCTCGGTAATAGGAGCAGGGGTATTCTTTAAGGCAGCTGTAATTTATAAAACTACAGGAACGATGAGTTTAGGATTACTTGCTTGGGTTCTTGCTGGAATTATTACAATTTGTGCAGGGCTTACCGTTGCAGAACTTGCGGCATCTATTCCTGAAGTAGGAGGAATGGTCGTTTGGATAGAGCGAACTTATGGGAAAACTGCAGCATTCTTATTAGGATGGGCGCAGTCGGTAATTTATTTCCCTGCGATGATAGCAGCACTTGCTGTTATTTTCTCTACACAAGTTTTAAACTTATTAAACTTAGATAAAATGTGGCATTTGCCTATAGCTTTTGCTGCTGCAGCATCATTAATGTTTTTAAACTTTTTAGGTGGAAAAATTGGTGGAGTAATTCAGACAGTAGCTACCATTTGTAAATTAATACCATTAATAGTAATTATTGGATTTGGATTATTCCAAAGTGATTCACAACCGCTACAATTATTACCTATAGAAGCGGGGAAAGACATTTCATTTGCTAGTGGACTAGGTGGAGCATTACTTGCTGCGATGTTCGCGTACGAAGGGTGGACTAATGTAGGAAGTATGGCAGGAGAAATGAAAAATCCTAAAAAAGATTTACCAAGAGCAATCTTCTTAGGGCTTGCTGTTGTTATGGCAGTCTATGTTCTTATAAATGTAGCTTATCTTATGACTTTACCGCTGGATCATGTTGCAGGTAATCAAACTGTAGCAAGTGAAGTAGCGGCTAAGTTGTTCGGTGGTATTGGTGGTAAGATTATCACTATTGGAATATTAATCAGTGTTTATGGAGCGATTAACGGATTTTCAATGGCTGGGATTCGAGTTCCTTATGCAATGGCTAAAAGTAATCAGATTCCATTTAAAAATGTATGGACAAAATTAAACAAAGGTGCTGTACCAGTGAATGCAGGACTATTACTTTTAGTAGTATCATTTTTAATGATGTTAACAGGTAGTTTTGATATGTTAACTGACTTATTAGTATTCGTAATGTGGTTTTTCTATACGGCAACATTCCTTGCGGTAATTATATTACGTAAAAAAGAACCGAAATTAGAAAGACCATATAAAGTACCTTTATATCCAATTGTTCCTATAATAGCAATTCTAGGTGGGGTTTATACTTTAGTAAGTACTTTAATCTCTCAAACATCGTTAGCTATGGGAGGAATAGCCTTAACATTAATAGGATTATTATTTTATACAGAATTACATAAGAAATTCAAAAAATAATAAAAAAGAAACATCGCATATTAGAAAACCTAGTATGCGATGTTTTGTTGTTATTTATTGCGTTATATATTTTTTTATGTTAAAAATAAAACTATAAAAAGAGAGCCGTTTTAAAGACGGTAGCTCGAATAAGATAGTTTTAATAACCATCTAACCGGCTAAAGTTAAAGATGGTTATTTTTTATTGTCATTTTTGAACGCTGTTAAGCACACTCCAACTATTGTTACAATCAATAGATTTATACCAATAATAGTTTGTACTATTTCGTAAGGTGACAACTTGCTACTCCTTTCTTCCAGATTTTAGTGTATGCGGACATAGCACCATCCCCTTTCAAATTGAAGTAGCTACCATCTTTATCAAGAGTTGTTACACTCCCTAACTTCTCTCTCCGACCTTGATTATAGCAAATTAAATGTAGATAATCAACTATTTATAAGAGTTGTTATATCAATGTTTTCAACTTGTTAATTATAGTAATTTTTACTCATAAATTTTATGTTCTAAAGGTGTAAATTGAGAAAGAAACATCGCATATTAGAAAAGCTAGTATGCGATGTTTTGTTGTTATTTATTTCTATTTTCTAAGTAGTCTGCAATTGCGGCTACGTCTTTGTCTCCACGTCCAGATACGTTAACGATAATTACTTTATCTTTATCCAGTTTTGGAGCACGTTTAATTACTTCTGCAAGAGCGTGTGAACTTTCGATTGCTGGGATAATTCCCTCTGTTCTAGTTAATAGAAGTAAAGCGTCGACAGCTTCATCATCAGTTGCACTTACGTATTCAGCACGTTTTGCATCTTTTAGGAATGAGTGCTCAGGTCCGATTCCTGGGTAGTCTAATCCTGGAGAGATTGAATAAACAGGTTTTAATGAACCGTCTTCGTTGAATAATGCGTAAGTTTTCATACCATCAACAACACCAACAGTACCTAGAGTAAGTGTTGCTGCGTGACGATCTGTATCTAGACCACGACCAGCTGCTTCAACTCCTAGTAATGCTACTTCTTCGTGAGGGATGAACTCAGCGAAAGCACCGATTGCATTAGATCCACCACCTACACAAGCTACTACTAAGTCAGGTAGACGTCCTTCTTTTTCTAAGATTTGACGTTTTGCTTCTTGACTGATAACTTTTTGGAAGTCTTTTACAATAGTCGGGTATGGATGAGGACCGACAGCAGATCCTAGTACGTAGAAAGTATCATCGATGTTTTCAATCCATGCTTTGAATGCAGCGTCAACAGCTTCTTTAAGAGTCTTTTCTCCTTCTTGAGCTGCGTGAACTTTTGCCCCTAGCATTTCCATTCTAAATACGTTTAGTCTTTGTCTTTCTACATCAAGAGCCCCCATGTAGATTTCACATTCCATACCGAATTTTGCAGCGGCAGCAGCTGTAGCTACACCGTGTTGACCTGCTCCAGTTTCAGCGATAACTTTCTTTTTACCCATACGTTTTGCAAGTAAAATTTGTCCGATAACGTTGTTAAGCTTGTGTGCTCCAAGGTGGTTTAAATCTTCACGTTTAAGGTAGATTTTTGCTCCTCCAAGGTGGTTTGTTAAACTTTCAGCGTAGTATAGTGGAGTTTCACGTCCAGAGTAATCTTTTAAGTAGTGAGCGTACTCTGCTAAAAATTCCTCATCATCTTTATATTTGTCATAAGCTGCTTCTAGTTCATCAAGAGCTTTTTGTACAACTTCAGGTACGAAACTTCCTCCAAATTCTCCAAAGTATCCTTTTAAGTTGTTTAAGTTATTTTCTAAGTTTGTCATAATTGTTTATTTCCTTTCGAATTGTCTATAAGATTTGTATAAGTTTTTTTATTTTACCCCAAAAGAAAAGACCGTATAGAATTCTATACGGCCCTTTTTACGAAATTTAAAACGATTTTTTTCTACAGCCGACATAGACACTTTTTAGAGTACACTAAAGTTGCGTCTACGTCATAAAAACATACACACAACATTATCTACGCCAGTTTTGCCAAGATTTAAAAGTTGTTGTTTGTTTCATTTGTAGTTCCTCCTTCTCGTTTTTGTTGTTTTTTTATTATACACTATTTTTTTTGTAATGCAAGCTTTTTTTGAATAAATTTTTTTAAATTTTTTTCTGACAATTAAACAAAAAAACTCTTTCTTATTAAGGTTTTTCCAGAGTTATTTATTATGAAATTTTTTTAAGAAGAATAAGTATAGTGATTCTTTCTACCTAAACTATTGTAAAAGTGATATAATAGAAAAGTAAAAAATTGGTATGGAGGTGCAACTTGAAATTATCGGTATTAGCCAGCAGTAGTAGTGGAAATAGTATTTATATAGAGCATAATAATTTTAAATGTTTAGTAGATGCTGGACTGACTGGAAAAAAAGTAGTAGAGAACTTGGCACAAATTGAGCGAGATATTAAAGATATAAATGCGATTTTTGTAACACATGAACATATTGATCATATTAAAGGAGTAGGAGTACTTGCGAGAAAGTATAACATTCCTGTCTATGCTAATAAACTTACTTGGCAGAATATGACTAAATGTGGTGAAATCAGCTCGGATCTTAAATTCCATTTTGAAAAAGAAGAAAGCAAGATTTTTGGTGATGTAGTTGTTAATAGTTTTGGAGTTAGTCATGATGCAATTAATCCCCAGTTTTATACTTTTGAGTGTGAAGGAAAAAGAGTGAGTATTCTTACGGATACGGGTTATGTTTCTGATAAGATGATAGATTATGTTAAAGATTCACATACGATTGTCTATGAGAGTAATCATGAGGAGAATGTCTTGTTAAGTGGACCTTATCCATGGACGACTAAACAGCGTATATTATCAGATATGGGTCACTTATCGAACACAGATTCTGCTAATTATTTAACAAAAATAGTAGGAGATAATACAAAAAATGTCTTTTTAGCCCATTTAAGTGAGCAAAATAATACGAAAGAACTTGCTCGTATGGCAGCGGATATGACCCTTAAACATAAGGATATAGATTGTGTTCTAGAAGCTAATAAAAACTATTGATTGTAATGATAAAATAGTTATAATGGATACTCGATCCAGTAGTTCCGACTAAGATAATAGAAATATAAAAAAATAATATAAGAACGACTCGATAAAATTAGATTTTTAAAGAAATTATGATTTTTTGTGTCGTTTTTTTATTATCTAATGTGGAGAATTTTCAGTAGCGAAATAGAGTATTTAATTAAATATTCAGAAAAATTCTAGTTTTTTTACTACGAATTTTTTTCTTTTTTTATTGCTTTTTTTAAAAAAATTTTTATAATATAGTATTATGCTGTTTTTTTATTTAAGGTTATGATTTATAAAAAAATCTGATTAGAAATAAAAACAATATTAATTGAAAATGCAAAAAGAAATAAAGTTTAATTTATAATAATTATTGATGCAAGTTATTTTTTTGGAAGGAGATAGGTAAATGGAGAAACTATTAGAGATTAAAAATCTAGAGACAGCATTTAGAATTAAAGACGATTACTTTAATGCTGTTGATAAAGTTAGTTTAGACCTATATAAAAACGAAGTATTAGCTATCGTTGGAGAGAGTGGTTGTGGTAAGTCGACATTAGCGACTACTATTATGCGTCTTCATAATGAAAATCTTACTAAGTCAACTGGAGAAATTATTTTTAATGGGAAAAATATTCTTGACTTAACAGAAGATGAGATGAATAAAATTAGAACAAAAGATATTGGAATGATTTTCCAAGATCCACTTTCTTCGTTAAACCCATTACACAGAATTGGAAAACAAATAGAAGAAGCCTTAATTTATCACACAGAATTAAGTTCAGAAGAAAGACAAAAACGTGTTATTGAATTATTAACACAAGTTGGTATCCCTAATCCACAACGTTGTGCAAAACAATATCCACATGAGTTATCAGGTGGTATGCGTCAACGTGTTATGATAGCTATGGCGATGAGTTGTAAACCGAGTGTTCTTATCGCAGACGAACCAACAACAGCTCTAGATGTTACAATTCAAGCGCAAATATTAGACCTTATTAAAGGACTTCAAGCAGAAATGCATGCAGGAATTATCCTAATTACTCATGACCTTGGTGTAGTTGCTGAGATGGCTGATAGAGTAGCTGTACTGTATGCTGGAGAAGTAGTAGAAATTGGAACTGCAGAACAAATCTTCAAAAATCCAAAACACCCGTACACTCGTAGTTTATTACGTAGTATTCCTCAACTTGATGATGAAAATTCTAGTGATGATCTTTACGTTATTCAAGGGATGGTACCTTCTCTAAAAACATTAGACAGACGAGGGTGTCGTTTTGCTGATCGTATACCTTGGGTAAAAGATGAAGGACACGAACACAATCCAACTTTACATGAAGTAGAAGAAGGACATCATGTACGTTGTACATGTTATAAAAACTTTGAATTTGAAGGGGAGGAGAACAATGCTTAAAGTAGAAAATCTAAAAGTACATTATCCCATTCGCGGTGGATTTTTCAATACAATTAAAGATCATGTCTATGCAGTAGATGGTGTTGATATTGAAATCGAAGCAGGGAAAACTTATGGACTAATCGGTGAAAGTGGTAGTGGAAAAACTACTGTAGGTAAAGTAGTCTTAGGTTTAGAAAGCAACTGATGGACAAATTATTTACAAAGACGAAGATGTTACTAAAAAAGCAGCTCGTAAAAAACTAAAATATAATCGTGACGTTCAAATGATTTTCCAAGATGCAATGTCTAGTTTAAATCCTAAAAAACGTATTATAGATATTATTTCAGAACCTATTAGTAATTTTGAGAACTTATCTGAAGAAGATACTAGAAAGCGCGTATTAGAGCTTCTTAATATCGTAGGTATGGGTGAAGAAGCTATGTATAAATATCCATTTGAATTCTCAGGTGGACAACGTCAACGTATTGGTGTTGCACGTGCAATCGCGTGTAATCCACGTTTAATCGTAGCCGATGAACCGGTATCTGCCCTTGACCTTTCAGTTCAAGCTCAGGTATTAAACTTCATGAAAAAAATCCAAAGAGATTTTAATATAAGTTATTTATTTATCTCTCATGACCTTGGTGTTGTTAAGCACATGTGTGATTATATTTATATCATGTATCGCGGTCGTATCGTAGAACGTGGAACTCGTGAAGATATATACAATAATCCACAACACATTTATACAAAACGTCTTATTGCGGCTATTCCAAGTACTAACTTAGATAAAGCTAAAGAAGTAAAAGAAGTTAGAGAAGCTGTTGAAGAAGAGTATCAAAAACATTACAATGATTATTTCGATAAAGATGGAAGAGTGTATCCACTTAAAAAAATTAACAGATACACACTATGTAGCTATGAAAGGAGGAGAAGTATAATGTGGAAAGTAGTTTTAAAACGTTTTTTAGTAATGATACCACAACTATTCATCCTTAGTATACTAGTGTTTGGTCTAGCTAAACTTATGCCTGGGGATCCATTTAGTGGTTTAGCAGAAAATCCAAAAATATCTCAAGAACAAATTGAGGCGATTCGTCAAGCGAGTGGGTTCTATGAACCTTGGTATCAACAATACCTAACTTGGTTGAAAAACTTCATGCACGGTGATTTTGGATTAAGTTACACTACTGGTAAATCGGTAGGAACACTTTTAGGAGAAAGAATTTTCAATACATTCAACCTGTCATTATTTACTGCGGTAATTATGTATGCAATTGCTATCCCTATGGGGATGTATTCAGGTCGTTATAATGGTTCTAAATTCGATAAATTCGTAAACTTTTATAACTTCTTCTTCCTAGCGATTCCATCATTCGTATTATACTTATTCATGATTGCATTATTTGGTTTCGGTTTAGGATGGTTCCCAACAAGTGGATCTGTAGATGTTAACCTTGATCCAGGGACATTCACATACTATATTAATAAACTGCAACACTTAATTTTACCTGGTATCTGTTTAGCATTATTATCAACAGTATCAACTGTTCAATATTTACGTAATGAAGTTATCGACGCGAAACAAAGTGATTATGTTAAAACAGCACGAGCTAAAGGTGTGCCAGTTAAAAAAGTTTATTCAGGACATATTTTTAGAAACTCTATCTTACCAATCGCAGCATTCTTCGGATTCTCTATTACTGGATTATTCAGTGGTGGTATCTTCGTAGAAACAATCTTCGGTTACCCTGGAATGGGACAATTATTCTATCAAAGTATTCAAGATAGAGACTACAGTGTTGTTACAACGTTAATGTTATTCTCAGGATTCTTAACATTGCTTGGTAGTACTTTAAGTGATATTATCATGGCAATTGTTGACCCACGTATTAAATTAGACTAGGAGGAAGTTGAACAATGACAAAAGCAAAAGAAGAAAAAGTTATAACTAAAACTCCTTCTGGGTTTTCAGTTGTGGCTCGTGAATTTAAAAAGGATAAAGGTGCTTTTGCAGCTTTAATCACATTAAGTGCAATTTTAATTTTTGTAGTACTTTTCAATATTTACATTCGTGTGAGTGGAGTATATAGTACTTACTTTGATGTAGATTTATTAAATATTTTCTTAAAACCTGGTGAGGATGGATTCTTATTAGGTACAGACGTAGGTGGTCACTCAGTTTTTGGATGGCTAATGATGGGGATGCTTAACTCAATTCTTATCGCGGTTGCGGTAACAGCATTAACAATTGGATTTGGTACAGCAGTAGGGTTAGTTATTGCATATTACGGAGGACGTGTTGATAATATTGTGATGCGTTTCGTAGACTTTATGGTAATTATCCCAACTCTTATGGTAATCATCGTATTCGTAAGTATTAAACGTGATTACGGACTTGTACTATTCATTCTGATTTTATCAGCGTTCGCATGGATGGGATCAACTCGTCTAGTACGTAGTAAAGCATTATCAGAATCACGTCGTGATTATGTTCTTGCTTCAAAAACTATGGGAACACCAGATTGGAAAATCATGTTACAAGGAATCTTACCAAATATTAGTTCGATTATTATCGTAGAAGCTACATTATCATTAGCTGCTAATATGGGTATCGAGGTAGGTCTGACATACCTTGGATTCGGTCTTCCAGCAGGGACACCAAGTATCGGAACTATGTTATCTTATGCAAAAGATGCTGACGTTCTTATTAACAAAATGTACATTTGGTTGCCAGCAGCCCTTGCAATCTTAATTATCGTTTTATGTATCAACTCTATCGGTGGTGCATTAAGACGTAGTTTAGATGCTAGACAAAGATTATAATTTAGAAAGTCATGTAGAAAGATTTCTATATGGCTTTTTTGTATAAAATTCCTAAAAGGATTGTGCAGAGATTAGAAATTAGAAAGAATTTGAAACTTGATTGAGACAGATTAAAATGTATAAAAAGTATCTATAATTACATATAATTCATTGCTTTTAAGTAGCTTAAAAATAAGAATTAAGTCGCCGATAAATTTTGTAGATAAAAACAGATTTAGTTTTTAAGATTGATACAGAAAATTAAGATTGTTTATACAAATTGAAAAGTTAATATCAACTAATATAACTAACAAATAAAAATAACGTAAAATTTTCTGACAATTACTTGACTAGAGTAAATTTCTTTGATATAATTGCTAAATACAATATTAAAGAAAGGCTGTATACAATACAGCATGGAGGATAAGATAATGGAAAAGAAAAAAATGTTAAAGGTAGTTAGTTCAGCTATGGCTCTCACAATGTTACTTGCAGGATGTTCAAGCGCAAGTAACAATTCTAAGGGAACAAAGGCAGCTGTAGAGTTTAAGACAGCCGTGGACAATGGTGGAAATGCAGTTAGTGGCCAACAACTTAAAATTGGTATTGCTTCTGCAGATCCACTAACAGGAATGTTTAACCCAGTGTTCGCTTTACAGCAAACAGATAATGATGTAATGAAATATACAATGGCGGGAGCGTTCCCAACTGATGATGCAAACCGTTTAAAACAAGATGACAAAGATACACCAGTTATGTTCCACGTAGATCGTGATAAAAAAGAAGTTACATTAACTATTCATAAAGATCTTAAATGGAGTAACGGAGAAGACGTAAAAGCGGATGATATCGTTGCAACATATGAACTTATGGGTAATCCTAAGTATACTGAAAACGTTCGTTACAGTGATGAGTACGAAGTAATCGAAGGTATGAAGGACTATCACGAAGGAAAAGCAAAAACATCTCTGGAGTAGTTAAAAAAGATGATAAAACTGTAGTACTTAAGTATACAGAGATTAAACCAGCATTATTATGGGGTAATGGATTCATCGGAGAATTCTTAAACAAGGCTCAAGTAGAAGCTGCATCAAAAGACTTCACTAAATTTGTTGAAGCAGACTTAAACAAAAAACCATTATCTTATGGACCATATTACTTAGATAAAGTAGTAAACGGGGAAAGTGTATTAGCGAAAGCTAACCCTTATTACTACAAAAAATCTGAAGTGAAAATTCCAGAAGTCCAATTCAAAGTAGTATCACCAGCTCAAGCAAGTGCTGTTCTTAAAAATGGTGATGTAGACTTAATGGATAGTTTAACTACAGGTATCTGGGACGGTACTAAAGACGCGAAAAACGGAACAATCTTAGGAGAATCTGATAGCTATATCTCTTATGTAGGATTCAAACTAGGTAAATTCAACAAAGAAAAAGGTGAAGTAGAAGTAAATCCAAACGCAAAAGCTGCAGATAAACGAGTGCGTCAAGCATTTGGATATGCGGTAGATTGGGATCAAATCAACGAAAAAATCTATAAAGGATTACGTTTCACTCCAACAGGTTCTGGATTCTATCCACCAAGTGTTAAAATGTTCTACAACAAAGACGGTGAGAAATATACTAAGAACGTAGAAAAAGCTAAAAAACTTCTTGATGAAGCAGGACTTAAAGATACAGACGGTGATGGATTAAGAGAAGATAAAAATGGTAAAAAACTTACATTCAACTTCGCTATCCGTAACGTAGGTCAAGACTTCGACCAAACATTAGCAGATACATTCGTTAAGTCTTGGAAAGAAGTAGGATTAGATGTTAAATTAGTAGACGGAAAACTTATGGCACCTAAAGACTTCTCTCAACGTGTACAAGCAGATGATCCAGGGATCGACATCTTCCAGGGGGCTTGGACCTTAGGAACTGATCCTAACGTAGAATCATTAGTAGGAAAAACAACGCCACTTAACTTACAACGTTACACAACTGAAGAACTACAAAAATCATTAGATGCTATGGGAAGTAGCGACATGTTTGATGATGCTAAACTTAAAGAAGCATATCAAAAATTTGATAAACAATTCAGAGAAGAAGCAGCATGGTTACCATTCAGCTGGCAACAATCAATGATATGGGTTAACAAACGTGTTAAAACATTAGATTTAGCCAAACTAAAAACTGGTGAACAAACAATCTACAAACTAGAATTAACTGCGGATGCACCAGCGAAAAATTAATTTAGTTTAGGAATGAGATTTAGCTAAGGACACTTAGTTGAATTTCCCCTAATAAACTTATATTTCATTTTTATTTTCATTAATTTAAGGGGTGCGTGGCACTCCCACATTGAAAAATAAATATACGAACAAATAAATACGAAATATTATAATAAAGTTAGAGACAATTATAAAAAGAGCGTGATTCTATGCATGATAGAAATTATGCTCTTTTCTTTTTAAAAAGCTTTTTAACCTCAGCTTTTGGACTAATCTAAAGTGAAATTTGAATTAAACGGAATAAAAAAATTTAACAAGAAGTGAAATTTAACAAGAGAATTTTTGTTATTTTTTTGTATTATTTTTCTGAAAAATTCTATTGACTTATCGTTTAAATAATGTTAGAATTATCTCATAAATAATTGAAAATAAGTTTTTTTATATTATGGAGGAAATAAAATGAAAAAGAATAAGTTTCTAAAAGTATTTAGTTCAGCGATGGCTCTTTCGGTAATTTTAGCTGGATGTTCAACATCAAGTAATTCTGGAAGCAAAAACGCTCCTAAAGCAAAAGTAGAATTTAAAACAAGTTTTGATAACGGTGGATCAGCTGTAGATGGTGCTACATTAAAATATGGTATCTTATCAGCTCAACCATTAACAGGTCTTTGGAATCCTATATTCTCAGATAAAGCTGAAGATCAATACGTAAACCAAGCTGTTATGGGTGGAACATTCCCTAGTGATGAAGAGGGACGTGTCGTTCAAGATGATGCAAATGCTGCGGTTAAATTCCACTTAGACCGTGAGAAAAAAGAAGTTACATTAACTATCCACGATGGAGTTAAATGGAATAATGGTGAAGCATTCACAACAAAAGACATCGTAGCTACATACGAACTTATGGGTAACCCTAAATTCACTACAAATACTCGTTATAATGAGGCATACGAATTTATTGAAGGAATGAAAGAATTCCACGAAGGTAAAGCGAAAAATATCTCTGGTCTTCAAGTTAAAGATGATAAAACAGTAGTAGTTAAGTATACTGAAGTACGTCCATCATTATTATGGGGTGAAGGTTTTATAGATAACTTCTTAAATGCTAAACAAGTAGAAGAAGCTTCTAAAGATTTCACTAAATTTGCTGAAGCAGACTTAAATAAAAACCATTATCATATGGTCCTTACTACATCACTAAAGTAGTAAACGGAGAAAGTGTTCTTGCAGAACAAAACCCTCACTACTACAACAAAGATAAAATGAAACTTAAAAAAATCGAGTTTAAAACAGTAGCTCCAGCTCAAGCTAGTCAATTAATTAAAAGTGGAGAAATAGACTATTTTGATAATGTAATGCCAAGTGTTTATGAAGGAGCAAAAGATGTTAAAAATGGAACATTCTTAGGAGATACTTCTCGTTATATGTCATATGTTGGATTCAAATTAGGTAAATTCGACAAAGCTAAGGGTGAAAACGTAGTTGATGCTAACTCTAAACTAGCTGACAAAAACTTACGTCAAGCATTCCTATATGCGGTTGACCGTGATCAAATCAACGAAAAAATCTTCAAAGGATTACGTTTCACACCAACAGGATCTGGTATGTACCCAGCAGCTGTAGGTAAATTAGTAAATGAAAATGCGACTGCAGTTAAAAAAGATGTAGAAAAAGCTAAAAAATTATTAGATGATGCAGGATACAAAGATAAAGATGGAGATGGACTACGTGAAGATAAAAACGGAAACAAACTTTCATTCAACTTCGCTATCCGTAACATGGGTGAAGACTATGACCAAGCATTAGCTGATGTATTCGTTAAATCATGGAAAGAAGTAGGATTAGATGTTAAATTAGCAGATGGGAAACTTATGTCTCGAAAAGACTTTGCACAACGTGTACAAGCAGATGATCCGTCAATTGATATCTTCCAAGGTGCATGGCAATATGGAACAAACCCTAACCGTCAAGAGTTACTAGGTAAAAAAGCTCCATTAAACTTATACCGTTACACTACTGAAGCATTCGAAAACAGCTTCAAAGCTCAAGGATCAGCAGATATGTTTGATGATGCTAAATTAAAAGCAGCTTACAACAAATTTGATGGTGAAGTAGCTGAAGAATTACCATTCTTCCCATTAAGCTGGGATACAAGTATCTCATTCTTTAACAAACGTATTAAAGCATACGATCTAGCTAAAGCTAAGAAAAACCAATTCAAACTTTACGAGCTAGAGTTAACAGCTAACGAAGGTGCTAAATAATAAAAATTAAAATGCGACATAGATGACTTCGGTTGTCTATGTCGTTTTTTAGGATATTAGTATTTCCTAGGAAATATTTAAAATAATTTAGAAATTGTTAGATATCCTACGTAGTAGCTAACAGTTGAATTTTTTTAAGAATAACGTATAAAATTATAAAAAGTATACTGTGTTTATTACTACAATAATAAGTACTTTTTAGAATTTTAAATTCATAAAAATTTATAGGAAAGGTGTATTAATGAGAAAATTTATTTCAGAGTTATTATTAATAATTGTTACGATTATTTGGGGATTAGCTTTTATTTGGCAAAATATTGCGAGTAAGGTACTAGGACCTCTTACAGTTGTAGGGATAAGATCAGTAATCGCAGTAGTTTTTCTTGGTGCTGTAGCACTTCTGATTCCAAGTTTATATAGAAGTCAGGATCCCTAAGATTTTTGGCAGAGCCAATAACAAAAAATAAAAGTTGGATACTTGGTGGTATCTGTGGAATAGTATTATTTTTTGCAATGTATATTTCGCAAATAGGTATTGGGATGACAACAGCAGGTAAAGCTGGATTTATTACAGTATTGTACATTTGTATAGTACCATTTATCGGGGTATTCTTAGGTAATAAGCTTAATAAATTCTTTATTATAGGATTAATTTTATCTGTAATTGGTTTTTATTTCTTATCTGTAAAAGAAGAATTTGCTTTAGAAATGGGAGATATTATTGTCCTAATCAGTGCGGTTCTATTCGGGATTCATATAATAGTTATTGATTATTCAGCAGCTAGAGTTAATTCGATGTTCTTATCTATCGTTCAATTAGTCGTAGTATCTGTGTTAAGCTTAGTTTTAGCTATTTTTAAGGAAACGATTGTCTTTTCGGATATAATGAGCGTTATTTGGCCGTTACTTGCTATAGGGATACTTTCTAGTGGAGTAGGTTACACTTTACAGATTGTAGGTCAAAAAGATGTTCCACCACATACTGCATCTTTAATACTAAGTTTAGAGTCTGTTGTAGCTGCAATAGGTGGAGTGCTTATCCTTGGTGAACATATTGGGATAAGAGAAGGAATCGGTATGCTTATTGTATTTGTAGGGATTATCGTTTCTCAATTGCCCGATAAGAAGAAAGATAAATAGTATATAATGAAAAACATTAGGGAGTGACTCAAAAATTGTGATTTATCGAGTCCCCTTTTTATGAGGTTAATGATGAAAAAAATATTAAAAATAGTTGTTAGTTTAGTTTTAGTAGCAGCTTTAGGTTTTGCAGGATTAGTTGGCTATTTATGGGCGACAGAATATAGCCCTAATGGAGTGGAGAGTCTACAGGTTACTAAGCAAGGTAATTCAGAAATAGCAAAAGTAGAAACAGAATATAGTGCCCTTAACTGGAATATAGGTTATGCAGGACTTGATAAAGATGAAGATTTCTTTATGGATGGTGGGAAGATGGTGTTACCTCTTGATAAAGCTCATGTAGAGGAAAATCTAAAAAACATTACAGAAATAGTTAAAAATGAGAGAGCGAATGTTAATTTTATTCAAGAAATTGATGAAGATTCAAAACGTAGTTATAATATAAATCAAGTTACTGCATTTGATGAAGCACTTGGTTTAAATAGTATTTTAGCTTATAACTTCAAGGTTAGATATATACCATATCCATTACCACCACTAGGAAAGGTAAAAAGTGGTATATATACTGCGACTGATTTTAAAATAGAAAATGCAAGAAGATTCCAAATGGCAATTCCATTTACATTTCCTGAGAGACTAGCTAATTTAAAACGTGGATTTTCTGTTATTTATACAAAAGTAGAAAATAGTGATAAACATTTAGTGTTAATCAATGCGCATCTTGATGCTTATGATAAAGGTAATTCTGGCAAGAAAGCTCAGATGAAACAACTTCTTGAATTTATCGATTATGAGTATAAAAAAGGAAATTATGTATTGGTTGGGGCAGATTTTAATCAGTCATTAAAAACTTTAACACAAGATGAGATTAACGTTGTTCCAAAAGAATTATGGCGTGCTGAGAATTTAGATAAAAGCTTATTACCAACAGGATTTAAGTTAGTTTATGATGAAAGTAGAAATTCAGCGAGACTTAACAATAAACCTTATGTGAAAGATAGTGAAGGGACATATGGTTTCATTATCGACGGGTATATTGCGAGTGATAATATAGAAGTACTTGGTGTAGAAACACTAAATCAAGAGTATAGATATAGTGATCATAATCCGGTGAAATTGAGATATAAACTTAAATAGAATAAAAGAAGCGGCTCTGAGATTAGGTCAAGGAGTTGCTTTTTTGTTAAATATTATTCGATAACCTACTGTTTTAATGTAGCTTTAGACGCTTTTCAATTCTTTTTGCATTGCAAAAAGGACTTTCCGGCTAAAAATGGTCGATCCAAAAATTTCTAAATTTTTAAAAAAATGTATATTATAACTTATAGACGCAGTGGTTTATTGATATTCAAATTTGCTTTATAAAAGCTCTTTAGATATCTAATAAACTTTGCGGGGGTGACTCGACAAAATCTCATTTCTACGAAATTATGATTTTTGAGTCACTCCATTTCTAAGTAAAATTATATGTTTTACTGCAGCTACTATAAACAGTAGGTGAAAAAAATCTTCAAATTTATAAAGAACAGATAAATATATAGTTATTTATTTTTACTAAAGTAGATTCTATCATTATTTGTTCTTTGATTGTGATGTGACTTCTTCCCTTAAATTTTACTTTTTCGAATATGAAAAATCCCACAAACTTAAGTTTGTGGGATAATTTTTTTATGCTTTTTGTTCTTCATCTTTTTTGAAGAAAATTCTATTTAATCTATCAACGATTGCTGATAAAGCTCCGTCTCCAGAGATGTTACATGCAGTTCCGAAGCTATCTTGAGTGATGTATAATGCAATCATTAGAGATAACATGATTTCGTTGAAACCAAGAACTGATTGTAATAATCCAAGAGCTGCCATAACTCCACCACCTGGGACACCAGGAGCAGCTACCATTGTTACACCTAGTAATAAGATGAATTTAACCATTACTGCAGCTGATGGGAATGCAGCACCATGTTGTAACCAGAATACTGCAGATGCACATGTAGTTAATGTAATTGTACTACCTGATAAGTGGATAGTAGCAAATAATGGAATTGTGAAGTTTGCGATGTTTTTATCAACACCCATTTTTTTAGTACTTCTTAGTGTTACTGGGATAGTAGCAGCTGAAGATTGAGTACCGATTGCTGTCATATAAGCCGGTAAGATGTTAATAAGCATTTTGAATGGGTTTTTTGCGTTAAGTGTTCCAGCCACGAAGTATTGAATAATAATGATTATTACATGCATAATAATAATTAATACGAATACCATTGCGAAGATTTTTAAGATTTTGAATACTTCACCAGAAGCTGTGATGTTCATGAATACACCTAGGATATAGAATGGAAGAAGTGGAATAATTACTGTAGCAAGTAATTTTTCGATAATTTCTCCGAAGTCTGCGAATCCTTGTTTAAGACCTTCTGATTGAGTTGCTGAAATCCCGATTCCTAAGATGAATGAGATAATAAGAGCAGTAGTAACATCAAAAATTGGAGTCATTTTAAACTCGATGAAAGGTTTTAATAATAAATCCTCTGGGTTTTTGAACGATTGTAATGTAGCGCTAGCTAGAATATTTGGTAATACTGCTTCAGCTGTTAAGAATGCAAATGTTCCTGCGATAATTGTAGAAATATATGCAACTCCTGTTGATAATCCAAGCAATTTACCAGCGTTGTTAGAAACTTGGCTGATACCTGGTACGATAAATCCAACAATAATAAGTGGAATTGTGAATCCTAAGAATGAGCTGAAAATTGATGAGAAAGTAACGAAAACTCTAATGATAGACGTTGATAGAGTACTTCCTAAAACTATCCCTAATGTTACAGCGATAATAAGTTTTGCTATTAATGGAATTCTTTTATATAAACTCATTGTTCGATCTCCTTTTTTTATTTTATTGTATTTTTTAAAAAGACATGTGTACATTATACAAGAAAAACTATTGATTTGTAAAGGATTGAGACATATTTTTTTCAATTATTTGAAAAATTATATACATTTATATAGAAGAAGTTCTAATAAAATAATAAAAAGCTTAAAAATCTCAAAAGATTATTGAGATTTTTAAGCTTTTCTGCAGTTATTAGATTAATTTGAATACATCATTTAAGTTCTCAGCCATTGTTGGGTGAGTGAAGATTTGATCTCTGATGTAAGTGTAAGGAATTTTGTTATCAATTGCCATTTTAATTAGGTTGATAATTTCTTCTGAGTTTTTACCGAATAGAGTAGCTCCAAGAATTAAGTTAGTGTCTTTGTCTACAGTTACACGGAATAATCCACGTCGATCTTGGTTAACAGCTCCTCTTGGCATGTTAGCTACTGGTAATGATGCTACTGCAACGTTAGGGTAAGCTGCCTCAGCTTCTTCTTTGTGTAATCCAACGTGAGATAGTGCTGGAGAGATGAATGTTGAGTAAGGTACGATTTTTACGGTCAGCAGTTGTGTATTCTTTGTTACCGTGTAAGTATCCGTTAACTACTCTGAAGTCGTCTAATGATACATAAGTAAATTGTAATCCACCGTTAACATCACCAACTGCGAATACATTTTCTACAGCTGTTTGACAGAATTCGTCAACTACGATTGTTCCGTTTGGACGTAATTCGATGTCAGTGTTTTCTAATCCTAATCCTTCAGTGTTAGCACGACGTCCAGTTGCGTGTAATACTGCTTCGAATTCTAGTGGACCGTATTTTTCTGTATCAACAACTACAAGTTCTCCGTTGTTGCGGATTTCTTTTGTTGCAGTTCCTAATTTGAACTCGATTCCTGCTTCTTCTAAGTATCCTTGAGCAAGTTCAGCGATATCTTTGTCTTCTCTTCCTAAGATTCCAGGAGCGAAGTCGATTACTGTAACTTTAACTCCAAGACGAGCGTAAAGGTTAGCGAATTCTAATCCGATGTTACCTCCACCGATAATTCCTAGAGTTTCAGGAGCTTTTTCTAATTTTTGGAATTCAGTGCTATCGTAAACATTTTTAGATGTTGTTAATCCTGGAATTGGTAATACATTGTTTTTAGCTCCAGTGTTAATTACTACGATTTCACCCTCAAGTTGTTTAGTTTCTCCGTTAGCAGAAATTTCTACTACTTTGTTTGAAACGAATTTAGCGTGAGCTGTGTAAACATCAACGTTTGGACTATTGTCTAACATAGCGAAGTTTTTAGCATTAAGTTTAGATACAACAGCATCTCTTGTAGCTTTTGCTTCTGCGAAGTCTTTTTTGTTGTCAGCAGCTACGATTAAAGTTTTAGTTGGAATACATCCAATGTTAATACAAGTACCACCGTACATTGCACTGCTTTCTTCAACTACTGCTACTTTTTTTCCTTCTTTAGCAAATGTTGCTGCTAAAGTTTTTCCGGCTTTACCGAATCCTACTACTAATAAATCATATTTAACCATAATTTGATTCCTCTTTTGTTATAAATTTTATTGTTTATATTTTATATTTTAATAATAAATATAAGATGAAAAACTATTTAATTCATATTTTACTCCTACTCTTTTAAAATTTCAAGTACTTTGCCTACAAAAGTAGACGTTTTTTTCAAAAAAATTTTTTTGAGATAATGAATTATGATTAAAAATCGTTATAATATCAGCGTTTTTGAAGAAAAATAATTTCTGATATTATTTTTGATATTGCTTCTCATTATGGTATAATATCCTTTGTACAAATATGAAATTTTATGGAGGAAACAAATGACATTACCTAATTGTCCAGAATGTAAAAGTGAATATACTTATGAAGATGGAAACATGCTAGTATGTCCAATGTGTGCTCACGAGTGGTCACCAGAAGATACTAGTGGAGCAGAAGAGGAAAAAGTTTACCGCGATGCTAATGGAAATGTACTTCAAGATGGAGATACAGTTTCTGTAATTAAAGATTTAAAAGTTAAAGGTAGTTCTTCTACATTAAAACAAGGAACTCGCGTTAAAAACATCAGATTAGTTGATGGAGATCACAATATTGATTGTAAAATTGATGGTTTCGGAGCTATGAAACTAAAATCTGAATTCGTTAAAAAAATATAATACTAAAAGAGCTGACTCTTTAGTGATTTCAATGAAATCATTAAAGAGTCCAGCTCTTTTAATTTTTTTATATGGGTACTTAATCTTCCCAAAAAAATAGAAAAAGATAGTATATAATAAATAAAATGTCTTGAAAAATAAATTGAAAAAAATGAAAGGAAATACAATGACGAGAATTCAAAAAAACGTTTATCTATGATAGCTTTTGCTTTTAGCTAATTTTATAGGCGGACTTGATACAACAATGTTGAATACAGCATTACCGCAAATTATAAAGGATTTAAATGGTATAAACCAATTAGGTCTGTTAACTTCCATGTTATTATTTTTTATAGCTATGACTACTGTCCTTTGGGGTAAGCTTGGAGAAGTAATAGGTAATAAAAAAGCATTTCAATTATCAATTTTAATCTTCGCAATAGCTTCTATACTAGGAGGATTTTCTGTAAATATCTGGATGATGGTGTTTGCTAGAGGATTAATGGGTATTGGTATAGGAGGAATGATTTCTATTCCTTTTGTAATATATGCTAAGCTTTTTCCTGATGCGAAAGAAAGAGCCGTTGCTTTAGGATGGGTAACAGCCTTCTATGGTGTGGCAAGTATTTTAGGTCCCATTGCTGGAGGTTTTGTAGTTGATGTATTGGGATGGTCTTGGATATTTTTTAGCCTTGTTCCATTTTCAGTAGTTTCTTTAGTATTAATTCAAATTTTTTATAAGGAAACTGTAATTTCACAGAAACCAAGAGTTGATTACGTTGGAAGTGGACTATTAGTGATTATTTCGGGAGTTATTCTTTATTGGATTAGTAATCTTCCGAGGCTTAATATATTTATGAATAATTTAATAGCAATATTTGTAATTGTTAGTGGTTATATACTATGGAAGTGGGAAAAAAAGGAAACAGAACCGATTCTGCCGATAAATTTATTAGAGAATATGTCTTACATTACGAAACTTAATAATGGTGTTGGTCTATGCTTTTGCCATCGGATATAGTATTTACGCTCCAATGTGGGCGCAGGTTGTATTAGGAACTAGTGCAACTATGGCGGGTGGGACACAGATTTTTAGTTCTATCGCAGTTATGTTAGCAACGAGATTTTCTGCTAAATTTATAAGTAAATGGTCGTTTGAAAAACTTATAAATATAGGTTTTATAGCGATGGCTATTTCAGTATTTATGATGGCCTTTGCTCCAATAGGTGTTTCTTATTACTATATTTCGATTAGTGGTGCTTTCCTTGGACTTGGTCATGGTTTGATTTTCCCATCAGCACAAGTAGCATTCCAAGAAGTTGTACCTAAAGAACAACTTAATATAGCGACTACTTTTAGTTTATTATTAAGAACATTAGGCCAAACTCTTATGGCATCAATCTATGGCTTAGTATATGCTAGTCAAGTTAATGGCATTAACAGTATAGAACACTCATATCAAGGATTACATATAATCTTTATTATTGCAGCTGTTTCAGTTATATTTGGATGGATAATGAACAAAATTACTTGGAAATTATAATAACAATGTTCTTTTTATATACATTAAAATAGTAGATTAAAACAAGTCTGTAAACCATAGTGATTTACAGACTTGTTTTTTTATCTTTTGATTAGTTTTAATATTTTTCTTCTTAATGGTAATCCGTAGTTGTACATTAAATTGAATACGTGAGAGATTACTAAATCGAACTCTCCGTAGTATTCTACGATATTTGGAGCGAATTTAGATTTGAAACCAAGTAGACTATCGTTTAGATCTCCTTCGATTCCACCCATAGACACTTCTTTAACACCCATTTCTTGAGCTTTTTTCATCGTATCAGAAAAGACTTTATATTGCGCAGGAAGTTTTGCGAAGGCTTCATTCATACCAGCGTAAATAATTTCTGCATGGTTACCATAAGCGATAGTAATCGCAGCACTTATAACTTGATCCTTGCTCTTATCTTCAATCTCTAAGCTATCAAATAAAACGATTAGCTTTTCAATTCCAGCTACTTGCTCAAGAAGAGTACGTTTTTTCTTCGGTGATTTTTCTCCGAGAGCTTCAATTTCATCTTCAAGAGCTTCTTTTCTAGAATGACATTCTTTTACGGCTTTTTCTACATTTATATATGAAATGTATAATAAAGCATTATCTCCAAAAGTATCTAGTAAGTTTTCGAAATACTCACGTCCACGAAGAGAGATGTTTTTTCTTTTTTCAGTACAAGCTAGGGCGAAAAGGAAGTCGTCAAGATTCTCCTTACCACAACGTCTAACTTCAACGAATTTTTTCTCTGCATCACGAATTAAGCGGCGTGTATCTTTCGGGAAAAGATCTGGTACTTCTTGTTCAAGTTTTGTAACTGTGTTAAAACGTGGTTGAATAGTACTGCTCATATCAAGGCTGAAACCTTTGTGCTTATAGCCGTTATCCTTGAATACTTTAATAAGAGTGTTGTTTTCTCTATTTACCTCAACATCTTTAAATACTGCCAGTTTTTCATCTTTTATCGCAGTTGGAATGTCTAGTTTAACCATTTTAGCGCCTTTGTCTTTGGCGAATTTCTTAAGGCTAGTTAAAAAGAAATTAAGTAGCTCGGTATTAGTATAATCAAGAATTGGACCACGTGGAGCGTACCATAATCCTTGACGAGTTAGTATTTGCACAGCAGCTATAATATTGTCATTTTCGTCTGCGACAGCTACTCTTACAGCACCCCAAGTATTTTTTTAATGTGAGACCACTCGATAGATTGCATCATATTACCATGTTTGTGATTTTTTATAAATTCAGTATATTTTTCATCGTTAATATTTGTTAAAAATTTCATCATTCAATAATCCTTTAACTAAAAGTACACTTAATCATAACAAATTATAGTAAAAAAATCAATTTTTTTAGAAGGAATGTGGGATAAATAAGTTGTAGTGTTACAATTGATGTGAGACAAAATATAAAAAAAGAAGAGTAAATCCTGTATAATGAAATTACGACAAATCAAAAAAAAGGAATTTACTCTTATGAAAAACTATTATAACAGAAAAACTTACAAAAATACACAACGATATATACCCTCATACTTTAGAAACAAGATTAGCCGCGGTAAAAAAACATATAGAAATAAAAACTCTATTAGCTTTTATCTGTAGACGCTACAAAGTTTCTAAAGCATCTTTAATGCGTTGGAATAAAAAAATACGATGGAACTAAAGAATCACTTATGGATAAGTCTCACAAACCACATTCTCAACATCCAAATGCTCATACCTCAGAAGAATTGTCTTGGATTAAAAAAATCTAATTAAACGAAATCCTAATATTTCTATGATTGAACTATATGCAAAAACTAAAAATTTAATAAAAAAATATAAAAAGACATCCTTGTTCATTATTCAGGATTCTTAGAAAATTAGGCTTCTATAAAGATGTTGAAAAAAAGGCTAAACCTTATATACCAAAACCTTATAACACTCCAAAAAAACTTTAGGAGAAAAAAATGGCAACTTGATGTAAAAATATGTCCCTAGAAAATGCTACACTGGAACACATCCTGATAAATTTTTATCAATATACTATGATTGATGAAGCTTCTAGAGAAAGATTTATTTATCCTTTTAAAGAACAATCTTCTTATTCAACCGTACAATTTGTTAAGATGGCTATTTCGTTCTTTGGATACAAACCAAAAATTATACAAACTGATAATGGTTTTGAGTTTACGCACTTTAAGGATACTAAACGTATACATCCTTTCGATGTATTGTGTAACCAGTTAGATATAAAACACCAACTCATTAGACCTAGAACTCCATGGCATAATGGTAAAGTTGAAAGAAGTCATAGAAATGATAATGAACGCTTTTATAAATACTTATCTTTTTATTCTCATGATGATCTTATTAACCAAATGAAGAAATATCTATATCGTTCTAATCGACTTCCTATGCAGACCTTAGGATGGTTAACTCCTGTTGAGAAAAGGCAAGAGTTACAGAGAATCTAGCTTCTCTGTAACTCTATCATATCAGGTATTTATTTTTAACTTTTTTTGTCTCACATCATTTACAAATGTACATAGAAGGAATGTGGGATAAATAAGTTAATTAAAATGTTTACAATCGCATACAAAACTTATATAATTAATGTATAAAATAATTTAAAGGAAGTAATTGCGATGAACATGAATACAGTGTACATTATGCTTGGGTTTATATTTGTCTATGCGATGATCGCTAACGCAAGAGACAAGATAAAAAAGCGTGATGAAAAGAGCAAAGAGGCATTTGAAAGATTGCAAAGCCCAGCGTATAAAAAAGAATTAGAAAAAGTTATAAACTTTAGCCAAGATGATGCGTTTAACATTGCGGCATTAAGAAAAGCATACTTTTTAAATGGAAAAGATGCAAAAAAACTATTAGAAATTGTAAAAAGGAATAAAGGAATTTAATTATGAAGATAGCATTAATTATTATTTTAGCAATAGCAATTTTTATGTTCTTTTCAACTAGGAACAGTAAGTCAAAAGAAGAATGGGCAGAAAAACAAAAAATTAGTAAAGAAAAATTTAATGAACTTGTGAAAGATAGCAATAGAGAAGAAGTACTTTCAGTAGTCGATGCTACTAAAGGAGATATTCACAATGTTAAAATGATAAGAGATAAATATACAGATCTAGTACTGTATGATGCAAAAGCGTTATGGGAAGCTGTAAAAGAAGATGCTTTAAACAGACGCACATTACAAGTTAAAGAGTTAATTGCTAGTGATTATACTGATATAAAATCAGTTGTTAATCCAGATGTTGGTGATATTGCAAATATTAAAATTATTAGGGAGCGCTATGGTTTAGATTTAGTGCAAGCAAAAGAACTATGGGAAAGCATCAGAGATGAGGTTAAACAATAATATTCAAAGATGTGAATAAAATTCAACCCCAAGAGTTAGAATAAACTAACTTTTGGGGTATTTTATATTCTTTATTTTCCTTCGATTGTAATCATCCATACTTCACTACGAGCTGAAGTTTTGAAAGGTGGTCCCCAGAAACCATAACCCGCAGAAGTGAAGAAATGTTTACCGTTAATTTTCGCGTAACCATGATCTAGGGTGTAAACTACATCTGTGATGAAGTTTAACGGCCATAGTTGTCCACGGTGAGTATGCCCAGAGAGTTGAACATCTATAGGTAAGGTAGCGTGATAATCAATAGCATCTGGTTGATGATCGACAAGTACGATAGTCTTATTTAAATCAACACTCTTAAGAAGTTCGGCGGTATCTAATCTATCACGACTAACACTCTTATCTTTACGACCTACTAATGTAATATCATTATTAAGTGTGATATTTCATCAAATAATGGTATTATACCCGTTTTTTTAACTTCATCAACTATTTCTAGTGCATCACGGTCGTGATTTCCCATCGTAGTATAAACACCTAGAGGAGCTTTTAACTTGCTTAGAGTTTCTTGCATATTACGCTTTTTGTACATAATCATATCATCATCCATAAGGTCTCCTGCGATAACTACGGCATCTGGCTTCTCTTCATCAACAATCTTATTCAGTTTCTCAAGTTGAGGATTTGAGAAAAATGTCCCAAGATGAAGATCGGATACCATAGCAATCTTAACTGGTTTATCAAGGTGTTTATCTACCTTAATAGTCTTATTAATAACAGTAGGTGAATATGCCCAAAATAATCCAAGGGCAGTCATACCTAATAAATATAGAGTAGTTATACTTAAACTAATTCCTTGAGAAAGATTTAATTTAAAGATTTTCAGTAATAACTTAGCGACTAATAAAATAACACCTATGACAGCACCGTTTAAAAAATAAAAGTACCAGATGTTCCCATAATTCACCCACGGGGCTCCTAGTCTTAGCATATAAGCTATGATAGAAAAATTAGCAGCTATAAATAATACTATACCAATAGCTAATTTAACCTTAGGGGAAACAAAAGGTGAAATCATACATTTTAAGCCTAGCCACATCAAAATTACGAGTATTTCATATACTGCGAATATTCCGATAAAGCCGGCTATAAATTTCCAATTATTCAATATCAATTCTCCTTTAATCTATTTAATAACAAATGTAAGGGAGTGACTCAAAAATCATGATTTCGGAGAAACAAGATTTTGTTGAGTCACCCCCACATAGTTTATTAGATACCTAAAAAGCTTTTATAAAGCGAATTTAGATATCAATAAACCACTGCGTCTATGAGTTATCATATACACTTTTTTAAAATTTAGGATTTTTGGATTAGCCCAAACAGAGTGCTTTTCATTATACAATATGTAGTTTAAATTGTCATTAAATTAGGTTGGATAGGGTGATTCTTTTTAAGTGTTATAACGTCTTAATCTTAAAAGTTATTGGTGTCATTGCTGCTGAAATGATGTTGAGCGTAACCTTATCTATCTGTGGCATCTTTGTTCTTAGAATAAGGAAACTGGAATTTTGTCAGTTCTCTATCTTGGAAAGGATATAAAAATCTTTTAAACTGATGGGTTTCCTTAGTGAAAGACTGTGAAATTTTTGATATAATATAAAGAATCAACTGATAGATGCTTTTCTATTTATCTAGAAAAAAGAGATATTTTTTAAAAGACTTACAGGTGAGGACTAAGGAAATTTAAATGCATATGTAATGTTTGGTAGAAAATCACTCTATCCTCATCAATAGATAAACAGAAATAAATTAAATAAAAGGAGAAACAGATGCCTGGAAATTATTCAACACGCGAATACCGTGAAAAATTATACGATGATCTTCATGTTAGATCGAGAGATACAGTGATTTTGATGTGTGCAATTTTTATTGCCTCTATCGGACTAAATATGAATTCAACAGCTGTTATTATAGGAGCCATGTTAATTTCACCTCTCATGACACCGATTGTTGGACTAGGATTAGGTTTAGCTGTTTTTGACACTCGTTTAATCAAGCAAGCTCTAGGGGTTTTACTTACTCAAGTATTGGTCAGTTTACTTGTATCGACTCTGTATTTCTGGATTACTCCCTTATCTTATGCAAGTAGCGAGTTGATTGCACGAACTTCTCCAACGATATGGGATGTCCTAATTGCTATTGCCGGTGGGATTGCTGGTGTTATCGGTTCAAGGAAAAAAGAAGCAAACAATATTGTGCCAGGAGTAGCCATTGCTACAGCTCTAATGCCGCCTATTTGCACTGCCGGCTATGGTTTAGCTAATGGAAATGTACGATTTTTATTTGGAGCTCTCTATCTTTTCTTGATTAACTGTGTCTTTATAATGCTAGCCAACATTGTTGGGGCAAAAATTTTAATGAGAAAATCTCCTTTAACTTCATTCAAAGAGCTAAACATTAAAATGAAAATTGGTTTGATATCTTTGATTGTATTATTGGTTGTTCCAGCCAGCTATTCGGCAGTTACTCTAACGATAGAACAAGCGCGAAAAGAAGGTGTCAAACAGTTTGTAGGAAAAGAGTTTGCCAATCATACGGTTATCAATCAAGTCTACAAGTCAAGGGACAATGAATTGGTCTTGACAATTGTCGGTGAGCCGATTTCAGAAGAAGAATTAGAAATAATTCACCAAAAACAAGCCTCTTACGGTATTCAATCTGTTCAATTGAAAGTTAATCAAGTTCAGAATTCGACAAAATTAGATAGTGAAGCGACCAAGGAATTTTATGAAACTATTAATAAATATATCGATCAAAAACTATCTGAAAAAGATTCACAAAAAGATCTTGTAAAAGAAAATGAAGCAGACAAGGATTAAGGATATTCTATAGATAATACAGACCTTATGATTGAAATAAATAAGATTATAAGTGATTATCTTGAAATTGAAAAATTTACTTTAGAAACTCTGAATAAAAGCATCCAGGAAATTAGATTTCCTAGATGCTTTTTTATCTATGTAATTATTTACCTAATTTTTCTAAGTGTTTAGCTAGGCGTTCGTTAACGAAATCCCAGTTTACAACACGGAAGAATTCTTTGATGTAGTCTGGACGACGGTTTTGGTAGTTTAGGTAGTATGCATGTTCCCAAACGTCTAATCCAAGAATTGGAGTAAGACCTGTTAAGTATGGAGAGTCTTGGTTAGCTGTAGAAGTAACTACTAATTTACCTTCTTTATCTAAAGCTAGCCATGCCCAACCACTACCAAATCTTGTAGCAGCTGCAGCTGAGAAACTCTTAACGAATTCTTCATATCCACCAAGTTCAGCTTCAACTTTTTCTTTTACTAATCCAGCGAATTCAGAAGAATCTGCTTTAGTTAGAGATTTCCAGAATAGGCTGTGGTTGTGGTGTCCACCACCGTTGTTGATAACAGCTTGACGGATGTCAGCAGGTACGTTATCAATGTTTTTTAATAAACCGCAGATGCAGTTAGCTTCGAATTCTGGGTGTTTTTCTAAAGCTGCGTTTAAGTTGTTAACGTAAGCAGCGTGGTGTTTGTCGTGGTGAATTTCCATAGTTTTAGCGTCGATAACTGGTTCTAAGAAATCGAATCCATAAGGTAATTCAGGTAATTTAAATGTCATAGTAATAATCCTCCTAGGGTTTTTTTATAAATATATTATAATTATAAGAAAAAAATATTTAAAATAAACAACAAAAAAATGCTTACAAAAAAAATTTTTTCCGACTAAAAAAACTATTTTTTTATCGTTGTAATAACAACTAATTAAAAATTATATAAAAGCTAATAAAGTTTGAAATGGAAATAAGGTATTTGCATGAATATACCGTTATTTATATTTTTATAATTGATAGACCTAAGTTTTTGTGATTTTTTTAATAGTTATCTATGGACTAATTCATGAAAAATTTTTATACAATAGTATTTGCATGAATTATTTTTAATCATGATAGGAAATATATGGCTATTAGACTTTAATTTTTTTAATAGTTTAATAGTATAATTATAGTGGGAAAAAAATTGTATAGATGAATGATTCGAATTTTAATCGAAAGGAATTTGATAATGAAAATAGGAATAGATAAAATTGGTTTTGCAATGCCAAATTATTATTTAGATATTCGTGATTTAGCCGCAGCACGTGGAATAGAACCAGATAAATTTACAAAAGGTTTATTACAACTTGAAATGAGTATTCCACCGGTATCTCAAGACATAGTAACTCTTGGGGCACAAGCTGCATATGAAATATTAGATAAAGATGATTTAGAAAAAATTGACATGATTATCGTAGGAACTGAGTCTGGAATTGACCAAAGTAAAGCTTCTGCGGTATTTATTCACGGTCTTTTAGATGTTCAGCCATTTGTGCGTGCTATTGAAGTAAAAGAAGCTTGTTATGGTGCGACGGCAGCATTAGATTTTGCGAAAAATCATGTTATGAATAATCCAGAATCAAAAGTTCTAGTTATAGCTAGTGATATAGCGAAATATGGAGTTAAATCATCTGGTGAATCAACACAAGGTGCAGGAAGCTGTGCGATGCTAGTTAGTAGCAACCCTAGAATATTAGAACTTAACAATGATAATGTTTGTTTAACTCGTGATGTTATGGACTTCTGGCGTCCTAATTACTCACATTATGCATTTGTAGAAGGAAGATTTTCAACGGAACAATACCTTGATTGTTTAACTACTACTTGGGGAAGATTCTCAGAAAAATCAAAACAGAATCTTAATGATTTTTCTGCTGTGTGCTTACACTTACCATATCCTAAATTAGGGTTAAAAGGTTTAAGTTTATTATTAGAACAAGCTGAGGAAGATAAAAAAGAAGAATTACTTGCTCGTTTTAATGAGTCTATTTTATATAGTCAACGTGTAGGTAACATTTATACAGGATCATTATTCTTAGGACTGTTATCTTTACTTGAGAACAATACTACTTTAGAAGCGGGTAATAAGATTGCATTATATAGCTATGGAAGTGGTGCTGTTGCGGAAGTATTTAGTATGACTTTAGTTGATGGTTATAGAGAACAACTAAGAAATAATCGTTTTGACGATTTTTGATAGTAGAACACGTATTTCAATTGATGAATATGAAAAAATGTTCTTTAGAGATACTACAGTTGATGAAGAAGGAAACTTAGATATTTCTGATATTCAAGATGAAAGCAGATTTGTTTTAGAAAAAATTGAAAATCACAAGAGAGTTTATAAAAAACAATTTTAATAGAGGGAACTATGGAAAAAATTTGGAGTGGATTTTATAAAAAAAATATTGATGAACGCTTAGGAGTTATTGAACAAGCTGATATTTTAAGTGAAGAGCATCTTGAATTTCTTAAAAATAATGAGGTTTTGGACTTTGATACGGCTAATAACATGGTAGAGAATGTAATAGGAACTTTCTCATTACCTTTTAGCGTTGTGCCAAATTTTACTGTTGATGGGAAACAGTATGTAGTACCATTTGTTACAGAAGAACCATCGGTAGTTGCAGCTTGTAGTAATGCTGGGAAGATAGTAGCGAAATCAGGTGGTTTCAAAACAAACATCCTTGATAGAAAAATGATTGGTCATGTTGCGTTATACGATATAGCGGATACTAGCTTAGCTGCGGAAAGTATATTACAGAGTAAAGAACTTCTTATAAAAACGGCTAACGAAGCATATCCATCTATCGTAGCTCGTGGTGGTGGAGCTTGTGATATTGATGTCAAAGTTCTATCGGAAGAGGGTGTAGATTTTGTAGTTGTTTACCTTATCGTCGATACTTTAGAGGCGATGGGAGCCAATATGTTAAATACTATGCTAGAGGCGCTTAAAGTTTCGTTAGAATCATTAACTGAAGGTGTAGCTCTTATGGCGGTTTTATCGAATTACGCGACACGTTCACTAGTTACAGCGAAATGTGCTATTCCATTTGAAAACTTAGGAGAAAATGGTGAGTATTTAGCTAAAAGAATTGAGCTTGCGAGTAAATTCGCAAAAGCTGATGTCTATAGAGCTGCTACACATAACAAAGGTATCTTTAATGGTATTGATAGTGTTGTAATAGCGACTGGTAATGACTGGCGAGCAATAGAAGCGGCATGCCAAAGTTATGCAACTAAAGATGGTAACTATAAAGGGTTATCTACTTGGCGTTGTGATAAAGAGGCTAAGGAACTTGTTGGAGAAATCACGTTACCTATGCCGGTTGCTAGTGTAGGTGGATCTATCGGGATCAACCCTACTGTAAAAGTAGCGCGAGGATTATTAAACAATCCAGACGCGAAAACATTGGCGAGTATACTCGTTTCAGTAGGTTTAGCACAAAACTTAGCAGCGCTAAAAGCGTTGGTAGGAGATGGTATACAAAAAGGTCATATGAAATTACATGCTAAATCTTTAGCGATTTTAGCTGGAGCTACTAATGAAAATATTGAATCAGTAGTGGAAGAGTTAAGAAAAGAAAAACATATGAATCTAGCCAGTGCTAAGAAAATAGTAGAGAAACACAATAAATAACGTTTAGAGAGATTAGGATCCCTAGTCTCTCTTATTTGATAATTTTAGTAAAATGTATACTCAAAGAATAAATAAAAAAATCACCATTGATATAAGAATTTTTTTATCGTCGGATGAATACTGTGAAAAATGCTATTTCTAGTAGCTTTTTAATGCTGTTCCGTTATAAATAATAAAACTATTTTTTTAATTTTGTGAGCAGTTTCATTGATTGATAATTTAAAATGATATATTATATAAAGCATAGAAATTAACAAATTAATATCTATAAAAAAAATATCTATAGTATATTTAATTTCAATTCATAGAAGATTGATATGTAGTATACAGGAGGCAAAATTATGCCATTAGAAAACAAATTCAACGAAATCAAAGGATCAGTTAAAGAAGGTTTAGGAAAATTAACTGAAGATAAATAATAAGAAGGTGAAAGATTAGCAGAACGAGTAGTTTCTAAAGTAAAAAGAAGCTGCAGAATGCGCTATTAACAGTGATAAAGATAAATTAAAAATAAGGTTATAGTGGAAAAATTTGTAAATATGAGTAATATTGAATAGGAGGAAGAAAAATGGCAATTATAATAAGTGATGAAGCAAAAAAATTATTAAAAAGATAAAAAAATAAAAAAACTATGTATTAGTATCACTATTTAAACAAACTTGTTGAGGTGGTAAAGTAACTAAAGTTATCGAGGTTTCGATAGCAAAGCAAATTCAATAAAGAATTATATTCAAAAATATGTAGTTGATGGAATAGATGTTTATATTGATTATAGACTAAATATAGGAGAAAATGTGGAAATAGGTGTAGGAAGATTCCTATTTAAGAAATATTTTTAACCAAGTGGGAATTACCGCTTTATAAATAAAGAAAAAGGTTCTTTTGTCAAATTCGGTTGATTTTTGAAAATTAGGAGAAAGCTATTCTATATTAAGTAGTATAGCTTTTTCTTTTATTTTCTATAAGTTTAAATATGGCTGACATTTATCATAGATTTAGGATTCCTAGTCTCTCTTATTTGATAAATCGAGTAAAGTCTATCTTTTTTTATAAATAAATCTAAAAAAAGATTAATAAGTTTAATTTTGAAAACTGTTTAACAAGAATAGAAGTATCTGTTTACGATAGGAATATCTGAAGAATAAATCAAAAATTATTATTAAAATAGGATTTTTCTCATTGTAAAAAAATACTCATGAAATACTGTTCTTATTATCTCTATACACTGTTTTTATGATAAATAATAAAACTTTTTTAATTTTTGTGAGCAGTTTCATTGATTAATAATTTTTAAATGATTTATCATATAAAGTATAGAGATTAACAAATTAATATCTATAAAAAAATATTTAAAGAAAAAAAGTATATTTAATTTCAATTTATAGAAAATTGATATGTAGTACACAGGAGGCACAATTATGTCATTAGAAAACAAATTCGACGAAATCAAAGGATCAGTTAAAGAAGGTTTAGGGAAATTAACTGGAGATAAATCATTAGAAGGTGAAGGATTAGCAGAACAAGTGGTTTCTAAAGTAAAAAGAAGCTGCAGAAGACGCTAAAGATGCTGTAGAAGGCGTTATCGACAGCGTTAAAGATAAATTAAAATAAGACGAATGTTTATTGAATTCTTTTGTTAGGATATAAATAAATTGAAGTAACGAAGGAAGAGATTCAATATTTTTGTACTATAGGTGATTGACGGAAGTAAAGAAAACTTGGTCAATCACCTTTTTTTATAACAAATTTTAAAGGGTAATAAATAATTACTTTAATTATAATTATTTCTAAAAAAATACTTATAAATTAAAATTAGTAAAACTGTTATACATAGATTTTTTTACAACTTGTTTTCAGTTAAAATTTTTAAAAAAATTTAGTTTTAAAACATGTATAAACTCTGTTATTATAATGAATTTTTAATTTATGTTTTTAAAAATATATTTACGATAAAAAAACTGTTTTTAATCTTGATTAAATCAGTGTTTCAACATAAATTATAAAAAAATTTTTTAAATTTTTGTGAGCAGTTAAATTGATTTATGATTAAAAGTGATATATCATATCTATAATAAATATTTGTTATTAGTATATAAATATTTAGAGAAAAATAATTAAAGAAAGGGGAAATAATTATGATTTGGTCAATTATAGTAGGTGGTTTCATAGGGTTTGTAGCTGGCGGAATCACAAAAAAAGGCGGAGCCATGGGTATCATTTCTAATGTTATCGCAGGGTTAGTAGGTTCGTCAGTAGGACAATCATTATTTGGAGCTTGGGGTCCAAGCCTAGGTGGAATGGCGTTAATTCCTTCTATCTTAGGTGCGGCAATTGTAGTAACTATAGTATCAATATTCTTTGGGAAAAAAATCTTAAAACATTTTTTTCTATAAATGAATAGTCAATTTTTTTGAAAGGAGGTTTAAAATGACTAAAGCAAAAAAAATAATTTCTATTATTGTTTGTCTATTAGCTTTAACAGTTATGGTTCCCATTATGATAGAGTATCATAATGTTAGTGGATTAGATCCACAATTTTTTTAGATTTACAATTATTTGATTGGAAACAAATTTCTTTCTTAGAATTTTTATCTTTCTAGATATATTTTTCTGGGGAGCATTAGTATTATCAACATTGATAATTCTTTTCAATATTAGTAATAGCATTTTATCCTAAACAACATTTAGAAGTAAAACTATCTGATAAAGGTGGTAAATTATCACTAACAAATTCAGCTATTGAAGGATTTGTTAAAAAAATTTAGTGATTGAACAAGGATTAATTAATAATCCATCGGTAAAAAAATAAATAGTAGAAGAAATAAATGCCTTATTAGAGTAAAAGGGGAATCAGCTTCTTCAGAGAATATTATTCAGAAGAGTGATCAGATTCGAGATGGAATAAAAAGATGGATTGGTTGAGTTTTTTTGGTATAGATAAAGCTGTAAAACTTAAGATTTCTGTTTCTGATACTCAGAAAAAGTAACTAAAAAGAGTACAAGTCGTGTAAAGTGAGGACATAAATTATGGAATGGCTAAAAAAAACATCAATACACTGTTGTATCAGGATTATTGGGAGCATTTCTAGCTTTGTTTAATTCTGTTCTTAGGGTTTTTTCAAAAACTATTTTTTTGTTTTGATTTTTCACTGCACTAGGAATTGTAACAGGATATTATATAAAGAATAAAATATAAAAAAATTTGTAATTAGGAGATAAGATATATGTCTAATCCAAATGAAAAATAATGTAGAAACAAAAAGAATTAACTACAAGTAATAGTGAAGCAAGAGGAGAATTGACATTTGATAATGATGTAATTAAAAAAATTATCGGTCAAGCTTTAGAAAATGTTTCAGGATTGCTAGCAGTTGATGGAGGTTTTTTCTCAAATCTAACAGATAAATTAATTAATACTGATAATGTAACATCAGGTGTTAATATTGAAGTAGGTAAGGAACAAGTAGCTGTTGATTTAAATATCATAGTAGAGTATAAAAAAAGTGTTCCTGAAATCTTTGAGGAAATTAAACGAGTGATTACAACTGATATAAACAAAATGACTGGATTAGAAGTTGTAGAAGTTAATGTCAATGTAATCGATATTAAAACTAAGGAACAACATGAAGCAGATTCAGTAAGTTTACAAGATCGTGTGTCTAATGTTGTTGAATCAACAGGAGAATTTGCATCTGATACCTTTACATCAGCTAAAGCAGGTATAAGTGAGGGATTTTCAACAGTTAAAGAGAAAGTTGGAGATGCAACTGAAGTAGTTGTTGATAAGGCTGTAGATGTAAAAGATGCAGTGGTAAACAAAGCTGTAGATGTAAAAGATGCAGTAGTAGAAAAAGCAGCGGATGCAAAAGATGCAGTAGTGGAAAAAGCAGAAGATGTAAAAGAAGCAACTGCAGACAAAGTAGAAGAAGCGAAAGAAGTAGCATCGGAAGCTAAGGAAGCAGTAGTAGAAAAAGCATCAGACGTAAAAGAAGCAACTGCAGATAAAGTAGAAGAAGCGAAAGAAGTAGCAATAGAAGCTAAGGAAGCAGTAGTAGAAAAAGCAGCGGATGCAAAAGATGCAGTAGTAGAAAAAGCTGTAGATGTAAAAGAAGCAACTGCAGACAAAGTAGAAGAAGCGAAAGAAGTAGCATCGGAAGCTAAGGAAGCAGTAGTAGAAAAAGCAGCGGATGCAAAAGATGCAGTAGTAGAAAAAGCTGTAGATGTAAAAGAAGCGACTGCAGACAAAGTAGAAGAAACAAAAGAAGTAGCATCAGATAAAGCAGCTGAAGGATTCGCAGGAAAACTATTTTCAAAAGTGAAAGAAGCTGCAGAGGATGCTAAAGATGCCGTAGAAGATGCTTATGACGGCGTAAAAAACATGGTAAAAAAAGATAAATAAAAAGTAATATTTAGGAGGCACTATTATGTCATTAGAAAACAAATTTGATCAATTAAAAAGGTTCAGTAAAAAGAAGGATTAGGAAAATTAACAGGTAACGAAAAATTACAAGCTGAGGGATTCGCAGAAAAAGTAGTTTCAAAAAGTAAAAAGAAGCAGCAGAAGATGCGTTTGACGGTGTAAAAAATGTAGCTAGTGTAGTAGCGGATAAAGCGGCAGATGTTAAAGATGCAGTAGTAGAAAAAGCAGCAGAATTAAAAGACGCAGCAGCAGACAAAGTAGAAGATGCAAAAGAAGTAGCAGAAGACGTAAAAGATGAAGCAGCAGATAAAAGCAGAAGACGTAAAAAGATGCTGTAGAAGACAAAAGTAGAAGATGCAAAAGAAGTAGCGGAAGACGTGAAAGACGCAGCAGCAGACAAAAGCAGAAGATGTAAAAGATGCTGTAGAAGACAAAGTAGAAGATGCAAAAGAAGTAGCAGAAGACGTGAAAGACGCATCGGAAGATAAAGTAGAAGACGCAAAGGAAGTAGCGGAAGACGTAAAAGACGCAGCAGCAGATAAAGCAGAAGATGCTAAAGAAGTAGCAGAAGATGTAAAAGATGAAGCAGCAGATAAAGCAGAAGACGTAAAAGATGCTGTAGAAGATAAAGCAGAAGATGCTAAAGAAGTAGCAGAAGATGTAAAAGATGAAGCAGCAGACAAAGCAGAAGACGCTAAAGAAGCTGTTGAAGAAGAAGGATTCGCTGGAAAACTATTTTCTAAAGTAAAAGAAGTGGCAGGAGATGTAAAAGAAGCTGCTGAAGATGCTATTGAAGATGTAAAGAAAATGGTTAAATAATAAGACTATTATTTAACAAATCCTTTTATTAGAAAATTAATAAATCTAAGTAGTATTAAATAGGCGACTGACCAAACACTTAAGTCGGTTGCCTATTTTTATATTATTTCAGTAAAGATGTCCCCAGGATATTAACGCAAAAAACATCGCCATGTGAAATGACGATGTCTTTTGTTCTTTTAATATAATTCGAATCTTTCTACGTAGTACATAGTTCTATTAGCTCCGCTAGTATAATTTTTATTGTTCAAGCGAAGAGTCATCATACCTACAGGTTTTTCTTGTAGCAACATTTTCGTATGGAATAAGAACTCTATCACCTTTAATATCCCATTTTTTTCTACTGGCATAAAGATTGCGTCAGTAAAGCACCGCCGTAGCCAATATCACTTTTTGCTAAGAATACTTGATCTTTTGCGAAGTACACTACTTTATTTTTTTGTGATTCATTAATTTTTTTCTAAGTTTTTCTTTATTATAATCAGCAACATGATTATTTAATTGGACAAATTCAATTTCTTTATCATTTTGTAATCTTTGTAACACATCTTGTTTTTTTGGAATGTTTGAGCGTTATATGTATTAAGTAAATCTAATATTTTTAATTAAGTTTATTTGTTTTTACTACATTGTCGCTACCATCATTACTAGCAATGTATCTTACAACATTGGCAGTGCTGCTTCCTTGTAAGTTTAACATACCATAGGCCATAGGTTGTAAAATTTCCCCAGCTTTAGCTAAATCATGTTTATAGGCTTGTGTATTGTTGCTTTGAATATTTTGTTTAGATGGAGTAGTTGCGTTTACTGTAACTTTTTTTGTTTATATTGTAATTAGTATTGTTATTATCTTTAATATTATTGTTATTTTCAACTTGTGTAACACGTTCAACTTCTTTTTGTAAATTAGCTAAAGAAGTTGGGTTTTCTTCTGTAGTTTTTACCTCAGTAGTGATATTGTCATTAGTATCTACTTTTTTTGCTACTTTATCTGTGCATCCTGTTAATAATCCAATTCCTAAAATAAATATACCTGTTGTTTTTTTAGAAGTTTGTTCATGTTATTCACCTTCTTTTTGTATAACTTTTTTATATTTATATTATACATTTAAAAATTACAAAAATCAATCTTTTGTTACAAAAAAATATTACATTTATATTACAAATAAATTTAAGAAGTGTTACGAAATAAAAATGTTGATAAATATAGTCTTGTGTAGACAATATTTGAACAACGCTAGTTTTTATAGTAAAATATACTAGAAAATCAAATTAGGAGATAAAATACATGAATAGAGTTGCTATTGTAAGTGCAAAAAGAACTGCTATAGGAAGTTTTGGAGGGAGTTTGAAAGATATTTCCGCTGCGGAAATCGGTGGAGAGCTTGTGAAACAATCATTAGAAAGTATAAATCTTAATCCAAATCTAGCTGACGAAATAATATTCGGTAATGTTTTACAGACGGGATTAGGACAAAATGTAGCACGTCAAATTGCAGTTAATGCAGGTATTCCAAAAGAAAAAAGCGCCTTTGTTGTAAATAAAGTTTGTGGATCAGGACTAAAAAGTGTTGTTCTTGGGGTACAATCAATATTATTAGGGGATAATGATGTAGTAGTTTGTGGTGGTGTTGAGAACATGAGTGCAGCACCTCACTATACAAAAAATGCTCGTTTTGGACAAAAATTAGGAAGTTTTGAATTAGAAGATACTATAATAAATGATGGTCTTACAGATGCATTTGAAAACTATCATATGGGTATTACTGCAGAAAATATTGCAGAACAATATAATATAACAAGAGAAGAACAAGATGAATTTGCTCTTTTAAGTCAGAAAAAAGCAGCTGCAGCTACTGAAAATAATCAGTTTGCTAACGAAATAGCACCGATAGTTATTAAAACTAGACGAGAAGAGATTATTTTTGATACAGATGAATTTGTTCGTCCGAATACAACGTTAGAAAGTTTAGCTAAATTACGACCAGCTTTCAAAAAAGATGGAACTGTAACAGCAGGAAACGCATCAGGAATAAATGATGGTGCAGCCTGTGTTATTTTAATGAGTGAAATTCGTGCTAAAGAACTAGGATTAGAAGTTCTTGCTTATATTGATGGTTATGCTTCAGCAGGATTAGACAATAAGGTGATGGGCTTAGGTCCAGTTCCAGCGACACAAAAAGTGTTAGAAAAAAATTGAGTTTAAATATAGAAGATATAGATTTATTTGAAATGAATGAAGCATTTGCTCGCACAATCTATAGCTGTAACTCGTCTATTAAATTTAGATTCAAATAAAGTAAATACGCGTGGAGGAGCTATTTCGCTAGGGACATCCAATCGGAGCCAGTGGATGCCGAGTTTTTAGTTACTTTTAGTTCATGCGTTAATAAATGATAATAAGGAAAGAGGTGTCTGTTCGCTTTGTATAGGCGGAGGACAAGGGATAGCTATGGTGATTTCTAGAAAGTAGTTATATGATTTATATAAATATATATCTCTAAGAAAAAACCGAATATCTTATTAAAATTAAAGTTATTTATGAAAAATAATTGTTTATTAGTGAAGAAAGTGTTAAAATAGATAAGTGATTATTTTTAAGGAGAAATATTGTGAATAAATTCATAAAAAGAACATGGGCAAGTTATTTTGTGGTTTATATTTCTAGTGTTTATGATAATATCACTTAGTATGGTTTTTACACATGGCATTAGATATGCAGTAATAGTATTTGTACTAAGTTTTGTATTGTTATGTCCACCTATTGTAAAATTAATTCAGCGCAAAACGCGATTGAAAAAAGTAGTATTAGGTGTTGTAAGTGCGCTTGTAATGATGTTAACTATGTTAATGACGAATCATTTCAGTGAAGCTAGAAAAGAAGAACAAAGAAAAACTTTCCAAGAGAAAAAAGAAGAACGTGATAAAAAATTAGAAGAACAGTCTTCAGAAGAGAAGAAAGAAGACAACTCTGATGAAAACAAAGAACAACAACAAATTCTTCCGCCTCCTGCATCTAAGAAAAAAATTGATGAACAAGATGGAACGAAAAATGAGACTGTTCAATTGGCTCAAACTCAACAAAATCAACAACAACCCAAAAAAGTAGTTGTAAGAGCTAGTAAAAAGAGTGGATATTATTACACACCGACACATCCTTCTTATAATAACGTTGCAGCAAGAAATCTATTAGTCTTCAGTTCAGAAGAAGCTGCTCAAAGAGCAGGTTATAGAAGAGCTGCATAAAAAAATCTCAGACAAAAAATGTCTGGGATTTTTGTTTGAAATAAGAAAAATATAAAATAAAAAAACGTGTTTGGGGAACACGTTTTTTATTGAACTAAATTAAGTTCTAAGCAATTTCTTGCTTGTTTATATCTAATCTTATATACAAATAACAAAAAGAGTCTTTCAACTCTCTAAAAGGGAGAATGGCTTGCCTAGGGAGCGACAAGCCACATTATGATTAAAAAGTTTTATTATCTGTTAATATCATAAAGAATTAACCGAAATATTGGTTTAAACAAAAAAATAATTTCAAACTTAAAAGGGAGAAACGACAAGTGTCGTTAAGAATGAAATATTATTACTTTTGTTTAGGTAATTATTATATACCTGCTACTTAAAAATATACTTAAAATTTTCTAAGTTTTTTTCTAAAAATGAAATTTGTTCATTTGTTTTCATTTTTAATTCAAAATTTATAGTTTCCCTACCATTTTCAGCTAAATAACTATTAATTTGAGAGAAGACTTTGCTTCCAAAAAAGCCACGGTATGCGGATAGTGGACTTGGATGAGCTGATTCAATAATTTTGTGTTTTGAAGAGTCAATTAGTTTATTTTTGTTTCTTGCATAGGCTCCCCATAAAACAAAAACTACATTTTCATTTTTTTCTGAAATATTTTCAATTATGTAATCCGTAAAATTTTCCCAGCCCATTTTACTATGACTTGCTGGAGAATTTTTTTCTACAGTTAGTACAGCATTAAGCAAAAATACACCTTGCTTGAACCAAAATTCTAAGTTTCCTGTTTTTGCTGGTTTAATACCTAAGTCATCATGAAGTTCTTTGTAAATGTTAATAAGACTTTTTGGAAGTGGGACACCATCATTTACTGAAAAACTTAACCCGCATGCTTGATCAGGATTATGATAAGGGTCTTGTCCTAATATTACGACTTTAATATCTTTTAATGGTAAGTCGAAAACTCTAAAAACCTGTTCTTTTGGCGGATAGATAGTTTTAGTAAGACGTTGTTCATCAATTTCTTTTATCATGTTATTTAGTTCATCTATTTTTGGATAATTATTGAATATTTCTTCCCAACTGCTGTGCATATAAAACTCCTTTGAATAACTACTTGTTATAAAAGTATAACACAGTTAAATTTATATTAAAATAGTTGTGATTGAACTTGTCTAGGACATAAGTGTTAGGACTATGGTATAATATTATTAACAGATACTTAGGAGGCATATGTATGAAATTAGGTTTTATCGGTGTAGGAAATATGGGGAAAGCTATTTTAGAAGGATTACTTCGTAGTGGTAAAGTTAGTAGTACTGATGTTTTTGTGAGAAATTCTTCGGATAGAAGTACTAGAAATGTTGCTGAAGAAACAGGTGCTGTATTCTGTAAGAGTCTAGAAGAAGTCGTAGAAAACAGTGATATTGTATTTTTTTAGGGTGAAGCCATATTTAGTAGGAACAGTGCTGGATGAAGTGAGCCTTAGTTTGAAGAATAAGATTGTTATTTCAATGGCTGCAGCTGTCGAAATAAATGATTTAGAAAAGAAAATTCCAGGGACTAAAATAGTTAGAATTATGCCGAATACACCCGTAAGAATAGGGAGTGGTGTAGTAGGTATTACATTTAATTCATTAGTGACAGCTGAAGAAAAAATAGTAGTATTAAACCTATTAAATAATTTAGGTATTGCCGAGGAAATATTGGAAAAAGACATGGCGGCTTTAACAGCTTTAAGTGGTTCAGGTCCTGCGTATGGATATTTATTTATAGAAGCATTAGCTGATGGAGCCGTATTAAATGGATTAAAACGTGATGTAGCTTATAGACTTGCAGCAAGTACAGTTTTAGGTGCTGCGAAGATGGTGTTGGAGACCAAAGAGCACCCAGGTAAGTTAAAAGATGATGTATGTTCACCAAGTGGAAGTACTATCGAAGCTGTGAGAGTTTTAGAAGAAAAGAATTTCCGCAGTGCAGTTATAGAATGTGAAAAAGCCTGTTTCGATAAATTAGATAGAATGAAATAGAATATAAGATTAAAGCTTCAACTAAAGAAATTTAGCTGAAGCTTTAAGTTTTTATCCATTTAATTCATCTGTTAAGTTGTAAAGTTCATCTACTAGGGTGACCAACATAAGCAATAGCTTCTTTTAAGTGGTTCATCAGTACTTACATCACAACCTGCAAGTTTAGAAAGATCTAGTGCTGACATGCTACTTCCTTTAGAAAGAACATTTAACCAAGTGTCAGCATAAGAACTGTCATTATCGATCTTATTAGCGATAGCTGTACCGATTGTTAATCCTGCAGAGTAAGTGTATGGATATAATCCCATGTAGTAGTGAGGTTGTCTCATCCAAGTAAGCTCTGCACCTTCATTAACTATTAAACTATCTCCAAAGAACTCTTCCATAACGTTGCGTTTTTACTTCAGAAAGAACATCAGCAGTTAACATTTCATTGTTATCTACCATTTTGTATATTCTATCTTGATAAACAGCTTCTAAGTAGTGTGTTACCATATTGTGGAAGTATGTTCTACTAATCATGTTGCTGATAACCCAACGTTTGAAACGAGCATCAGTGTTAGTTTTTAGTAGGTAGTTAGATACAATAACCTCGTTACAAGTTGATGGAGCTTCAACGAAGTAAAGTGGGCAATCGTTATTTAACATTGTTTGGTGTTTTCCTGTACTCATGAAGTGATATGCATGTCCAAGCTCGTGAGCAAGAACGAAAACTTCATTCATTTTTCCAGTCCAAGAAAGTAGGATAAATCCAGCTACATTAGGAACTGTTGCGCAGAATCCACCAGTACTTTTCCCGATGTTTTGAGGGAAGTCAGTCCAACGTTTGTCATAACTTTCATCGATCATTTTAACGTAGTCTTCACCAAGAACACCAAGTGCTTTTTTAAGGTAAGAACGAGATTCGTCGATAGTCATATCAACTTCGAAATCTGGATCAAGGTTAATTTTACAGTCTGCAAACTGCATATCTTCAATTTTGTGCTCGCGAGCTAGAAGTTTAATGTAACGTCGGATGTGAGGTGCTAAATCTGTCATAAGAGTACGGATTTGACGATCATATAGTTCTCGGTTACCATCTTGAGCGGCTAGTAGGTAGTCAATAACACTATCATAACCACGCATTGTAGCAAGCATTTTTTCTTTTTTGATTTGTGAAATATACTCATTTGCTGAAGTATTTTTATAAGCATTTAATGTTTTATAAAAACTTTTCGCAGCATTACGGCGCACTTCAGTATCGTTATCCATTTCGTGTAAGTTTTCGTATAGTACAAAGCTAGTTTTCGAAAGTTTTTCCATTTGCTTCAAAGCTGTCGAATTGCATATCTTCGTGTTTAGTTACCTCATATAGATTGTAGTAACCAGGAAGACTCTCATAGTTTGCGATTACTTGTTCAGCTTCTTTTGATAATGTGTGTTTTTTCTCCTGAACGATTTTTTCGAAGTAATATTCTAAATCAGGACGATAGTTTTTCACGAAATCTTTAATGAATTGTTCATCTAGTTCTACAAGTTCAGTATCGAAGAAACTTAAATTCCCCGCCCATAAAGTAGAAACATCTTCAAATAGTGTTACATTTTGTACTACATTGTCATTAAATCTATCTACCGCCATTGGTAATTCAGCATAGTGAGAAAGTTTATAAAATTCTTCATAAAGTTCTTCGTATTTTTTTAACGGCAGTATCTAAAGTAGCATGATTCGCTAATTTTTCCTTCGTAAGTAGCCTTGAAATCTAAGATTTCTTTTTAATATTCTCAAGACTCGCTTTAAAAATCTTCATCAGTTTTGTATAGAAGAGTCATATCCCAAGTATATTTCTCTTCGACTTCTTTTCTTGGTATTAATTTCATTTCAGTCATAGTTTACCTCCTATAAATAATAATTTTTAAAGTCATTGGACTTAAGTAATATTATAATATGATATGAACTATAAGTCTATAAAATATTGATAACTAGAAAGAGTACAGTGTGATTTTTATAGGAATTAGAGAAATTCTAATTATAAATTGTCTTAGAAAAAAATTGATTGAAGTTAAAGTTTACTCTATAAATCTTTTAGGTTATAATTTTAATTAGTAGATTTATTAAAAAAAGCGAGGTATCTTATGAAAATAGCAATAGTAGGTGGGGGAATAGTAGGAGCTACATGTGCTTATTATTTGTCAAAAGAACAAAAAAATGAAATAGTAGTTTTTGATTATGGTTTGGGTCAAGCTACTAAAGCATCAGCTGGGATTATAAGTCCGTGGTTTTCTAAAAGACGTAATAAACCTTGGTATAAGATGGCGAGACTTGGTGCGGATTTTTATTTGAAATTAGTTAAAGATCTAGAAACTGATGGCTATAATACTGACTTTTATTCACAATGTGGAGTATATTTATTGAAAAAAAATGAAGATAAACTACCTGAGTTAAAAGAACTTGCTGAAAGTCGTAAAGAATTATCACCGATGATAGGGAATTTAGAGATAATCTCAAAAGAAGAGGTTCAAAAAATCATTCCTAGCTTCGATAACAATGGAGATGTACTGTTTGCGAGTGGTGGTGGACGAGTAGAAGGAGAGAGATTCGTAAATACTTTACTTACTGCTTCGAAAGCTAATGTCATTAGGGAAAAAGTTAGTCTAAAGATTGTGGGAGATAAATACGAGATTAATGGACAGGTTTTTGATATTGTTGTTCTTGCGACTGGTGCATGGCTAAAAGATATACTAGAGCCTCTTGGCTTTGATGTTGATGTTCGTCCGCAAAAAGGTCAACTAAGGGATTATAAAGTTTCTGATGAAAATACAGGATCTTATCCGGTTATTATGCCTGAGGGTGAATTGGATATTATTCCGTTTGAAAAAGGTGTTGTTAGTGTTGGAGCGACACACGAAAATGATATGGGCTTTGATTTAACTATTGATAAACAGCAACTTGATGCTTTTGGTGAAGAAGCGGAGAACTTCTTAGGCGAATTAAAAAATGCACAGATAATAAATGAACGCGTTGGAATTAGGGCTTATACTAGTGATTATTCTCCGTTCTTTGGTGAGGTTCCGACATTAGAAAATGTTTATGCGATTAGTGGTCTTGGTTCTTCTGGTTTAACTACAGGTCCGATAATTGGTTATAGTGTAGCGAATATAATTTTAGGAAATGACATAGAATTAGACCCTCAAGATTATAATATTGCAAATTATATAAAAAAATTAAAAATAATTAGAGTTTTTATTAGTATATTATGATTTCTATAAAATCTGTAAATTAAATATAAGATGTTTTTATAGTAACGATATTGTAATTTTGATATAAGTAACACTATGTAAAAATAATAATTTTAAATTCTGAAGATATTTATTGAAAATATCTTCTTTTTTTCTTCTATAAAAATGGCACAACGCTTGCATTTTTATGATATAATTGAAAGTGGACTGTTGTACGCATTAGATGTTGTTTTTTGCGTGCTAACGATATTATTAATCAAAGGAAGGAGATTATTTATGATAGCTGAATACTTATCAGGAGTAAGTACTCTAACACTAATTATTCATTTATTGGATATACTATTAGTTTGGTTCTTAGTTTATAAATTGCTAAGTTTATTAAAAAGGTACTCGTGGTATGCAACTTGTTAAAAGGTATATTAATCGTTATTGGATTGAAAAATATTCTTTAACTTTATTGGATTCAAAACGATGACATATATATTTGAACAAGTAGTTACTTGGGGAGTACTAGGAATAATGATTATATTCCAACCAGAATTAAGACGTGCTCTTGAATACATTGGAAGGGTACAGTTATCAAATATCTTCAATATTAATTATAAAGATGTACAGAAAAATCTACTGAACATATAATCAAAGCTGTTGTTGATTCATCAAGACATATGGCTCGACGAAGAATAGGTGCGCTTATAGTTTTAGAAAATAACACTGGACTTGATGAATATGTGGAAAGTGGTATTACAGTTAACGCTGAGGTAACAAATGAACTTATAATTAATATTTTTATTCCAAATACACCTTTGCATGATGGTGCAATGATAATTGATGAAAATAAAATTCGTGCTGCAAGTTGTGTACTTCCGCTATCGGATAATAGATCTATAGCTAGTAGCTATGGAACTAGGCACCGTGCAGCTTTAGGGTTATCTGAAGTGACAGATGCTATTGTAATTGCTGTATCAGAAGAAACAGGGAAAATTAGTGTATGTCAAAACGGTGTTTTAACTTCAGATTTTTCGACAGAAGATTTAGCGAAATATTTAGCAAAAAACTGGAAACAGCAAGATAAAATAATTAAATAAGAGGTGATATTATGCAACTAAAAGAAAATAATAAGTTAAAGTTAATATCATTTTTAATAGCAATACTATTGTTCTTATCAGTTAATGAGAATTTCAAGAACTTCTCAGTTCTCGGAGGTGATACGAACGATAATGCTACTGCATGGGTTAGTGATATCCCACTTGAAGTTGATTATGATAAAGATAAATTGTATGTGGTGGTATTCTAATACTGTATCTGTGAAATTAACTGGATCACAGACAAAGGTCCAAAAAGAAAGTATTGCTAAGAACTTTAAAGCGAAGTTGAATCTTAGAAATGCTCAAATAGGTGATGATCAAAAAGTTAAAATTGAAATAAATGGACTTGAAAAAGGTGTTGATGGGACTGCAGAACCTTCTACAATAACGATATCTCATTAGAGAAAAAGCAACGAGAGAGTTTAGAGTTACGCCAATAGTTCAAAAAAGAGCGACTATTGATTGGATATGAAGTAGATAAACTTAGTGTTACGAATGAAACTGTTAAGATTTCTGGAGCGGTCGAGAGTCTTAATAGAATAAATGAGGTTCGAGCTGAGAGCGATACTCGTACAAAAATTAATAGAAACACTAGAGAAGAGGCTAAATTAGTAGCTTATGATAGTGATTATAATAAAATAGAGGATATTCAAATAGAGCCAAATTCTACACTTATGAGTATTGAACTGAAAAATATCGAAAAAGAAGTCCCATTAGAAGTGAATACTATAGGTAGTTTACCTTCGGGGTTTGAATTAGTTAGTGCTACTGCCGATGTTTCTAAGGTAACTATTAGGGCGGAAGACGCTAATGATTTGGCGAGAATTAATGAGATGTTCGTCGATGTTGACTTGAGTGATGTTAAAGAAGAAACAGAAGAGCGTAGTAATCTGAAAATATATCCGAAAGAAAATATAAGGATAGCTACAGATACACCGATTGTTAAAGTAACAATCAAGATAAGGAAAAAATAAAGATGACAGATAAAAAATTGATGTTTTTAGCTATTAATATGCTTATAACGGTTTTCAGCTTAGCTATAATAATAGGAACTATGTTTATAGAAAACAAAAAGTGTTAAAAAAACAGCCATTTTTTGTGGCGATTACGATATTAATAGTTCAGAAGTTAGTAGAGATAAAAGTAATTGAAGAAACTCGAAAAGTTAGTATTGTTATACTACTTATAATTATTGCAGCTGCAGGGTACTTCGGTTATAGATTATATTAAAATATAAAGAGCTTGGGGGAAGATTTGAAAATCTGATTAGAATTCATGTTTTCAAATTATCCCCGCAAAGTTTATTAGATAAGTAAAAGCTATTACTTCGTAGCATATTTATTTGAAAACTATTGCGATATAATATGTAGTTAAGTTTTATCTTAATTATATAAATTAACCCCTTTGCTCATTAATGAATTAGTAGGAGATGTTATGGATAAATTATTTTTCATCAAAAATATATATAAATCATAGATTTAAGCTAATTATGGCATTGGATTTATTGACGGTAATATTTGGAGTAGTAGCATCTATATTTTTAGGTAAGGCTTCGGATCCATTTTCTATGTTGAATGAGCATCACGTAGAAATAACCGAATTTTTAGTGATTTCACTTGTGGTTTATACGATTAGTTTTTATTTATTTGGTACTAATAAATCACTATGGTCTTACTTTAGGTGTAAATGAAATAGTAAAACATTTGCTTTTTCAGTAGTGCTAGGGGATTTAATTACTAGTATTTTATACCAATATATGCTGCCTGATACATTTTCAAATGTTAGATTCGCGATTTTTTCACCGTTATTAATAATCGCCGGAATGATGTTTACAAGAATGCTTTATCGTGCTTTAAGAGAAAGAGAAGCGGGTAAATATGGAGCTAATTCTTATAAGAATACATTTATAATAGGTGCAGGAGACGCTGGATATATCTTGTTAAAAAGAATTATCTAAAAAAATAATATTTTTCCGTGCCAATGTAGTTGGGCTTATCGATGATAACAGAAAAAAACTCTGTAATCAGTGGAGTTACTGTTGTTGGAACAACATATGATATACTGAAAACTTATTCCGAAATATGAAGTAGAGCAGGTATTTTTAGCTATTCCTTCAATTGGTGCATATGATAAAAAAATAGAATATTAAACGTACTAAAAAGAAGCAAATGTTACTGTTAAAGTAATGAGCTCAGGTATTGCTGTAGAGGACGGGGAAAGTATTTCTAAACACTTAAAAGACGTGTCTATTGAAGATTTGTTAGGGCGTGGTGAAGTGAAACTGTCTCAAGGTGAGATTCGTTCATATATTAAAGGAAAGAGTATCCTTGTTACTGGTGCTGGTGGTTCAATCGGAAGCCAGATTGTTCGAGAATATTCAAATTCAAACCTAGTCAACTTGTTTTAGTAGATGTTAACGAGAATGCATTATACATGTTAGAACGTGATTTAGATTTTGAAAAATCACATAGTAAAGAATATGAGGATATACAATATATTTCTGAAATAGTAAGTATTCGCGAGAAAGCTGCTTTAGCTGAGGTGTTTGATAAGTATAAACCTGATGTAGTGTTCCATGCAGCAGCGCATAAACATGTGCCTTTAATGGAACGTCGCCCACAAGAAGCTATAAAAAATAATGTTTTTGGAACGAAAAATGTTATGGATGTGGCGATTGAAAAAGAAGTAGAAAGATTTATTATGATTTCTACTGACAAGGCAGTAAATCCAACGAATGCGATGGGAGCTTCGAAACGTTTAACAGAGATTATTTTTACAATCAAAAAGGTAATAAGTATAAAACGAAATTTGCTGCGGTTAGATTTGGTAATGTATTAGGTTCTAATGGTTCTGTAATTCCTATCTTTAAAGAACAGATTAAAAAAGGTGGACCTATCACAATTACGCATAGAAATATTATTCGTTACTTCATGACGATTCCAGAAGCTGCGCAATTAGTACTACAAGCTGGGTATTACGCAAGTGAAGGGGAGATTTTCCTATTAGACATGGGAGAACCAGTAAAAATAATAGATCTTGCGACAAACTTAATCAAACTATCAGGATTAGAACCATATAAAGATATCGATATCGAAGAGATCGGTCTAAGACCTGGTGAGAAAATGTATGAAGAGTTATCACTTGATTACGAAAGCAGCGAGAAAACTGGTAACCAAATGATCTATAAAAATACAACTTTAGACATTGATGTAGATGAATTAGATAAAAAATTAAATGAATTAAAATCAATGCTAGGACATTCAACAAATGAAGAAATACGTAGCAAGTTATTTGAAATAATAAACTGTTATAACGGATAAAAAAAAGAGCGATTCAAAAGTAATTTTGAGTCGCTCTTTTAGCTATAGGAATGACGCGAAAATCTTGATTTCGAAGAAACAAGATTTTGTCGAATCACCCGTTAGCTAGTTTTAGAGAGTATTATTTTTCTACATTTTTAGTTTTTAGCTATATAGTTAGTTAGAATCAAAGCTAACACTATAGGTAATTCCAAATAGGTAAGTTTGAGTACAAATAATAAAGTTTTTGTATTTTTTTGTTCAAAAGTCTGGACTAACTGCACTATCTAAGATTAATAATAGTGCAATACCAAATAAAAATAGAATACTAGAAATATGTAAAATCTTTTTGTGTTTTTTTCTGCGTTTAACATAGTAACCTCCCTGAAATCGTGTATTGCGTATTTGCTATGAATGGGGAGTGACTCAAAAATTATAATCTTTAAGAAACAAGATTTTGTCGAGTCACTCGCTAGCTAGTTTTTAGAGAGTGTTATTTTTTTCTACGTTTTTTTAGTTTTTTTAGCTATATAGTTATTTATAATCAAAGCTAACAATATAGGTAAATTCATAAGAAAAAAAGTTTAATCACAAATAATATGGTTTTATATTTATGTGTAAAATCTGAACTAACGACTTCATCAAGTAAGAAAATGATTATAGGACCAAATAAAAAAACATAGAATACTAGAAATATGTAATATCTTTTTATTTTTCTGCGTTTAACATAGTAACCTCCTGAAATCGCGTATTGCGTTTTAATTGCAAACAGCATATTACTAAATGATACGAAAGAATTATCCTTCGCACCTTTAACATAACACAAAAATATTAAAAAAATAAAAGACTGATAAAATCATTGTTTTTTTATGGTATAATAAAGGTTAGTGATGTTATTTTTTTAGAGATAGTTAACATAACATTACTTAAAAAGAATATATAATGATTAAGTGCTGATTTCAAAAGAGTAAATTTTTGAGGTTGGTATTTTTTTATAACTTCGGTTTTATATATTATTTGAAGGATGTAATATTGTGTTGTAGTTGTTAAATTAATGCTCTTTAAGTTATAATAATATTATAAGAGATTGAGAGGATGGGGGAGTATTTATGGAGTTTAGACAGTTAAATTATTTTATCGCTGTTGCTAATAAACAAAGTTATTCTTTAGCGGCAAAGGAATTATTTGTTACACAGCCTACGTTGACTTTAGCAATAAAGAAATTAGAAAAGGAATTTAATACTACTTTATTTGAACAAAATAACAGACGTTTAGAGTTAACAGAAAGTGGCCAAATACTTTACGAAAAAGGTATTGTTTTATTGAAATCATACAATAACTTAATAGATGAAATGAGTGCATCTAGTGAGGAAAGTAGAGAGGTTCTGAAGGTAGGTTTAACAGTACTATTTGCAATTCAATACATGGAAGAAATCTCGAGTTTTATAGCTAGACATCCCAAAGTTGAGTTGAGTCTAATTCAACATGGTTCAAAACAACTACAAAGGATGGTTTCTAATGGAGATCTAGATTTAGGATTACTCTCTTTTCCGCAATATGAAAAAAATATTGTTATGAAACCTATTGAAAGAAAAAAGGCTTCATATGTTGCTGCGATTGTAGTACCTTTGAATCATCCTTTAGGAAATAAAGAAGAGATTACAATTGAGGATTTAAAAGATGTGAGAATTAGTTCACTTTCAAAAAATTATGTCCTAGGAAATGAAATTTTTGTGAAGTGTAGGGAAAGAGGTTTTGAACCGAACATTGTTTTTGCCGATGATAATTGGACTGTTCTCGTTAAGAGTATAGAGATATTTGATAGTGTGGCTATATTGCCTGCTGAGTTCGAAGATATTAGTCAATTTCAAAATACAAAATGGATACCATTAGCTGAAAAGATGGAGTATAAGGTAGGAATTGCTCATAAAAATGAAGATATTTCTGAAATAGGAAAATTGTTTATAGACTACATACTTTCAGAAAAATATAAAGAAAAAGTAAAAATATAAAAATGGAGTGACTCGAAAAAAATTTATTTTTGAGTCGCTCCATTTTTTTATATGCTATATTATTGGTGATAATAATAGTTTAAAAGTATAGTAGTTCTATTTTTTTCGAAGATATTATATTTTTTTCTTCGCTGTTAAGTACTCTTAGTGCTCCTGATGCTAGAGCTTGCATTTCTTTTTCACCAGGGATAATGAATAGCGGAGCAATAAATTCAACTCTTTCTAACTATATTTGAAATAAAACTTAGAACGTGCTATTCCACCTGTAAGAATTATAGCATTCACTTGTCCTTTTAATACCGTAGCTAACTCACCTATAGCTTTTTGATATTTGATAGGCCATTGCTTCTAATACAAGTTCTGCTTTTTCATCACCATTATCCATAAGTTCATGGATTTTTTTCTTGCATCATTTGTTCCGAAGTATGAGACCAGCCCTCCTTTTTTTACGAGTCAGTTCTGTTACTTCTGATTTAGTTTTTTTCATAGCACAAGTTAATATATTGTTTTAAGTGGAATACCTCCTGTACGTTCGCTAGAAAACATTACTTCATCATCAGAAATAACATCGACCATGCGTCCATTTTCATGTGCACTAGCACTAGAACCACCACCAACATGAACGACTATAAAGTTCCCAGATTCATATGGGATATTTAACTTATTAGCTACATCATGAGCTACAGCTCGCATATTGAGTGCGTGGCCGACACTTTTTTTCTATCGATTAGGCTTGAACCCGAGATACGTGCAACATCATTCATTTCGATCGACGGTAACAGGATCATATATGAAAGAAGGTGCAGACTCAACACCAAATTTTTTTCAGCCACACTTTTAGCAAGTGACGCTCCTAAATTAGAGGCGTGTTCTAAAAAGAGGTCTATTTTTTTAAACAGTCTATAAGATTCTCATCTACTAGAATAGCTCCAGCATCTACAGGTGGAAGAAGGCCACCACGACCTACAACCGCATCAAACTTATGATTAGGTATCTTCTCTTTAATTAGTGATTCAATATCAGTTAATCTAAGTGTTAATTGATCGAAGATATTATTGAATGGTTTTAGTTGTTCTAATGAATAGGTAATTTCATGTGAGAAGATTTCTGCAGTATTTTTCATAGTATGCAACCTTAGTAGAAGTTGCACCTGGATTAATAACGAATATTTTTTTCATATTAATTCTCCTTGTCTGCTAGTAGCGCTAGAATTAATGAGTATTTTTCGGTATCAGTAGCGGAGCGTGATGTCAGTACGATTGGAACAGTTGCTCCAAGTACCAATCCAGCCATTTTTACTTTCTGCCATTAGTATTAGTGATTTAGAAATACCATTGCCAGAAACTATATCAGGAACAACTAGAACATCAGCATCACCTTGTATTTTTTTCCGCAATATTTTTTTCTCTGCTGCAATATTTTTTTATCAAGGGATATATCAAAAGATAATGGTCCCTCAACAATTAGTGTTTCATTGTTTTTTTGAAATGTTTAGAGATTTCATCAGCTTCTACTGAAGATTTTTGTTTAGGATTCACTACCTCTGCGGCAGATAATAGGCTGAATTTTTATTTTTTTCATAACCAAGAGATGTGAAAAATCTTAGAAGTTTCTTCGATTATTTTTTTATTTTCTGTTCTTTAGTAGGTTCAAGAATCATTCCGCCATCGGTTATACCTAAAAGTTTATTATATTTAGGAATATCTAATAATGCTAGGTGGAAAAGAACAGAACTTTTTTTAATTCCTGTTTCTTTATTTACTACTTCTCTTAAAAGTGTTGAAGTAGGAAGGTTTCCTTTCATGATAAAGTCAGCTTTTACCCTCTCTAACTAACTCTATACCTTTTTTGCAGCAGATACATCATCTTCTATATCTATAATTTCAAAATCACTGTTTTTTTAGTATTTATATCTAGTAATAATTCATCTATTTTTTTCTTTAGAATCTATTAGAATAGGTATTAAATAACCTTTATTAGCAAACTCAAAAAAATACTATGAAGAGCATGGTCTTGAGCAGCTTTTACAACGACGATTGTTTTAGGTTTAGTTATTTTTGTTTTAAAAATGTCATCTAGTTGATTAAAACTTTCTAACATAATTTTCTCCTTTCTTTTTGAAGAAAGAAACAGAGAAGTTGAACATCCCTGTTCTTTTCTTTAAAAAGTTAAATTTTTAGGAATGAATTGCTTTTTAGAATAATATCGGCTGCTTCAACCACGACTTCATTAAGAGAAGGGTGTCCATGGATGGTTAGAGAAATATCATCAACTGTCAGTCCTTGTTCTACGGCAAGTGCTAATTCCGCAATTAGGTCACTGGCACCAGGCCCAACGATGGCTGCACCGATAATTTTATTAGTGTTTTTTATTGCGACAATACGGACGAATCCTTTACTTTGAGAAATCGATAAAGATCTACCGTTATGTCCAAATGAATATTGTCCAGTTACTACTTCATAACCTTTTTTTCTTGTGCTTGAGCTTTTTGTATATCCTACGAGTGCTATTTCAGGTGTAGTAAAGCAGACTGTTGGGATGGCAAAGTAGTCGACTATTGCAGCTTTATCCCCATTTAATGCTTCAGCAGCAATTTTTGCCTCATACATTGCTTTATGGGCTAATGTAGGTCCTTCTACGATATCACCGATAGCGAATATATGTTCTTTAGTTGTTCTACGTTGTTCGTCAACTTTAATTAATCCGCGTTCTGTAACTTCAACGCCTGCATACTCCAAGCCAAGTTCATCGAATTTTTGCTTTTCTACCAACAGATACCAAAAACATAATCTGATTCTATAGTAAATTCTTTTCCATCAACAGAGTAGTTCGTGATGACAGAATTGTCAGTGTTTTTTGCGTTATTAGCAGTGGCATTTGTGATAATTTCTACACCTTTATTTTTTAGTTCTTCAATTACTACATTGGCTATATCATCTTCAAAAAAACTCGTAAAAATTTTTTTCTGTTCCTTCAATGATAGTAACTTTTTGAACCAAGTGAAGCATATGCTCCAGCTAATTCAATACCAATATAGCCACCACCGATAACAACTAGTGATTTGGGTACTTCAGTAAGATTTAAAACTTCAGTTGAACTAAGTATGCGATCTTTAAATTTAAACCCTTTAATTTCTATCGGTTGTGTTCCAGTTGCGATAATAGCTTCTTTAAAATGATATGTATTATTGTGGAATTCGTCTAAAATTACGCTGATAGTTTTTTCATCTATAAAATTAACTTCACCATAAATAACTTTAACACCATTTTTTTTCAGCAATCCTTGAACACCTTTATGTAAAGTTTCTACAACTTCTTCGTTTTTCCAACGTTGCGTCTCAACAAAATCTATTTCTGCATTATCAACTTTTATTCCACGAGTTGATTTTTTTATTTCTTCAAATTGATGACCTACAGATATAAGTGCTTTTGAAGGGATACAACCACGATGTAAACAAGTTCCGCCCACTTTTTCTTTCTCAAATAGGGTAACTTTTTTACCTAGTTGAGCTAATTTAATAGCTGCGACGTAACCACCAGGGCCACCACCAATGACAATAGTATCTAATTCTTGAATAAAATTTCCTACTACCATAATTATCCCTCCACTAACAATAAATCAGGATCTGCTAAATACTCTTTGACTGTATTTAGTGCACGTTGTGCTGTACCACCATCTACGATTCTGTGATCGAATGAGAATGAAAGTTTAAGCATTGGGACAAGTTTTGGTTGTTTGTTTTCATCTGGGATGAATGTTTCTTCGAAACGTCCAAATCCTAGTATAGCTACTTCAGGTTGATTGATAATTGGTGTAGCCCAAACTCCACTTGTAGCAATTGCTCCAACATTTGTAATGGTCATAGAACCATCTGTTTGTTTGTCTCTTCCTAATTTACCAGCATGAGCAAGTGCAGTATTCTCGTCAAGTTCACGAGCTATTTTTGAAGAGACTCTTAAAGTTAGCATCTTTAATATTTGGCACGAATAAACCATGTTCAGTATCGGTTGCAACACCAATATTAATGTAATTTTTTTATATTATCTCTAGTTTTTTTCATTATCTACAGAGGCATTTAACTCTGGGAATTTAGCAAGAGTAATGGCTACAGCTTTTTATGAAGTATGCTGTGTATGTAAGTTTAATGTCTCTATCTTTTGCTATTTGTTTCATTCTATTTCTATGTTCAACAAGTTTTTCAACATTTACTCGATCTAGAACTGTTACATGAGGTGAAATAGCTTTTACTGTTAACCATTGCACGTGCAATAGCTTTTTCTAATATTAGTCATCGGTACTCTTGTAGTATTGTTAGTGCTATTTGAAGGAGTAGGTTCAAATTTAGGCACTGCTGCCACCTCAGTTTTTTTCGTTAATAACTTCGTTTGTAACTTGTGGCTGCTGCACTGGTGAAACTTCTTTAACAGTACTGTTATTAAGGTAATTTTCTATGTCTTCAATTGTAACCAGTCCGCGTTTACCAGTGGCAGGTACTAGTCTCAAGATCGACCCCTTTATCTCTAGCATATTTTTCTTACTCTAGGGATGGCTAATAATCTAATATCAACATCAGATGAATTATTTTGTTTTTTTCTACAGGTTTAATAGTCTCGGTAGCAGTATTATCTTCAACTTCAGCAGATTCTTGTTCCTCGTGTTTTTTTCTACATTTTCGATCTGTCTCAATATCAACAATAACTGAACCAACCTTAGCCATTTCCCCAACTTTTGCATAAATTGTTTTTAATTGTTCCAGAAACAGGAGATGGTAGGGCAACAACAGCTTTATCACTCTGGATTTCTACTAGAATATCATCTTCTTTAACTGATTCTCCAACTTTAAAACCCCATTGAATAATTTCACTTTCGTGAAGACCTTCTCCACTATCCGGTAAAATAAATGAATAAATCATATTAAGTCCCTCCATTCATTAAAAGTCATAGACTTCTTTAACTTTATTAACGATGTCTGCTGGAGTAGGTAGCCAATATTCTTCTGCTAAACCAAATGAGAATGTAGTATCAGGAGATGTAACTCGTCCAACAGGTGCATCTAGATACATAAATGCACGTTCAGAAATTTCTGATAGAAGTTGTCCAGCAACCCCAGCTTGACGTTGAGATTCTTGAACTACTATCACACGTCCTGTTTTCTTAACAGAAGATATAATAGTTTCCATATCAACAGGAGAGATAGTTCTAAGGTCAACAACTTCAACAGAGATACCTTCTTTTTCTAATTGTTCAGCAGCTTTTAAGCTATAGTGAACCATAAGACCGTATGTAATGATTGAAACATCTGTTCCTTCTCTAACAACGCTTGCTTTGTCTAATGGTACACGATATCCTTCGTCTGGAACTTCACCTTTAATTGAGCGATACATTCTAAGATGTTCTAAGAATATAACTGGATCGTTACTTTCGATAGAAGAAATTAATAATCCTTTTGCATCATAGGGATTACTAGGAATTACTACACGAAGTCCAGGAATTTGAGCTAAAATTCCGTCTAAGCTATCTGAATGTAATTCAGGAGTATGGACAGGCCCTCCGAATGTAGAGCGTATAGTAACTGCCATGTTTCGAGTATTTCCTGAACGATATCTAAAACGAGCTAATTGAGAGTATACCGCATCGAAACCTTCTAAAATAAAACTTAAAAATTGAATTTCAGGGATAGGTCTAAAACCTTCAGCTGCTAGTCCAATAGCAAGTCCCAAGATACCTGATTCAGCTAAAGGAGTATCTAATACTCTTTTTATCTCCATATTTTTGCTTGTAAACCATCTGTAATCCTAAAAACTCCACCGTTAACCCCGACATCTTCACCGAATATTAAAGTTTTTTTCATCAGTTTTTAATTTGTAATCAAGTGCTTCTGTGATCTGCTTGCGCAATAGTTTTCTCAGACATATTAGTTCGCCTCCCTTTGTTTGTATATTTCGATTTGTTCTTTAATGTTTTGGGTAGGAATTTCAAACATATTTTCTAAAAATGTTGAAACTTTTTGTTTTTCAGCTTTGTTTATTGCAACCATCGCTTCTTTAATTTGACGTTTTACATCATCGATTGTTTCTTCTTCTATTTCGCTATTCCATAATCCTTTTTTTCTCAAGATATTTTCTTAATCGAATTAGTGGATCTTTTTTCTGCCATGATGATACTTCTTCATCAGTACGATAACGAGTTGGATCATCTGACATAGTGTGTGGTCCTAGACGATAAGTAAATGCTTCGATTAGAACAGGTCCATGTTCAATTGCATATTCACGTGCTTTTAGATACAGCGGCATACATCGCCAATGGATCCATACCATCTACTTTTTATACTAGCGATACCAAAGAGCAACCCCTTTTTGTGCCAGTGTTATTGCCTTAGTCTGTTTAGATATTGGAGTAGAGATACCATAACCGTTGTTTTTGCAAAAATAGTAATTAAAGGAGCATTATACACTCCAGCAAAAATTTAATCCTTCATAGAAGTCCCCTTGAGAAGATCCACCATCTCCACAAAATGCTAGTACAACATTTTTTTCACCTTTTAGACGCTTTCCAAAGGCAACACCAGCAGCATGTGGCATCTGTCCACCTACGATAACTTGAGGAGAGAAGGCACATAATGATTCAGGATATTGATTGGCTTTTAAATGACCTTTATACCATAAGAAAGCTTGTTCTATTGTTAAGCCGTGAATAAGTAGTGGAGGGATATCACGATAGGTAGGAACAAGAAAATCATTTTTTTCAAGGGCGAACGTTGTCGCTAATTGACTAGCTTCTTGACCACCGGCAGGTGGATAGTTACCTAGAGCCCCTTGTCTATTTAAAATAATCACTCTCTCGTCATATGTTCTACCGAAAACTAGAACTTTCATTAATTCCACTAGTTTTTCATCACTAATATCAGGAAACAAATCTGGATTAGTAACTTCACCATCTTCGTTTAGAACTTGATACATAGGAAACAATTCAGCAGGTTTCTTTATAGAATCTTCGAATGCAAAGGGTCCTTGTTTAACAATTTTCATAATTTATCACTCCTTAAATTTTTGTATTATTGAAAAACGATTTCTACACTTTTAATTATAATGGATTTACACAAAATTTACTAATTGTATTTTTTTATAGTAATATTAAAAAAATTTTTATATTAATCAATTATTACTTAATGATACAGATTAATATTTTTTTGAGGATATAGCTTTGAATTGTCTTTGATATTTCAATAGATGAATAGAGTGTGGTATAATATTTAAGTGAAACAAATAGGAATGATTTAAGAGGTTTGAACTATTGAGATTGAATAGTTTATATCTAAATTGATAGCGAGGTGATTGAATGAGTAAAGTTTCAGGTAAGGTAACAAAGGTTGAAAGTAAAGGACTGTACATAAAACTAGAAAATGGCAAAGATGCATTTTTTTACCTAAGGAAAATATGTTTATAGGAAAAAAAGAAGAAGCTAGAGGAGATTTTTTCTGTTGGCTTTGTTATTAAAGCAGAGGAGAAAAGTACAAAGGATTCTTTAGTGATTTTAACACAAAAAGAGTTGAAACAAGCTGAAGGTGAGAAGAAAAAAGTAGAGAAAAACTCTAAAGAAAAACAGAATAAAAAGAAAAATAAACCGAAGACACCGATTAAAAAAGAAGTCAAAGAGCAACCAGAGACTCAGAAAAAACAAGAGGTTCCGGAAGAAAAAGAAGAGCCTAAGCAAGAGACAAAAACTCTAAAAGATTTGAAAAAACTTCAATTCATAGGTAATATGAAGATTTCTGTAGGAAAAGGTAAGAAGAGTAATATTACTGAGCTGTCTGAGGAAAAAGAAGAGAAAAAAGAAATTCCACCAGCACCAGAAGGGTTACTAGAAAATATAATCTCAACGACGAAGCAAGCTGAAGAAAAGTTTGAGAAAATAAAGAAAGATCTTCAAGAGAGAGGTTATCTAGATGGACATTAATCTTTTATGGCAAAAAACTGATAAAATAGCACTAGGTCTGTCAGGAGGAGTAGACTCTATAGTTTTATTTCATCTACTTGTAACGAAGTATAAAGAAAGTTATACGAAACTAGTGGCATTTCACATAAATCATGGACTAAGAGAAGAGTCTTATGAAGAAGCCGAGTTCGTAGAGAATTTTGTCAAAAACTATAATGTTAAGTTCTACAAAAAAGAGCTAAATATGAAAGATTTAGTAAGAGATAATCATACTTCAGAGGAGATGCTCGCAAGAAAACTACGTTACGAAGCTTTTGAGGAAATGTCTTCGTTAGAAGGTGGAGTGAAGTTAATAACGGCTCATCACAAAAATGATCAGATAGAGAATATTCTTATGAGGCTGCTTAGTGGACGTAGTATGGATTATAATTTGATGATAGAAGAGCAGACAACTATTGGGAACTTAGAAGTCTATCGTCCGTTATTAAATGTTTTAAAAGTAGACCTTGAACAATATGCGGATAAAAATAGCTTAAAATACTATGTAGATTCAACAAACTTCGATACTGACTACACTAGGAATAATATAAGGCATAACATTGTACCATTGTTGAACGATGTAAATGCAGCAAGTTTTTGATAATCTAATTAATTTTTTTCTAGTTATTATCAAAAATATTAATACCGAGCTGAAAAACAAAGTATTAGAAGCTAAAAAAATGACTATGTAATTTCTGAAGAAGAAGGTAAGGTTGAATTAAACAAAGAAAAGCTATTAAAAAAAATACCAAAGAAGAAATTTATTTCTTGTTAAGAGATATATTAGCAAATAATTTTGGTATTTTTTTGATGTAAAACAAAGGGCGCTATTTAAAAATAATAGAAGACTTAAAAAAACAGAAATAACAATAAAAAGTTATGATTTAAAAAAATAATTTAAAAAAATTATTAGCGAATATAATAGTATTTATGTTCATAAAATTGAAAAAAAATGTTATAATGATAGGATAGAATTAATAATAGATGAAGTAGATATTAATAAAGTTTATAGATTTCATCAGAGTAATTTCTTAATAACAACAACTAATAACTCATCTGAAGTAGGATTTAACAGGGAAGACTTGCCGCTTGTAGTTACTACTAAGAGGGATGGAGATAGGATTCAAAGAGGTAAAGTTAGTAAAAAACTTTCTCGTCTTTTTATCGATGAAAAAATCCCTAGAGAACTTAGAGATAAACTTCCGGTAATTCGCAATAAAGATGGGGTGTTAGGAGTTTTAGGAATAAATATTAAAGTTAACAAAAATAAAAAATATGATTATTATATAAACATGAAAGGATAAAACAGTGGAAAATTTATTAAAAGATATCGAGAAAGTTCTATTTACACACGAGGAAATCGTGGTTGCTAGTAAAAGAATCGCTAAACAAATTGAAGAGGATTATGCAGATAAATGTCCTGTTCTAATTTGCACATTAAAAGGTGCATTACCTTTTATGGCAGAACTTATAAGCATATTGATATTCATGTAGTTACTGACTTCATGGATGTGTCTAGTTATCACGGGGGAACTGAATCTTCTGGTGTAATTAAAATCAAAAAAGATTGTGGAATGGATATCGAAGGTCGTCACGTAATTATCGTTGAAGACATCGTAGATACAGGAAGAACTCTTAAAGCTCTTATTGAAAACCTAAAAGGAAGAAATGTTGCTTCCGTTGCATGTGCTTCACTAGTAGATAAACCTGAAACTCGTGTAGTTGATGTTGAAGCTGACTACATTGGAATAGTTTCACCAAATGAATTCCTAGTAGGATTTGGTTTAGATTATGATGAGAGATATAGAAACTTACCTTATATCGGTGTTCTAAAAGAAGAAATTTACTCATAATAATATTTTAATCAAAAAAGGTCAAAATATTAGTCAAACTTTAGTTACATATGGTAAAATAAATTATGTTTAGAAAAATGATAGGAGGAAGATTGTCTATATGAATAATAAAAAAAGACAAAACCCTATCCTTGGTATGCTTGCGTTAATCGTTATTGCGATTGGATTATTTGCTTATTGGCAGCAAGACTTACCTGGGACAACTGAAAAAATAGACTATGCTAAACTTGTTCAGACTATTAAAGATGACAAAGTTAAAGAAATAAGTCTACAAAGAAAAGATGAGAACTACAATGTTAAAGGTACTTACACAGATGGTAATAAGAACTTCGAGAGTGTAGTTGCAGCATCTGATTCTGAAGTGCAAAAACAAATTAATGAAAAAGCTAAAGATGGAAAATTAAGTGTAGTAGAATATAAACCAGCTGAAAAAACTGGTGCAATTCTATCATTCTTAGGTAATATTATTCCGCTTATCTTGTTTATGGGTGTTTTAGTTTTCTTTATGACACAAATGCAAGGTGGCGGTGGAGGCAAAGTAATGAGCTTCCAAAAATCTAAAGCAAAAAAAATCGATGGCGGAGAAGCGAAAGTTACATTTAAAGATGTAGCTGGAGCTGATGAAGAAAAACAAGAACTTGCAGAAATGGTTGAGTTCTTAAAAGATCACCGTAAATTCACTAAGATGGGTGCTAGAATCCCTAAAGGTGTTTTACTTGAGGGTCCTCCAGGGACTGGTAAAACTTTACTAGCTCGTGCTGTAGCTGGTGAGGCGAAAGTACCATTCTTCTCAATCTCAGGATCTGACTTCGTTGAGATGTTCGTAGGGGTTGGGGCAAGTCGTGTTCGTGACCTATTTAAAGAAGCTGAAAAAAATGCGCCATGTATCATTTTCATCGATGAGATTGATGCTGTAGGACGTAAACGTGGAAGCGGAGTAGGTGGAGGAAATGACGAACGTGAACAAACTCTTAACCAACTTCTTGTTGAAATGGATGGATTCGATGGTGAAAAAGGTATTATCGTAATTGCAGCTACTAACCGTGCTGACGTATTAGATAACGCCCTTAGAAGACCAGGTCGTTTCGACAGACAAATTAAAGTTTCTACACCTGATGTAAAAGGTCGTGAAGCTATTCTTAAAGTACATGCTAAAAACAAACCACTTGCTAAAGGTGTTGACCTTCGTTCATTAGCAGAAAAAACTCCAGGATTCTCTGGGGCAGACCTTGCTAACATTCTTAACGAAGCAGCGTTATTAGCAGCTCGTGAAAATAAATCTAGTATCGATAAAGAAGATCTAGATGAAGCTATGGACAGAGTAATTGGTGGTCCAGCTAAACGTAGTAGAGTATACACTCCAAAAGAAAAACGTTTAGTAGCTTACCACGAAGCAGGTCACGCAATTGTAGGTATGGTACTTGATAGTGCTGATAAAGTACAAAAAGTTACTATTATCCCACGTGGTGATGCTGGTGGATATAACTTAATGATTCCGGAAGAAGAAAAATACTTCCAAACTCGTACAGATTTAATCGACAAAATCTGTGGATTACTTGGTGGGCGTGCTGCAGAGCAAATCTTCTTTAATGAAGTATCTACAGGGGCTCATAACGACTTCGAACGTGTAACAGCTATTGCTCGTGCGATGGTTACAGAATACGGTATGAGTGAGGCTGTAGGTCCAATGCAAGCTCCATTCCACGATCCATATGGTGGACGTCAACTTTCAAGTATCGGTAACTATTCAGAAGAAATGCTGAAAGAAATCGATATCGAAGTTCGTAAAATTATTAACGAATGTTACGCTAAAGTTCTTCACATTATTGAAACTCACAGAGAACAATTAGAACTTATTGCACAAACTCTTATCGAAGTTGAAACAATCGATAGAAAAGAAATCGTTGCTCTTTACCAATTTGGAAAAATGCCAAAAGACCTAGACGAAAGAGAAGCAGAACAACTGGATAAAGTAGTTAATAAGAAATACTACGAAGAACAAGCTCGTAAAGCCAAAGAAGAAGCTGAGAAAAAAGCTCAAGAAGAGGCTGAAGTAGAGAAAGAAAAAACTGACTTAAACGAGGATAAATCTTCAGAAGAATAATAAAGAAACCCTAGATTTGGAACTAACCAAGTCTAGGGTTTTGTTATATTCTTTTGAAGTACTATTATAGCAACGTTTAGTTAATGTTTATAACCAAAAACGAGCGATAAACGAGCGATAAATGAGCGATAAATAAGCGATAAATTGTTATTTGTTCTTCCTTCTTGTAAAGAAGTGTACTGTCGAAATTACTAATCCAAGAATAACTATATAAATCACTTGAGAAAATACTAATGGTGTAAAGTGATTTTTCAAGATAAATATATTAACTCCCACACCTATAATTGCAGCGATACTTAATATAGAAAGTAGTGCAACTTTATATTTATTAAGAGGTAAGCTGACTTTGGTAACCATACATAATCCATTAATTAACGCAAGAAGGAAACAGATGAATTTCGCTTGTGAATTGTCTAGGATAGCAAGTTTGTCAGTAGTACTGTAGCTACTAAAATACCACCACCGATCGCAGCGTTTGTCAGTATATCCTTCATGAAGTTATTGCTTACTTTTTCTTTATTCGCTTCAAAAGTTAGGAAGAAGGATGGAATACCAATTGTTATCGCTGAAATTATCGTAAATTGAATCGGAATAAATGCAAACTCCAAGGCGAAGATTACACTAAGTATTGAGAAGACAATCGAGAAGAATGTCTTAGTTAAGAATAGTGAAGCCACCTTTTGAATGTTATTAATAACACGACGTCCTTCCATAAGTATATCGTAAAATACTCCAAAGTCATCTGTTAAAAATACGATGTTTGATACGCTTTTTGCAGCGCTAGTAGCACCATTCATAGCAAAACTAATATCAGCTTTTTTAAGGGCAAGAACATCGTTAACACCGTCACCACTCATAGCGACAGTCTTTCCAGTTTTTTGTAATACGGCTACCATTTTCTGTTTTTGTTCAGGAGTAACACGACCGAAAATATCATTCTCAAGAACAGTTTTTTCAAACTCTTCATCAGTCACTTTAGTCATATCGATAGCCTTAGCATCTTCTTTGAAACCAGCTTTCTTAGCTACACCGTAAACAGCTATATGGTTATCCCCGCTGATTATCTTCACTTCAACACCTTGTGATTCGAAGTATTTGAATGTTTCTTTTGTATTTTCTTTTATTTCATCTGATAGAACTACATGTCCTACAAGTTTCATATTAGTAGGGACATTTGTACTATCTTCAGTATAGGCTAGCGATAAAATTCGATAACCTTCTTTTTTCAGATTCTCATAATATTCATCCATTTCATCTGAGAAGCCTAAAAATTCATATGCTCCGAAGAAATATGTTCCACCGTTTTTTAGTTTTATAAATGAATATTTATTTTTACTAGAAAAGGCTCCTAATTCCTCTACATCCCATTGTTTTTTACACGTTAGATGATTCTTTAAAGCTTTAGATGTCGCATTTTCATCATCGAAATATGCAAGATAACTTGATAATTTCTCTGCAACTTCATCATCAATTTCTACAACATTCATATTACCTGTAGTGATAGTCCCTGTTTTATCAAAACAAAGAACATCTACTCTAGCAAGAGTTTCCACGCAGTATAATTCTTGAACTAGAACTTTCTTTTTAGCAAGTTTCATCGCAGCAACTGCAAGAGAGACGCTGACAAGAAGGATTAAACCTTCTGGAATCATACCTACTAAAGCTCCAGCACTGCGCAAGACTATTTCTACATAACTACCTCCAAGACTAGCACCACGCATGTATAGCATAATTGCGACAGGAACTAATAGAATAGATATAACTTTTAAGATTTTATCCATATAGTCACGAAGTTTAGATGGATATTTCTTAAATTCTTTAGTGCTTTTAGCAAGTTTATTAATATAGCTATCCTCTCCGACAGCAATAGCCCTCACTAAACAACTACCACTAACTACGTTACTACCACTCATTACTTTATCGCTAGTAGTTTTAAAGATATTATCACTTTCACCAGTTAGCAGTGATTCATCGACCTCGATACTACCCTCAATGATTTCGGTATCAACAGGAACCTGATCACCGAGATTTAAGTGTAGATATTCCCCAAGGACTATTTCTTCAGAATCTATATTTATTATTTCATTATCACGATTTACTCGATATTTACTTCTACCTAGCAAACTCAGCTTCTCAAGGGCATTTTTTGAACGAACTTCTTGAAAAATACCAATTGCAGTATTTATAGTAATTACACCTAAAAACAACATATTTTCAAATTTAAGTGTCGTGGCTATAAATGCTGCTAAGACTAAGTTCATAGCATTGAAAAAGTAAAAAAATATTAGAAAAGATAATTTCTTTTTGTAGTTTTATAAGGTTTTATTTCACTAATATTTTTTTCGCTTTAGTTATTTCTTCACTAGTTAAATATTTCATTCTACCTCCGCCATAACTATATTTTTTTAATTAGTTTCTATTTTTATCACACTTTAGCACAGTTTGGAAAATTAAAGGATGATGTATTAAAAAAATATAGTGGTAGCCGTGGTTAACTGATATTGAGCCTATTAGAAAATAATAAGGAATAATTAAAAAAATATTATATCTATTAGTTAATTTCACTTGTATATCTGAATATTAATTTTGATTTTCAGAAATTTTTATGTTAAAATATAGAAATATACTTTAAATATACTTAAAAAGATAGGAGATGAAGAAATGACGCTGGCTAAGAAAACAGCAGTAAGTGTGCTAAGTGCAGCATTGCTACTAGGAAATATCAGTACATTTAATTATGGAGTACCATCAAAGATAACATTAGCTCAAGAAGAAAAAAAAGACGAGCTATCAAATATTTCAAAAAGTGAAGAACATAAGTTCCAGAATGATGATAAGGTAAAAGTTATTGTTAAGTTAAAAGGTGATGTTGATCCTAACAAGTTAAAAACCAAAGAAGGAATTAAGGAAGTTACAGAATCAACAAAAGCACCTAGAGAAAAGGCATTAAAAGATATTAAAGATAAAGGTATCGAGTATGAAAAACTGTTTGAGTACGATACATTGATGAATGGTTTTGCCTTAGAAACTACATTCTCGAATGCTAAAAAAATTCAAGAGTTAGACTTTGTAGATACAGTTGAAATGAGTGTTAGCTACAATAAACCAGAAAATGTAGCAAGTGAAGAAGAGAAGAAAGAAAGCACGGAAGCTAATGATTTTTCTAAAGCTTTAGACAGTTATAATCTTATTAATATACAACCTCTTTGGAAAAAAGGATACAGAGGACAAGGAAAAGTTGTCGCTGTATTAGATTCTGGACTTGATCCTAATCATCCGGTGCTTAGATTATCAGATAATTCAAAATCTAAATACAAATCTAAAGAAGAAATTGAAAAAATAAAAAAAGAAGCAGGTATAGACTACGGTAAGTGGTATAGTGAAAAAAATTACCATTTGCATTTAACTATAACGACTGGAATAATGATATTAAACAAAGTGCATATAAATCACATGGGATGCACGTTGCTGGGACTGCAGTAGGTAATCCTAAGGAGAAATTCACAAATGGTGATTACGTAACAGGTATAGCACCTGAAGCACAGTTAATTTTTATGCGTGTATTCTCAGATACTAAAAATGCTGGAACAGAGTCTTATATTTATACAAAAGCTATAGAAGATGCTATTAAATTAGGTGCAGATACTATAAATCTAAGTTTAGGTTCACCAGCCGGTTCAGTAGTAGAAGTCGGTGATGGTTTAGTTCGTGCAATGGATGTCGCGAAAAAAGCCGGGGTTAATATAGTCGCAGCTGCAGGAAATAATGCATTCTTTGCTAGTGGACAAACAAACCCAAGTGCAGCTAATCCTGATTATGGAACTGTAGGAAGACCATCGGTTTCTGAAGATGCGATTTCTGTAGCGAATATAAGCAACAGTGTTCTTAACAGAGAAATAGCGAATATCGAGCAGCTTAAAGATAATGCTGATTTTGATAATGGAAAAATGCCAATTTTTAGTTATACTAAACAATTTGAGAAAAAAGCATATGACTATGTATATGTTGGAGTTGGGAAAGCAGAAAACTACGCTGATAAAGATTTAACTGGGAAAATCGCCCTTATTCAACGTGGTGGTAATAGCTTTGAAGAAAAAGTTAAATTAGCTAAACAATACGGAGCAGCTGGAGCGGTAATCTACTTTAATGAAGGAGATACTATTTATAATTTAACGTTAAATGGACAAGATAAAGATTTCCCTGTAGTAACAACATACTATAAATTTGGTAATGAACTTTCTACTCATGAAGGAGAATATAAAATAACATTCAATGGAACATGGGATAAACAAGATAATCCTAAAAAAGGTGAATTTGATGAATCTACTGGTTGGGGAATGAGTGTTGATGGATACTTAAAACCTGACGTAACAGCACCAGGAGGAGATATACTATCATCTTATAATGATGGCAGATATGGTCTAGATAGTGGAACAAGTATGGCTTCACCACACGTTGCGGGAGCTATAACTCTTGTGAAACAAGTATTATCAGAAAGATTCCCGAACTTAAGTGCAGAAGAAATTCAAGGATTGGCGAAGAGATTAATCATGAGTACAGCAAATCCTCAAGTATACTCTGATGGTTACACAACAGCATATAGATCACCACGTCTTCAAGGTGCAGGACTAATCGATGCGAATAAAGCAGCATATGGAGATCTTTATGTAACTGGAGAAAACAACTACGGAAGTGTTTCTCTAGGAAATGTTGGAGATAAATTTACTTTTAAATTAGTATTACACAATCTATCAGATAAAGCTCAAAACCTACAATATGCGGCTCACCTTACTACAGATAATTATTATGGTGAAGATGCTGGAGTAGATTGGAATGGTAAACTTACAATGACTCCTAAGAAGTTGTTGACAACTGATTGGGCTACTGTAGAAGTTCCAGCGAAAGGTGAAAAAGAAGTAGAAATTACTGTTGATGCTGCAAGTTTCAAAGAAGAACTAGAGAAAGTATTCACTAATGGATATTATCTAGAAGGGTTTGTAACTTTCTATGATGAAGAAAGTGCATTAAAAGCTAATATTCCATTTGTAGGATTTAAAGGTCAGTTCCAAAATCTACCTGTACTAGAAAAACCAATTTATTCTATGAAAAATGGAGAAAAACCAACATATGAGTACGGTTATACTTCAAACCCTAATAACTGGGATTCATTAACAGATATGAACTTCACAGGAATGTTAACAACTTATAAAGAAGATAAAAAAGATAAGAGAACATTAGCAGGAGCATATGTAAATCCTGTTACTGGTGAAAGATTCTTTACTGATAAAATTTTCTTCTCACCAAATGGTGATGAGAATTATGATGAAATAGGTATGAGAGGGGTATTCTACCGTAACTTCGAAAATCTAAAACTTTCAGTATATGCTAAAGATGATGTAGAACGTAAGAATCCACTTTACCAAAATGGTAATGGTTCGGGTAATAAAAACTTCTACAACAATACAAGTAAAAAATATACATCATTAACTATGACAAACTGGAAAGGTGTAGACAATAACGGTAACCCTCTTCCAGACGGTGAGTATCAATATGTAGTTTCTTATAGTGCAGCAGTAAGTGGTGCAGATATGCAAGAGACAACATTCAATGTAGTAATCGATAGAAAAGCTCCGAAAATCACAGGTGCTAACGGGGGTTACTACGATGAAGCAACTCGTAAATTTACACCATATCCAGTGCTAGAAGATGGAAGTGGAATATTCTACAAAAAATTAAGCTATGGTAAAAATACTATTGCAGCAAATGAAGACGGAAGTTACACAATTCCAGAAGGTGTAGAATTAAAAGATCTTACTTTTGAAGTAAAAGACTTTGCAGATAATAAAGATAGCATTAACTTATCAAATGTTGAAGGTAATGGTAAAGGAAGTCTAGAAGTAGAAGTTAAGAAAGGTGATGGAACTGGAAACAATTCACGTCGTCTGCGTTACAAGATTACTAATGAAAAAGGTGAAATTGTAGGAGAAGACTTCTCTAGAAATAAACGTACATACCAAGCATTGCCATTCGGAAATACACTGTTGAAGTAGTAATGGTAGATGGAGAGTACAAACTACTTACACCATCAAAAATTGACTTCGAAATAACTAAAGATAAACCAACAAAAGAGGTTGAATTTAGAGTAGATGAAATCAGCAGAAATGCTACAGAAATCAGCTTTGATAAGAAAGTTCCAGCAGGTACAAAGGTTTATGCAATAGCTCAAGATGGTACGAAAATATCACTTCCAACAAGTTTATATGGAAAAAATGCCTTTCAGAAAAACTTAGAAAATGGAACATATACAATTCAAATAGTAACACCTGAAGGATATACTCCAGCAGAAAACAACTTTGAATTAGTAGTAAAAGATGGGCACAACAAAAAACAAGTTGTTCTAAATGTTTCAGAAAAAGTAGCAAGTGTAGGAACTACTGAGAACTCTAAAACACAAGGTACTGTAGATTTCACTGAGAAAAAACTTTATAATAATTACAAACTTGTTGTAACAGAACCAACTGCAGAAGAGAAAGCAAATATTCAAAAACAATTAACAGAAGGAAATGTAGACTTAAGTAAATATGATGTCGAATACTTTGGAATTCATATTGTAGATGCAACAGGAAAAGAAGTTAAAGTTCCTGGTGATAGAACGGTAGCATTAGATTTAGCGAAAGCTCCAGAGCGCTTCTTCCATGAAAAAGATGGGAAATTAACAGCTGTAAGCAGTGTTAATTATGCAGATGGTAAACTTATGTTTACTACTGATAGCTTCAGTAACTTCGTGTCATTAACTCCAAAAAATGCTCCAGTTGAGAAAAAAGTAGAAGTGAATAAAGCAGAGCTTCAAAAAGCAATAGAAGCGGATAAAGCGTTAGATGAAACTAAAGAGTATAAAAATGCTACTATCGAAGCTAAAGATGCATATAATAAAGCATTAGAGGCAGCTAAGAAAGTTCTTGAAAACGAAAATACAACTCAAGAGGAAGTAAACAGTGCAGTAGCAAGTCTAAATGAAGCTAAAGTAACATTAGCTAATTCACAACAACCAGAAGTGAAAAAAGAAGTAGATAAAGCTAAATTAATTGAAAAATTAAAAGAAACTGAAAAACTTCAAACTGAGGTTAAATTTAAAAATGCAGGACAAGATAAAAAAGATAACTTCGTAAATGTTATAAAAGAAGCGACAACAGTTCTTGACAACAAAGATGCAACTGTAGAAGAAGTTAAAGCAGCGTTAGAAAAAAATTACAACAAGCTGAAAAATACTCTTGATGGGAAAGAAGTAGAATCTCCTAAGAAAGAAGAGGTAAAACCAGCGGTTGAAACACCTAAGAAAGAAGAGGCAAAACCAGCGGTTGAAACACCTAAGAAAGAAGAGGCAAAACCAGCGGCTGAAACACTTAAGAAAGAAGAGGCAAAACCAGTAGTTGAAACTCCGAAGAAAGAAGAGCCGAAATCAGTGGCTGAAGAACCTAAGAAAGAGGAGCCAAAACCAGTGGCAGAAGAACCTAAGAAAGAAGATTCAAAACCGGCAGCCGAAACTCCAAAAGAAGAGCCGAAAGCAACACCTGAGGAACCTAAGAAAGAAGAAGGTAACAAACCTCAACCTGAAACACCAAAAAGTAGATAAGAAAAAACTAAATGAACAATTAAGTCATTTAGCAGAGGTTAAAGAGAAAGATAGTTTTGAAAGTGCAAGTTCAGAAGATAAGAAAGCTTATCTAGATGCAGTTCAAAAAGCACAAGAACTATTGGCTTCAGCAACTGCTACTCAAGAAGAAGTAGATAAAGCATTAGAAGCATTAAAAGAAGCCGAGAAAAAAGTCTATAAAAAAATCAATAAAAGATATTCTAGGTGGTTTTTGTTGGAAAAGAAGCTAAGAAAGAAAATATATTTAATGTAGATGAAGATTTCGGAAAAGTTTCAAAATCTAATTCACTATTAGCAAAAACAGGATTAGATAATAATGTGACAGCTTACGCTGGAATAGCGGTTCTAGCCTTAGTAGGATTAACTGTTTATGTAAAACGTCGTAAACAAAAAAATAAAATAAAATATATCGACTTCATAAGTTAGGATTTAACTCCTGGCTTCTGAAGTCGAATTTTTATATCAATAAATCACTGTGTAAATGGGTTCTTATATAACATTTTTTTAAAATTTAGAGTTGCCTACTAAGTCTCTAAAAAAATTATAGTGTGACTTTATAATAGACACGTATCTGAGTAGGGTATATAATAAAAAAACAAGTGACATGGAGGAAGCATTTAGAACATGGAAAAATTAGATTTTTTAATAAAAACACTAAATTCAGAAATAGTAATACCAGAAACGGAAAAAGAAAAGAAAGATTTATTTAGAACACTGATGAATACATGGAAAGTGTCGGAACTACCGAGTGAATTCTACGAAGTGCAAGACGAATACCTACAAGAAGTTCTAAAAGTTAAAGGAATAACAAAGCTAGAAGAATTAACTGAGATTGAAGAAAATATTTACTTATGGCAAGGTGATATTACAACATTGAAAGTAGATGCAATAGTTAATGCGGCGAACAAGGCTCTATTAGGATGTTTAATTCCTCTACACAGATGCATCGATAATGCCATTCACACGCAAGCAGGACTACAACTTAGAAAAGAATGCGATGAAATAATGAAAGCACAAGGAAGTTTTGAAAAAACAGGGCAAGCTAAGATAACAGCTGGTTACAATTTGCCAGCTAAACATATTATTCATACTGTTGGGCCGATAATATATCGTGTTGTTGAAGATGATGATAAGGAACTTCTAGCATCATGTTATAGAAATTCTCTAAAACTAGCTTTAGAGAATAATCTTAAAAGTATTGCTTTTTGTTGTATAAGTACGGGAGAATTTAGATTTCCAAATAATCTTGCTGCTGAAATAGCGGTAGCTGAAGTTAGAGAATTCTTTAGAGAAAACCCTAATGCTGATTTAAAAGTAGTATTAAATGTGTTTAAAGATTTGGATAAAAAGTTGTATGAAGAATTGCTAGGTTAAGAAAATCAAGAGATAACAAGATTATATTTAACTAGGTGTCAAATTTGTGATATTTAGAGAACTAAACAATAAGTAATTAAAATCTGTGTAATTTCGTAAATTGCTCAAATAATTGATTTTAAATTTTTACTTCTGTAAAGAATATGTTATTTTTTTAAGATGTGCAATAACATTTAAAAACCCTTATTTTGATAGGATTTTATCTAATAGAAAAATAAAATGATAAGTATAGAGATATGAATTTATAGAAGTTTAATCAGTTAGAAGTCAGTTATGTTTTTAGGAGTTAGGTTTGTGGTATATAAACTTGAAAAAATGTAAAAAAAGGTGTAGAATATAAGAAAAAATGTAAGAAACGGTGGAATGGAATGGAATATTATCAAGCTAGAATTTCCTTTGAGGCTGCTCAGTATTTAGAAGAGATGAGACTTTATTATGAAGTGGTCACAGGAGGAAGTATATCAAAAGGTGAATGTTTGAATCGAGCATATAGAGATTCTTTGAATATCGATGATTGGAAAAAAGTCTATGATTCAAGAATATCAATCAAAAATCATTCAATTAGTGATTCTTCGAAATTGTTAAAAGTTAAAATTACTGAGGATACCAAAAACGGAATTCAGCAGTTGAAATTAACTCTCCCATCAATACTGGGAGCAAGGTCTGTAACTATTGGAGTTTGTATCAGAGAAATGCTAAAAGCGGCTTATATAGTTACTCATGAAACAGATACAAATCAGATATTTAGTGAGGTTTCCGAAAAAATAAGGGAAAGTATTAATAGATTAAAGAACTGTAATGATAATGATGTTAGAGAGATAGCAATTAGTCAATTTATTGAGTTAGAAAAAATAGTTAATAGTATAATCGGTTAAGGCTAGTTTAAACACTGGTCTTTTTTTCTTACATTTTTTCATACAAGAAGTTGACAAATATGAAGCGTTGTTGTAAAATTATAATGTAAGAAAAAATGTAAGAAAGGTGGTTGTATGAAAGCAAGAGCCTCCCCAATAAGAATCAGAATAAAAGTCGGAAATAGGAAATTCTATTTTACATTATTTTAAAGAAAAAGGAGAAATCAAAATGATTACAAGCAAAGCAATGCTTGTCTTACAAGCACTACACACTCCAGAATTGAGAGCCAAAGCTTCTGAAAAAGCTAGAAATCACGGATTACTACATGGGACAACTGTTCATACTCTGGGACTGGCACAGCTCCTAAAAGATGGGGGAATCACGGAAACTTTCCAAGAGTTCTATGCCCAAGCACTTGTGGCATTTTATGACTACGCGATAGATCATTTTCACATTGGAAATCCATCTACTTCTATGTTGGATAACCTTGTTCGTGGCAAGAGGATTGTATGGGACAACTATAAATAATTATGAGGGGAGGTTCACACCTTCCCCCTTTACTAATAAAATAAAAATGGATAACAAAAATGAGAAATTACTTTTGGTAGACCAGTACATTTGTGCTACTTTCTATTATTTCAGTCTTAGCTGGCTTCACAGCTGATGTTCAAAGCGTACACCTCACTTTTGTCCGCCAAAGTGGCAGTATTATTGTCCGCAGTCGTATTAGTTGTTCAGTTGCCTTCACTGATTTTGCTATTAGTTGATAAAAAGTGTTCAAAAAGAGGTAATAGCCCCCAAAATTTGGACAAATTTTGAGGGCTATTTATTATTCCTCCGCAAAAATCTGTGTAGCTCTTACTGCACGTTTCCAACCTTTATATAGTTTTTCTCGTTCTTCTTTTTCCATAGTAGGAACGAATAGTTTCCCTGCTGTATTTAGGTTTTTTAGTTCATCTAAGTTTTTCCAGTAACCAGTAGCAAGACCTGCTAAAAATGCAGCACCTAATGCCGTTGTTTCGAGATTTTCTGCACGAGCTACCTTAACACCTAGTATATTAGCTTGGAATTCTAACAAGTAATCGTTGTTAGCAGCTCCTCCATCAACTTTAAGAAGGGGTATTTCTACATTCGCATCAATTTTCATAGTATCGATAATATCGCGTACTTGATAAGCAATAGATTGTAATGTAGCTTTTACTAAATCTTCTTTTGAAGTAGCACGCGTTAGACCAAAGATAGTCCCACGAGCATTTGGATTCCAATAAGGAGCGCCTAATCCTGTGAAAGCTGGCACTAGATATACTTCGTTGTTATTTTTAGAATTGTATGCTAATGATTCAGTTTCAGATGACTTTTTAATTAAACGTAAACCATCTCGTAGCCATTGAATGGCACTTCCTGCGATGAAAATAGATCCTTCTAAAGCGTAATAAACTTTTCCATTTATGCCAAAACCAATAGTAGTTAGTAGGTTGTTTTTAGAAAGTTCCATATTTTCTCCAGTATTCATGATGATAAATGATCCTGTACCGTATGTATTTTTTATCATTCCTTTATCAAAGGCAAGTTGCCCGAAAAGAGCAGCTTGTTGGTCTCCGGCAAGTCCGCTAATCGTAACTTCCCCACCATAGAAATGATAGTCTATAGTTTTTCCGTATACTTCTGAATTAGATTTCACTTCAGGTAGTAGAGATTCGGGTATATTAAGAATTTCTAAAATTTCTTTGTCCCAAGTTAAATCTTTGATATTAAATAACATCGTTCTAGCTGCGTTTGTGTAGTCGGTAACGTGAGTTTTCCCACCTGTAAGTTTCCAAACCAACCATGTATCGATAGTTCCAAACAGTAGTTCGCCATTTTCAGCTCGTTGTTGAGCTCCAGGAACATTATCTAAAATCCAACGTATCTTAGTAGCTGAGAAATATGCATCAACTACTAACCCAGTCTTTTGATGTATCATGTCTTTATAACCATCGTTAACAAGCTTATTTGCTATATCAGCACTTTGTCTACTTTGCCAGACTATTGCATTATAAATAGGTAGGCCAGTATTTTTGTCCCAAATTACAGTTGTTTCACGTTGGTTTGTAATACCGATACTGTCAATTTGATTTGGTTTTATTCCACTTTCGATAAATACTTCTGCGATTACTGATTGGATAGAGTTCCAAATTGCATTAGCATCATGTTCAACCCATCCAGACTGAGGGAAAATTTGAGGAAACTCTTTTTGACTACTCGCTATTATCTCTGCTTTTTTATTAAAAATTATCGCTCTAGAACTAGTAGTACCTTGATCTATTGCCATTATGTATTTTTTCATACTCCACCTCGAAATAGTTATGTCACTAATATTATATCATTTTCTAATAATGTTTAAAAGCTGAAGACAATGTATAATTGTATATTGAAAGTGGGGATTTTGTCGCAAAGAGAATAGATTATTACATAGCGTATTATTAGCGTTTTTTTCGTATTTTTTTTATAAAATAGAGAATGATAGTTTTTTTAAATAATTTATTATAAAATAAAGGAGAAATACAATGAATAGTTTACACAAATCTTTAACAGCATTATTAGAGAAGTTAGAGAGAAATGGGGTTTTAAAAAAAGAAAAAAAATTAATACAGTATCTCTTAAAACTGAGGAACTTGCAAAATATATTTGCGATCGTTTCGCTAAAGAACATGCGGATTTAGAAATTCGTAGACTTTTAGAAAAAGTTCATTATGCTAATACTTATGAGGATAAAGTACTTAAAGAAACAGCATTTTTAGTAGATGAGATTAGTGAATATATGTTCAAACTTGAAGTTGCTAATCGTGATTTTGTAGTTGGGTACTTCAATACATTAATTATTAATCCTGCTATAGAAGCAACAGAATACAACTTCGTATTAATGGAAGTAGAAAGTTTAATCGAAAACAGCTTCTTAGAGTTACCTGAAGAAGAGGAATAATAATGAAAATTTTAATTCCGACAGCTAAAGAACTAAACAAAAAAGCAACGCTGCAAGAAGCGTTAGAACTTAGTGAAAAAAGTAATGAAATAGTTGCTGAATTTGCTAAACTTAGTGCTTCAGATTTAGCTAAAGTTTATAAAATTAAAGAAGATAAGGCGATGGAAGAATTCTCTCGCTGGCAAGATATAAAAAATAACACAGCAAAAAGTTATAAAGCATTAGACTTATTCAATGGCTTAATGTATAGAAATATAGATCGAGATAATTTTGATGAAGCTGATAAAGAGTATATAGAGAAAAAAATGTATTTATTACAACGTCGTTATATGGTATAATTGGTGCTTATGATTTAATTCAAGAACATAGACTAGATTTTTACAAAATGTAAAAAAATCTCAGGAGAGTCTTTAAAGAATTTCTGGCGAGCTAGTTATGATGAAAGTATTAAAGATGAAGATTTTGTTGTTTCATTATTATCTAGTGAATTTGAAGAAGTTTTTTTCAAAGAATCAAAAAGAGAAATTTATTAAAATCAGCTTTATGGAAGAAAAAAAGAAGGAAAATTAAAAAGTACATTCTACAATTTCTAAAAAAAGCAAGAGGTAAAATTTTTTTAACAGAACTTGTAAAAAAACAAAGTTTCATCAGTAGAAGAGATGAAAAAAATAAAGTTCGATGGATTTGAATTTAGCGATGAACACTCAGAAGAGAAAGTATTAGCTTTTTATAGCAAAGAAATAATTAAAAAAATAGTGGAAATCAACTATGAAAGGAAAATAATCAAAAGGATAGAAAAAGATGAAATTAGAAACTAAAACCAGTAAATTATATTACGGATTTCCAGTAATATTAATAGGATATAAAGATAAAAAATGGAGATACAATGTGACAGCTTGTAGTTCATCATACTCTTTAGGTGATATGATTACAGTTGGACTTTCAACAGATAGTAATGCAGTTGATAATATCAAGGAGTATGGAGAGTTTACCGTTAATATTCCTGCTCAACAAATACTAAGCAAGGTAGAGATTGCTGGTTTCCATTCAGGTCAAAATAAAATTGGAATGGCAGATATGACATATGATCCAGCAAAATACATCGATGCTCCAATAATGGATGAATGTATTTTATCGCTTGAGTGCAAAGTAGAGAGTATTTTAGAATATGGGAAGTATACGAATTTTGTAGCTTCTATAAAACGCAGAGTAGTCTGTGAGAATCTTTTAGACGAAGAAGGGAATATGAAATATACACAGTTTAACCCAATTTACTTTATGGGTGATGATAACAAACGAGTATATCGATATTTTAATGAACAAAGCAAAAATCATGGAGAAAACATGGGATGTTCTTCAGAAGACGACTATAATCCACTTTGCGGATAAAATTGATTAAACAAAATGAAAAATATTGAAGAAAGGAGGATATTAGTATGTATTATAATTTGCAAGTGCATAGTGCTTATGATTTGTTGAATAGTACGATAAAATATGAAAGTTTGTTTTTGAAATTAGCAAGAGATAATCAAAAGAGTGTTGTTATTGTTGACCCGAATATGTATGGGGCGATAAAAGCTTATAAAGAATCTAAAAAATCTGGAATTAACCTTATTCAAGGATTAGAAGTAAGCTTAGGATACGGGATTGGTTTTCTGAAATTCAACATATTGTGTAAATCTGAGAAGATGTTCTATAAATTATTAGAGATTTCTACTAAGTTTATGAATGGAGAAGAGTGGACTATAGAAGACTTTTCTAGTGAGATGAAAGAATACAGTGATGATTTTGTTTTAATAGTTGTCGATGAACTTAGAGATAGTATGGAGTTTTCATATTTAAACAATCTTTTTAGTAACTATGATTTTTTTACTTCGGATTTAATGAAAGTTTTCAAGTAAGTCCTTATGGTTTTTTTATGAAAATGTTGTTTATACGAAACCTAGTTTTTTTATCTTAATAAAGAAAACTATCAGCAAGTCATTGTTAGTCGTGCTATTCGTGATAATAAAAAAATTAAATATACAAGAACTGACAACTATTTCAGGAGATGAATTCGTAAGAGAACAGAAAGATTTTTGAAGAAATATTAGCACTAGGTGATGAAGAATTACATCTCGATTTTTTTAAGAAGTCATTTGAAAATCAACAAAATATTGTTGATAAGTGCCAATATGAATTGAATTTTTTTCAGAATATCATCTTCCCTAAGTATGTTTATGGAGAAAAAGAAGATATATATTCTAAGTTTTCTTCTAAAGAGTACCTACACTACTTAGTTCAAAAAGGTGTAAAAGAAAAGCTAGTAGGTAAAGACTTATATCTTTATAAAAAACGCTATAGTTATGAGCTTAAGATTATTGATGAGATGGGCTTTAACGATTATTTCTTAATTGTTTATGATTTTGTGAAGTATGCGAAAGATAATGGCATCTTAGTAGGAGCAGGACGTGGTAGTGCTGCAGGAAGTTTAGTTTGTTATTTACTAGATATAACTGAGGCGGATCCACTAGAATACAATCTTCTGTTTGAAAGATTTAAACAAAGAGCGTATATCTATGCCTGATATTGATATTGACTTCCAAGATACTAGACGTGATGAAGTTATAAAATATGTAGAAGAAAAGTACGGTCAGGATAAGGTTGCACAAATTATTACTTTTACAACATTTCAATCGAAGAGTGCTGCAAGAGAATCGGCGAGAATATTGCAGTTTGATGAACAGACTTTAAAATTTATTAGTAGTAATATTAGCTCGACAAGAACATTAAAAGAATGTTACGAAATGTCGGAGGAGCTAAGAGCGTTTATTAATCAGAGTAATATTAATAAACGCTGGTTTAGTATAGCGCTGAGTTTAGAAAACTTACCGAAAAATCCATCAGTACATGCAGCAGGGATAGTAATAAGTGATGATAAACCGCTAGTTAACTATGCTCCACTTGCTGAATCAAATATGACAAAATACTTAACGCAATGGACGATGGATGATGTTGAGAGTGTTGGTTTATTAAAAATAGATTTCTTAGGTATTAGATATCTTACGATGGTATCGAGTATTGTTGAAGAGATAAGAAAAGAAAATCCAACATTCGATATAACGAAGATAAATTACCAAGATCCTAAAGTGTATGAATTATTTGCTAAAGGTAAAACAGAAGGTATCTTCCAGTTTGAATCGAGTGGGATGAAGGAGAAATTAAATCTTTTGAAACCTACCGAATTTAATGATATTGTCGCGATGAATGCACTTTATAGACCAGGGCCAATGGCTCAGATAGAAGTCTATGTACGAAGAAAAAATAAAGAAGAGCAAGTAGTATATCCGCATCCTCACCTAGAGAAAATATTAAAAGACACTTACGGAGTAATAGTTTATCAAGAACAGATCATGTTGATTGCGGTAAACTTTGCTCATATGAGTCTGAATGAAGCGGATAATATGAGAAGAGCCGTAAGTAAAAAGAAAAAAGAAGACTTAGAGTACTATGGACGTATCTTCGTAGAAAAGAGTGTTGCTGCAGGATATGATCTGCAAGTTGCCAAGAAACTTTTTGATCTTATTGTAACTTTTGCGAATTATGGTTTTAATAAAAGTCATGCTGTTGTATATAGTATGCTAGCTTATCGCTTGGCGTATTTGAAAGTTTATTATACTAAATACTTTATGACAGCTTTATTAAACAACGTAATTAGTAGTGAGAAAAAAATTAACGAGTATAAGCAAGAACTTAATAATTTAGGGATAAATCTAGTAAAAACCTGATGTGAATAGAAGTTTATCAAATTTTAGTGTTTATAAAAAAATGATATTGTGTTTGCTCTAACTGCGATTAAAAAAATGTTGGATATAGAAGTGGGTATGAAATAGTACAAGATAGAATAAATTTTGGATGCTATTTAGATATAGACGATTTTTTAAAACGTATGAATAAAAAAGTCGATTATCAAGCGGCGGTTTCTTTAGTTAAGGCAGGAGCAATGGATACTTTCGGTTATAATCGAGCTACGTTAATGAAGAAAGTGGATGATTATTATTCAGATAATAGACAGTATATAAATAATGTTCGAGTTGCCTTATCTGCTGAGAGTGGATTAACATTAAAAGTCGAAGAGGTAGAAGACTACCCGATTACAGATAGGATACAAATGGAAAAAGAAGTGACGGGAACGTACTTTTTAAAACATCCTGTTCAAGTTGAAAAAGAAAAATATTCTTATCTACCATTACAGTACATAGGAGCTGAAGTTAGTGATAGTTATGTGGAAATAATAACGAGAAAAGAAATCAGGACTAAAAATGGTGACTATATGGCATTTTTAACTGTAAATGATGGGAAGAACGATTATGATATCACGGTATTTCCAAGTGTTTATAAGTATGCTAATGTATTTATAAAAGTAGGAAGTTTTGCGGTTATGACATTGAAAAAACAACTTCGAAATGGTAGAGAGCAATATATATTAGAAAAAAATTGCAAGTCTTAAAAAAATTATAGAGAGTACTGTCTAAGTAATATAAAAAAATCATTTATACTATAGTTGATGAAGAAATATTAACACTTTTTAAGTGAGTATAAATCAGATACAGGTAGAGTTAAGGTTGTAGCATTACTAAATAACGATTCTAATAGAGGTAAAACGATATCAATCGAAAACGAACATGATTTTGTTCAGAAATTTTTTTGAAAAATTCCCGAGAAAAACGCATTAAAATAACATATGTGTAAGAAAAACAAAAATATTCAAACAAAAATAAAACAAAATTATGTTTTTTTACTAGAAAAAAATAACAAAAAAATATGATATTGTTGTTAAGTAAATTAAAAAATAATTATTAACAAATACGAGGAAGGTAAGACTACATGAAAAAAATCGCAGTTTTAACAAGTGGTGGGGATGCACCAGGAATGAACGCAGCTGTGCGTGCCGTTGTAAGAACAGCAATCTATAATGGATTAGAAGTTTATGGAGTATATCAAGGATACAAAGGATTAGTAGAAAACAACATTAAAAAACTTGAAGTAGGGGATGTAGGTAACATCATCAACCGTGGTGGAACAATGCTTTATTCAGCACGTCTTCCAGAATTTGCTAACCCAGAAGTGAGAAAAGGTGCAATTAAAAACTTAGAAGCATTAGGAATTGATGGATTAGTAGTAATCGGTGGAGATGGTTCATACCGTGGAGCTATGGCTTTAAGTAACGAAATGAATATCCAAACTATCGGAGTTCCTGGAACAATCGATAACGATATTTGTTGTACTGACTTTACAATTGGATTCGATACTGCACTTAACACAATCGTTGACGCTATTGACAAAGTTCGTGATACAGCATCAAGTCATGAGCGTGCATTTATTATCGAGGTAATGGGTCGTAATGCAGGGGACTTAGCACTATTTGCTGGTATCGCTGGAGGAAGTGAAAGTCTTCTAATTCCTGAGAAAAAAGAAGATATCGAAGAAGTTGTCGCTCGTATTAAAGCGGGTGAAGATCGTGGTAAAAAGCACTCAATCATCGTTCTTGCTGAAGGTGTAATGGGTGGACAAGAGCTAGCTGCAAAACTTAAAGAACTTACTGGAGAAGAAGTAAGAGCAACTATCTTAGGGCACATCCAACGTGGTGGTACTCCAACAGCTCAAGACAGAGTATTAGCATCTCGTTTAGGTAACTATGCTGTTCAATTATTATTGGCTGGTGAATCAGGACGTGCAGTAGGTATTCAAAACAACAAACTAGTAAGTACTAGATTCCAAGATGTATTTAGTGATGTTCACAATGTAGATCTTTCAATCTACGAGGTTTCTAAACAACTTTCAATTTAGTTAAAAAAACGTTTTCTCTATAAAAAAATAGTATTTTTTTAAGAAAAATATTTGAAAACACATTGAAAAATAAGTTAAAATAGTAAAAAGATAAAAAAATTAAGAGGTATATTTATGATACAGAAAAAAACTAAAATAATTTGTACAATTGGACCTAAGTCAGAAGATAAAGCAAAACTTACTGAAATGGTAGAATTAGGAATGAACGTATGTCGTCTTAACTTCTCACATGGTGACTATTCAGAGCACGGAGCAAGAATTCAAACTATTAAAGAAGTAAGAGAAGCTACAGGAACTAACTTAGCTATCCTTTTAGATACTAAAGGACCTGAAATCAGAACTAACAACATGGAAAATGATGCAATCATGTTAGAAACTGGAAAAGACGTTATAGTTTCTATGACAGAAGTTCTAGGAACTCCAGAAAAATTCTCAATCACATACGGAGAATTAGTACACGACGTTAAAGCTGGAGACACTATCTTATTAGATGACGGATTAATCGGATTAACTGTAAACAGCGTAGACGTTGAAGCAGGATTAATCTACACTACAGTACAAAACGGTGGAGTACTTAAAAACAAAAAAGGAGTTAACGTTCCAGGTGTATCTACAAAATTACCAGGTATCACTCCAAAAGATGAAGAGGATATCCGTTTCGGATGTAAAAATGATATCGACTTCGTTGCTGCTTCATTCGTTCGTACTAAAGAAAACGTACTAGAAGTTAGACGTATTCTTAAAGAAGAAGGATGTGAACACGTTCAAATCATCCCTAAAATCGAATGTCAAGAAGCTATCGATAACATCGATGAAATTATCGAAGTATCTGACGGTATCATGATCGCTCGTGGAGACCTTGGGGTTGAAGTACCAGCAGAAGAAGTACCAATTATGCAAAAAGATATCATTGCTAAATGTAATGCAGCTGGTAAATTCGTAATCACAGCTACTCAAATGTTAGACTCAATGCAAAAAAATCCACGTCCAACACGTGCCGAAGTATCTGACGTAGCTAACGCAATCTACGATGGAACTGATGCAATCATGTTATCAGGAGAATCTGCAGCAGGTGCTTACCCAATCGAATCAGTTCGTACAATGGCTACAATCGCTAAACGTACTGAAGAAATGCAAGATTACTCTCGTATCTTAAAAGATCGTTCTAAAAAAATCGTTTCTAAAGATATCACAAACGCAATTGGAGTATCTGTAGGATACACAGCTCTAAACTTAGACTTACATACAATCGTAACTTACACTGAATCAGGACAAACAGCTAGATTAATTTCTAAATACCGTCCAAACGCAGCTATCTTAGCTGTAACTCCAAGTGAAAAAGTTGCTCGTGGATTAAGTTTAGTATGGGGTGTAGACGCTCAAATCTCTGAACAAGTTAAATCAACTGATGAAATGTTAGAAACAGCTAAAAATATCGCAGAAACTTCAGGATACGCTAAAAAAGGTGATGCTATCGTAATCACTGGTGGTATCCCAGTAAACACTTCAAGAAGTAACGTTGGATCAACTAACTTCTTAAAAGTTTCAGTAATCGACTAATAGTAAATAAAATAAGAAGAAGTAGGATTAATTCTTACTTCTTCTTTTACGTTGTATTATAAATCTCGATAATTTAAATATGAGGTTGTATATAAAAATTATGTTAGAAACAAAAAAAGTGGCCCTTAATGGACCGCTTTTTCGTTATATGAACACAAAATAAAAAAATTTAGGGTAAATAGTTATTTTTGTAGTAATCGGAATTGCTTCCGACATTAAATTAAAAGTTTATTGTTAAATAAATTTAACAACCGAAAGGAAATCATGACTATAACGAGTATAGCCGTAAAAATGGAAGAAAATATATACTTCACAGTTTTAAGAACAATCTTGACGATTGTATGAGGTATATAGACATATCCTCTTTTATCTATTAACTCATATAATGCTTATCATATGCTATTAAGAAATTTTTTTCAAAATTTATATTTAAGATGATGTGGATTTTTTTGAAGAACTTCTGAAACGATATTCTAGTAATAATTAATATCAAAATGCAACAAATAGTATAATCGAAAAAAATATAAATAATATTAATTATACTAAGATATTTTTAATGATAAAAATTATCCTACTAACTGCTTACATCTTTATTTTTAACAAAAATGTCGATGGTTGTCAAATAAAATAGGATTTTATAAAAATTTATTGAATAGAATATTTTTTTCATATTCAATCTTGTATATACAATATTGAATACTGTTAAACAAAGAATTAGTAAAAAAATATTTAGGTTATGCAAACTTACAGATAATATCATTTGAATAGTTGTAAAAATATAAAAAGGGAAAAATTGATAAAAATTATCAATTTTTATCCCTTTTTATTTATTAGGTATATGAATTAATGTATGTATCTAAATCGTAGCTAATTATCTATTAACGATATTAGGAGAATCTCCAGTAGTAATTACTTCTACTGCAGCATTTAATGCACCTTCTACAAGATTTTTAACTGCTGTTTCTGTATAGAATGCAGTATGTGGAGTATAGATGATATCATCTCTATCTATTAATTGTTGCATTAATGAATCATCGAATTCTTTATTTGAGAAATCTTTAGGAACATAATTTCCTTCGTTTTCATATACATCAAGGCTAGCCCCTAATAATTTCCCACTATCTAGGGCACGAATAACAGCCTTAGTATCAACAAGTACCCCACGAGCAGCGTTAGCGAAGATAGATCCATCTTTCATTTTACTGAAGAAATCATCATTTACCATATGAGTATATTCTTTTGTAGCAGGTACGTGAATAGTCACAACATCAGATTGAGCCAGTAATTCATCGATGCTGTCAACATACTCTAACACTTCACGAGCTGCATCAGAAGGATATAAATCGTAACCGATAACTTTGCAACCTAATCCCTTAAATAGAGTTGCAGCTTGGCGTCCAATGTTCCCTGTTCCTAGGACACCTACAGTAAGTGTTTTTAGTTCTCGAGAGATTATATTTTTATTCCATGTAAAATCATGTTTTTCAACATTGTTAAGTATTTTTTTAATATTTCTACTTATATATAAGACAGTAGTTACAACATGTTCTGCGATTGCGTTAGGAGAGTAACGAGGAACGTTAGTCATGCTAATTCCTAATTCACGCATATATTTTATATCATAAATATCGAATCCTGCCATTCTGTTTGCGATAACTTTAACACCTTGCTCTTTTGCATAATCGTATACTTCTTTAGCAAAAGGTCTATTTTGGAACATTACTGCTCCTTGTTTCCCTTCTAATAGGTGTTTTGTTTCTGCTTGAAGTTCCCCTTCATGAAGATCAACCTCTACTTCTGGATGTTCTTTTAACCAAGCGTCAATAAATGGTCTTTCATCTTCTCTCAAGTTAAATAGTGCTAATTTCATAATGTAATCTCCTTTTAATTTTTTTATATTCTAGATGAATATTAGATTCGAAAGATGTAACAAATAGATAATTAATTGCATCTAATATTCAGCTAAGGCATAAATGTAATAGAAGACTTAACATAAAATAGATAACGCTTACAATATTTATTTTTATCAGAAAAATGAATCGTGTCAATACGTCGGAAATTATGACACAGAAAATATATTTAGGAAATAGAATTTGTTGTGAACACTTGTTTTTATTGCATTTTTATGAGAATATTTATTACTAAGGTATTTAGCATAGATAATAATTGAGAATAGGTGTTAATTTTTAATATTGTTGAAATAAATATTATTATATTTATTAAAAAAATACGATTATAGAAATATTTTTAATTTATAGTACAGTTGATAGGGTGTATAGAAACAAATGTCAATAACTATTTAGAAAAAAATTCTAAATAGTTATTGACTTAAATATAAAGTAGAGTTATAATCTATTTAGAAAGATATCTAAATAGAACTGCGGTTAAAACTTTAAAAGGGGTGATAAAAATGGGATGAGTGAAACTTTAAAGGCGATATCTGATCCAGTAAGAAGAAATATACTAGAAATGTTGAAAGAAGAGAAGAGAAGTGCAGGAGAACTAGCTTCGGAATTTCATTTAACGGGAGCTACTGTCTCTTATCATTTAACGCAATTAAAAAAAGCAGGTTTGATATTAGAATCTAGACATAAGAATTTTATATACTATGAATTAAATGCCAGTGTATTCGAAGAAGTACTAGTCTGGATCTATGGTTTAGGAGGGAAAAACGATGAGAGTAGATAAAAAAAGTTTGTTTTTAAGTGTCGGTATCTGTTTATTGCCGATATTGATTGGAGTTTATTATTATGATGTGCTACCCGAACAGATAGCCGTACATTTCAATTTTAATGGAGAGCCTAATAATTTTGTGAGTAAGACTCGTGCAATTATTGAGATGCCTGTATTTTTTACGGTAGTACAGATTATAATTTCACTAGTAGTGGATTTTGATAAAACTCCTAAAAAAGGTGCACTAATAATTAAGGGGATTGTGCCTTTGATAAGTGTTCTAGTTCAAGGTGGATTAATAGCATATGCTTTAGATAATAATTTTAATGTTACACAATTAACAGCGTTTGTTATGGGTATAGTGTTTATTATTCTTGGTAATTATCTGCCTAAAAAAGAATTTTGGGGAAAATACAATTTTAATCTTTTTGGTTTAGAAAAAGGTGTCAATGAGCAAAAAGTGATTAGAGCCTATGCATTGCTTATGACCTTTAGTGGAGTTGCTATATTTATTAGTGGATTCTTTAGTTCAACAGTAGCGTTAGTTTTAATAGTTATTTCTGCAATTCTCTCTACGGTTTTACCTTTTTACTTGGTTAAAAAATATAAAGCTTAGTAATCGATTATAATAAGTAGCATACATGTACACCTAGAAGGGAGTATTCTTTCAATGGAGATATATTGTATGCTATAATTACATACACGAGAAGTTTTATGTAAAGAAAAGTTTAAGTTTGTCTAATAATAAATTAGGAGGACATAGAGTGTTAGAACTTAAAAATATAGTTAAGAAGTATAATACTGGTGGTAGTGAAGTAGAAGTATTAAAATCTGTAAATATCCATTTTAGAGAAAATGAGTTTGTATCGATTCTAGGTGCAAGTGGAAGTGGGAAAACGACACTATTGAACATCATAGGTGGTTTAGATAAATACACATCTGGTGATATGTCTCTTATGGGGCGTTCTACTAAAGAGTTTAAAGATAGAGATTGGGATAGTTATAGAAATGGGACTATAGGTTTTGTCTTTCAAAGTTATAATTTAATATCTCATTTAAGTGTTATTGAAAATGTAAAATTAGCTTTATCTATCTCAGGTCAGTCAAATGCAGAAAATGATGAGAAGGCGAAAAAAGTACTGGAAGATGTTGGGTTAGCTGATCATCTGTATAAAAAACCTAATCAACTTTCTGGTGGACAGATGCAAAGGGTAGCTATTGCTCGTGCATTAGTTACTGATCCAAAGATTATTCTTGCTGATGAGCCTACAGGAGCGTTAGACAGTAAGACTAGTGTTCAGATTATGGAACTTATTAAAGAAATAAGCAAGACGAAGTTAGTTATAATGGTAACGCACAATCCAGAAATAGCGAAAAAATATAGTGATAGAATAGTGCGAGTTAAAGATGGAGAAATTCAAGAAGATACAACTCCGTATGTAGCTGAAGAAGTTGCTGATAATGGTTTTACTTTGAAGAAAACTGCGATGGTATTTACTAGTGCGATTAAATCTAGTTTTAAAAACCTACTCACGAAGAAGTTCCGTACGTTTATGACGGTTGTTGCTAGTAGTATCGGAATTATTAGTATCGGTTTAGTATTAGCTATTTCATCGGGGATGGATAAGTATATCCAAACGATGCAAAACGAAAACTTATCATCTATGCCAATTATGATAAGTGCGAATCAAGTGAATTTTGGTTTAAGTGTTGATGATGATAACTCGGAAAAAGACTCTAATGGTTCTGAATTGGTGCCAAAGTCACGTCGTGATGTGCATAGAAATTTATACTCGGTTGATTCATTAGGGAATGGAGAAACATTTATAAATTATATTCAAAATAATGCGAAGGATTATTACTCTGCGATTGATTTTGCAGAAGGTTATAAATTACAAGCATTAACTAAAAATATAAAAGGTGATGTAGTAGCTGTAAAACAAGAACAGACTTCATTAAATGACAGTATTTTTGGCGTATTACCAGAAGATAAGAACCTAATTATGAATCAATATGAAGTGGTGAAATCATCTAAAGAAAATTTTGAATATCCTAGCGATAATGAAGTTGTGTTATTTACTGCGAAGAATAACGAAATCGATAAAGCTACGATAAAAGCTCTAGGATTTGATGAAAATACAAAGGTTAAGTATGAAGATGTTATAGGAAAAGAGTTCAGTGTTGTAGAAAATAACAACTATTACAGAAAAATAGCCGATAGATTTGTTCCGCGTGATGTTGATGGTAAGATGTATGATTTAGGAACTAAGGTTAAAGTAGTAGCTATATTAAAAGCTAAAGATAGTTTTACTAGACCTCAGATGACGATTGGTTACACAAGAGCTTTACAAAAATCAATGATTGAAAAAGAAGTGAAGTCAGATATTGTAGTGGCTCAACAAAAAGACAAAACTAGAAATGTTATAACTAATCAGAAGATGGATAGCGATACAGCTGAACAACTGCTTGCTACATTAGGGGCAAAAACTGCACCGAGTGCAATTAATATTTATCCAAAGTCTTTTAATGATCGTGATAAAATAGCTGGGGTTATAAATGACTTTAACAAGAAAGTAGCAGAGAAATATGGTTCAGATAGCTCAGACTATCATAAATACAGCATTACGTATGCGGATTTAGCGAAGCAAATGACGACGATTATGTCACAGATGATTAATACAATATCATTGATTTTATCGGCGTTTGCGGGAATATCGTTAATTGTATCATCTATTATGATTGGGATACTAACGTATGTATCTGTGGTGGAAAGAACGAAGGAAATCGGAATTCTCCGTGCAATCGGTGCTCGTAAAAAAGATATTACAAGAATCTTTATAGCAGAAGCAGGGTTAATCGGATTTGTTTCTGGTGCTGTAGGTGTAGTGGTAACTATGCTTTTATCACTTCCAATAAGTGGAAGTATTGCTAAGGTGCTAAAAGTTGAAGTGTTCACAGCGTCATTGAATGCTCAATCATCAATTGGATTAATAGCTCTTAGCTTAGTGCTAACACTTATCGCAAGTATTATTCCATCGAGAATAGCTGCGAAAAAAGATCCAGTAGAAGCGTTGAGAACTGAATAATAAAAAATATGAGGAATAGTGGATTGTGTTATAATCAGAGGTTGCTGAAAAGTGTAACGTTCGGAGGTTAAATCGAATCTAGTATTCCTTATTTTTATATTTTTCACTAAGAAATTTGCTCATTTGATTTTTATGCAAGATTGACACATATCTTAGTTTGCAATATAATTTATATTATAGATATATTAAGTAGGAGTTTTTTTATGATAATAGGTTCGTTTATAGTTTTTTTATGATATTCCTTTTATTGTTCTTATCTGTTTTTGTATTTTGACAGAAGGAACTTGTTTTTTTAGGGATATTTTTTATAGCGACAGGTTTAAGTTTTATTTTTTGTGTAATGGCTTTTATTACTAATCATGCACAAGACAATAGATTTTTTTATACAATTTAGGTGTAGTATTACTTGTTATAGCGGTGGTAATATTCACTTTGCTTCCAATGGTGGTAGTTATTATGTTTTTATACAATTCGTTTATGCTTATTAGAAGAGAAGGATTAAGAGTAGGTAACTTACTTAGTCTAGCTGTATTTTTCTTTCTGGTAGGTTATTTTACATATTGGCCACGTGTTGCTACCTACACACGAGACAATATTCTGTTAAATACACTTTTATGTTTATATCAGTTTAGTAGTTTTTATATTTTTTTATGTATAGCGATGTCTTATTTAGTATCTAGTGTTTTAAATTTTATTAATATCTTACCGAGAAAGATTGATTATGTAGTAGTTTTAGGTGCAGGGTTGGTTGGAGAGAGAGTAACTCCACTTCTTGCTAGTAGAATTAAAAAAGGGATAAAAGTTTATAAAGCTAATCCTGGAAGTAAACTGATTATGTCAGGAGGTCAAGGTCCTGATGAAGTAGTATCTGAAGCATTTGCGATGAAAAATTATGCTCTTGAGCAAGGCGTTTATGAAAAAGATATAATCTTAGAAGATAAATCGACACGAACTGAAGAAAATATTATTTTTTCAAAGAAATTTATTCCATCTGATAAAAGTTTCGCAGTGGTGACGAATTATTATCACGTTTACCGTGCATTGGTTCAAGCAAGAACTTTAGGTTTTAGGTGTATTGGCTATGGAGCGCCGACTAAGTTCTATTTCAGTCTTAATGCTTTCATTAGAGAATTTATTGGATATCTATATTTCAAAAGAAAGCTACATGCTATAGTCCTAGGTGTGTTAACATTCATGTTTATAGCAGCTGTTTTATTTGTGGAGATATATTATTGGATTAATTATTAAAAAGTAAAAAAAGAATAAAAATTGTTTAGAACAAATAGAGAATACATTAATAAAAACTCGAAAAACCAACTTAATTAAGATTGGAATTTTTCGAGTTTTTTTGTATACTGAATTAGAAGTTAGATTTTCAATGTATTTCTAATTAATTATATAGCTTAATTATTGAAGTTTTTCTTTTAATAGTTTTTTTAATTTTTTTCGTATTGAATTTTTCTGATAACAGTAATTCGACATTATTTGTAAATACTATTTTTATCTTTTTCTATTTCTAATATGTTGTCTATATTCATGATGTATGATTTATGACAGTATATAAGTTTTTTTATTGAGTTGTACAATTTCTGATAGTTTTCCATAGAATGAGTAGTTTTTTTCTGTCTTTTAATACGATTGATATTTTGTGATTTCCGAAAGTTTCGAAGTACAGTATGTCATCTATATGGAAAAAAATAATTGTCTTGTACCTATTTTTTTATAGGTATTTTGTTAGTGTTAGGATTTGTGATTATTTCTTTTTTTATATTGACTATAAACAGCTTCTAAAATGGAGCGTATTTCTTTTTCTAAACTGTCCTTGTTTTTTAAGATATATGAAAAAGGTGAAATCATTTTTTGTAGTATAATGTTTTGCATATTATCATGTGATGTGATGTAGATAAGTTTAGCGAAAGGATCTATATCACGAATTTTTCTACCTAACTCAATACCATTGATTTCATTATTTCCAAGATCTATATCAAGGAAAAAGAAATCTATCTTTTCGCTATTAATGATCTCTAATGTTTCTGTTGCATTATTAGTTGGGAATATAGTAACCCTATCCCAATCATGAATCATAGTGTAGTTTGCGACAGTTTTATGTATAATATCGAGCATTGTTTTGTTATCTTCACATATTAAGATTTTCATACAGCCCTCCTTGTTTAGATGTTTTTTAAGTAAATGTGATGTTCTAGTATTTGTATAATATAGTATGGTGTTAATTATACCATAGAAAGCGTTTTATATACAATAGCGTGAAATTTTATGTTGTTTAGGTAAGAAAATTAGCCTTTCAAGTAATAAATTATAAAAACATGAAAAAACATGGTAGAATAATAAATGTAAATGGTACCGATTACAAAAAAAGTAAAAGAAGGAGGTAGATATAACATGAAAAAAATTTTATGTAACATTAAATAGCGATGACCTTGAAAATACTTCAGGAGGCTGTAGTGGATTTTGGGACTGCGTACTTCGTGGAGTAGGATATAAAGTACAATATTGGGCTGTTACGACAGGGCGTTCTAATGCTGAACAAGCAAGAGAAGATAATGGTTTTGGATGGCCATAGGGGTGAAATATGAATAAATTAAAAAAATCAGAAATATTTCTTATAGTATTTCTTATTCCTACAGTGTATCCGATAGAATTTGATAGATTATGGTATTTAGTAAAGGTAGTTTGTTTCTTATTGTATATCGGGCTAACGATATATAGAATAAAAAAAAGGAGGAATTGAGAATGAAAAAGTTAGAAAATAGTGAATTATTTGAAATTTCAGGGGATGGAAATGGATTTTGAGTATTCCAGGATTTATAGATGGAGTACATAGCTTTTATAGAAGGAGCTAGAGAAGCTCAATAGAGATTTGGGAGTAGGACTGTATAGATTGAGCCCTAGAAATTATAGCTATAATTTCTAGGGCTCATCTATCTTTATTTTTTTAGCTAATATAGTGTTAATAATTTCCTTCTATGGATAAGTTTTGTATAAAAAGTATTTCCATCTATTTCAGTATTTAACAGTATATTTAGTTTATTTGCAATCTCATGAGCAGAACTTAGACCTAATCCTCTATTAGTTCCTTTTGTAGAGAATCCTTCTTTGTTAAAATCTGCTATAGGTGTTCCGATGTTGTTAAAGGTATTAGATATTTGGATATCGGTAGTTTTATCGATTTGAATAATATTCATCTCAATTTTTTTATCGTCAGTAACTTCAAGGGCTGCTTCTATAGCGTTGTCTAACAGAATCCCTAAAATTCTACTTAGTTGCATTTCATCTGTATAGAAGTCGATTATCTCACCTTCAATATTGATATCAACATCAATGGTATTATTTTGTGCCACTAATACTTTGTTTGTAATTAGACTTTTAAGTGAACTTACTTTTATCGAGTTCAGTTTGGCTATAACTATATCATTGAGTTCTATATTATTATTGAAGTTCATAATAGTGCTATTGAAGTATTTTTTTAGTTTTTTTCTTTGTCGAAGTCATCGTTGTTGATATAGCCATCTAATCCTAAAATGATATTATTGAAATCATGTTTGAATTTCCTGATTTCATTATTGTTTTTCTCTAAGGCTAAAATGTACTTCTTTTGTTGTTCTAGTTTTTTCGAGTTCTAAGGCATTCTTTTTTTCTAGTAAAAATATTTTTTTCACTAAGACTATAAGTAGATATAAACAATATACTCCGAATACTATTATAATTGCTGCAGCTAAAACATAAAGATGTTTATTCTCAAAAAGAATGAGAAATTATAATGTTATATGTGATTATCATTATATAAATCGACAATATAAGTAATTTATGATACTTAGAGTTATTAAGATATGTTAATTTATTTTCTAAAAAAATATTAATTTTATTCACGCTCAACAGGAATAATACTATGAAAAAGGCTTCGCTTAATATATTAACAGTTGCAAGTTCAAGGTTAAAAAGACGTACAAAAATTATTGAGATAAATTCAGCAATTTTTAAATAATGCAATTACATAAAGTGGAATTATCGAAAATTTAACTATATCAATATTATATTTTTTTATCTTTAAAATAAGTAACATAGGGATTATTACTAATGAACTATAAAATATATTAAATAATAAAATACAACCAATATATACTATACTATGAATTACAAATAAGTAGAAGAGTTCTCTAGAATTGAGTATCACGTTAAAAAAATACACGTACTGTTATTGCTATAATGAAAAAGAAAAAGTGTAACAGTAGTGAGGTTATCTATTAAAGAGAAGATCAATTGATTTATGTGCACTATAATGTCTCCTTGTTTAAAAATTCTATTATATTTTATCATGAAAAACTATTGGAAATCAAAAATAATATTAGACTTCTATTTAGTTATTAAGCAAGGTAAGGTTGATTAGGAAAGCGGAGAGAAGAAACTAATGTATAAAATTAATTAATAATCCTATGTGCTATCAAAGTACGTTTGATTTGGGTATAGAAAAATATCATTTCAGGTAAAATTTGATTTTTAGAGAACACTATCTTATATAATAAATACAAATAGTATAATGTTGATAATTAGATGCTTATCAAGAGAGTACTTATAATTATATACATGAGGTGATAAAAATGAATAAAATACTAATGTCAATTATTGCTGTATCACCTATATTTTTCTAATACTTGACTATTTATGCAAACGATATAGCGGTTAACAATAAGATAGAAGAGAAAGAAGTTACAGAAAAATGAATATCTTCAAAAATATTGATAGATTTAATAAGTTAAATATGAAAGAGATTTATTCTAAATTTGAAAATAAAGAGACATTTGTACTGTATCTTGAAGAAAAAAACTTGTCCGCATTGTAGAAAAATTTTTCTCCAATATTGAGAGAATTTAATGTTTTATATGGAAATAAGCTAAATTATTATGATATAGAAAGTCCGGATTTAGATAAAGATGCTAAAGTTTTTTTCTTTTAAAAATTACAAATTCCTGGAGTACCAGCTGTATTATATGTAAAAAGAAGGTAAAGTAGTGAATGGTTGGGCAGGAATCGGGATAACAGCTAAGGGTTTATATGATAGATTTTTTTAAAGAAGATACTAAAAAGCATAGATAAGAGTGAAGTGAAAAAAACTCTAAGATTAGTAGAAAAGAAAATAATGTTATTGAAAACTAATAAAGAATCAATAATTACAAATGAACGTATAGAAAAATTCAGATTAGTAAAAAAATAATGTTGAAGTGAATAAAGTAAAGATTTTACCTAAAAACATCGAGTGCAAGATAAGGAGAATTATCATGAGAAAAAGATAAAAAAATAATGTTATAAGAAGAATAGTAAGTTTCTGAAATTAACAAACATAGAAGTAGAAACAATAAATGGAGGAGGTTTTTTTGGAGTGAAGTGTGGGAAGGATATAAAAAAAAACCTATTAATTTTTTTGTGATTAATAGGTTTAAAAACTAGCAGATTAGGAGATTTTCTATGAAAAAAAGAATAAAATCTATAAAACAAACAGATCCAAAAGATTGTGGACCAGTTTGTATGGCTATGATTTCTAATTATTATGGCTATAGCGTATCTGTGTCAAGACTACGTGAGTACGGGGGGACAGATCTTCAAGGTACGAATATTGCAGGGCTTATGAAAATAGCTGAGAAGCTGGGGTTTAATGCTCAGGGTGTTCGTGCCGAAGATCCTTCGGCTTTAAATGAAATACCTACTCCATCAATAGCACATGTAATAACAAAAGATGGATTTGCTCATTTTGTTATAATAGAGGAAGTAAGAAATAATATAGTTACTGTAGTAGATCCTGCTAAAGGACGTAGAACAGAAAAAATAGAGGAATTTTGTCAATATTGGACAGGGGTATTGGTATTAATAGAAAAGAATAAATACTTTAGAAAAGGTGATGAAAGTATAAAATTCCTACCGATGATGTTGAGTGTGTTGAAGCCGAATAAGAATCTTATTATTGCCATATTTATAGCGTCTTTATTTTTAAACCTATTTGGTTTTTTAGGAACGTTTTATTTTAAATTTTTAGTTGATGATATAGTACCAAATCAACTTTTAACCAGCTTGCATACTATATCACTTGGGATATTATTTATGTATGTATTACAAAAATGTTTTAACATTTGCTAGAAACCATTTGATATTGTATTTTTGGAATGCGTACAGACATTAGCTTGATGTTGGGTTATTATAAACATGTGCTAAGTCTACCTATGAATTTCTTTGAAACAAGAAAAAGTAGGAGAGGTTTTTATCTCGTTTTATGGATGCGAGCAAAATAAGAGACGCGATTGCATCGGCAGAGTAACATCTCTAATAGATATAGTAATGATAATAGTAGGAAGTATAATTCTATATATTCAAAAATTCTACTTTATTTTTTTAATAACGTTATTGACTATTCCGATATACATATCTTTAGCTTATGCTTTTTCTAAACCATATAACAGATATAACGAAGAACAAATGGAGTCTAATGCGAAGTTAAATTCATATTTAGTTGAATCAATAAGTGGTATTCAAACAATACGTGCATATCAAGCAGAAGATGAAATCTTTGTTAAAGCAGAAAGTTATTTTATAAAGCTAATGAAGAAAATATTTAAACTTGGTATGTACACGAATGCTCAAAGTTCTATAAAAGGTTTCTTAGATTTAGCAGTAAGTTTATTTATTCTATGGATAGGTTCGACTTATGTTATAAGAGGAGAAATGACATTAGGAGATTTACTAACATTTAACGCATTAGTAATATATTTTTTAGGACCTATAGAACGTTTCATAGAATTACAACCTAAAATACAGTCAGCTACAATAGCGACAAAAAGACTAGGAGAAATATTAGAACTCAAGAGTGAAAGTGAAGCGCAAACTGGAACTAATAGATATCAATGTACAGTACCGCATTATCCGTTATATTGTGTTCATTCTGAAATGAAAGATGTTAGTTTTGGATATGGAAATCGTGGAAATGTTTTGGAAAATATAAATATAAAGTTTTATCCAGGGCAACACATTGCCTTTGTAGGGGAAAGTGGTAGTGGAAAGTCTACACTTGCGAAATTATTAGTGAGATTTTATCAACCAGATGAAGGAGAGATAAAAATAGACAGTCATAGAATAGAAGCAATAAAAGATGAATACTTACGTTCTAGAATATCATATGTTACACAAGATACCTTCTTTTTCAGTGGAACTATACTAGAGAATCTTTTATACGGTGTTGATTTTGTGGATAGTATGGAAGATGTGGTAAAAGCTTGTGAATATGCGGAAATACATGAATTTATTGAGGGGTTACCTCAGAAGTATGAAACAGTATTAGAAGAAAATGGAAAAAATTTAAGCGGAGGTCAGCTGCAACGTCTTTCTATTGCTAAAGCATTACTGAAAAAACCTAGTATTTTAATTTTAGATGAGGCAACAAGTGCATTAGATTCTATCACAGAACAAAAGATTATAAAAAGATTAAAAAAACAATAGATTTTGAAACAGGATTTAAAGATGAAAAAGCCAACAATAATAATGATAGCCCATAGGTTAAGTACGATAAAACATGCAGATCAAATATTTGTATTAAAAGATAAAAAAATTGTAGAAACAGGTAAACATGAAGAATTGATTTGTAATGAGGGTGAGTACTATGAGCTATGGAAGAATCAAATGATATAGGAGAAACTACTATGGTAAATAAAAAAATGGAATGAAAAAAATTATATAGTTTAAAAGCAATTAGAAGATAGTAATGTTCTCCTAAATAAAAAAAGCCACCAGTATTTATAAAGAAACTTCTTATGATATTAGTAGGAGTATTAGTTATATTAGTACTATTTATCATATTTTTTTAAGGTTGATATTAGTGTAGATGCTAATGCAAGTGTAGAACCATCTAAAGATATTATAACTTTAAAAGCTACATCAAAAAGCCGAAATAGAAGAAGTTTATAAGAAAGATGGAGATACAGTTGAAGAAGGCGAGAAAAATATTAAAACTGAAAAATATAGAAAAAGAAGTAAATTCAAAAATTACTTAACGAGACTAAAGAGAATTTAGAGAAGAAAAACAGCAACTGCAAAAGATTACACGATAGTGTTAGTAGTGGGGGTAAACAAACTAAATTCAGATGATCCGGTAAGTTATGTTGATGAGTATAATAATTATATTCAAAGTATAAATACACTTCAAACAGAAAATAATGTTCAAGCGAATTCAAAGACTGAGAGGAAAGAGCGATACTCGGCGGTGGATAATTTAGAAGTAGAAAAAGAAGTGTTAGTTGAAAAAAATAAATAAGATTATCGAATTATATAATAATGAGCAAGACTCTCAGATGAAATTGAGATTAAAAGAACAAATATCACAAGGACAAAGCGATTTATCAAAATTACAAAAACAATAGATGTAACCTACAAAAAAATATTAATAAAAAGAAATAGTGAAATTAATGCAACGGCAAGTGATATAGCTACTCAGGGAAATGCAAAAGTAGAAAAACTTAAAAAAACTACTACATTAAGTAGTATAAGTTCAAAAACTTACTGAAGTAGATGACGCATTAAAGGCGAAAACTAGTGAGGTTAATGGTAATAAAGAGTTAATGAATGATTTAGAAATAAAGGCTGTTCATAAAGGAAAAGTAAGATTAGAAAAAAATCTAACAAAAAGGAAATGGGGTAGAATTATCACAACCATTAGTAAGTATCCTTCAAGAAGAAAGCAAAAAAATAAGGTTATCTTATATATTCAACCGAAAGATATAAAAAGTATGAAGAAAGATAAACAAATCACCATTCAGTTTGATAATGAGGATAAAAGTATAGTTAAAGGAAAAGTCCAAGAAGTTTCAGAATTACCAACTACTTTTACAACACAAGTTAAGGATTCTAATAAAGAGCAAAATATTACTGTATATGAAGTGAAAGTAGATGTACAAAGCGGAGATGAAAAACTTGCATATGGAATGGTTGGTGCTGCAAATGTTAAAGTAGGAAAAGAGTCTATGTGGAACTATGTAAAAAGACATTTATTTGGTGGTAATAAAATTAGCATTTAATGATACGTGATAGATTAATTTATAATAATTATGTCTAGGAAGAGATGGTATAGATAAAATTTGTATTGATATTAGAAAGTCGAATTATAGAGAGGTGTCAAGCAAAAGGGAAAAATGTCCTAAATTACAAATAAAAAAATAGCGAAAAAAATCCTTAAAAAAATAAAAAAATATGTAGAAGGTCTTCCGCGCTATCGCTTGGATGAGCCAAAAAGAGAATGATAAAAAAAGGCGAAGCCTTTATTTTAATGGCTCTTTGTCAAATTCGGGGCATGGAGAAAAATAGGAAATGGAATCTAGGCAGCATGTTGTTGCTTAGATTTTTTTCTTGATTTCATTAAGTTTTATATTATTTTTATATTCAGAAACAAATAATCTGGACATAATTAAAATGCGTAATCTGAAATTACTAAAGCTAGAATATCCATATGATATTCTTTTTAGTAGCTTTATTTTTATTATTAAATCCTTCTAATGGACCATTAGAATACTCATATTTAACAGCGTTAAGCATATAGTCTTTGTGTTTTACCATCGTCTTTATAGACTTAGCTACACCTTTAGATAATCCTTTAGTATCTATATCTATGTACTTCTCTAATTCTACAGAATCTTTTAGCCTTAATAGCTTCTCTAATCTCATGTACTCTCTCATAGCTAGCTGTAAATTCAGTATCTATGGCTAATATATAATCTAATACTTCTTTTCTAGTTACATAGCGTTTAAAAACTTCTAGAATAAAAATGTTTTTTTGTTGAATTTACTTTTATCTCTATCTTCTAATATTACTTTCCAAAAGTTCTTTAAAAATAGTGTAAGTAGAGCCTTTTTATTCTTATATTGATTCATTAGTTTTACTCTAGCTTTGTTTAATTCTCTATTAATATTTTTGAACCATATGGAATCTATCTATTATTATCTCAGCATTAGGAAACATTTCTCTTATCATATTCATATAAGGAGGGTAAATATCTATACAGATCGTTTTTACTTTCTTTCTTACAACCACAGTTTGTACAACACTTTGGTTTATATGATAAAGTCCCATGAAATACGAATGTATCCTGACCATCTTCATTGATTAGATCAAGTTTATCCTCCATAGTTATATTTCGGTCTTTTATTAATAGTAAATTTGTGATAAAATTATTCATGACAAATATCCTTTCTTAGTTAATTATTTTTGTACACCTTAATTATATTGGATATTTGTCTTTTTGTATATAAAAATTGAAATCCAGGGGTTGGAATTTTTTTCCATGCCCCGGATTTAGTATACAACCACATAAAGAATTTACAGAGTTTTATTCACACTTCCCAGTAAGAGGGAAAATAATTTGATATCAAACTATTTTTCCCTCTTACTCTTACTTTTATATTATTTATTAAAACTTTTATAATTCATTTAATCTACATTTAAAAATTCTTAAATATATTTTACTTTATTTTTTTATTGCTGTAGCAAATAAGTTTTTTTCAAGGATATATTTCACATAATATCTGAAATATCCCCTATCTTAGACTCTTTACTTTTTAATATTATTTTTCTTTTATAGAGTTACTAATACCTTATTTCATAGCTATAAAATTATATATTTACTTAACTTTCTCTGTATAATAACCCGCCTTATAACTCGAATAAGCTAGTTCTACCTTATCCATTAGACTTGCTAAAGTTACGATAATTCCTATAACAAGTAATATTGTTACAGATTTTTTTATATTTCATCACTATCTTATCATACATATTATTCACTTCTTTTTCTTATACTGGTTGACAAAATCTATAGCCATGAGTAGCACATCTATCAGCATGCATTCTATTACTCTTTCCTAATCCTGTAAAAACCATACGATAAAATTATCAAAAACTCCCTTCCCTCCTGAAATATCCAAAAGTTCTTTTTTTCTGATAATCTGTAAATTTTTGTTCCCTTATTCATTTCTATCTTCCTCCATAATATCCATTTCTATAACTATTATATGCTAATTTTACCCTATCATATAAACCAAATACCGCTTCTGTTGTTCCATATATAGCTAATCCGCGTAATATAATTGCTGGAATCGCTCCTCCATTTATTTTTTTCTAATTCATCTGTATTTATTTGTACTAATTTCATGTAGTATTCTCCTTAAACTTTATTCTGTAAGCTTACACTTTTTTTATTATAGACTATTTAAATATTTTTTTGTTGTTTTTTTCCTGAATGGTCAATTTTTTTACTTGAACGGTTACTTTTTTTAAATTTTTATCTTAAAAAAATAAAACTGACTTAAAAACTTTTTTTAAAAATCAGTTTTACTTTTTTTATATTATTTCTTCTCATCTAGCGTAAAACGCGTTTCTATACTGAAAATTCCATCTTCTGGAGTATACGCTTTTATTACTTCTTTATGTTTTTCAGCAATTACTTGAGCCATAGATAAACCAATACCGTATCCTTTAACGTGGATATTTCTTGATTCATCTAAACGATAAAATCTATCGAATACTTTTCGTAAATCCCCTTTTTTTACATTAGCTTTATTAGTTGAATTATTGCTTGTTGATCTCCGTTATAATAAAGATTACTGTCAATATCTGTAGCAATGAATTTCTTTTGGAAATTAGCTAATTCATTAAAATCATTTATACGAGATTTTAACGTATTTGTCAAGTCGAACTTCACTCTTTCTACTGTATCTTTTTCTTCCATTCTACTAAAAGCGACTAAGCTATTAACAAGACTAGTTAGACGTTCTACTTGATTTTGAATATTTTTAGTCCATTTAGAATTGCCATGCTCAAATTCTAATACATCGGTATTGGAACTAATAATAGCTAATGGTGTTTTTAATTCATGACTAGCATCTGTAATAAATTGCTTTTGCTTTACATAACTCTGTTGGATTGGTGCTATTACTTTTTTTGATACCATTACAATAATTATAAGTACAGATAAGATAACTATAGAAGATATGATTATTGTATTTCTAACAAATGAATAATAAGGCTCTAAGTCTCTTTGAAAATTTAAAAACAATATAACATTTCCAGTCTTAGTTTCTGCTTTTAAATATCGATAACTTCCTATAAAACCACTCTCTTGTCCATTAGTATATATTTTATCAATATAACTTTGCAAATCTTTCTGCGACGAAATCAAAGCATCATCTCGATAAGAATTTTCGATCTTTCCTTCAGAATTTACTTTCGCTACAGAAAAACCTGTTGAATCAGTAGCGCTAGATGTATTTTTAGTTATCACTAAATCATTTTCTGCACCTTCTTTGAACAGGGCAACTAATGTTTGTGATTTTGCCGTTTCATGTAGTGTTTTATCTATTCGTTGCTCCAACTTATAATAGTTAATAAAATTTAGAGTTACTGCCATTAAGGTTATAACTACTGCACCACTAATTACTGCTGAAGCAACAAATTTTCTTCTAAGACCCTTGAACATCGACTATCTCCAATGTATATCCAACATTTCTAGTTGCTTTAATTTGAATATTAGCATCTAATGCTTTCAGTTTTTTTCTTAAGTAAGAAATGTTAACTCAAACTACATTAATCTCTGAATCACTATCATAACCCCAAATTCTTTCTAGAAATTGTTCTGTTTGAATAACATTTCCCGGATTACGCATTAGCATTTCCATCATTTGATATTCTTTATTTGATAGTCTTACTTTATCTTTATCAGTAGATAACTCGAAAGTATATTTACTCAAACTAATATTTCCTAATTCAAGAACATTACTCGTAAATGTTGCCTGTCTTCTTGTCATAGATCTTACACGTGCTAGTAATTCTTTAATAACAAATGGTTTTGTTAAATAATCGTCAGCCCCGCTGTCAAGACCATATACTTTATCTTCTACTTCTGATTTCGCCGTTAATAGTAGTACAGGTGTATTTTTTTATTTTCTCTCAATTTTTCAACTACTGTTACTCCATCCATCTTCGGCATCATAACATCCAATATAGCTCCATCATAGTCATCAAGCACCGGATAATCTAATGCATCCTGACCATTATCAACTGTATCTACCGAATAATTATTATGCTTTAGCATCGCTTCTAGAGCATCTGCTAAGTCTCTTTCATCTTCTGCTAGTAATAGTCTCATTTCTCAACACTCCTTACTTTATTTTTATATATAGTAGCTTCCTGTCAAGTAAAAGGGAAAATGTCCTAAATTATCAATTAAAAATAGCGAAAAAAAATCCTTAAAAATAAAAATATGTAGAAGCCCTTCCGCGCTATCGCTTGGATGAGCTAAAAGAGAATGATAAAAAAGGCGAAGCCTTATTTTAATCATTCTTTTTGCCTATACTAAAGATTATCGAAATCACCTTTAGCTATCGAATTATCAATTTTAGATATATATTTTTAGAGTCTCCTGTTCATCAAAGTAAGCACCGACAATCATACCAGTAGAATCATCGATAGCGATATGAAGAGAAGTTGTTTTATTGTCAAACCATTTATGAATACTCGCATCCATTTGAAGAAGTTCTCCAAAATATTTTTTTCTAGATCTACTAGGATGAACATTAGATAAATCAGGGATAGTTTCTATAGAAGTAGAGTTTATCCCTTTGAGTAGAGTGAATAGAAGGAGTATTCTTTTGTTTAATTCTACGTTTCATTAAAGCTTTAGTTTTTTTAGTAGCTTTAGGAGAGACAATATCAGCATCAAATAAGATTTTAGCTACAGAAGTTCGACTAATTTTTAATATTTTTTTCATCATGAAGTATTTCACAAAAAAATGTGAGAAAGAAAAAAATCATAGTAAGTATCTTTATACCAAGAGACTATTTGATGTTTGATAGAATCAGGGATTTTATTACTAGGTGAGATGCCAGTGTTTTTATGAATAAAACCAGTAGCCCCTTCTGTTTCAGCCACTTTTATTAACCGATTAATTTGTTTTTCAGTTATATTGAGAAGAGAAGCTGTACGTTGTTTTGTGATAACATCTGTCATTTTATTTCCTCCGAATATTATGATTTTATTATAATATTTTTTTATTGCATTGGGACATTTTCCCTTTTCTCTATTTAAGATATTATCACTTTTTCATTCGCAGATATTAGAAAGTAGAATTATAGAGAGGTTGACTTTTTGAAATTCAGATGGTAAAACAATTTCTATACTATCTCTTTTTACCCCTAATAATTCCTATATATGATATAATTAATTGAAAAAATATTTGTGGAAGGATGTAGTGGTGTGAAAGATCATTCTTATTATATGGAGATGGCATTAGAAGAAGCGCGGAGAGCGTATGCTAAAGGTGAAGTACCTATTGGAGCTGTGCTGGTTATTGATGGTAAGGTTGTTGCGAAGGCTCATAATACTCGTGAAGAAAATCAACAGGCATTGAATCATGCGGAGATGCTAGTTATTAAAGAGGGTTGTGAGAAGCAAGGTTTTTGGAGACTTGATAATAGTTATTTATATACTACTGTAGAGCCTTGCGTTATGTGTAGTGGAGCAATTGTTCAAGCTAGAGTTGAAAATGTTATTTATGGAGCGAGTGATCCTAAATATGGTTGTTGTGGTAGTTGTATTGATTTAGTAGGTGAAAATAAATTTAATCATCAGGCTAAGGTGGTTACTGGAGTGCTCGAAGAAGAGTGTTCCATGTTAATGAAGAACTTTTTCAAAGAGTTAAGAGAGCGAAAAAAAGAAATAAACATTCAATATATTTATAAATTTAAAAAAATTTTTTTAAATTATAAATATAAAAATAATTAAAGATAATAATATATAAATATAATGACGATAAAAAAACATTTCAAAGGATTATATCGTCATTTTTTTGTTTTTAATATATAGTAATAAAAATAAATAGTTACTTATTAAAAAAATAAACTTAAGAGGAAATCTAAAAAAAGACGAAAAATTTCTAATTTTTTTCAACTGTTTTTCGCTATCATTATTAAAAAAATTTGATACAATTAACTTAGAAAGTATAGAGGAGTTTCAATGAAAATAGAAAATGTAATAAGAAAGTTTAATCAAGAGGAAATATACCTTTGTCCAAAGTGTTTATCAGAATCTCGTATAGAGGGTATAAGTCTTATTTGTAATGAAAATCATCGTTATGATTTTTTTCAAAAAAAGGCTATATTCATCTGATAAACAATTATAAACCGACGAAATACAGTGAAGATTTATTTAAAGCTCGTAGTGAAGTTTTTTTAGTAATAGTTTTTTTATGAAAATGTATTAAAGAATATTCAAAAATTTAATTGAAAAGTATGCTAAAGATGTTGTATTGGATATTGGTTGCGGAGAAGGATATTATATTAAAAAGTTAAAAACAGTATTTCCCGAGAAATATTTTTATGGACTAGATAATAGTAAGGATGCGATTGAGTTAGCTGTTAAAGAGGATAAATTAAATCCTTATATGGTGGCTAACTTAGCTAATCTTCCGTTTAAAGATGGAAGTGTCTCGTGCATTCTTAACATATTAACACCTGCTAATTATGAGGAGTTTTTCAGAGTATTAGGTGATGATGGATATTTGATAAAAATTATTCCGAATACAACTTACCTAAGAGAGATTAGAGAGTTGATTGGTGGGAAGGAATACACGAATAGTGATACTGTAAAATTGATTGAAGAAAATTGTAAGATTGTCGATAGGATAACGGTAAGTGATACTTTCCAATTGACTAAGGAGCAAGCTGCGAGTTTTCTTAAGATGACACCTTTAACATTTTCTAAAGAAATTACAGATTCTGATATTAATCAATTAAGAGAAATTACTATAGATTTAGAACTTTTAGTTTGCAAGAGGTAGGTTAAGTTGTAACAGAAGAAAAATTATGAAGGAGGATAGAACATGAATACTGAAAAATATGATCAATATGATCAAGTTGTTGAAGTTAAAAAATATGTAAAAACCATGGACAACAAGTTGTCTTGACTTTTTCTATAAAAGATGAAAAATACATATCTTATGAGAGAGGCTAGTATTCGTCAGACAAATTACTATTTGTGTAAAAAAGATGATAAAGTATATTTAGTGGATAGTGATAACCATAAAGATGAAATAAGCTGGGTGAATCTAGATAAGTTTGTTGAAATAGAAGAAGGTGATGCAACTTATAGAAAGTATAGGGTATTAAAGTAAAATGACAATCGAATAAGAAGCCGTTAGATATAGTTTGTAAGTGTAGTACAGAAAAAAAGAGGAGAAACATTATGTACGTGGCATACGATAGTAAGGATGAAGTTTTTAATGCTTTGGATAGTGAAGTTGAAAAAAATAAAGAGTATCACTGTCCGATATGTGGGGGAAGAGTAATTTTCAAAAAAGGAGTGAAAATTCAGTCGCATTTTGCTCATGCTAAGAATTGTTCATGTGAGTTTGAAACTTACAAGAAAGAGAGTAGTGAGCACCTTGAGGCGAAGAAGGATCTCTATGAGCATTTCAGAAGAAAATATCGTAATGTGGAAGTCGAACATATTTTTAAAACTGGGGAGAATGATATTCAGATAGCCGATGTATTTATTAAAGATAACAGCATTGCTTTTGAGTATCAAAGATCGGTTATTCCGTTTGATCTTATTAAAGCGAGAACAAGAGGATATATGAAAGCTGGATTGAAATTAATCTGGCTAATCGATACAAACAAATTTATAAAAGAATTGAAGAGTTATGATGGTATAAGTTATATTAGGTATGCGCCATTTGTGGATAATTTTTTTAAATTATTATCAAGGAAAAAGTATTCTTTTATGGTTGGGATAATATAAATAAAAAAATTTGAATTTTTATCAAATTTGGGCTCATAATTTGAAAAAAACGAAATGCTGTTTGTATAAAAAAACTAGTTTGAGCATTGATGAGTTTGATGTACCGCTTGATTTGAAACTACTGGATAAAGATTTAACGTCTAAGTTATATCCAGAGGATGTTGAAAAACTATGTCTACGAACAAATTAAATATGATAAAACTGTAAAAAAAATAAAGTATTGAGTATGTTTTACAACCAACATATAGAGTTAAATAATATACCTGAAATTATTGGTGTGAATATGTTGGAACAAGTTCTTATTAGAACTCCACTTGTTTATTGGCAAGGGTTGATGTATAGATTCTATAAAGAGGGAAAAAGTTATTCTGAACTTATAAGAATAATGAGTAATATTATAGAGTTTAAAGATAGTATTTATATTAATAATGTTCAACAAGGAGAGATTTTTCTTAAAAGTATTTAAAGCATACTATGCTTTATTGATTGAAAATGAAAAGTAAGAGGATAAAACTATGGGGGAGTATAATGGTAGTTTTACAGAAAAAAAGAAAAAAAGGGTATTACTTTCATTAATAGCGATTGAAAGAGTTACAACACTTAAGTTACATAAAGTTTTTTTAAGGATTTGGATAGTATAGAGAAGATTCTTGAATTATCTATACTTGAGTTAGCTATATATTTCGGAGATAACGCTGAGGAAATCTATACTAAGCTTCATAATAATATGGAGTTTGATTTCAATAGTTATTTTTGAGTTTTTATAATGTAAAGTATATGTTTTTGTGATGATATTTATTATCCGAAAAGAATTATTTAGGATTTATGATTATCCATTTGTTATATTTTACAGAGGGAATAAAGATTTGCTTCTTTTTAGAAGGAAGATGTCTATAGTAGGAAGCAGAAATAATACCTCGTATTCTATAGATGCCTTGCAGAGCATAGTACCATATTTAACTATGAATAATTTTGTTATAGTTAGTGGTCTTGCGATTGGTGTCGATAGTCTTGCTCATGAGGGCGCTATAAAAAGTAAGGGGTACACCATCGGTGTGATAGCTCATGGGCACAATATAATTTATCCGGAAAAAGTTATAAACTTTATAAGGAATTAGAACGAAACCATCTTATTATATCTGAGTATTTTCCAACTTCGCCTATAAGGAAATATAAATTTTTAGAACGAAATAGGATTGTCGCTAGTCTTTCCAGTGCTCTTTTAGTAACTGAAGCGGCAAAAAGAAGTGGAACACAAAGAACGGTGGATTTCGCCTTGGATGTAGGTTCTGACGTATTCTGCCTACCAGGAAAATTTGGCGATAAGATGAGTTATGCAATGAATGAATACATTAAAGAGGGGGCGATACTTGTAAATAAATTAGAGGATTTTGGTGACGAATTAGGATTTTAGTGTAGATATTTGAGAGGATGATTAGTATGACAGATATCTTATTTATTAATCCACTAGGTTGGGATAGATGCATTTGGGCGAGAGTCTTAGAAAATATGCCAGACCAAACCTTTGATTTTATTGAATTTACCGAAGAGAGTTTTAAATCTATATCAAAAAAAGAAATTGAGAAGGTACTATTAAATAAAATGACAAAAGTAAGAAGAGGAGGTTTTATAGTTACTGCTTCTTACGGTACGGTCGTTTTGCTTAACGGTTTAGAGATTTTTAGTGAGTACCTTGATGGTGTTAATTTGATTATCATCGAGGGCTTAGAACCTATACCTCCTGAATCGGTGTTAAAAACATATTTTGAACCAGAGATAAAGTTCACTAGTAAAGAAGAATATCTATCAAAGACACTTAGTGTAGAAGAGATGCAAGATGAGTTTTTAGTAGAGTTAATTCTAAGAAAACTCAAAAAAGAAGGTAGTGAATATATGGTAAGGCCGAACTCGCGAATAGAGTATAATTACTTATCTTTATATGCGGGGGTAGATAATTTAGAACTACTAAAAAGAAGTAGGAATATTTTTTTAATAAACTTTCAGTTTTTTTCTTATTTCAAGTTAGTAGGGATGAATTATAAACAAATAGAGGAGTCAGATCATCTTCTTATGGTTACTAAACCACAGATGATCTTGGATATATTATTAGGGAAATAGAGAATAATGAAATATTTTATAATGGAAAATTTGATGATGTGTAAGAGGAACACATTATTGTTGCGATATAAAATAATTATATAAAACGAGTAGTTAATTGAAATATTATTAACTACTTGTTATTATATAGATAGATATAATATTTAATGAGGAGGAAATAAGATATTGAGAAAAATATTAGTTTATATGTTGGGATTACTAAGCATTAGCGGTATTATTTTTCATGTATTTATTTTTTAACGGCATCTGATAAAGAAGGGGGAATATTAAAGAAAGATAGTGACTCAAGTGTAAAAACTGCACGAGTAGTAGCTAATGGAGATATTCTTATTCACGATGCTTTGTATTATACTGCTAAAAAGGAAGATGGAAGTTATGATTTTAATCCGTTTTTTGAATATGTTAAACCGTGGATAGAAGGAGCTGACCTGGCGATAGGGGATTTCGAAGGTACTATTAGCGATCGTTCTCCGCTAGGAGGGTATCCGTTATTTAATGCTCCTGTGCAAATTGCAGATACTATGAAAGATGTAGGATATGATGTTGTCGATTTAGCTCATAATCATATACTAGATACAGGATTATATGGATTGAAATATACTGATAAGGTCTTTAAAGAAAGAGGTTTAGATACTGTTGGAGTTCACGCGGATAAAAATCGTTCAGAAGATAAACTTCTTATAAAAGAAGTTAATGGAATCAAAATAGCAATACTAGCCTATGCTTATGGTTATAATGGAATGGATGCTAATTTAACCGCAGAGGATAGAACTAATCATTTATCGGATCTTGATGAGGAAAAGATGAAAGAAGAAATCCAAAGAGCTGAGAAAGAAGCGGATGTTACAGTAGTGATGCCTCAGATGGGTGTCGAGTATAAGTTAGAGCCTACAGAAGAACAAAAAGCTCTTTATCACAAGATGATAGAATGGGGTGCTGATGTAGTATTCGGAGGACATCCTCATGTTATAGAGCCTGCTGAGACTGTAGAAAAAGATGGAGATAAGAAATTTATAATATACTCTATGGGGAACTTCGTTTCAAACCAACGTATGGAAAGAATGGAAAACAAGTGGCCTGAGAGAGGTTTATTGATGGATGTTACATTCGAAAAATCAAAAGATAAAACTACGGTTAAAACTGTAAAAGCTCATCCAACACTAGTTTATTCTAAACTTAACGGTAGAAATATAAATGGAGCTCCATTATACGACTATAAAATTATGGTGTTAGAAGATTTTATTAATGGTGGAAAACTTCGTGATAAATTAGATGATAAGATGAAGGAAAAAGTAGATGTTTCATATAAAGAAATAATGGAACATGTAAACTTGCAATGGTAAAAAAATATAGTGAAGCAGGGTTTAGTGTTTTTATAAATTTTTTTGTAGAGCCTTTTGTTTGATAATAATTCTCAAGTATAGTAAAAATTATTGAGTTAATTATTTGAAGAAGGAGGAAATCTAGTGAGGAAATTTTTTGGTACTCTATTAGGTAAGAAAAGGCCAGAGTTTTTTGATGTAATTAAAGGAAGAAAATCGGTTAAGTATTTTGATCCGAATGTTAAAATTAAACGTGAAGAAATAATAGAAATGTTAAATGAAGCTAATATCGCTCCCTCATCATGTAACTTACAACCTTGGAGATATATTGTTGTAGATACACCAGAAGGTAAAGAAAAATTAGGAAGTGCTAATTATAATAAAATTCAAAATGATACCTCAGCTGCTATGATTATAGTCTTAGGAGACTTGAATCACTACGGGAAATTTGATGAAATATACGGAGAAGCTGTCGAAAAAGGTTATATGACTGAAGAGGTAAAAGATGGTTTCGAAAAAGGTATGGGACCACAATTAGAAAACTTGCCAACTGACAAAAACAGAGAAGGTGTATATTTTGATTGTGGATTGTGGACTATGCAGTTTGCAAATATTGCATATGCTAAAGGATACGACACTAATATTATTGGCGGATTTGTTAGAGAAAAGGTAGCTGAATTATTTGAGTTAGAAGAAAACTTGATTCCAGTGATGCTTATAGCTTTAGGTAAAAAAGAAAAAGATGCAAGACCGACTGTAAGAATGAAGGCAGAGAATCTTGTGAGGTTTGAATAATAGTTTTCAACAGAAGAAACTACTATTTGTAGTGCTGGAGTTAAACTTGGATAAATAAAAATATATAGAAAGAGTGCTTAATCATAATTATTAGTGGTTATAGTGCTCTTTTTTGTCCAAATTATTTTGAATTTTGAGTATTACATTATAAAATAGTACTATATGTATATAAAAAAAGGAGATTAATGGTGGAAAAAAATTAGAAGCGGTTATTTTTTTGATTTTTGACGGAACAATAGTAGATACTGAGAAAGTTTACTATGAAAAATATGCGTGATTTAACAAAAGAAGTGTTAAATAAAAAAACTGGATAAGATGGACTATAAAAAAATGTTTCAGGAACAAATGAAGAAACAAGTAGAAAATATTATAATGATACATATGGTATGTCTAGTGAAGAATATGATAAGTTTGAAGCAGAGATTACAAAAAGGATTTTAGATAATTATCATAATGCCCCAGTATTACCAGGGGTAGCAGAGGTAATGGAATATCTATATAATAATGGAATAAAGATGGCTGTTGCTTCTAATGGAAAGAGAGAACATATTGAAACTGGACTTCAACGAAAAGGTTTTGAGAAATATATTTCAGCGATAGCGACGAAAGAAGAGGTAGTAAATCCTAAACCGGCTCCTGATATTTATTTATTAGCAGCAGAAAAATTAGGAGCAAATATAAAGAATACAGTAGCTGTCGAAGATTCGCGTCCTGGTGCTTTAGGTGCTGCAGCATCGGGTGCAACATTAATATTGCAAACAAACGATATTACCAAATACATGGATTTCGATGGTGTTAATTATAAATATAAGGATGTAGATTTAGTGGAAACTATTAAAAAAATTGTCGAGAAAAAATAGTGTACAAAAATCTAGTGTAAGAGTATAATAAACTTATTAAGAGTAATCTTAAAATCAATTATACACGGGGAGACAGTTATGTATACGTCTAATTTAAAAATTAAAGAAGGTTTTACTTCTCATGCAACTACACCACTTGGTGGAGAATATAAAATGTTTATAGAAGAAAGTAAAGATGGTCCTATGGATTTATTTGCTACTGCATACAACGGATGCGTTAGTATGTGTGCTAAAGGATATTTCTTCAGAGCATATGAATTAGTAGATCTAGTAGTAGAAACTGAACTAGTGGTAGATTATGATAATAGAAAAATTGTAGCTAATGTTCATGTAGATAGAACAGAAGAACAACTTGCATCAGGAGATAGACAAGGGGTATTAGATAATATTAAACTTCGTTGTAAAGTTTCTCATTTATTATCTTCTGACCTAGAAATTAAATATAATATTTTTACCTTTAAAAATAAAATAGAAATTAAAAAAATACTTAGGGTGTAAAAAAACTCTAAGTATTTTTAAATATTTAGAGGATGAAAAAAATTTTTTTCTTCTATATAATATAGTCTAAATTTGTCGAAGAAAAAAGAATTAAAAAAATAGAAAAACATATTCATAAATCTTTTTTTAATTTTTTTCGTTAAAAATACTTGCAATATGTGTATTAACCATGTATAATAATAAATGTTGGTCTTGTAAAAGACTTGCGTTGAAGCGAAAGGTTACTGACACGCCCGGCCGCTTTGCCATGGCATGGCGTGCTGGAGAACTTTCGTGGAGAAGTCGCTACTAGATAGCGGCGAATAAATGTATAGGAGGAGAAATGATGGCAAAACAAAAAATTCGTATTCGTCTTAAAGGATATGATCACAGATTAGTAGATCAAAGTGCAGAGAAAATTGTTGAAACTGCAAAACGTTCTGGAGCAAAAGTTTCTGGACCAATTCCGTTACCAACGGAAAAAGCAGTATACACAATCTTACGTTCAGTTCACATTTACAAAGATAGCCGTGAACAATTCGAACAACGTACACACAAACGCCTAATCGATATTATTGAACCAACACAAAAAACAGTTGACGCTTTAATCAGCTTAAACTTACCATCAGGTGTTGACATCGAATTAAAATTATAATTATAGGAGGTGACTTTCGATGACCAAAAGGTATCTTAGGAAGAAAAGTAGGTATGACTCAAATCTTCGCTGAAAATGGAGAATTAATTCCAGTAACAGTAGTTGAAGCGAAAGGTAACGTCGTATTACAAAAGAAAACAGAAGAAGTTGAAGGATACAACGCAATCCAATTAGGATTCGACGATAAACGTCCTTACGATAAAGAACGTAAAGACCGTTTAGTAAAAGTTGCGAACAAACCTGAACAAGGTCACGCAGATAAAGCTAACACTGCTCCAAAACGTTTCGTACGCGAAATCAGAGATGCAGAAGTTGCTAATTATGAAGTAGGTCAAGAAGTCCAAGTTGATATTTTTTTGCAGCAGGGGACTTAGTTGACGTAACAGGAGTAAAGTAAAGGTAAAGGATTCCAAAGGGGCAATCAAGCGTCATGGACAAAGCCGCGGACCAATGGCTCACGGTTCTCGTTACCACCGTCGTCCTGGGTCAATGGGACCTGTAGCACCTAACCGTGTATTCAAAGGTAAAGCATTACCAGGTCAAATGGGTGGAGTTACAGTTACTACTCAAAACTTAGAAATCGTAAGCGTAGATGTAGAAAATGGATTAATCCTAGTTAAAGGATGTATTCCAGGATCTAAGAAAAGCTTCGTAAAAATCCAATCAGCAGTTAAATCTGGTAAATAATCGGAAAATATACGGAAGGAGGAAATTAGATAATGCCACAATTAGATTTATTTAAACAAGACGGTACTAAAGTTGGTGCAGTTGAAGCTAATGAAGCAGTATTCGGAATTGAACCAAATCAACACGTTTTATTCCAAGCTGTAACTTTACAAAGAGCATCACTTCGTCAAGGTACACACAAAACAAAAGGACGTTCTGAAGTTTCAGGTGGTGGTCGCAAACCATGGCGTCAAAAAGGAACAGGTCGTGCTCGTCAAGGATCTATCCGTTCACCACAATGGCGTGGAGGTGGAATTGTATTCGGACCTACACCACGTAGCTACAGCTTCAAAATGCCACGTAAAATGCGTCGTTTAGCATTACGTTCTGCTTTATCTTCTAAAGTAGCAGCTAACGAAGTATTTGCATTAGAAAGTTTATCATTTGATACAATTAAAAACTAAAAAAACTTTAAAGAAATGTTATCAAACCTTAGCCTAGAGAAAAAAAGTATTATTCGTAGTTACTGAACTAGAAGAAAATACTGTTTTTATCAGGAAGAAATATTCAGGAGTTGAATTCGTTGAAACAACTGGTCTTAACGTATTAGACATCTTAGGGAAGCAACAAAGTTGTATTCACTAAAGATGCAGTAGAAAAAAAGTTGGGGAGGTATTAGCATAATGGAAGCACGCGATATTATCAAACGCCCAGTACTAACTGAAAAAAGTTATTTATTAATGCAAGAAAATAAATACACTTTCCTAGTAGACACACGCGCTCACAAAACTCAAATTAAACAAGCTATCGAAGAAATCTTCGGAGTTAAAGTTGAGAAAGTAAACGTAATGAACTACAAACCAAAATTCCGTCGTGTTGGAAGATACGGTGGTTACACTAACAAACGTAGAAAAGCAATCGTTAAGTTAGCAGAAGGACAAACAATCGAAGGATTATTCGCTTAAGAATAACAAAAACCACTAAGGAGGAAAAATGACAAATGGCAATTAAAGTATATAAAGCTATAACTAACGGTCGTCGTAACATGACATCATTAGATTTCGCAGAAATTACAACTAACAAACCAGAAAAGTCATTATTAGCGCCGCTACCGAAAAAAGCGGGAAGAAATAACCAAGGTAAAATCACTGTTCGTCACCACGGTGGAGGACACAAAAAACAATACCGTATTATTGACTTCAAGAGAAATAAAGACAACGTACCAGCAAAAGTTGCTACAATCGAGTACGATCCAAACCGTTCAGCGAACATCGCTCTATTACACTATGTAGATGGAGAAAAAAGATACATCATCGCTCCTAAAGAATTACAAGTAGGACAAATCTTAGTATCTGGTGAAACTGCTGATATTAAAGTTGGTAATGCATTACCACTAGCAAACATCCCAGTAGGGACATTAATTCACAACATCGAACTTAAACCTGGTAAAGGTGGACAATTAGTACGTTCAGCTGGAGCAAGTGCTCAAGTACTTGGTAAAGAAGGTAAATACGTATTAGTACGTCTTAAATCAGGAGAAGTTAGAATGATCTTAGCAACTTGCCGTGCTACAATCGGTGAAGTTGGTAACGAACAACACGGACTAGTAAATATCGGTAAAGCCGGTAGAACTCGTTGGTTAGGTAAAAGACCAACTGTACGTGGATCTGTTATGAACCCGAACGATCACCCACACGGTGGTGGTGAAGGACGTACTTCAATCGGACGTAAATCACCTATGTCACCATGGGGTAAACCTACTCTTGGTAAGAAAACTCGTTCTAAAAAAGCTCGTTCAAACAAATTTATCGTACGTGCTAGAACTAAATAATAAAATTAATCAAAGGTTAGTTGGTGAGGAGCAAGTGCTCTTTACCACACCCTTAAGTATGCAAAGTATCGGAAAGGAGATAACACAATGGCTCGTAGTTTAAAAAAAGGACCATTCGCTGATCACCACTTATTAGCAAAAGTTGAAAAAATGAACGAACAAGAAAAGAAACAAGTAATTAAAACTTGGTCTCGTCGTTCAACAATCTTCCCAACATTCATAGGACTTACTTTTGCAGTATATGACGGAAGAAAACATGTACCTGTATATGTGACTGAAGATATGGTAGGACACAAATTAGGTGAGTTTGCACCAACAAGAACTTACAAAGGTCACGCTGCAGACGACAGAAAAACAAGAAGATAATTTAGAAATTAGTAAAATCAAGGAGGCACATTCATGGAGTCAAAAGCAATCGCTAAGACAGTCCGCATCGCTCCTCGTAAAGTAAGACTAGTATTAGACTTAGTACGTGGAAAAAAAGTGGGCGAAGCATTAGGAATTTTAGAATTCACAACTAAATCAGCTTCTTTACCAGTAGCTAAAGTTATTAAATCAGCTGCTGCTAACGCTGAACACAACTATGGAATGAATGTAGAAGACTTAGTAGTATCACAAGCATTTGCAAATGAAGGACCAACTCTTAAAAGATTCCGTCCAAGAGCAAAAGGTGCTGCAAGTTCAATCAACAAAAGAACAAGTCACATCACTATCGTTTTAAGTGATAACAAATAATAAAAATTAAGAAATTATAAAAGCTAAACTAGTTAAAGGAGGCTACAAACTGTGGGTCAAAAAGTACATCCAATAGGCTTACGTGTTGGAGTTATTCGTGATTGGGATTCAAAATGGTATGCGGAAAAAGATTTCGCTGCTAACTTACACGAAGATTTCAAAATCCGTGAGTTCATCAGTAAACAATTAAAAGACGCTTCAGTTTCTAAAGTAGAAATTGAAAGATTTGATAAGAAAGTAAACATTTCAGTACACACTGGTAAACCAGGTATGGTTATCGGTAAAGGTGGTTCTGAAATCGATAAATTAAGATTAGAATTAAACAAATTAACTGGAAAAAGAGTACACATTAATGTAGTTGAAATCAAAAAAGTTGATATCGACGCTAAATTAGTAGCTGAAAACATTGCTCGTCAATTAGAAGCTCGTGTATCATTCCGTCGTGCTCAAAAACAAGCTATCCAAAAGAGCTATGAGAGCAGGAGCTAAAGGAATCAAAACTCAAGTATCAGGACGTCTTGGTGGAGCGAGATATCGCTCGTGCAGAACACTATTCAGAAGGTTCAGTGCCACTACACACATTAAGAGCAGACATCGATTACGCTCACGAAGAAGCAGATACAACTTATGGTAAACTTGGAGTTAAAGTTTGGATTAACCGTGGTGAAGTATTACCAACTAGAAAATCTGAAAAAGGAGGTAACTAATTTATGTTAATGCCTAAACGTGTTAAATATCGTCGTCAACACAGACAATCAACAAAAGGTAAATCTAAAGGCGGAAATGTAGTAGATTTCGGTGAATATGGTTTACAAGCTACTACTGCAGCAAGAGTTACTTCTCGCCAAATCGAAGCTGCGCGTATAGCGATGACTCGTTATATGAAACGTGGTGGTAAAGTTTGGATTAAGATCTTCCCTCACATGCCTTACACTAAAAAACCATTAGAAGTACGTATGGGATCTGGTAAAGGTGCAGTAGAAGGATGGGTTGCAATCGTTAAACCAGGTAGAGTGATGTTCGAAGTTGCTGGAGTAAGTGAAGAAGTTGCACGTGAAGCTCTAAGACTTGCATCTCACAAGTTACCTGTTAAATGTAAATTTGTAAAACGTGAAGAAACAGGTGGTGAAGCATAATGAAAACAAATGAATTCAAATCAATGATTAGAGAATTAACTTCACAAGAGTTAGAAGCAAAAATCAAAGAATTAAAAGAAGAGCTTTTCAACTTACGCTTCCAATTGGCAACTGGTCAATTAGAAAATACAGCTCGTATTAGTCAAGTTAGAAAATCAATCGCTCGTATGAAAACTGTTATTCGCGAAAGAGAATTAGCGAATAAATAATAATAGGAGGCAAACATGACTGAGAGAAATGATAGAAAAGTTTACGTTGGAAAAGTAGTTTCTGATAAAATGGACAAAACAATCACAGTTTTAGTAGAAACTTACAAAAAACATCCTCTATACGGTAAACGTGTAAAATATTCTAAAAAATTCAAAGCACATGATGAAAACAATGTTGCTAAATTAAATGATATCGTTAAAATAATGGAAACTCGTCCATTATCTGCAACTAAAAACTTCCGTTTAGTAGAAGTAGTAGAAGAAGCAGTTATAATCTAATAAAACTAGGATAAACCCTAAGAAGGAGGCAAAAAGCGCATGATTCAACAAGAAACACGCTTAAAAGTGGCTGATAACTCAGGAGCAAAAGAAGTTTTAACAATTAAAGTTCTAGGTGGTTCAGGACGTAAAGTTGCTAACATTGGTGACGTAATTGTATGTTCTGTTAAAAAAGCAACACCAGGTGGAGTTGTTAAAAAAGGTGAAGTAGTTAAAGCCGTAATCGTTCGTACAAAAACAGGAGCTCGTCGTAACGACGGTTCATATATTAAATTTGATGAAAATGCTTGTGTAATTATCCGTGATGATAAGAGCCCACGTGGTACACGTATTTTCGGACCAGTTGCTCGTGAATTAAGAGACGGTAACTACATGAAAATCGTATCACTAGCTCCAGAAGTATTATAATTTGAAAAAGTACAGTAAAGAAGGAGGTTAACAAGAAATGTTCATTAAAAAGGTGATAAAGTTGTAGTAATTACTGGTAAAGACAAAAGGTAAAGTTGGTACAGTAATCGAAGCACAACCTAAAAAAAGATCGTGTTGTTGTAGAAGGTGTTAACATCATTAAAAAAACACGTTAAAAAATTCTCAAGATGCACCTCAAAGGTGGAATCGTTGAAAAAGAAGCAGCAATTCACGTATCAAACGTAATGTTACAAGATCCTGAAACTGGAAAAAGCGACAAGAGTACGTTTCGAAACAAAAAGATGGTAAGAAAGTACGTATCGCAGTAAAAATCAGGAAAAAGAAATATAATAATAGTTGAAGAAAGGAGGCACTATTTTAGATGGCTCGTTTAGAAGATAAATTTAAATCTGAGATAACAAAAGAATTAATGACAAAATTTGAGTACAGCAGTGTAATGCAAGTACCAAAAATTGAAAAAATCGTAATTAACATGGGTGTAGGTGATGCTGTGCAAAACTCTAAAGCCCTAGACAACGCAGTAGCAGAATTAGCTTTAATTTCTGGTCAAAAACCATTAGTAACAAGAGCTAAAAAATCAATCGCTACTTACAGACTTCGTGAAGGTATGCCTATCGGGGCTAAAGTTACTTTACGTGGAGAAAGAATGTATGAATTCTTCGATAAATTAGTAACTGTAGCACTTCCACGTGTACGTGACTTCCACGGTGTTTCTAAAAAAGCATTCGATGGTCGTGGTAACTACACACTAGGTGTTAAAGAACAATTAATTTTCCCTGAAATTGATTACGATAAAGTAAGTAAAAGTACGTGGTATGGACATCGTTATAGTAACTACAGCTAACACTGATGAAGAAGCTCGTGAGTTATTAACACAATGTGGAATGCCATTCGCAAAATAAGAAAGGTGAGGTAAAAGACACATGGCTAAAAAAGCAATGGTAGAGCGTGAATTAAAACGCCAAAAATTAGTTGACAAGTATGCAGCTAAAAGAGCGGAATTAAAAGCTAAAGGTGATTACATCGGACTTAGCAAACTTCCAAAAAACTCAGCTCCAGCTCGTCTACACAATCGTTGTAGCATTACTGGACGTCCTCACGGATACATTGGAAAATTTGGAATCAGCCGTATTAAATTCCGTGAATTAGCTTACAAAGGACAAATTCCTGGAGTTAAAAAAGCAAGTTGGTAATATATTAGTAGAAGAAAGGAGGATTTATCCTAATGACAATGACAGATCCTATCGCAGATATGCTAACACGTATTCGTAATGCTAACATGGTTAAACACGAAACATTAGAATTACCTGCGTCAAATATTAAAAAGCAAATTGCAGAAATATTAAAACAAGAAGGTTTTATCAGTGATGTAGAATACATCGAAGATAACAAACAAGGAAAACTTAAACTTACTCTTAAATACTCAAAAGGTGAAAGAGTAATCAAAGGAATTAAAAGAATTTCAAAACCTGGTTTACGTGTATACGCTAAAGCAGATGAACTGCCAAGAGTATTAAACGGACTAGGAATAGCAATCGTTTCAACTTCAACTGGAGTTGTAACTGATAAAGTTGCTCGTAAAAATAACACAGGTGGAGAAGTATTAGCTTACATCTGGTAATATTATAAGGAGGTGCCAATTAAATGTCACGTATAGGTAATAAAGTTATTACAGTACCTGCAGGGGTTGAAGTTAACATCGTTGATAACTTCGCAACAGTTAAAGGACCTAAAGGTGAATTAAAACAACAATTTGATAAAGACATGACTTTCAACATTGAAGGAAGTGAAATCACAGTAGTACGTCCATCTGACTCAAAACGTCACCGTACAGTACACGGAACAACTCGTGCTATCTTAGCAAACATGGTTGAAGGTGTATCTGCTGGATTCAAGAAAGAACTTGAATTAATCGGGGTTGGATACCGTGCTCAAATGCAAGGTAAAAAATTAGTACTAAGTGTTGGATATTCTCACCCAGTTGAATTCGAAGAAATCGATGGAATTACATTAGGTGTTGAAGGAAACACTAAAGTTAGTATCGAAGGTATTAACAAAGAAGTAGTAGGACAATACGCAGCTAAAGTTCGTGCAGTACGTCCTCCAGAACCTTATAAAGGTAAAGGTATTCGCTACGTTGGTGAATATGTTCGCCGTAAAGAAGGAAAAACTGGTAAATAATAGATAACAGAAAGGAGTGTTTCAAATATGATTACGAAACTTGACAAAAATAAAGTTCGTAAAAAAAGACACGCAAGAGTACGTGTTAAAGTTCAAGGAACTACTGAGGTTCCACGTTTAAACGTATACCGTTCAAACACAAACATTTACGCACAAATTATTGATGACACTAAAGGTGTTACATTAGCACAAGCTTCTTCATTAAAACTTGAAAATGTTTCTAAATCAAGTGTAGAAGCAGCTAAAGAAGTTGGAAAATTAATCGCGAAGTAGCTAAAACTAAAGGAATTGAAAAAGTTGTTTTCGACCGTGGAGGATACCTATATCACGGACGTGTTAAAGCATTAGCTGAAGCAGCACGTGAAAACGGACTTGTATTCTAATAAAGGAGGGAAATAAGTAGATGCGTCAAGAAGAAATCAAAAAAGAATTTGAAGAACGCGTAGTTGCCATTCGTCGTGTAGCTAAAGTTGTTAAAGGTGGACGTCGTTTCCGTTTCTCTGCTTTAGTAGTAGTAGGTGACAAAAATGGTCGCGTAGGATTTGGTACTGGTAAAGCTCAAGAGGTACCAGATGCAATCAGAAAAGCAGTTGAAGCTGCAAAACATAACTTAATTACTGTACCAGTAGTTAACGGAACGATACCTCACGAAATCATCGGACAATTTGGAGCAGGTTCAGTATTAATTAAACCAGCTGCACCTGGTACAGGGGTTATCGCTGGTGGACCAGTTCGTGCCGTATTAGAATTATCAGGTATTTCAAATATCTTATCAAAATCATTAGGTTCAAACACACCAGTAAACATGGTTCGTGCTACAATCGAAGGATTAACAAGATTACAAACAGTAGAACACGTAGCAGCTTTACGTGGTAAATCTGTGGAAGAATTATTAGGATAAGAGGAGGGAAAAGAACATGACATTAAAAGTAACCCTAACTCGTAGTACTATTGGTCGTCCAAAGAATCAAAGAAAAGTAGTTGAAGCTCTTGGTCTTAAAAAAATGCACCAAACAGTTGAACACAAAGACAACGCTGCGATTCGTGGAATGATCAACAAAGTTTCACACTTAGTAACAGTAGAAGAAAAATAAGAATTATTAATACAAGGAGGTGCTAGTCTAAATGAAATTACATGAATTACAACCAGTTGAAGGTTCTCGTAAAGAGCGTAACAGAGTAGGTCGTGGGATTGGATCAGGAAATGGTAAAACTTCAGGACGTGGTCAAAAAGGACAAAAAGCACGTAGTGGTGGTGGAGTTCGCCCAGGATTTGAAGGTGGACAAAACCCATTATTCAGACGTATTCCAAAACGTGGATTTAACAATGTAAATAGAAAAGAATTTGCAGTTGTTAATCTTAACGACTTAAACAAATTTGAAGATGGTACTGTAGTATCACCTGCTCTATTATTAGAAACTAAAGTTATTAAAAAAGAACTTTCAGGTGTTAAAGTATTAGCTAACGGTAAATTAGAGAAAAAATTAACTGTACAAGCTCACAAATTCTCATCTTCAGCAAAAGAAGCTATCGAAGCAGCTGGAGGAGTTTGCGAGGTGCTATAATATATGTTTAGTGCATCACTAAATTTATTTAAAGTTAAAGAAACTCGTAACAAAATTTTATTTACCCTATTTGGGATATTCCTATTCCGTATCGGTTCATTTTTACCGGTACCTGGGGTAGATGCAGATGTTCTTAAAAATCAAGATGCATCTGGATTATTCGGAATATTTAACACATTTGCAGGAGGAGCATTACAACAGTTTTCTGTTTTTGCTATGGGTATTATGCCCTACATTACAGCATCTATCGTAATTCAACTTATGCAAATGGATGTTATTCCTACATTAACTGAGTGGTCTAAACAAGGTGAAGTAGGACAGAAGAAAACTCAAAAATTAACTAGATTCCTAGCAATTATCTTAGCATTTATCCAATCGCTTATTATGTCTTATGGATTTAATAAAGCATATCAAGGGTTAATTAAAGATACATCAATTCTAGGATTCATTACAGTAGCTGTAGTTTTAACTGCTGGTACAGCATTATTACTATGGCTAGGGGATCAGATATCTCAATATGGTGTAGGTAATGGTGTTTCAATCATTATCTTAGCGGGTATTATTGCTCGTTTACCAATGGAGTTCATTCAAATTTATGAATCTCAAATTAAAGATGCTGAAAACCTTACATTAGCAATTTTAAAAATTGTTATTGTAGCAATTATTGTAGTAGGGATTGTTGCTGCTGTAGTTTATATACAAGAAGCTAACCGTAAAATTCCTATTCAATACTCTCAACAGAGAGCAGGTCGTAGAATGTTAGGAGCAAGATCAACTTACTTGCCTCTTAAAGTGAACAGTGCAGGGGTTATCCCAGTAATCTTCGCTATTGCATTCTTACAATTACCTAGAACTATTGCGATATTCGCACCTAATAACGAAAAGTTACAAAAAATTGTATCATATTTCGATTTCAGTCATGTTCTAGGATTAACATTATACGTAGTATTAATTATTGCGTTCTGTTACTTCTATGTAATGGTTCAAGTTAACCCAGAAAAAATGGCTGATAATTTAAGAAAACAAGGAAGTTTTGTTCCAGGGGTTAGACCAGGTAAAAAAACTGAACAATACATTACAGGTATTTTATACAGACTAACGTTTGTAGGTTCAATATTCCTAGCAGCTGTTTCGGTTCTTCCGACAATATTCACCAGCATTGCAAAATTACCAGCATCTGTTCAAATTGGTGGTACAAGTTTAATAATTGTTGTCAGTGTAGCGCTAGAGACAGTTAAACAACTTAATACTCAATTAACAGAGAAGAACTATAGAAGTTTCATTACAGGACGAAAAGGTGGTAAATAATTATGATGAATATTATTTTAATGGGATTACCAGGAGCGGGTAAAGGTACTCAAGCAGAGCAAATTAAAGCGAATTATCCAATTCCACATATTTCAACTGGAGATATGTTTAGAGCTGCTATTAAAAATGAGACTCCGCTTGGAAAAGAAGCAAAAAGTTATATTGATAAAGGACAACTTGTTCCTGACAGTGTAACTATAGGATTAGTTGAAGAAAGATTGAATCAAGAAGATGCAAAGAAGGCTTTTTACTTGACGGTTTTCCAAGAACAGTAGAACAAGCTGAAGCCCTTGATCAAATTTTAGCAAAAACTAATAGAAAAATCGATAAAGTATTAAATATCGATGTAGATCCAGCTATCCTGTTACCTCGTTTAACAGGTAGAAGAATCTGTAAACAATGTGGAAATACTTATCACTTGATTTTCAACCCTCCAAAAGTTGAAGGTGTTTGTGATAATGATGGTGGTGAACTATACCAAAGAAGTGATGACAACGAAGAAACAGTTGGAAATCGCTTAGAAGTTAATATTAAACAAACAAAACCTCTTTTAGACTTCTACAGTCAAAAAGAAGGTGTAGTTGAAAATATTAATGGTGACCAAGACATCAAAGTAGTTTTCCAAGACGTACAAAATATATTAGACAAACTGAAATAGTCAGGGAGGAAAAGTATGGCAAAAGATGTCATTGAAGTAGAAGGTTTAGTAGTAGAAAACTTGCCGAATGCAATGTTTAAAGTAGAATTAGAAAATGGTCATATTATTTTAGCTCATGTTTCTGGAAAAATCAGAATGAATTATATAAGAATTTTACCAGGTGATAAAGTTACAGTAGAAATGAGTCCGTATGACCTGACAAAAGGTAGAATAACTTATAGATTCAAGTAAGTTATAAACTCAAGGAGGAAATAACGATGAAAGTAAGACCATCAGTAAAAAAAATCTGTGACAAATGTAAAGTAATTCGTCGTGGTGGTAAAGTATTAGTGATTTGCGAAAACGCAAAACATAAACAAAAACAAGGATAATTAATTAGGAGGTGCAAACTTAATGGCACGTATAGCAGGAGTCGATATTCCACGTGAGAAACGCGTTGTTATATCACTAACTTATGTATATGGTATAGGTTTAAAAACTTCTCAAAAAATCTTAAAAGAAGCTGGAGTTTCTGAAGATGTGAGAGTTAAAGACTTAACAGGTGAACAACTAGATAAAATTCGTGAAATCGTAGATAACTACAAAACAGAAGGTGACTTACGTCGTGAAGTTTCATTAAACATCAAACGTCTAATGGAAATCGGATGTTACAGAGGAATCCGTCACCGTCGTGGACTACCAGTAAGAGGACAAAATACTAAGAACAACTCTCGTACTCGTAAAGGTCCTAAGAAAACAGTTGCGAACAAGAAAAAATAATTAGGATAGGAGGAGAAACACAACTATGGCTCGTAAACAACAATCACGTAAACGTCGTGTGAAAAAAAATATACAAAATGGTGTTGCACACATTCGTTCTACATTCAATAACTCAATCGTAACAATTACAGATGAACATGGTAATGCAGTATCATGGTCAAGTGCAGGAGCGCTAGGATTCAAAGGTTCTAGAAAATCTACTCCATTCGCAGCACAAATGGCAAGTGAAGCAGCAGCTAAACAAGCTATGGAACACGGAATGAAATATGTAGATGTAACAGTTAAAGGTCCAGGTGCAGGACGTGAAGCAGCTATTCGTGCATTACAATCTGCTGGATTAGAAGTTACATCAATCAAAGACGTAACTCCAGTTCCTCACAATGGATGTCGCCCACCTAAACGTCGTCGTGTATAGTAATAACATAGACAAAATTTAGGAGGTTTAACATAATGTTAGCAATAGAAAAACCAAAAATTCAAATCATTGAAGAATCATCAGATAAAAGATTTGGTCGCTTTGTAGTTGAACCACTTGAACGTGGATATGGAACTACATTAGGTAATTCATTGAGAAGAATGTTAATCTCATCATTACCAGGAGCAGCAGCAAGAAGCATCGATATTGAAGGAGTTCAACACGAATTCCAAGCAATTAAAGGTGTTGTAGAAGATGTTACTGAAATCATTATGAACGTTAAAAACATTGCGTTTGTAGTTCATTCTGAAGAAGAAAAACAAGTTTCAATTAGTGTTAAAGGTCCAGCAGTTGTTACTGCAGCGGATATTGCTATCGATTCTGATATCGAAGTAGTAAATACTGATCAACACATTGCAACAGTATCTGAAGGTGGTCATTTTGAAATGATTATTTACGTTGGAAAAGGACGTGGATTTGTACCAGCTGATGGTAACAAAAAACGTGACTTACCAATCGGAGTTATTCCAATCGATTCAATTTATACACCAGTATCAAAAGTTAACTATACAGTAGAAAAAACTAGGGTAGGTCAAAGCACTGACTTTGATAAACTAATCTTAGATGTTACTACTAATGGTTCAATTACAGCTAACGACGCTTTAGCATTAGCATCAAAAATTCTAATTTCACACTTAGAATTATTTATGGAAATGTCTGAAGAAGCAAAAGCTGCTGAAATATTGGTAGCTAAAGAAGAAGATAACAAAGTTCAAATGTTAGAAATGACAATTGAAGAATTAGACTTATCAGTACGTAGTTACAACTGCTTAAAACGTGCAGGAATTAACACAGTACAAGAATTAGCTAACAAAACAGAACAAGAAATGATTAAAGTAAGAAACTTAGGTCGTAAATCTCTAGAAGAAGTTAAAATTAAACTTCAAGAGTTAGAACTAGGATTCAAAGAAGAATAATACTAACAAGGAGGCACACTAATGGGTTACAGAAAATTAGGACGTACATCAGCTCACCGTAAAGCGATGTTAAGAAACTTAGTAACTGCTCTACTAGTACACGGTAGAATTGAAACAACTGTTACAAGAGCGAAAGAAGTTCGTTCATTAGCAGAAAAAATGATTACATTAGGTAAAAAAGGTGATCTAGCAGCAAGACGTAATGCAGCTAAATTCATCCAACCTGTTGCAGTAGCAACTGAAGAAGGTAAGAGTCAATTAGCTCTTAAAAAATTATTTGAAGAAGTAGCACCTAAATATGCAGACCGTAACGGTGGATACACTCGTATTCTACGTGTTGGACCACGTAAAGGTGATGGTGCAGAAACAAACTATTATAGAATTAGTTTAATAAAAATTTTTCATACAACAATAACATACTACATACACACACAACTAAACAACACATACAACAAGAATTTAAACTAATTTTTTTGGCAAAAGAGTGCTTGAAATGCGTAGGAAAAGGCTACGTCGTCTAGCTCTAATGTATCCTAGCATATCGCTAGGATACCCTTTTGTCCCTTTAAAAATTAAATCTAATTATACTTTAAAAGATTACCAGGCAAGGTAGTCTTTTTTATTTTGCACGTTAAGATTTTTAGAATCTTCGATTCGTAAAAATCATTACGTGCAAAATACGCAAAAGGAACTAAATTTCTAAGGAAAGAAGAGACGAAAGAAATTTTTAGTTCCAACTGCGAAGTGACAATGTAGAATTTGAAAATTATGAATTAGTATAGGTTAGGTACAACGTACGCAACGAAGACTTACTTTTAGAGGAACGAAGAGACGAATAAAAGTAGCAGTGATAACTACTAATCATCTTAGTCGCGTTGCTTCTGATGATTAGAGTTATTGTTGCATAAGTTACTCGATAAAATTTCTCTGCATCCTTTGGATTTGTGAAATTTAACGATTAACTCATAGTCAAGACTGCGAGGCAGCGTTAAGATTTCTAGAATCTTCGATTTGTAGAAATCCTTACGTGTAAAATACGCCCTGAATAGTTACTTTTCAGATAAACAAAGTAAAATTAAAGAACCATATGGAAAATACCACATGGTTCTTGTTTATTATTACGCATCGATCTTGCGAATTTATTTCTCATATTACAGCTTGCTGTAAATAATGCTTTATCCAGTAAATCATCTGTTTGAACTTTAAGTTCTTTAGCAATTTTATCGTTAGCTTTTTTTCTAGATAATCTTTAGAAGCTTCTTTAGAAACTTTAGTTTCTATAAAGTCTTTATCATATTTATTAAGAAGTTCTCTTGATTGTGATTGGACTTTTAATTGATAACGTTCAACATGTGAAGCAGTATCTGCAAAATGAGCATCACAAAGAGCTGCAATTAAGCGATTAGTCCAGTAGAAGTTTTCAGTTGTTACTTGGTTAGTTGTATTAGCTAGGTATTCAGGAGTGCGATTAATGTTAGTGTAGAATGGAACTATTGCATTAAACACACAAGAACCAACAGCTAACCATTGAATAGATTTAAGTTCATCAGGCATATATGGTCTTATTTGAACTAATCCTAAGAAGTTAGTACGATTTATACCAATTGGACGTAGAGTTCCTTTTTTAACTGAGTGGATGTTTTTAGAATATGAATCATATTCAGTTCCTTGATAGTGGTGAGATAATCCATATTTAATATCTTCAACAGTAATTTTTTTCTCTGGTACTCTAGCCCAAGGAAGATTGTCAGAATCTGGACGATAGTCAGCATTTATTCCATCGTATGTGTTTGATGTAGGATTGAAATAACGTTGAAGAATCCAAGCGCGAGGTGTATTATATGTATGATCGGCATCACTACGACTACCAAAAGCGTGACGTGGATTAAAGTTTCCATCGATAGATAAGTCTAAATGATATTTATCTACAAATTCTTTTAAATCAGCAGAGCACATATATTCTTTTTTTGCTCCAAAAGCATCTTCAAAATCAAAATGATCAATACCAAGTTGGTTTGGCATAATTACATAACTATCATCAGGAACGCGACGTGCCATCCAATGATGTCCACCGATAGTTTCAAACCACCAAATTTCGTTTTCATCTTGAAACGCAATTCCGTTCATTTCATAAGTACCATATTTTTCTAATAGTTTCCCTAAAAACGTAACACCTTCACGTGCAGTTGCAATATATGGCATAACTATTGTATAGATGTCCTCTTCACCGATTCCACCTACTTGTTCAGGTACATAATCATCATCTCCTGGTTTACCAATAGCTGCTTTATATTCTACTAATGGATCGGCTCCAAGGACACGTTCATTAGATGTAATAGTTTCAGTAGCACTCATTGAAACATTATATTCATTAGCACCACATTGGCCCCAAATACCATTATCTAAAATAGCATTAGGTACCGCAGTATAACGTACCGGATTATTAGGTAATTCGATTTCTACTTTTGAAATAACAGATTTGTATTTACGAGGTTGCTCCTCTGGACTTACGTTTATGAATTTTTTTGATCTAAACACTCCTGATGGTGAATCCTCAGTACGAGCCACCATAGTTGAACCGTCGTAACTAGCATTTTTTCCTACAAGAATAGTTGTACATCCCATAATAATTCTCCTCCTAATTTGAAAATAATTGATTTTATATATGTTATGTAAAAAAATATTTATTCTCGTAGAGTTTTTAAAAAAATATAACTTTCATAATATTTCCCCTTACATGAAATATTCTTTAATTTTATTGTAGTACTTATAAACATTTTTATTCAAGCGATATGAAGAGATATTGTAAAAAAATAAATTTTTTAAAGAAAATAAAGATTTTTATTAAAAAGGGAAAAAGAATAATAAAAAAATTAAAAACATTATAAAATATAAAAAAATTATTGAAGATGAAAAAAATAGAAAAAAATAAAAATAATAAAAAGTATATTTTTTTATTACAATATTTATGATATAATAACCTTGGAAACGATTAAAGAAAGGTTGGGAGATTAGAAGAAAGTAGTACAAATGATTTTAGAGAAGATTTTTATTAAAACTGTGTAATTATATATAGTTTTTTTATTTTTGACTACCGTACTAATCATATTTAGGAAAAAGTGATGTATGAAAAATTATTAATGAAAACAGCCTTACTTGCAGGAAAAATCCTAATGGAAAATGGTGCTGAAGTATATAGAACAGAAGATACACTAGAAAGAATTATAAGAAAAGGTGTAGGAGAAGTTAGAACGGATGAATATTATACACACGTTACCTTAACCGGTATTTTTATTAGAATAGAAGGGCTGGGGACTGATTTCAGAAGAGTTAATGATAGAACGTATAATTTAACAAAGACAACAGCCGTAAATACCTTATCAAGGGCCTATACATCAGGTCAGATTAGTCTGTTGGATATGTATGATGCACTTAAAAGAGTTCAATCAGAAAAAAGCCTGATAAAAAATTGGTTTAAAGTTCTTTGTTCAGGTATTCTTAGTGGAAGTATCGTATTGATATTCGAGGGAAGTTTTTGGGATGTAATTCCTGGGAGTATAGCTGGAGCAGTAGCATTTTATGTATATGTAAAAGTTATAGGGTATTTAAAAGCTCCATTCATTTCAGAATATATAAGCACCTTTGCAGGAGGCATAGCAGGTTATTTAGGTTTTGCATTGTTAAATGGGCAGTCGTTAAGGTTAGCTATGATAGGTGCTGTAGTACCGCTTGTACCTGGTATTACAATAACGAACTCCATGAGAGATATAATCGCTAAACAGTTTATATCTGGATCTATCCGATTTATTGAAACATTCTGTGTAGCTTTTGCATTAGGTGCAGGTATTGTAACTGTCTATTATCTAGTCAGATTATTAGGAGGTGTGGTATAATGATTGCAGTTTTAAGTCATGCCTTATTATTGCTATATCACTTCGTTTTTAGTTTTATATCTTCTGTTTCATTCGCAATTGTTTGTGATGTTCCGAAGAAAACTTTAGTAACAGGTGGCGTAATTGGTGCAATAGGTTGGTGTGGATATTGGGAAATGTGGAGTCATGGACAAAGTGTATTCATGTCGAGCTTAGTGTGTTCACTACTTCTAGCAAATATAAGTCAAATCTGTGCGATAAAATTTAAAAATCCCTTAACAGTATACTTCGTACCTGGGCTGGTTCCAGTAGTACCAGGGGTTACTATTTACGATGCATTTAGAACATTATTGCTAGATGAATATGGAAATTCTGCAAAAATTTTCCTAAATAGTTTTTATGGAGCAGTAGGACTTGCAGTAGGAATAATAATCGCGGATTCAATTTTTAGGGTAGTATTAAACCCATTATTACAGAAAAAAACATAAATAAAAAATTTAGACATAATAATTTATTAGTACCGACCCCAAAAAGTTAGACCAAAAAATCTAACTTTTTGGAGGTCGGTATTTTTATGACTAAATATAATTTTGAATTTAAAAAAAGAAAGTCGTACTAGAGTATATAAATGAAAACATAAGCATAAGATCGTTAGCGAAAAAAAGTATGCTATAAAAATCTCATAATAATATTGAAATTTGGGTTGCCAAATATAAGAAATATGGAGATGAAGGATTATATCGTTCAAGAAAAAATGAAGAATATCCTTTCGAAAAAAAGATATATGTTGTAGAATTATACTTAACAAGTGAACTCTCATACAATGACTTAGCTTTACAAGAAGGTATAAATAATCCAGCACTTATTTGTAACTGGGTTAATCGCTTTAGAGTAGCTGGTCCTGATGCATTGAGAGAACGAAGGAAAGGTCGGAAAATCTTAATGGCTAAATCACCTAAAAAGTTAAGTAAAGAAACAACAAGTCAAACCACAAATGATAATATATCTAAAGAATATGTAAAAAGAATTAGAAGATCAATTACTACAACTAAGGATAGAAAATGCATTTTTTTAAAAAGAAGCGAGGAGACTGCGTTTAGCGGAAGAAGCAGAAATGAAAAAGAAGGCGAGAATTATAAGCAGTCTCCGAGGAGAATTCATACTTAAAGACCTTCTTTTATATGCGAAAATGCCAAAAAGCAACATATATGTACTGGCAGAAGAGATTCGATAGAGTTAATCCAGATAAAGAAATTGAAGAGAAAATATTAGAAATAAGAAAGAATAACAAAGATTATGGTTATAGACGTATATATGGTGCGTTACGTAATTTAGGATATATAATAAATAAAAAAAGAAAGTTCAAAAAAATTATACAAAAAAATTAGGCTTACAGGTTACATCATTCACTAGAAAAAGTAGAAAAATACAATTCATATAAAGGGAAAATTGGAAAAAAACAGCTAAGAATAGAATTAGAAGACGATTCAATACTAATATTCCACATCAAAAAAAATCACTACAGACACAACTGAATTTAAATATTATGAAGTTAATGAGAGAGGTAAATTAGTAGTAAAGAAACTTTATTTAGATCCATTTATGGATATGTATAATGGTGAGATAATAAGCTATAGTATAAGTGAGAGTCCATCAGCTAGAAATATAATGGATGCGCTAGAAAAAGCTATTAAAGTCACAGCTAAATCCCCTTATAGGAGAACTTTCCACTCTGATCAAGGATGGGCTTATCAAATGAAGGAATACTCGAAAAGGTTAAAAAGAAGAACGTATTTACCAAAGTATGTCTAGAAAAGCAAATTGTTTGGATAATTCGGTAATGGAGAATTTCTTCGGAATATTAAAACAAGAGATATACTATGGAACAACATATAATAGTTATAGGGAACTGAAATTAGCTATTGAAAAATATATAAAATACTATAATGAAGAGAGAATAAAAGAGAAACTAGGATGGTTAAGTCCTAAGCAATATAGAATAAAAACATATGACTGTATAAATATAAAAAGATAGCGTAGCAGTCATTATAACTACTACGCTATCCTAAGTCTAACTTTTTGGGGTCAGATCATATTGGAAAATTTATTATTATGTCTTTTTTTTTTACTTGAAATGTATGGTGATGTGTGGTACACTTTAAGTGAAAGATGTATGGTGGTATATGGTACACTTAGAAAGGAGGTCACTATGTTTCAAATTGATTCATTATCAGAGAAACCGATTTATAAACAAATAGTAGATCAAATTAAGTCTATGATAAGCAAAAATTTATTACAGGAGGGAGATAAATTACCATCGGTAAGAGAATTTTCGAAAATGCTTAGTGTTAATGTTAGTACAATTCAAAAAGCATTTCAACAGCTGGAAAGTGAAAAGATAATTACAACGATAGTAGGGAGAGGTACTTTTATTACAAATAATTTTGATAATATTGTTCCAAATTATGAACTAATAGATTCGATAATTGAAGATTTAGTTAGGGAAGTAAAAGATAAGAGGAATCTCGGAAGAAGATTTATTAGAAAAAAATTAAGTTAGAATTTCGAAAGGGTGATTAATTATGGATAATAAGAAGATTGATGGAAAGTTAAAAAGAATTAATCATGGAATGGAAATTTTTTTAGGATTATCGATGGAGAAATTATGCGAAGTCATATCAGAAAAGATAAAGGAGAAAAAAATTATGAAACTTACGATAAAAAAAATTAATAAAAAAATTTTCAAAAAAAGATAGTATTAAATAATGTTAGTTTTACCGTAAGTACTGGAGAAATTGTAGCACTTATTGGTAGAAATGGAAGTGGGAAAAACAACTTTATTAAAGATACTATCAGGAATATATAGTCAAGATTCTGGTGAAAATAGGAATTGAAGGCATAGATAATAAAAAAATATAAGAAAACAACTGATTTATATACCGGATAGATTCGATTATTTTTAAAAAAATTCTAAAAATTAAAAGGGTTTGTGAATTTTACAAAGTTAGCTTATGAAAAATTTTTGATGAACAATATTTTTAAAAACAGAATTAGAAAAAAATTAAGTTATCACAAACTAGTAGATTATCTGAATTATCAAAAAGGACAATTAGCTATTTTTCAGCTCGATCTTTGGGAATTTCTTGTCGAACAAAAGTTTATTTTTTTAGATGAACCATTAGATGGGATAGATGTGATAAATACTAAAATGATAGTTGATTATATTTTTGGATGCTCAAAGTGATGGAATTGGATTATTAATTAGTAGTCATCAATTAAATGCTTTTAGAAAATATAAGTGAAAAAGTTGTCTATTTAGATGATGGAATTGGAATAGGTAAAGAAATTAATAAGGATGAGTATAGTAAATATCAATTAGTATATCAAGAAAAAAATACCAGAGGAGTTACGTAGTAATCCTGATGTAAAAAAATTATTAGTAATATTGGAAGAGTTTATGTGGTTATTATGAGGGGAAGTTATGATGCTACTCATGACATTATTCAAGATAAAGATCTTCTTCAATATGATAAACTACCCTATTGTATTAGAAGATATCTTTTTATTAAATAGTAAAGGGAAGATGAAAATGTGTAAAGATATTTTTAAAAAAATTATTCGCATATATTTGAAACAATATTCAATAATGTTAATTATACTATTAATTGCCTTCTCGACATTTGCAGCTACAACTACTAATAAACAACTAAATGAATTAAAAAAATGGAGTTGCAGTTTATGATTTTTCAATTAACAACAGGAATAGCTAAGGAATTGGAACTTAGAAAAAGGTGCATCTAATGATGAATTAAATAAAAAAACACATGAACTATATAAGTTGAAAGAAGAATATCAAAAAAAATTATAAAGAAAAAAATTTTTCAAAAGAAAAAAATTAGCTGAGATGAAACATGCATATGCGGTTGGAGCATATTTACATAATTTTTCCAAGTTCTCCAATATGGACATTTTTATACTAATAATGAGGATCTAAATGTACTTGCAGGTGGAGAGAATGAAAAAAATACAAACAATATTTAACGGAAGAAGAACTAAATAACGTTCCTAAGTATAAAGAATGGTCACGAATGCAACCGGGAAGCAAGGAGTACTTTGATAAACAAGAGGAATTAGATAAAAGTATATCCACCAGCATTAGATATTAGTAATATAAAAAAACATTAACCTTCTTAAAAGAAAATCTAGAAGCTAGTAAAGTTAAGTTGAAAAGAAACTATGTTTAGTGAAGGAACTAATATTGGTTATTATATTTTGATAACTTTAATTCCGTTGTTAATATTTGGAGCAGAATATCATACTAATTTTGGTAAATTTGTAGCGAGTTTGCCATATGAAAAAGAGAAAGTATATTTTGCTAAAGTAATTTTATCGTTCTTAACTTTAATAGTTACTTATATTTTAACAGGACTAGCTAATATAACGGTTATAAGTAATAGTTTGTTAGGGGAAATTTATAACGTGTCAGCGGTATTTGAAATAAATAATAAAAATATATATACTGGGAATAGGGCTAGTATTACTGGGAGCTATCTTATCAAGTTTTTGTGGAAGTATATTAAGCATAGGTGTGATGTATATTCCGGCTCTTACACTAATATATTATCCATTGGGAGTGTGGGTTGCTATAGGAAGATTGTTCTTTGTAAATTATCTTCCAGATGGACCGTTTCTTAATAATATACCAAGGATGCCAATATTTTATTATTTCGGCTACACTCCTTGGAAGAATATCATTATTTACCTAGTTATTTTAACAATAATTATGCTGTTAGCAAGTAAGGTTTATAAAATACACAATGTAGAAAAAGAAGGTGAATTTTTCATAATAGAGAGAGTTTCATTAGTGGGATATTTAATATTATTAATGGGAGTATTTGCTTTTTCACTGGCAGTGCTAACAGAAGTGTTTACTATTAGCCAAGGTGTATCCTTAGCATTAACGATATTATTAATACCAGCTATAGTTTGGAAATTAGTTAGAACAAAAAAATAAGAGTATAAAATTAAAAAAATAATTAGAAATCATTCTTTATTTTTCCGACAATTCTATAGAGTTTTGTAAAGTTTTCAAGAAAAAATACACAATTTTTCAAAAAAACGGTTGACACATAAAAAATTTACTGATATACTTAATAACAAGTTAATGATTCACACGTTGATAAGATAAGTAAAAGTGAAAGATGGTAAAGAGAGTCTCGGTTGGTGAAAAGAGATCGTATTGGAAACTTTGAAAATGGTCTTTGAGTGTTAATGGTCGAATAATTAGACCTTTACGGGTGAGCCCGTTATAGCTTCAGGGTATAACATCAATGTATTTTGGTGCGTACTTTTTGAGTTGATATTTGTGAGAATATCATAAAGTAAGGTGGTAACACGTAAATTATTAGACGTCCTTGCAGAAGCATAAACGCTTCTGTGAGGATTTTTTTATTTCTCAAAATAATCACAAGGATACTTAACTTAATCTAATATTACAAACACTTTGGAGGGACAAAAACATGTCAGAATTACTAAATATTTATAAAACTTTAAAAAACAAAAAATGGGTTAACTTAAGCCATAAAATTGATGAAAATTCACCTAAATTCCCAGCGCTACCTGCTTTAGAAAAAGAAAATGTCTTTACTTTAAAAGATGGATTCTATGTTCAAAAATTCTCAGTTGTTGGTCAATATGGAACACACATTGATGCGCCGATTCACTTCGTAGAAGGTGGACGTTGGTTAGATGAAATTGAACTTAAAGATTTACTATTACCTTTATACGTAATCAATAAAAGTAAAGAAGTAGCGGAAAATAATGACTATGTGATTTCTAAACAAGATATCCTTGATTTTGAAGCTGAGCATGGTGAAATATTACCAGAATCATTCGTAGCATTCAGAAGTGATTGGTCTAAACGTTGGCCTAGCTATGATGAAATTAGAAATCTAGATGAAAATGATGTTCAACACACTCCAGGTTGGGGAAGAGATGCATTAGAATTCTTAATTAAAGAAAGAAAAGTTAAAGCTGTCGGACATGAAACTTTAGATACTGACTCAGGGGTTACAGCAGCTGCAGAAGGACTAATTCAAGAGTATTACTTACTAGAACAAGATATTTACCAAATCGAAGTTTTAGCAAATCTTGATCAAGTACCTGCAACTGGAGCGTTAATTTCAATTGCTTATCCAAACTGGACAGAAGCAACTGGATCTCCAGTAAGAGTAGTAGCGATATTACCAGAAGACGAATAGAACGGTCTTTATAAAAAAGTTTTAGTTTATGAGAAAAAAATATGTATTAGAAAAAGAAGAAAAAGTTACTAGAAGTTTATAATAAAGTCAAAATAATAAAGTCAGAAGAATAAAACAAAAAGAGAAAATAAATCAGTTAAATAAAAGGAGAAAAAATATTATGTGTCAAGGGTGTCAAAATAAAGTAGTAGAAAAGAGCAGCATACAGAGTAGATCACGTGGGATCATTTTTAAGACCTAAGGAGTTAGTAGAAGCTCGTGAGAAATTCTCAAAAGGAGAAATTTCACAAGAAGAATTAACTAAAGTAGAAGATAAAACAATTACAGAATTAGTTGAAAAACAAATTGCAAATGGATTAAAAGGAGTGACTGACGGGGAGTTCCGTCGTGCATACTGGCACCTAGACTTCTTCTGGGGTCTTAACGGCGTAGAGCACGTTCAAGGAGAAAAAGGATATCCATTTAAAGGAATTGAAACTAAACCAGATACAGCAAAAGTATCAGGGAAAATCAGTGGAGAAAATCATCCATTTGTAGCTCACTACAAATTCTTAAGAGACTTAGTAGCTGATAAAGAAGGTGTAACTGTAAAATTAACAATTCCATCACCATCACAATTATACTTTGAGTTAATTCGTACAGAAGATCACATCAAAGGATACGAAAAATTCTATCCAACATTCGAAGAATTAAAAGATGCGATTGTAGCAGCTTATAAACAAGTAATCGCAGACCTTTACAACGAAGGATTACGTGTATTACAATTCGATGATTGTACATGGGGAGCATTAGCTGATGATGGATTTGCGAACCGTTTCCGTGACGAGCGTCCATTAGAAGAAGTTCGTAGAGAATATGCAGCACGTTGCCTAGCTCTTAACAATGAAGTAATTGAAGGTAAGCCTGAGGATTTAGCGATTAATACGCACGTTTGTCGTGGTAACTTCGCTTCTAAATGGATTTCTCAAGGTGGATACCAAAACGTTGAAGACGAGTTACTTGCTGGAGAAAACGTAGATGCGTACTACTTAGAATACGATACAGATCGTGCAGGAGATTTCAAGCCACTAGCAAAAGTTGGAAAAGATAAAAAAGTTGTTTTAGGATTAATTACATCTAAATTTGCAGATTTAGAAGATAAAGAAGAAGTAATCGCAAGAATTAAAGAAGCTAGCGAATATGTACCATTAGAAAATATCTACTTAAGTACTCAATGTGGCTTCGCTTCTACTGAAGAAGGAAATGTGATTACTGAAGAAGATCAATGGAAAAAAATTGGTCTAATCAAAGAAATAGTAGAAGAAGTTTGGGGAACAGAAAAATAAGAAACTACTAAAATATAAATTGAAGTTACACTTTAAATTTTTTTAAGTGTAACTTCAATTTATATGTTAATTCACATTATATAATACAAATTTTGACACAATGTAAACTTTGGAGTAAAATAATAATATTATTACATAATATGGAAAAGAGGAGCTATTATGGCTAAGAAAAAAGAAATTAAAACAAATGCTATGCGATTTTTAGATGAAAATGGTGTAGAGTATAATCATTTTGAATTTGATGCAGAAAGTGATGCTGCGAAGACTGGTGTAGGAGTAGCTGATATTATCGGGCGCGACCATAATCAAGTATTTAAAACAATCATGACTACAGATGGAAAAGGTAACTACGTTGTAGGAGTACTTATGAGTGAAGATAGCATAAACTTTAAAAAACTTGCTAAAGCAGCAGGTGTGAAAAGTTTATCAATGTTACCACTTAAAGACCTGACAAAGATTACAGGATATGTAAAAGGTGGATGTTCACCATTTGCGATGAAAAAACTATTCCCGACTTTTGTAGATGAAAAATGCCGTGAAGTTGAAACGATTATTATCTCTGCAGGTAAAGTAGGGCATCAAGTGGAAGTAAAACCAGAAGTGTTAGAGCAACTTATCGGTGCTCAAGTAGTAGACATCAAAGCTGAATAATATAAGAAGAACGACTTTTAATAATGATAATTGAGGTATCTTATTATTTGAGTCGTTTTTTTAATTTTTTAACAAAAGTTAATATATATTCAGTAAAAATTTAAATATTAAAAAAATTTATAAATTATATCTAAAAAAATAGACAATAACTCTCTTGATTAGTTTGAAAAACCTAGAAATAACAATGTTTACGCTAACATATCTTAATTGAAAAAGTATTGTAACATAATTGAAATAGTTTAGATATTCTACTGAAACTTTATTTTGTTATACTAATAAAAGTAAGGAGGCGTAGTATGTTATTTGATACGCATGCGCATCTAAATGATGATGCTTATTTAGAAGACTTAGAAGAAACTATTGCCCGTGCGAAAGAAGCGGGAGTGAAATTAATAAACATAGTTGGTTTCGATGATAAAAGTATAGAAAAAGCACTGGAAATTACAGCTAAATATGACTTTTTATATTTAACAGTTGGTTGGCACCCAGTAGAAGCAATAGATTTCACAGAAGAAAAATATGAAATGATAAAAAATATTGCTTTAACAAATGATAAGGTAGTAGCAATCGGTGAGATTGGTCTAGATTATCATTGGGATAAAAGTTCAAAAGATGTTCAAAAAGAAGTATTTAGAAGACAAATTCAACTAGCTAAAGAAGTGAATAAACCGATAGTAATTCACACACGTGATGCTATGGCAGATACAATACAAATACTTCAAGAAGAAAAAGCTAGTGAAATCGGTGGAATAATGCATAGCTTTTCTGGTTCTGTAGAAAGCATGAATATTATGCTAAAAGAGAACTTCTACATTTCATTAGGAGGTCCAGTAACATTTAAAAATGCGAAGACACCTAAAGAAGTAGCAAAAGCTTGTCCATTAGATAAGTTGTTGATTGAAACGGATTGTCCGTATTTAACACCAACACCATATAGAGGAAAAAGAAATGAACCTGCATATGTGCATTATGTAGCACAAGAAATTGCAGATCTTAAAGAAATGTCGTATGAACAACTTACAAAACAAACATTCAATAATGCATGTACGTTGTTCGGATTAGGAGATAAAAAGGAGATTGATTAACAGAATGAAATTAGGTAGAATTATTGCAGCAGCAGCAACATCAGGATTATTATTATCAGGAGCTTTCGTAGTAGCGGAAGAATATACAGGGCACAATGTTTTCGCCGTAAGTTTAGATAACGGAAGCAAAGTTGAGCTAAAAGCTAAAAAAGGAACAGTAAGAGAAATTCTTATTGCTAATGATATTCCTTTTGGAGCAGATGATAGAGTAGAACCAGGATTAGATACAAAAGTAAATGGTGGAGAAACTATTAATATCTATAAAGCTCACGAAATAACAATCGTTGATGGTGATACAACTACAGTAAGAAAAACTACTTACAAAAAAGTTGGAGATATCTTAAAAGAATTAAACATTACTCTTGGAGAAAACGATAGAGTAACACCAGATTTAAATAAAGAAGTAGCAACAGTTGATACTATTAAAATCGTAAGAGACGGAAAAGCTACAGAAGTTAAAAAAGAAGAAATCAAATTTGAAACAAAAGAAGAAAAAGATGATTCTAAATATGTAGATGAAAAAGTTACTAAAGTTGAAGGTAAAAACGGAGAAAAAGAAGTAACTTATAATGTTGTAAGAGAGAAAGGGAAAGAAATCTCTAGAGAAGTTGTTTCAGAAAAAGTACTTACAGAAGCGACAGCTAAAGTAGTTGTAGTAGGAACTAAACAACGTCCAGTAGAACAAAAAGTTTCTAGTCAAGCAACATCATCAAATCAATCATATGCAGTTCAATCAGCTCCAGCTCAATCATATTCATCAGCTGGTGGTTCAGTAAGATTATCAAATGGTAATACTGCAGGAGCAGAAGGAGCGGCAGCAGCTCAAGAGATGGCTCGTCGTACAGGAGTTTCAGCTTCAACTTGGGAGCACATTATTGCACGTGAATCAAACGGACAAGTAAATGCTAGAAACGCTTCAGGAGCTAGTGGATTATTCCAAACTATGCCAGGATGGGGATCTACAGCAACGGTTCAAGACCAAATCAATGCAGCTACTCGTGCATACAAAGCGCAAGGTTTAGCAGCTTGGGGAATGAGATAATATAAATAAAAAGGCGATCATTTGATGTACCGACCCCAAAAAGTTAGACCAAAAAATCTAACTTTTTGGAGGTCGGTATTTTTATGACTAAATATAATTTTTGAATTTAAAAAGAAAGTCGTACTAGAGTATATAAATGAAAACATAAGCATAAGATCGTTAGCGAAAAAAAGTATGATATAAAAATCTCATAATAATATTGAAATTTGGGTTGCCAAATATAAAAAAATATGGAGATGAAGGATTATATCGTTCAAGAAAAAAATGAAGAATATCCTTTCGAAAAAAAGATATATGTTGTAGAATTATACTTAACAAGTGAACTCTCATACAATGACTTAGCTTTACAAGAAGGTATAAATAATCCAGCACTTATTTGTAACTGGGTTAATCGCTTTAGAGTAGCTGGTCCTGATGCATTGAGAGAACGAAGGAAAGGTCGGAAAAATCTTAATGGCTAAATCAACTAAAAAAAGTTAAGTAAGGAAACAACAAGTCAAACCACAAATGATAATATATCTAAAGAATATGTAAAAAGAATTAGAAAGATCAATTACTACAACTAAGGATAGAAAATGCATTTTTAAAAAGAAGCGAGGAGACTGCGTTTAGCGGAAGAAGCAGAAATGAAAAAGAAGGCGCGAATTATAAGCAGTCTCCGAGGAGAATTCATACTTAAAGACCTTCTTTTTATATGCGAAAAATGCCAAAAAGCAACATATATGTACTGGCAGAAGAGATTCGATAGAGTTAATCCAGATAAAGAAATTGAAGAGAAAATATTAGAAATAAGAAAGAATAACAAAGATTATGGTTATAGACGTATATATGGTGCGTTACGTAATTTAGGATATATAATAAATAAAAAAAGAAAGTTCAAAGAATTATACAAAAAAATTAGGCTTACAGGTTACATCATTCACTAGAAAAAGTAGAAAATACAATTCATATAAAGGGAAAAATCGGAAAAACAGCTAAGAATAGAATTAGAAGACGATTCAATACTAATATTCCACATCAAAAAATCACTACAGACACAACTGAATTTAAATATTATGAAGTTAATGAGAGAGGTAAATTAGTAGTAAAGAAACTTTATTTAGATCCATTTATGGATATGTATAATGGCGAGATAATAAGCTATAGTATAAGTGAGAGCCCATCAGCTAAAAATATAATGGATGCGCTAGAAAAAGCTATTAAAGTCACAGCTAAATCCCCTTATAGGAGAACTTTCCACTCTGATCAAGGATGGGCTTATCAAATGAAGGCATACTCGAAAAGGTTAAAAGAAGAACGTATTTACCAAAGTATGTCTAGAAAAGCAAATTGTTTGGATAATTCGGTAATGGAGAATTTCTTCGGAATATTAAAACAAGAGATATACTATGGAACAACATATAATAGTTATAGGGAACTGAAATTAGCTATTGAAAAATATATAAAATACTATAATGAAGAGAGAATAAAAGAGAAACTAGGATGGTTAAGTCCTAAGCAATATAGAATAGAACATATGACTGTATAAATATAAAAAAGATAGCGTAGCAGTCATTATAACTACTACGCTATCCTAAGTCTAACTTTTTGGGGTCAGATCATGATCGTCTTTTTATTTTTTTCTTTTTTTATTCTTTTTTGTAAGATAATAGCCTAGAGTTCCACCCTATAGCACCACATACCATACAAATTATTACTATTGTTGGAATATACATTTTTATTTCCTCCTTTTTAGTTAGGTTGACTCAACAAAATCGATTTCTTCGAAATCACGATTTTGAGTCATTCTTTAAAAATTCTTCTATCACTTTTCACTTACAAGGTATCATAAATAAAGGGGAAAAACAAGTCTTATAATAACTAGGAATATATGGTATAATGAATTTGATAGTGTATTTAAATTATAAAGAAAAATCTAAGTTATAGTAGATGAACTCGCCTTTAAAGTAGAGGGAGCATCCTATTTTATAACTTAGATTTTTAATTTTATATTCTCTTTTCAACTAATTTGAATGTTACAAAAGATATTGCAGAACAAATCACGATTGCAATTGCACTAGAATGGAAGATGTTTCCAATTCCTACTAGTGGTGAAACGACACCACCTAAGAAAAATGGCACGAATCCAAAGAATGCAGATGCGCTACCAGCACGCTCACGCTCTAAACTCATAGCGATAGCAGAACCAGCTGGTAAAATAAATCCTAATCCAAGTAAAAGAAGGAAGAATCCAGCTTCAATGAATAGGAAAGGTAATGTTAATGTTAAAACGATTGCTAGATAAATACTAACTGCTAGCATAACTGATAATCCTAGCTTAATACTATTTTTTTCTTTAAAGTTACCAGCGCTTTTACTACCTAAAACTATAGCAAAACCGTTTAGACCAAAGCATAAGCTGTACATTAATGGACTTAGGTTATAGTGAGTTTGTAAGATGAATGGTGATGCCGCAATATATGCGAACATAGCAGCTAATGCAAAACCTTGAATAACAACCAGTGCAAAGAACAGTTTATTTTTTGCGACTAGGATGATCGAGTAATAAGTTTTAGTTATTGGAAGATTCAATCGTTTACTAAACTCTAGTGATTCATAGAATTTGAAACTTACAACTAATAAGATAATACCTATCACAGCAAGGGTAACAAATATTCCACGCCAGTCTGTAAGTTGAAGTAATAAACTCCCTAATATAGGAGAAAGTATAGGTGCTAAACCATTAACTGCCATAAGTAACGCAAAGAATGTTGCTAGGTCACGTCCATGGTATAAATCAGTAGAAATAGCACGAGAAATAACTACAGCACCTGCAGATGAAATACCTTGGATAAATCTCAATGTTATCATTGCGTAAACATTCGGAAAGATAATAATAGCGAGTGTACTTATTAAATATATAACTAAGCTTATTATTAATGGATTTTTACGTCCGTATTTATCACTGATTGGTCCAATAAGCAATTGCCCTAGTGCAAGACCAACCATACTACCTGTTAGAGTAAGTTGAATTGTTGAGGTGCTAGCATTGAAGAATGATGTCATAGTAGGTAATGCTGGTAAATATAAGTCTGTAACAAATGGCCCAAAAGCCGATAAAGTTCCTAAAAATAGAACTAAAAATAATTTTGAATTTCTTTTTAATGTCATATAGACTCCTTTCGATTTTTAGAAATACGCTACGTATTATAGCATAAAAAAATTTTTTTCGTAAGTTTTTTTAGTTTAATAAGTTAATTTTCGTGCTAATTTAGGTGATTTTTGATTTATAATAAAAAAATACTATTATTTTTATATATAATAGTTCTTTAAAAATGAATAATGATGAAACCTTTAAATTTAAAAAAAGTCATTTTTTTATCTAATATATTGGATTTATAAAGTGAGTCAATGTAGTTTTTAATAATAATCGCAGTAGTTATAGGAATTTTTAGGGTATTACTATTTATCATAGCTAACCCACTAGAAAAAAATCATGGCTCTTTGATGAAAATTGGAAAAGAAGATGAAGAAGAGCTAGAAGTATAAGAAGCTTGATAAACAAAAAGACTGACTTAAATAATCGAAAGTGATTAATTTAAGTCAGTTTATTTTATATCAAAATCTATAGAATCAATATTCATAATAAGTTTATTATTTATAAAACCAAATTAATGAAAAATACATAAATAGCATAAGTAAAAAAATAATAAAGAAGAAAGAATAGTAATTTTTATTATTTTTTTAAAAAAATATGAAATTCAATAAAATTATTATTAAGTAAACAACAACAAAAAAATCAATAAGCGTTGTTTATTTTTTTGCCCAATTATTGTATTTTTTTCCAATAATTCAGCTTTTTTTAGCTTCGTTACTCACAAAATTCCTCCTAAGTTTTATATATAAAATTATAACAAATAAAAAGACTATGCTGCAATTAAATAAATAAAGTGTAAAAAAAGTGAATAATATTTGTATATATTCCCTATTTATGTTGATTGAATACAAATAAATATGATATAATTAAGTTGCCATATTATACACAAAAAAATTGGAGGCAGTATGTCTTATTCAAGAGATTATATATTTGAAAAAAATAATAGAAAAAGCTACCTACTTTTAAAAAAATTCATGAGCGACGAGAAAAAGATAATAGTGTTTTTATTTTTAGAGTATGAAAATCGTCGTGCAAAAAAATAGATATAGATAGTTTTGTAAGGAAGCTAGGAGATAAAAAAACTAGTGAAAGTGATAAAAAAATAGAAGAGTTTGTCTACTATATAGTAGGGAATTTTAATGCACAAACAAGTGTTTCTTTAGATAATATTAACGAAGAACAATTGTTGAAAAAAATATTTATCCCGTAGTCAGAGCTAGCAGTTTTAACAAAGATAATGAGAAAGATCTTGTTAGTTTTTGAACATACAAATGAAACTAAAATTTATTTAGCGTATGATTTTTAAAGATGGCTATAAATTGCTAGATAGTATTTTTTTAGATAAATTCTCAAAAAAATAAGCAAGAAGTTTTTAGAAGTTGCTAAAAAAAATCTAGAAAAACTACCGCTTAAGTATAATGTGGATGAAGTTGTAGGAAATAAATTTTTATTTCTTGAATGCGAAAAGACGGCTATGATGGATCTAGAATATTTGATAAGAATGTATTAGATTATTTTTTTATAAAAAAAATTGGTGATTCATTTTATGTAGGATTACCACATCAAGATACGTTAATAATTGCAGATGTTAATAATAAACAAGGATTAGAAATTCTACAAAAAGATGATGGTTCATTTTTTTCACAGAAGGACTAGTGCCTATTACAACAATTACATTTAAATATGATGGAAGAGAACTAGAGAGTTATTTTTATTTTTTTGTAGAATAACTTTAAAAAAATTAAAAATTAAGTATAGGAGAAAGAGTCATGTTATTTTTTTACAATAAGAAAAATGTTAGGAGAAACATTATTAATTACTATTCAAAGTAAAGAAGAGGTAACATACGAAGAGAAAAAAAATATCACTCTAATTAAAGACGAGAATGGTGCTTTAGTTGGGTTAAATATTTTTAACGTTGAAAACTTGAAATTAGATGGAGAAGGCAGTATCGATTTAACTGATGAACAAAAAGAAATTCTTCAAAAACGTTTAGAAAAAAATGGAATCAAAATAGACTTAGAAGGTAATAACGATGATTTCTTTGTAGTTGGAGAAGTTTTAAGTTGTGAAAAACACCCGGATGCTGATAAGCTAAAAGTAACAGAAGTAAAAGTTAATGAAGAAGAAACGTTACAAATCGTTTGTGGAGCTCCGAATGTAGAAGCAGGACAAAAAGTTGTTGTAGCATTAAGCGGTGCAATGATGCCAAGTGGTTTATTAATTAAAAAATCAAAACTTCGTGGTGTAGAATCAAATGGAATGTTATGTTCAAAACGTGAATTAGGATTACCACAAGAAGAAGTAAGAGGTATTTTAGTATTAGACGCAGATACTAAAGTAGGAACTCGTGTGAAAGATTTAAATCTTAAATAGAATTTAACTTAGGAGGTGTGAAGTATGGTGAATTGGAAAAAGTGGTTTTTAGAAGAAGATGAAGATGAGATATTCGAAGAAGAAGGTTCTAGAAAAGAAAAGAAAGATGATTCATTAGCAGGTAAAGAAAGAAAAACTGCAGATAAGAGAAAAGAAAGAGTCTATTATGAAGATGAAGAAGATTTTGAGATAGACTTTGGTTCTAAAAAATCTAAGAGAACATTTGAAGAAGATGAGTTTGAATCAGATTTTGGAAACAGAAGAAAAAGAGAGAAAACTCAAGAAAAGTTTGAAGATTATGAAGAAGTAAACTTAGACGACTTTGAAATAGATGAGTTTGAAGATGAAGATTATGAAGAAGACTTCGAACAAGAGAAAAAATCTAAAAAAGGAAATGGCTTCTTCGCTAAATTCAAAAATCTATTCAAACAAAATGATGAAGAATTAGATGATGACTTTTTAGATGAAGAGCTTCTTGAAGAAGATAAAGATGATGAGGCTGAAGATTATAAAACATATCTAGAACGCCAAAAACGTGAACAAAAAGAAAAAGCTAAACTAGCTAAAAAAGAACAATCAAGAGTAATAAAAGAAGAAAACTTTGAAGATTATGAAGAAGAGGAAGAATACGAAGAAGATAAAAAAGTAGGATTCTTCTCAAGGCTTAAAGAAAAATTGTTTAACGTAAGTGAAGATGAGATTGATCAAGAAGAGTTAGAAGCGGTATTAGATGATTTTGAGGAAGAATACGAAGAGGAAACTCCTGTTAAGAAAAAACCTCAAGTCTCAGTTGAAAGATTTAATTCTGAACCGGAAGAAGAACTTGAAATTGAGTTTGTAGATGAAGTTAAAGAAGAGGCTAAATTTGAAGAAATTGATATTACAAAATATGAAGAAAAAGAAGAAAAAGCTTCAGCTGGTACAGTCACAGATTTAGGGGATGCACTTAAGAAACTTGGTGTTACAAGTTCTGAAATAACTGATGTTGATATCTTTGATGAGAAGCCAACAAGAAGAAAACACCCAACGCTTGCAGCTGTTCGTACTAAGAGATTAAAACAAGACCACAAGATTGATGAACTTGGAGATAGTGTAGTATTAGGGAAAGATAGTAGTGAATTAAAACAAGAAGTAGCAACTTCGTTCAAAGGTCAAGCTCAAGAGGAAACACAAGTTCAAGAAGAAAGAACTACTAAAAATAGAGAAGCTCGTAGAGAATTCGAAGAAAACTTTAATTCTTTAGAGAGAAGAAGCGATAAAATTGAAAAAGATAATCCACTATACGTTAAGAAAAATGAAAAATTAGATGGTATTTTTGATGAGATTCGTGAAAAAGAAAGTAAAACTCACGAGAAAGAAGCTCCAACGCTAGAAGTAAGAGAACTTGATGCGGAAGGAAGCCGCCGTGAAAAATTAAAATACACTTCTGTACACGATGTCCTAGAAGGAAGTGAAGATTTATTCGAAGATGATATTGACAGAGTAAGCAAAAAACTTGTTGGTGAAAGATTTGAAGAAGGTCAAGAATCTAGCGAAGAAGTTGAAAACTTCAGAAAAGGGTTATATGAAGGTAAAAAATCTGATAATAATCAAGAAAGAACAGCTTTAGATGAACTTATTGAAACTGAGAACATTGATGTTTCTCCAAGAAAAGAAGAGACTCTTCCTGAAATAGAAGAACTTAATGAAAATTTAGCTGATCTTAAGAAAGAAAAACAAGAAGAAACTTATGTTGATTTAGTTCAAGAAGCGGCTAAAATAGAAGATATTGAAGTTGAAGATTACGAAGAAATTAAAGAAGTTAAAAAAGACAGACTCTCTGGTTACAGTGATTATCATTTAGATGAAGAAGAAATCGAAGAGTTAGAAGAGCAAAACTATTTAGAAGAATCTGCAGATTCAGTAAATATTGATAGCTTATTGAGAGAAGTATCTCCTAATAATAAGATTATTAAAAAAGCTAATGATGTAGATAAATTTACAGACGAAAAAGTTGTTCCTAAAGAAGTAGTTGAAAAGAGAGTAGAAGATGCTAAGGCTCACGAAGAAAGTGAACAAGTTGAAGAGGTAGAACGCGGAATAGATTATACTGAAAAATTATATACTAATGATGTTTCTGAGTACTTTGACAAAGGTAATGGAACTAAGTTAGGTGAATATAAAACTGTAGATTATGGATATAGACCAGTAAGTAAAGAAAAAATTGAAAATAATCAAAAAATACTTGATGCAATTTTTTTGAAAAAAATATTCTTCAACAGGAATCTCTACATCGACTAGATCAGTAACAAGTCAAATGATGAGTTCAAATACTATCACTCCTAAATCACGTAGTGTAGGTAAGTTTAAACCATCTCCAGTATATTCTTCTGTATATGGTTCAGCAACACGTAATACAGCTGAAAATTCAAATAAACCAGTTGGTATATCAACTACAGGATTATCTATAAATAATCAAGTGAGTAAAACTACACCTGAAGTAAAAAAATGAACCAAAAATTAGTTGAAAAAAAACAGTAGAAGCTAAAGCTACTACAGAAATAAGTAATGCTAATATCTATAAAGAAATTGCCTCACAAGAAGAGACAGTTTGGAATATAGGTTCAGCAAAAACGAGTACCCTAAAAAAATAAGGTTAAAAAAATAAAAAAATAACTAGATAATTAGTAACAAAGAGGATGGCTCAAAAGCCATCCTCTTTGTTTAGTATATTTCATTGGAAGAAAAAAATTTAGCTATAGACTGAATTTTTTTAATATTGAAATGAAATATAAGAAAATAAATAAGGGAGTGACTTGAAAATCGTGATTTCGGAGAAATCGATTTTGTCGAGCCAGTCCCTTGTTATTAAATTTAATCTATTACATATTGACCAGGGCTTATTGTATTTACGATAGTTTCGAATAGAATTATTCCAACTACGTTTAACATAAGTCGAGAACGAATTTTTTTTCTGTTTTTTGGTGCATCGTAGACTTTTATTAAGTGATCGCTCATTTTAGCAAGAGAGCTATTCGCAAGGCTAGTGATTGATAAAATAGTTGCTCCGTTTTGTTTCGCAGCTAAGACACAATCATTAATTACGTCTGTATTTCCCCCTAGAGAAAATACTAGAATTACATCATCTTTTGTACAAATATCAGGGATTCTTTTAATAGAATAATGTTCAAAATAATCATTGGCCCAAAGATTTATAAGTTTAAGCTTTCTATTGAAATCACTCATAACCATATAACTAGAACCACTACCTAAGCAAAAAAATACGACGTGCATTAATTATTTTATCAGCAAAAAAATATCAAAATCATCTTGATTAAGAATAGACATAGTACGTGAAAATTCGACGCTAAGCTGTTCTTTTAAAGTAATAAAGTTAGAAGAAGTAGCGTTATTATTTTTTTAGCTAATTCTTTACTCATTTTTAAATCATATTTTAAATCGATAAATGTGTTATATCCCAACTTTTTACAAGCTCGAATTACAGTAGAAGAAGAAACAAGGATTTCTTGTTTAATTTCTTTTAGAGTAGTATGTTCAATATTATCTTGTTTCATTAGATAATCAATAGCCTGTTGTTCCGAAATGGATAGTCTATCATAGTTTTTCTTTTAAATTCTCAAAAAAACATAAAAAAAGTTCCCCCTATAGTAAAAATTTACTAAAGATTTTTCATTTTTATTACTCAGCATTAAGTATCATATCACAAAAATATAGAAAAAAATAAAAAGTTAAATTGTTAAGGTTTTCTAGAGTTCAGTAAAAATTTTACTAAAATAGTAATAAATTACAAAAACAAGAAACTTTTTAGGCGAAATTGGAAAAAAACCGTTTTCAAATCTGTTATAATGTACCTATAAAAAAATAACAAAGGAGAAAAAGGTAATGGCAAAGAAAAAAATAAATTCGTTTCTGCTTTTTGAGCAATTCGGACGTTCGTTCTTATTACCAGTATCTGTACTTCCTGGTGCAGGTATTATTAAAGGGATCGGGACAGCCTTCAGTAATTCAAACACACTAAAAATGTTCCCAGCATTAAAAAATGACATTATTCAATTTATTATGAAATTCCTAATCGTATTAGGAGATACAGCATTCAACAACTTACCAATTATATTTGCAGTTGGGGTAGCTGTAGGTTTAGCAAAACGTGAAAAAGGTTCTGCTGCACTTTCTGGTTTACTAGGATTCATCGTATTACACTACGTACTTAACTTCCTATTAGTACAAAGTCACAAATTAGTAGATACTAGTAAATTATCAAGTAACGAAGCAAAATTAGCATTATCAAATGCCATGCAGACAAAAGTACTTGGTATTCAAACAATGGACCTTAGTGTATTCGGGGGTATCATTGTAGGTATAGTTGTATACTTCGTCCATAAGTGGGCTGTTAAAGTTCAATTACCAACAGTTATTGGATTCTTCAGTGGACCACGTTTCGTACCTATCGCAACTATCGTAATCATGTCAGCAGTTGCAACTGGACTATTCTTCGTATGGCCTCCAGTACAAAAAGGTATCAGTGTATTATCAATCTTCATCCTTAAATCAGGACCTATTGGAACGTTCCTATATGGTTTAGTAGAAAGAGCGTTATTACCATTCGGTCTTCACCACGGTTTAAACTGGCCAGTTCGTACAACAGAACTAGGTGGAGCTTGGGAAATTGGTGGACAACGTGTAGTTGGTACAATCAACGCTTACTTAAAGCTTTCATTAGCTGATCCAAACGTACAACATGTAGATCCAAGTATTACAAGATTCAACGGTGGTAAATTTGTTTACTTCATGTTTGGTCTTTCTGGTGCAGCTTATGCAATGTACAAAACAGCTGATGAGAAAAAACGTAAAGTTGTAGGATCATTATTATTCGCAGCTGCTGGTACTTCATTCTTAACTGGTATTACAGAACCAATCGAATTTACATTCTTATTCGTAGCTCCAATTCTTTATGTAGTACACGCATTCTTAGCTGGTTCAAGCATTATTCGTAATGCACATGTTAGGAGCAGGGGTTGCTACTCCAACTGGACACGGATTTATTAACTGGGTAATCTACGGAGTACTTCAAGGTCCTAAAACAGCTTGGTGGTTAGTACCAATCGTAGGTGTAGTTTACTTCTTCATCTACTATATCGTATTCAGATTTATGATTGTTAAATTCGATCTTAAAACTCCTGGTCGTGAAGACGGAGACGATGTTAAATTATCTAATAAAAATGAAGCTCGTGCTAAACTTGGTGTAGAAATCGCTACAATCGGTAAAGAAGAAGCACCAAAAATCAGTAGACGTAGCTGCTGGTGATGATGAAGTAATGGAAACAGTACAAAAAACACCAGAAGGAATTAGAAAACAAGCGATTGAATTAGTTAAAGCACACGGTGGACCAGATAACATCGAAGCTGTAGATGCTTGTATAACTCGTTTAAGAATTAATGTAAAAGATAAAAGCTTAGTAGACCAAGAACGTATTACAACGAAACTTGGAGCTATGGGATTTGCAGAAAGTGATATGCAAATGCAATCAATTTACGGATCTCATGCTAATGTATTAAAAATGGAAATCCAAGAAATGCTTGGTATGGAGGAATAATTTCATGAAGAATTTGTTTGTTACAGACTTAGACGGTACATATGTTAAGAATTCAGTGTTCGTAGAACAAGAAGATTTAAAAGCGTATCATGATGCGAAAAAATACGGGGATTTCTCAGTTGCGACTGGGCGTTCTGTTGAAGAAATCAAATATATTGCAGAAGGTAATGATATGGATGTTACACACATGATAGGGTTTAACGGAGCGGTCGTAACAAGACAAGATGAAGTTCTTTTTGAAAAATATATTCCTACTAAAGATTTAACTGGAATATTTGAATATCTAAAGGAAAGCAAATTAATATTTGATGCTTTAGATGGAAAAACAACGTATCGGTAATTTTGATCATGAGAAGAAAGATAGATTGTGGAACATGGAACTAATTTGTGTTGAGAATCCATTTGAAATACTAAAAAGGAAAAAAACAATCTATAAAAATAAATGTAAGACCAACAAAAGACCAATTAGATTATCATTACGATATAATGAAAGAAAAATTTCCAGAAGTAGAGATTTATAAATCAGGTTCAACACGTATGGAAATCACAGCAAAAAATATTTCTAAAGCTAGTGGTATAGAAGCTATCAGGTCAGGGTATGATAGAGTAATAGCTTTAGGAGACTCAGGGAATGACGTGGATATGTTTAAAGTAGCAGATATTTCATACTGTATGAACCGCGCGCCACAAGACGTGAAAAATCAAGCTACACATGTAGTGGACGATTTCAGCGGCGATAAAACATTTTGTAGAAAACTATGAATAGTAAAAAAGAACCGGCAGAGATGCTGGTTCTTTTTTCTATTCCATGTATTAAAATCAATAAATAAAATCCAGGGGCTGACCCAAAAGACCTAAAACTTAACAAAGTTCATATGAGAACTCATAGACGCAGTGGATTTTTAATATTTCTAATATTTCTCCAATATTTCACCTCTTACCGCTGAGATAAGATAAAGTGAACCTGTAATTAGAAGAGTTTCATCATCTTTTAGATTTGGAATAATATTGTTTAAAGCAACTTCATAATTCTCATATTTAGTGACATGAGTATCGCCAAAACTTTGAACTAGATTATCAAGATTTGATTCTTTAATCTCGATTGGAACTTTAGTTGCTGAGAATTCAGCAGGGATTGTTTTTAATTTTTCAATCATATCTTTATAGTCTTTGTCTTCAAGAATACCAAGTAGGATTTTCAATTTAGGGAATTTTTGTTTATTTAGGTATGCTACTAAACTATCTATTCCATCATTGTTATGTGCGCCATCTAGAAGAATATTGTCACGAATCCATTCTAAACGACCTATCCAAACTGATTTGCTTAGAGCTTCTTTTATAACGTCATCTTCTATATCGATAATACCACGTTTTTTCAGATTAGATAATGCTTCTAAAGCTAAAGACGCATTAAAAGTTTGGTGTGCACCGACCATTTTAGTAGAATAATCTACACCTTTATATGAGAATTCGTTACCTCTAGCTTCGACTTTGTTCACAACGATATCTTCTTCGTTTAGTATACTTAAGTTAGCATTTTTATCCTGACAGATGTCTTTTATTACATTTACAACACCTTCACTAGCAGGATATATTAGGACATTATCATTTTCTTGGATAATTCCACCTTTTTCATAGGCGATTTTTTCAAGAGTATCGCCAAGAATCGCAGTGTGATCTAGACCGATTTTTGTAATAATAGATAATACTTTTTCTTTAAAAATATTTGTTCCATCATATCTTCCACCAAGACCAACTTCCATAATGACGAAGTCTGTTTTTTGATTTCTAAAGTATAATAAAGCTACACCAGTGATGATTTCGAAGAATGACAGTTTATCACTAGGGTCTGGATTATTTTTGTCGTAAGTTTCTTGAACTAGTTTGAATAATCGGTAGGCTTCTTTATATGAAATAAAATCATCATTAACACGAATTCTATCGTTAAAACTTAGCATACCGGGACTAGTGTATAATCCAACTCTATATTTAGTTTTTAAGACATCTTTTAAATAAGAACAAGTAGATCCCTTACCATTAGTACCAGCAACATGAATTACTTTAAGATCTTTTTCAGGATGGTCGAAAAGTTCAAGAATATGTTCCATTCTGTGAAGGCCAAGTTTCATTCCAGTACGTTCTATTTTATACGATGAAGTAATAAGAAGTTCTTCACAAACACATTCAACTGCATAGTTTACAATTTCATCTTCATCTAAAGTTAGAAGTTTTTCGGCAAGTTGTTCTAAACTTAACTGATTGAAAAGTTCTAATATGTTATTTCTATCTTCTAAATTATTTTTCTTTTTAAATATTTCTCAAATTTTTATTTTACAATTCAAATTCATAAATAAACACCAACATTTCTAATAATATACACTTAATTTTTATAATGTTAAAGATGAATTGTAAAGGATATAATTTTTGGTGAAGGGATTTAAGTTAAAAACTAAAAATAATATATAAATAATCCTTATAAATTATTTATGGTTATGCTGATTAGTAGATTTACATAGTATTATTGAAATTAAATATGAAAAATTAACAACTTTAATTTCATTTTAATTATAGTCTAAAGTTCATGTAAGGTAAGTAGGATATAATATAAACATAACAAAAACTTAATAATATTTTTTTCATAATATACGGCTCATCGAAAGATGGGCCTTTCTCCATTTCAGGGATTATTTTTCAAATTATTTCAACTTTAGTTTCATTTTAATTATAGTCTAAAGTTCATATAAGGTAAGTGGGATATAATATAAACATAACAAAAACTTAATAATATTTTTCATAATATAAATGGCTCATCGAAAGATGGGCCTTTCTCCACTTTCTGTAATATGGTTGATAGTGTTATTATTAAAAAAATTGAGAAATATAGCTTTCTTACTTGACATGAAGATTATTTTGTAATACTATGAAGTTGTATCAAGAGCCTTACTAGTTAAGGAGAGATACTTGAAGAAGAGAAAGCCTTATTAGTTAAGGATACCAAAAGGCATATCTATTTGATATGCCTAATTTTTTGATAAGAGGTAGTATTGTGATGTTTGATATTTTTGGAGTATATCTTATTGATTTCAAACAAAATATTGGTGGGGAAATTTCTGGGAAGCATTATGCTGTTGTTATGAGCAAGATGTCAAAGAAAGATGATACACTTATTGTAGCGCCTATAACAAGTAAGAAAAAAGGCAAGAAATATAGGGGTGGAATAACTATAGATTGTACAAAATATCAAAAAAATCCGACGTATGAGAAGGCATTTGTAAAAAAATTAGAAAAAAATAAGAGAAATTCATAAAAAGTAGATTTTTTTAGGAAGAAAGATTTATGATTTAGAAGAATCAGATGTTATAAAATTAAAAGATACTTTTTAGAAGTTATTTTTGATTTATAAATTTAAGAATAATAATCAGTTCATTTTTTTAATTAGTTTAGACTAAAGAGAGTAACTCAAAAAAATTATTTGAGTTACTCTTAATTTTATGCTATATCTATATATTATATTTCTTTTTCCAGATTTGAGAGAATTATTTCTCCGTCAATAAGGTTTTTTTATTTTTTTGATATCTTTTAATTCCTGCTTGTAGAAATTTAGCCTCTAATCGTTCTTTATTTGTCTGGGATTGTAATTTTTCCTGGAATATGATTAGATGTTTTTTAAAAAAATTCTATTTGTAATATACTTTATGTTGTGTTTTTTTGCATATTATCACCTCACTATAAAAAAATATACCATCATTTTTTTAGTATTGTCAATATAAGAAATAAATTTGATAAAAAGTAAATCTTTAAGTAAAATATTTTTTTCAGAAAAATAATCATTTTTTTCAACTTTAGTTTCATTTTAATTATAGTCTAAAGTTCATGTAAGGTAAGTGGGATATAATATAAGCATAACAAAAACTTAATAATATTTTTTTCATAATATGCGGCTCATCGAAAGATGGGCCTTTCTCCATTTTTTTATGGAGATTTGACAAGTAATAATTTTTTAAGATATTATTAGGGTGTATTAAGAGCCTTATTGATTAAGGAGAGATACTTGAAGAAGAGAAATCCTTATTATTTAAGGTTAAATAAAAAGGTATATCTATTTGATATGTCTAATTTATTTAGATAGAATGAATTAGGATAACTATTTTTAAGAATTTTATGAATGTTCATACTGTTAAGGGATTAGCAAATGAAAAATCTAGATTTTTTTAGAAATTAAGTTAGAACAATTCTATAAAAGAATGGAATAGTGTGTAAATATTTAGTATAGATGATATTTGCGAAGGTGTAGATATGGATATTAGATTTGAAAAAGGTATAAGCAAAAAAACAATTCTCTAGTGATCTGTAAATGGTCGAATGAGAAAGGTGAAGAATTTCAAAAAGCAATGGATGGGATTAAAAGTTTCTTATCCTTTAAATTTAAATAAGATACAGGAATTAGAGAATATATTTTCTATTTTTTTCATGAAGAAGAATTTCTTGGGATAATACAAATTATAAAAAAATCGAGGGAGATAATGTGCATGTAGGGAGATTTATTTTAAATCCACAAAAAAATAGGCCAAGGTCTTGGAAAGAAGGCATTAGGAGCATTTGTTCAGCGTATTTTTTTGAAGATAAAAAAATATTGATAGTATAACTTTAACAGTATTTGATTCTAATATAATCGCTAAGAACCTGTATGAGAAATTAGGTTTTAAAATTGATAAAGTGATAGAATGTCCAAATTTGAAGTATATTATGAAAAGAACTAGATAATTATTATTTTTCAAAAATTTTTTTCAACTTTAGTTTCATTTTAATTATAGTCTAAAGTTCATGTAAGGTAAGTAGGATATAATATAAACATAACAAAAACTTAATAATATTTTTTTCATAATATAAATGGCTCATCGAAAGATGGGCCTTTCTCCATTTTTCAGAATAGTTTTTCAGATTTTTTTCTTGAAACTTTATTTCAAAGTGCTATAATATTATTTATGAAAAAAACATCAGTTAATTTATTAGAAGGTCCGATTTTACGGGCGATGATTGCTTTTGCGATACCAATTATGATAGCAAATATTTTTCAGCAACTCTATAATACGGTAGATATTATGATTGTTGGTAGATTCCTTGGAGAAGAATCCCTTGCTGCTGTTGGGTTTACTGTCTGCGATATTTGAGCTTGTAGTTGGTTTTTGCATTAGGTATAGGAAATGGTATGGGTATAGTTATTGCTCGTTATTACGGTGCAGGAAATTATGAAAAGTTAAAGAGTGCTGTAGCTGCCACATTTGTAATAGGCGGGGTATTGAGTATTGTGATTGCAGTATTAGGTAATTTTACTTTATATCCATTACTGAAATTACTAGGAACACCAAGTAATATTATTGATCAATCTTATGAGTATAGTTATCTTATAGTAGTATTTGTAGGTGTTACTCTTGCATATAATTTGTGTGCGGGATTACTTCGAGCAGTAGGAGATAGTAAGGCTGCATTATATTTTTTAATTTTTTCAGCAATTATTAACACTGTATTAGATATATATTTTATAGCATACTTACATATGGGTGTACGTTCGGCTGGAGTTGCAACAATTATCTCACAGGGTATTTCTGCAGTGTTATGTTTTAACTATATTCGTAGAAAAACACCATTTCTAATTCCAACAAAAAAACATTTTACATGGAATAAAAAACTTTATTCTGATTTATTTAGCCAAGGTTTGGCAATGGGACTTATGTTTTCTGTTGTTTCAATTGGTACAGTAATCTTACAAACATCGATTAATGCCTTAGGTCCAGTAATTATCAGTGCTCAGACGAGTGCTAGAAGAATAATGATGTTCTCACTACTTCCAGTAGGATCTATGAGTGCGACTATAACGACTTTTACATCGCAAAACTTCGGAGCAAGACAATATCGTCGAATAGTTGAAGGATTACGTAAGGGTGCGCTTGTTACGATAATTTGGTCAGTCTTCGTCTGTATTACGCTATTTTTCGCAAGTCCATATTTAAATGAACTTATTACAGGAAGTAATGATGAGGAATTAATTTACCAGGCTTCATTATATCTTAAGATTAGTTCTGCATTTTATCCATTTTTAGCCATACTTTTAGTATTGAGAAATGCTCTGCAAGGATTAGGGCAAAAGATGATGCCACTTGTTTCAAGTATTATAGAAATGTTAGGGAAAATATTATTTGTAATATTTATTATTCCAAGTGCAGGATATTTAGGAGTAATATTCGTGGAACCTATTCTATGGGTTGTAATGGCAGCTCAGTTGTATTATGCATTTAAAAAAGAACCAGTTATTTGTTCGTTGAAGAAAAAGAGTGAGTAGAAAGTTGGGAAGGCACTCACAATCAACAAAATTAAGAAGTAATTCTAAAATCAAGATTTTAGGGTTGCTTCTTTTTTTACTTCATGATTAGAAAAATATATTATCTTAGAAGTGAAAAAGATATACTCAAATTAGTGCAGACAATTATTGCAAGCACTAAGAATGAAGGGGAAAAAGCAGGTGAGGATTTTTGGGTCAAAGCCGAAAAACTCTACTATACAGCTCTTATTGGATATATCTTCTATGAAGCTCCAAGAGAAGCAAAGAACTTTGCGACACTACTGGATATGATAGATGCTTCAGAAGTCAGGGAAGATGATGAAACATATATGAATCCCATTGATAGACTGTTTGAAGCTTTGGAAAAGAAAGAGCCTACATATTTTGCAGTTAAGCAATATAAAAAGTACAAACTTGCTGCTGGAGTTATAGAATTAAGAAGAACACTTCATCACTATTTGAGTGAAAGATGTTTTTGTTTAATTCTTTTTTTATTGTTTGAAAAGGAGTGATTTATGATAAAAGGCTTGGAAAAAAACTAAATGACAGACAAAAAAAGAAATCCTATTCAAAAACTAATGAACTCCATAAAAATGCAGTCGGTAATGATTACAAAGATGGAATCAGCATTGTAGAGGTATGGTTGGAAAAAGGAGTTGTTTGTGCAAGGCTGAAAAATGGAGAATGGTATCACTATACCTATTCCTATACTTGGTATTAAGAATCCCGGCGAAAGCAGGGTATCGAGAGAAACTACGAGAAAATAACTGCCTTGTATGAAAGGTTAAGCCGAGATGATGAACTGCAAGGCGAGAGCAATTCGATTGTCAATCAGAAGAAAAACCTTGGAAGAATACGCAAAGAAAAAAATCATTTGGAGAACATTATTCATTTTACCGATGACGGAATCAGCGGAACACAGTTTGATCGTCCGGGATTTATGGCAATGATGAACGGAGTCAATCAAGGAAATATTGGTTGTATCATTGTAAAAGATATAAGCAGACTTGGCAGAGATTATCTCAAAGTCGATTAATGTATGGAGATACTAAGACAAAAGGGCGTAAGACTAATCGCCATCAATGACAATGTAGATAGTTTCTACAGAGAAGATGATTTTACTCCCTTTAGAAATATCATGAATGAATGGTATGCAAGAGATACATCAAGAAAAATCCAATCGACTTTTAGGTCAAAAGGCGAAAGTGGGAAACATACTGCAAGCACACCGCGTTATGGATATATCAAAGATGAAAGAGATAAAAACAAATGGATAGTAGATGAAAAAGAAGCCGAAGTAGTAAGACGAATATTTAATATGACCATGCAAGGTAATGGTCTGTATCGAATAGCAAAGATATTGGAGAGTGAAAAAGTAGATATACCCGCCTATCATCAACAGAAATTAGGATATGGGCTATATCAAAGCAAAAACTTTGAACCTCCCTATCGTTGATGCAGCTCAACCATAGCAAGCATTTTAAAGAAACAAGAATACTTGGGGCATACAGTCAATTTCAAGACAAGCAAGCATCTCAAGGACAAGAAAAGTAAATATGTATCGGAAGATAACTGGCTTATTTTTGAAAACACGCATGAACCAATCATAGACCAAGAAACCTTTGACAATGTGCAAAGGATAAGAGGAAATGTAAAAAGGTATCCTGACGGTTGGGGAGAATATCACCCACTCACAGGACTAATGTATTGTGCAGATTGTGGGAGCAAGATGTATATTCATAGAACAAGTAACTATAAGAATATTCTATATTACACTTGCAGTGCCTATACCAAAACCCCTTGCGACACACTTTGCCCCTCAGCACACAGAATAAAAGCAGAAGCGGTCTTAAACCTTATTAGGGAAACACTAAAAGATATTAAAAAATACCTTGATGAAGATAATGAAGACTTTATCCGTTCCATTCAAAATGAAATGAAAGAAAAGGAAAAAATAGAGATAGAAAAGAAAAAGATAAGATTAACGGAAAGCCAAATCGACTTCAGGAACTTGAACGACTTATGTGCAGAATTTATGAAGATATGATTCTGAATAAAATACCGAATAATCGCTATGGAATCCTTAATAATCAATATGAAACGGAGCAGGTAGCTTTAAGTAAAGAAATTAAGGATTTGGAGCATCAGGTATCAAGATATGAAAAAGAAACAGTCAGAGCAAAAGATAGAAATTTACTTTAATTTCATAGGTAATTATGAACTGCCACAGGTGGAGTTAAGCGAAGAGGAAAAACAAAAACTTGAGGAAGAAGAAAGAAAAATCGAAGAAAGAAAAGACAAGCTACACCAAAATTACCTGAAACGAAAAGCAAGCGGAAAACAGAAAGAGTATGAGGATAAATATAAGGCAAGAAGAGAGTAGAAGAAACGGGAGAAAATAAAGGTTTTGAAAAGAGTTGGGATACCTTTAAGTGAGTATAAAGAGTTAAATACAAAAGAAGCCCTCAATTAGGCTTCTTTATGTATTTAATCAGAAAGATTATTTTTCGCATATTTTTTTATGTCTTTGGGATAAAAATCCCTTATATTTTTTTGAAGCATGTACTAAATTTACTGTGAGAGGAATATCCTACAGCCCCTGCTATATCCTGAATTTTTAAGGGTAGAGTTCAGTAGGAGTAATTCCGCCATATTCATTCGCCGTCTTTGAGTATATTCTGTAATTGTACATTGATATTTTTGCTTAAATAATTTTTTTAGTTTTGTGCCGCTCATAGTGGATATTTTTTCCAAAGTATCTTGTGGGATAGATGTTGCATAATGATCGTCTATATAATTGGCGACATTTTTCAAAGCCTCATCATCGGCAATAGATAGTGGATTGCTGTACTTATTTAAAAAAGAGTCTATTGTAATACTTAACCATTCCTTTGCCTTTGACTCAAAAAAGATTTCAGCAGCAGGAGATGCCATCTTGCAATTAAGGATATCTTTTGCGATTCTTTCTAAAGGCTTGTTTATTATAATGCTGGTATTAAAAAATAAATCTTCATAGTTACAGACTTTATTCTTATAAGAGGATAGGCATTGCTCTATCATGGACTGATTGAAATTTATACCGATTCCTAAATAAGGAGAGTTTTTGTGAAGTATAAACCTATAGTCTTTAGAATTTTTTGTATTTATAGTAAAAAGTGAATTTGAAGAAAGATTTTGATAAGGATTAAAACATTCACCGTTTGCTGTAACTAAATAAGATAAATAAAGGGAATAGAAATTATTCAAACCAGAAAAACTTGTATGGATAATTTCTTTTTTTATGAAAACATCATAAATATCAATAGTGAAATTATCGCCCTCGTAAAACCAATATATGCCTTCTGCATTATCCGTGCTAAAACGGAATTCATGTCCTACAGTGGAGTATTTTGTATTATCGATAGATTCATCTGTAGAAAAAAAGTTTTTTTAACAAAGTTATAAAAAAATCACTCATATTATACCTCCGTGCTTTTATATTTTTATCCCGAATAGACATTATCCCGAATAGACTTAGTTAGCCATATCTAATTGATTGAAATCCTCATTTATTATATAATAAATAATAGATAAAAAAACAAGAAAAAAACTATGCGTATTGCAAAAGAGTTTGAAAACAAGCCTCTAAAAATCAGTCTAAAAAGGCTATTTATAGGGTTTGCTAATTTTTAAAAAAAGGAGGAGTTGTTCAGTGAAGGATAAGAAGAAATCAATACTGAAAAAGACTAATGGCTTACGGTGGTAAAAAGTTTTTTTACTCTATATTGCTATGGTTATGTCTGCTGTATCAGGTGTCATGGTTTTGATGCCTATGGTATATATTCATAGAATTGTAAATAACTTAATTTTTAAATGGGATGGTGAATTTTGATTATGTAAAGGAAAAATTCAATTTCTGCAGCAGTCTTTCGCTGTTCTGGGGCTTTTTTATATACCTAATAGGTTTAATTTTATCCCATATTTTTTTGCATTTGAAGTGGAAGATAACATTATTAAGACTTCCGTAACAAAACTAATAAACAAAACCGCTTGGGTATTTCGATGACAAAGAAAGCGGAAGGATAAGAAATGTAATTGTGTCCGGAGCGTCTGAAACCCATTCTTTTTATAGCGCATCAACTTCCTGATATGGCGATGACCATTATATCGCCAATCGTCCTGCTTGTATTTTTTTCTTCGTGTTTAACTGGAAGTTAGGACTTGCCAGTATGATACCGATGATTATCGAGTATGACATTGATGTCATCTATGATGACATCCGAAACAAAAAAAATGAAGGATGAGTATTATGCAGGACTTTCCAATTTATCTTCTCAGACAGTGGAATATGTTCGAGGAATTCCTGTTGTTAAAACATTTGCACAAAGTGTTGAGAGCTTTTGATAAGTTATATTCGTTAATCATAAAAAAACAAAAAGACAATGTACTTAAGCTTACTATGAGTTATACGAATAAAATGTCGTGGTTTGAAACCGTTTCTACATCGACGGCATTTTTCTTGGTACCTGTGGCATTACTCTTAATAAAATTTAATGGAAACTTATCTAATGTACTTGCAGATTCTGTTATTTACTTCCTAATAGGACCGGCATTTGCTACTTTTATTATGAGAACAGCGACGATTACGCAATACAGTTATTTTGCGGAACTTGCTTTAGATAAAATTGAAAATATACTTGAGTTTGATGATTTTGTTTATGGAAATAAAACAAGTTCTGATGTTGGGATAGAGTTTAAAAATGTAAGCTTTTTCTTATGAAGATGAAAATGTATTAGACGATATTTCATTTAAGGTGAATAAAGGAGAACGAGTTGCTTTTAGTCTGGATCATCAGGCAGTGGTAAAACTACTATAGCAAGGCTTGCTGCACGATTTTTACGATATTAAAAACAGGTGAAATTTATATTGGAGGAATTAATATAAAAGATTTTGAAAAAGAGGCTTTAATGAGAAAAATTGCTTTTGTTTTTCAAAACTCTAAACTATTTAAAATGAGTTTAAGAGATAATCTTTTAATCGGAAATCCTGATGCAACTAATGAAGAAATTGACAATGCCTTAATCAATTCAGGGTCTAAAGATATTATTAAAAATTTAGATAAAGGACTTGATACTGTTTACGGAACTAAAGGCACATATTTTTCAGGAGGAGAAGCTCAAAGGATTTCTATAGCGAGAGCTTTTTTGAAAGATGCAGATATTATCATTTTAGATGAAGCTACAGCCTTTGCAGATCCTGAAAATGAACATTTGATTCAAGAGTCTTTTAAGAAGCTATCAAAAAGCAAGACAACATTGATGATTGCTCATAGATTATCTACAGTAGTAGATGCAGATAGAATTCTTGTTATTGATAAGGGGAAAATTGTAGAAGAAGGAAAGCATTCAGATTTAATAGGTATGAGTGGGCATTACAAAAAACTTTGGGAAGAATATCAAAAATCCGTAAATTGGAAGATAGGAGGTTAAACATATGGTTTCTTATTTTATGAAAAAATATGCGATGTCAGAAAAAGGCGCTCTTAACTTAAAAAAAGCCATATTTTCACACACGCTTGTTAATTTAACTAAATTGTTCGCACCAATGATCGCTTTTATGTTTCTGTTTCAGTATATAGGCATTTTAAAAAGTATTGAGAGCTACAATTTTACTTCTGTTCATTACATTGCACTAATTGTAGTAATGATGATTGTGATGTTCTTAATAGCGAGGTGGGATTATGTAAGACTTTACACCAATGTGTACAACGAGAGTGCAAATTCAAGAATTGAATTAGCGGAAAGGTTAAAGAAATTACCTCTTTCTTATTTTTGGTAAAAAGAGATTTGGCGGACCTTGCGGAAACCATGATGAATGACATGAACTTATATGAAACAATTTTTTCTCATGCTGTACCTCATATATATTCAACGGCTATATCCACAAGTATTATTGCTTTTAATGCTTATCTTCTATAATTGGAAACTTGCACTTGCAGCCCTTTTGGGTAATTCCCTATTTCTATTTTTGATTATATTTTTTTATCAAAGAAAAGTCAGAAAAATAGTACAAGGCTGGATAGATGATAATCGTAAGGTTTTTGATAATCTACAGGAAAATATAGAGCAGATAGAGCAAATAAAATCTTACAACTTAGAAGATAGGATGTTAAATGATTTTTTTGAAAAATTAAATGCATCCACAAAACAGAAGATGAAAGGTGAAGTTGTTGCCGGAACACTTACAGGAATAGCTACTGCAATTTTAAAGCTTGGAATTATAAGTGTTGCCGTTATCGGCGTCAACATGCTTATAGCAGGAGAGGTAAGTGTGCTGGTTTATATCGCATTCTTAATGCTTACAGCAAGTATTTATCTTCCTATAGAAGGAATAATCACCTTTATGTCAATGATAGTTATGCTTGATGCGGTTGTAGGGAGAATAAAGGAAATAAAGACCATGCCTGTTCAAGAAGGGAAAAAAGATATTGACATTAAAAATTACGATATTGAGTTCAAGGATGTTTATTTCGGATATGATGATTATTCTGTAATAAATTGTGTGAGCTTTACTGCAAAGCAGGGTGAAATCACTGCGCTAATCGGTTCAAGCGGAAGCGGAAAAACAACTCTCACCAAGCTTGCTGCAAGATTTTTGGGATATAGATAAAGGAAAGATTTTGATAGGGGAGAGGACATCGGTAAAATCGATCCGGAAACACTCCTTAAAAAAATTTTTTTCTATCGTTTTCCAAGATGTTACTCTTTTTAATTCAAGCATAAAAGATAATATAAAAATCGGTAAAAAAGATGCTACAGATGAAGAGATTATAAGAGCGGCTAAAATAAAGAAGATGTTATGAATTTATAGACAAAATGCCGGATGGAATAGATACAGTAATAGGTGAAAACGGACAAAGACTTTCAGGAGGAGAAAGACAAAGAATCTCAATAGCAAGGGCAATACTAAAAGACGCACCAATCATATTGCTTGATGAGGCTACAGCATCTCTGGATGTTGAAAATGAAAGTCTAATTCAAGAGGCTTTATCTGAACTTATAAAAGAAAAAACGGCAATTGTTATTGCTCATAGATTAAGAACAATAAGAAATGCAAACAAAATCGTTTTATTAAATGCCGGAAAAATAGAAGCGATAGGGACAGATGAAGAACTTTGTAAAAAGCTCGGAATTTTTATAAAGCAATGCTTAGAAAATCAAATATTCAGTGAAAACTTATTTAGAAGGAAAATATAAAAATGGAAAAATTAAGAATTAAAGATTTAGTTACGATAGGTGTATTTACAGTAATATATTTTGTACTTATGTTTGCTTCGGGAATGATTGGTATTGTACCGATTTTATACTTGGCATACCCTACACTGGCAGGCATTATAACAGGAATAGTTATAATGCTCTTTATGGCAAAAGTTCAAAAATCATGGGGATTATTTATACTTGGGTTGATTTGTAGTCTTGTAGTAATTGCAATGGGAAATACATATGTAATATTGATACATGCTGTAATCAGTATGGCAATTGCGGAACTTTTTAAGAAAAAAAGGAGAATATAAATCATTTAAATTTAATATGCTCTCATTTGCCGTATTCAACACTTGGATTTGTGGTTTCCTTTATGCAAGTTTTTGTTGGCTAAAGACAAGGTTATTAAACTGGCTGAAACAGGCGGTATGGGTCACGATTATATAATGAAGCTCATAGCACTTTTTGAATTATCGCAGTATGGTATTAGTATATATCGGTGCTGTTGTCGGCGGGATACTCAGCGCATATATCGGTAAAGTCTTTTTGAAAAAAAGCATTTCGAAAAAAAGCGGGTATTGTATAATGCCCGTTTCTTTTAGACAATCCATATAATCCCAATCCAATTAGTAAAATTTTTAGTAAGTTTTTTTCACTTGGATTTGCTGTATTTTATAAAGTAAATACCTATTTTTGAATGGGGAATTGTGCTTCTTATTTCATTTCTTTTTTTAATGAATGGATTTAAGAAAGAAGCCTTAAAAAAACATATCATTTTTTTGGGGTTCTTTCTTTGATACCTAATCTTGATGTAATTAGAAATATGAATGCGATTTTAATGATGTTTTTTTATGCTATTTGCTGTATGTAAGATGTTTTTATCTTCCATTTAGTGCGGGAAGTTTTTAAAAAAACATCGGATGTAGGGAAGTGTAATATCCTCAATGGATAAAAATGAATTTGCCTCGTACTGTTTCTATACCAATTGCTGTAATGCTTAGGTTTTTTTCCTTCATTTAGGGAAGAAAGTCACAATATAAAACTTGCTATGAAAAATAAGAGGTATTACATTTTAAAAATCCAATTTCATACATCGAGTATGTAATTGTGCCTTTACTTGTTATATCTTCTAATATTTCTGATGATATTGCAAAGGCAAGAGAAACAAAAATGTATTGAAAATCCTGTTAAAAAGACAAGGTACATATCCGTCAAAAACGAAAAATAGTTGATTTTTGTTTATGTGCTTTCAATATTGATTATGGTTATAGGAGGAGCTTTTATGGTAGAAATTGAAAATTTATCTCTATCTTATGGAAATTCTCCTAAAGTGTTAAAAAAACATTTCTTTAGATGTAAAAAGGCGAATGTGTATTATTTACTGGGAAAAAGTGGTAGCGGAAAATCTTCAATTATAAATTCTATCAATGGGTTAGCTGTACGATATGATGGAGCTTCTATGGGTGGAACCATCAGGATTGATAATAAAGATATTAAAAACCTCGAATTATACGAAATATCGCTCTTAGTATCAAATGTATTTCAAAAATCCAAAGACACACTTTTTTTCAATATAAATACTACTCTTGAATTACTTTTCTATTTGGAGAATATAGGGCTTTCAAAAAAACAAATGGATGAAAGACTAAATGATATGTTGGATTTGTTTCCGATAGAACATCTTTTTAAATAGAGATATTTTTTTAAACTTTCGGGTGGAGAAAAGCAGATTTTTATGTATTGCTGCAAGTTATATATCTGGAACGGAAATCATTGTTTTTAGATGAGCCTTCATCAAATCTTGATGAAGAAAAACATTTTAATCATAAAAAGAAATGCTTATAAAACTTAAAGATAAGGGGAAAACTCTTATAATCTCAGAACATAGAATATTTTATCTAATGGATATTGTAGATAGAGTTTTTTTGATTAAAGATGGGGAAATACAAAAGGAATATACTCAAATAGATTTTATGAAAATACCGTCTGAAAAGCTAAAGAAGTTAGGTTTAAGAAATAAGAATAGAGTAAAACTTACAGTACCCGAAAAATCGAAAATAAGGGAAATTTAGAAGTAAAAAACATTGAATTTAAGTTTAATGGCATAGATAAAAAATTGCATTTAAAAGACCTCTCTTTTGAAATGGGAAAAATTTACGGCATAGTAGGAACAAACGGACTTGGTAAATCCACTTTGCTCAGATGCCTTATAGGCTTAGAAAGAAAATCGAAGGATGAAATCTATTTGGACGGCAAAAGACTTTCAAAATCAGATAGGCTAAAAATATCATCCCTTGTAATGCAGGATGTTAATCATCAGCTTTTTACCGATTCTATTGCAAGTGAAGTAAGTCTTGGAATAAAAAATATTGAAAGTAGTTATGTTGAAAATATTCTGAAAAAACTTGATTTATATGAATCAAAAGATCGTCATCCAATGAGCTTGTCAGGTGGACAAAAGCAAAGGGTAGCAATTGCATCTGTACTATGTAAAAAATCTAAACTTATGTTTTTTGATGAGCCTACCAGTGGAATGGATTATTGCAATATGATGAACATATCCCATCTGATCAACGAATGTAAAAGCGATAAGAAAATAATATTCATTGTTTCACATGACCAAGAATTTTTAAATTCGATAGCTGACAATGTTATATATTTGTAAATATCCATAGAGATACTCATATTTGAAAAAAATCAAAATAAAGGAGATTTAAAAGATGTAAGGAGATAAAAAAATATGAAATATCATGATATGATAATAGAAAAATATAAGTGTATGTGAATTTCTTTTATCGTGTGAAAGTAAGATATTTTGTTTAGGAAAAATTTTTATACGTTATTAAATAATATAATAGAAAAAGAATATATTTCTAAAAGAGGACTTTTTACGCCAAAGTGTAGAAGTCCTCCTTTTTATTCTGGCTCTTTGTCAAGTTCGGGGCATAGGAAAAATTCACTCTAGAAATCTAGGCAACATTTTTGTTGCTTTAGATTTCTTCTCATTTTCTTTTAAGTTTTATATTATTTTTTTATATTCAGAAACAAATAATCTAGACATAATTAAAATGAGTAATTTGAAATTACTAAAGCTAGAGTATCCATAAGAAACTCTAGCTTTAGTAGTTTTATTTTGTTATTAAATCCTTCTAATGGACCGTTAGAATACTCATATTTAACAGCGTTAAGCATATATTCTTTATGTTTGACCATAGTATTTATAGCTTTAGCTACGCCTTTTGATAATCCTCTAGTATCCATATCTATATACGTCTCTAATTCTACAGAATCTTTATTTTTTTAATAGCTTCTCTTATCTCATGTACTCTCTCATAGCTATCTGTAAATTCAGCATCTATAGCTAATATATAATCTAATACTTCTTTTTCTAGTTACATAGCGTTTAAAAACTTCTAGAATAGAATGTTTTTGTTGAATTCATTTTGTCTCTATCTTCTAATATTACTTTCTAAAAATTCTTTAGAATAGTGTAAGTAGAGCCTTTTTTTATTAAAAAGGCTTTTAGCCAGTTGAGGAGGCGAAGTCTCCGAAACAAAAACCACCCGCTATGCGGGTGCGAGATAAAAGTTAAACAATTGAAAAAAATCATCCTTTCTTGATAAAATAAGAGTAGTTCAAGCTCTAAAAATAAAGAAAGGATGATTTTTAATTATGGCAAATAAACATAATAGTTTATCGCATACAAAGTGGTTGTGTAAATACCATATTGTATTTAGACCTAAGTATAGACGAAAAATAGAATTTAATCAATACAAACGAGATATAGTAGATATAATAAAAAGGTTATGTAAGTATAAAGGAGTGGAAATAATAGAAGGACATATAATGCCAGATCATATACATTTACTGTTATCAATACCACCCAAATATAGTGTATCAAGTTTTATGGGATATTTGAAAGGGAAAAGTTCACTGATGATATTTGATATACATTCAAACTTGAAATACAAGTATGGAAATAGAAAGTTTTGGGCAGAAGGATACTATGTAAGTACTGTAGGATTAAATGAAAGTACAATAAGAAAATATATCAGAGAACAAGAATCGCATGACATTGCAATAGATAAACTGACAACAAAGGAATATACAAATCCATTTAGAAATAAGAAAAAATAGATAAATCCGTTTAACGGGTAGCGGGCGTTAAAATACAATAGGGCTTGAACGAATGTGAAAGCCAGCGCCTTGAGGTGCGTGTTAGTAACAAAGGGTTATACCCGAAGAGAAAACCACCCCTTTTCAGGGGTGGTCATTATTTTTTATATTGATTCATTAGTTTTACTCTAGCTTTATTTAATTCTCTATTAATATTTTTGAACCATATGGAATCTATCTATTATTATCTCAGCGTTAGGGAACATTTCTCTAATCATATTCATATAAGGAGGATAAATATCTATACAGATCGTTTTTACTTTCTTCCTTACTTTTCTTGGGTATCTCATAAAGTATTGTTTCAATATATGTTGTGTTCTACCATCTACAATATCTATAAAAATCATGTGTTCTAGCATCTAAGAATACGAAACTCATTCCATTTTTACTATCTTTAGTTGACTTTATCTCATCAAAACATAGGTGCTCTGGTAAGCTTGAATGAGTCCTAACTTCTACGGCTTCTCTACATGATTTCATTACTCTTACTACTGTAGATACTGATACATTACTTAATTCAGCTATATCTTTAAAAGATAATGTTTTAGCTAGATTCTTCATAATATAAAAATATAAGATTTTTTTAGATATACTGCAGTGCTTTTTACAAATGATATTTCAACACAAAAACTTAGAATTACACTCTCTACATTTAAAAGCGTTGTTTTTTTAATCTTAGATATGTAGGACATTCTGACATCTTTAATAAAGCTACTTTTAATGAATCTCCAAATCCATTTTTTTCACTATATTATTTCCTTCTTTCTTACAGCCACAGTTTGTACAACACTTTGGTTCATATGATAAAGTTCCATAGAATATGAATGTATCTTGACCATCTACATTGATTAGTCAAGTTTATCCTCCATAGTTATAGTTTGGTCTTTTTATTAATAGTAAATTTGTGATAAAAATTATTAATGACAAATATCCTTTCTTAGTTAATTATTTTTTTGTACACCTTAATTATATTGGATATTTGTCTTTTTGTATATAAAAATTGAAATCCGGGGCTGGAATTTTTTTCCATGCCCCGGATTTAGTATACAACCTTATTTTTTTGAACTATGTAAGAATGTCTATAATCGATGTATAAGATAATTTTTATAATTTCTTTTTTTACTGCAAACCCCATAGTCACATGATATAATAGTAAGGTATGTAAAATAAAAATGATAAGGTGATAGAATGAATAAATTAAAACAATTATTAAAATGAAAAAAATATTTAATTATGGGAATATTGAACTTTACTCCTGATTCTTTTTTTCAGATGGAGGAGATTTTTTTATGATGTGGAAGCTGCGATAGAAGGTGTTCGTAAGATGGTAGCTGAAGGTGCGGATATTATTGATATTGGTGCTGAATCAACTCGTCCAGGTTCGACAGTAGTCAGCGAGGAAGACGAACTTGCTAGATTACAAAGTGTATTTCCAACTTTAAGAAAAACATTCCCTGATGTGTGTTTTAGTGTCGATACGTATAAGCCTAATGTAGCTGAATACATGATTGAAGCAGGAGTAGATGTACTAAATGACGTAAATGGTGCTAAAGGAAGCACTATGGCTGATATTGCTGCTAAGTATAATATTCCAATCTTTATAATGCACAATGGTGGTGTAGAAGAAGGACATGAGATTGAACAAGTTGTACGTGAACTAGGTGAGAGTGTGGATATTTGCTTAAATGCAGGTGTGAAGAAAGAAAATATTATCGTTGATCCTGGGATGGGATTCGGCAAAACTGCAGAAGCTAACTTAGAAATTACACGTAAACTAGAATTACTTAATTCATTAGGTTGTGAAATCTTATATGCGGTAAGTAGAAAGAGAACTACAGATTATGTGCTAGGTGGTAATAGTAATCCGAAAGATAGAGATATAGTAAGTGCTACTTTATCATTAGAAGCGGTGAAACGAGGAGCTAGAATGGTACGTGTTCATAATGTAAAAGTTATGAAAGAAGCCCTAATAACATATGAAATAATTAATGGCTAATCTAACAGAAGGAGGTTAAAAATGAAGAATACATTTGTTTATAATAATCATCTAGAAGCGATGAAAGTTCTTAGTACGCTTGAGAGTGAATTAGAAATTTGCGATGAATTTATTTTCAGCGTGGCGTTTATTTCAGAAAGTGGTTTAACTAGTTTACTTCAAACTTTGAAGAATTTAGAAGAAAAAAATATCCGTGGAAAGATTTTAACGACGAATTATTTATATTTTAATACTCCTAAAGTGTTAGAGAAATTGTCTAATTTTAAAAAAATATCTCTAAAGGTTTATGATTGTGTAGAAAATAAACACGGCTTCCATACTAAAGGTTATTTATTTAGATATGGTGATTCATGGAAAGTACTGATGGGAAGTTCGAACTTAACGAGTGCGGCACTTACGATAAATAAAGAATGGAATACTTTTGTTGAGGGTGATAGGGTTCTAACGGATAATATTCTATATGAGTTTAATAGCTTATGGAAGAAAGCCAAGTCTTATTCTGAAATAAAAGATAAGTATGTTGAAGAATTCGCTAGTAATCAGATTGAGACTGTTACTAAGAAAATTATTTCCGAGGAAATTAAACCGAATAAGATGCAAAGGAGTTTTATAGAAAATTTCGAAAAACTTCGTAATCAAGATAATAAGGGTCTTCTTATTTCTGCAACAGGAACTGGTAAGACATTTGCGGCTGCTTTTGCGATGAAGAGTATAGGTGCTAAGAGATTGTTGTTTATCGTTCATAGAGAACAGATTGCTCGTCAAGCACTGGAGACGTTCAAGACTATTTTTGGAACTAGCCGTAGTTATGGTCTTCTTACAGGTAAAGAGAAAAATATAGAAGCGGATTTTATTTTTTCTACTGTTCAAACTATGTCTAAAGAAGATGTTTTTAAGAGTTTTAACGATACTCATTTTGATGAAATTATAATAGATGAGGTACATAGGGCGGGAGCTGACAGTTATCTTAGATTGATGGATTATTTTAAACCGACATTTTATTTAGGGATGACGGCAAGCCCTGATAGAACGGATAGTTTTAATATTTATGAATTATTTAACAATAATATCGTTTATGAAGTTCGCTTAAAAGAAGCGATGGAAAATTCATTATTATGCCCGTTTCATTACTTCGGTATTAGTGATCTAGAAGTTGATGGTAAGGTTATTGACGAGCTGAGCGATTTTTCAAATCTAGTGTCTAGTGAACGTGTCGAGCATATTATAAGTAAAATTAATTATTATGGTTATTCAGGAGATAGGGTAAAGGGTCTAGTTTTCTGTTCTTCGAAACAAGAAGCTAAGGTGCTTAGTGAAGAATTTAATAGGCGTGGTTATAATACTACTAGCTTAACAGGTGAAGACAGTCAGGAGCGACGTGAACAGGAGATTGCTAAGTTAGTTGCGAATGATGGAGATATGTTAGACTATATATTCACCGTAGATATTTTCAATGAAGGTGTAGATATTCCTGAGGTTAATCAAGTTATTATGTTAAGACCTACGCAGAGTTCTATTATCTTTATTCAACAGCTAGGTCGTGGCTTGCGAAAATCTGTGAATAAAGATTTTGTTGTAATAATAGATTTTATAGCCAATTATAAAAATAACTTTTTAATCCCTGTGGCTCTATCTGGAGACAATAGTTATGATAAAGATACTGTAAGGAAATTTTTATCTCAGGGGATTAGGTATATTCCGGGGATGTCGACTATTCATTTTGATGAAATCTCTAAACAAAGAATATATAGCGCGATAGACAATGTGAAGTTAAACACGTGGTTATTCGTTACTGATGAATATAATAAGCTAAAAAATAAGCTTGGAAGAATACCTACTTATTCAGATTTTGAAAACTATGATGCTATTGATGTTAGAAAGATTTTCGAGGTAGCTGGAAGTTATTATTCATTCTTATCTAAGAAGGAAAAACAGTTTTAAATATAGTGGAAAACTGACAAAGACTGCAGAGAATATGTTGAATTTTTGTTTCTACTAATTTAATCTTGAGTAAAAAAATAGAAGAACTTGTAATTCTACGTTTGTTATTAGATGAGAAGAAGCGTAATATTCTTACAGCTTTTGAAGAAATTATGTTGAAAGATTATAATAAATTTATCGCAGATTATGAGTTGGATGTTAGTAGAAAGATACTTACTAACAATTTCGTAACTAGCAGTGTCACTAAGAAGAAGTTTCATGATTGTATATTTTTTTAGATGAGAATATAGCTGAGATAAGAATGTCTAAAGAATTCGAAGAACAGCTACGATCAGAGGTTTTTAGGGAACTATTACTAGATTTAGTAGACTATGGAATTTACAGATATAATAAATATTACAAAGATAATTTATACAAAGATACTAATTTTTGTGTTGTATGAGAAATATAGTTTTGAGGATATTTGTAAATTATTCTCATGGGGAATTAACTACGTGCCATTAGCTATAGGTGGTTATAAATACGATGAAAGAACAAAAGACTTTACCAGTATTTATTAACTACGACATTGATGAAAATTCATTTAACCGTGATTATACACATGGATTTTTACCGGATAATGGATTTACTTCGATGTCGAAGCCGAGAAGGAATTTAGAATCGAAAGAGTGCGATTATTTCTATAGTAATGAAACGAAAATCTATCTATTTATGAGGAAAAAAATAAAGATGATAAAGATGGAGCACGAATATTTTATTTCCTAGGTGAGATGAAAACGACAGGAGAACCTAAATTAGTAGCAAGAGAAAGAAGCGGAGATACTGTAATTCAGTTTTTCTATAAAATACAGACTCCAATTCGTGAAGATATGTACGAGTATTTCACTAGAGACAGAATATAAAAATATAATAGATTAAAAGAGTAATTAAGATGAATTTGAGTTTATGGGAATGAGGATTTCATTTAGTTGCTCTTTTTTTATTAATCATGAGAAATTTAAAGTTTGATAACAAATATTTTAAATTTTCAAAAAAAGAATATATAATATATTGGAAATTCGATGCTACTAATGTAAAATAGAGCTAATATAGGAGGTGGTATTCGATGAATATTTTCTTGAAAAATAAACTCTATAGGTTATTCACTATTTCATCGGCATTTGGGAATGCTGGTAGAACGCTATTTGATATTGCATTTATTATTTATGCGACGAGTTTACCGAATCCAGAATTAGCCGTGAGTATAGTTTCGATAGCTACGACATTGCCTTATATTATCTCGTTTATCTTAGGATATTTTGCAGATCAGACAAAAGATAAGTACAATAGAATATTATCGACAAGATTTTATCAGTTTTTATTGTTTTCATTATTCGCCTTAGTATGTATTTATGGAGTCCAATGGTGGATTTTTATTGTATTAGTATTTGTAAATGTAGTTGCAGATATTCTAGGTGGGTATAATAGCTATTTATCAATGTCGATTAATACTAGATTAGTACGTAAAGAACAACTTAGTGAAGCATTAGCATTTATTAGTTCTATAAATAATACAATCTCACTTGGTGGAAAGGCTGTAGGAGTATTTATTTTAGGACTCTTAAGTTATAACTATTCATATTTTGGAATGCTGAATGCAGTGCTATTCTTGATAGCATTTTTTTAATACTGGCAAAGTATAAAAAAATTGATGAAAGAGAAGATTGGTAGTTTTAAAGTAGATAATAAGGAAAAAGGTAAGTACTAAAAAGATTTTTTTAAAGGATACAATTGAAAAACTTTAAAATACTCCGTGAGATAAAGAAAAATTTATAACTTTGTTTTTACTATTCCTAGGGATGAACTTTTTATTCCTCTGCAATGTTCGCCTTTACTTCTAGTAATTTTTAGTAAAAATGAGACCTTACTATTTGGGAATGTAGCCTACACTATTACTTTATTAGAAATAGTAGAAGTACTTAGTACAATTGTCGGAGGGGTCTATCAAATTAGTTTTTTATAAAAAAATATGAGTTTGAGAAATAATGCTATATTAGAAATAATTTTATTCATTATGTATGTAGGAAATCTATTGATACTCCAAAATAAATTTATACTTGTTATTTTAACTGTAATAATAGGTTACTTCGCAGGAATATCGAATCCAAAAACTAGATGCATTGATTTTTACAATCAGTTCCTGAGGAAAAAAACAAACGTCGATATATAGTATTTTTTTAGTACTGTTATTACTATTTCAGTACCAATAGGAACAACAGTTATATTATTCTTTGCTAATGCTATTAGTCGATCGTTTGCACTATATAGTTTATTACTATTATTAGTCACTGTCTTGATATATTCATTCAAAGTTGAACAATAAAATAACAATCCCCTTAGATTTTGTCTAAGGGGATTGTTTCTATTCATAACTTCATGGATGAAAAGAAGTATGAGTTTAATGTTATGTTAATGAATAGCTTATTGATTTTCTACGAATTTTTTCTCATCGAATCCGAACCAAGCTGCTTCCATGATACCTTCCATATCTTTGATTAGAGCTAATCTTGGGTTGGCTGGAGTACATTGGTCTTCGTAAGCATCCATTGCTAAAGTAGGTAGAGCTGCTTTGAATGCTTCGTAGTCAACACCATGATCTCTGAAGCACATTGGAGTTCCAACACGTTTACCAAGTTCGAATACTGCTTGAGCATAAGAATCAACTGCTTGTTCAGGAGTATCAGCTTTTAGTCCCTAGCATACGAGCGATGTCTTGGAATCTTTCATCAGCTTGATAGTGTTCGTATTTAGGCCATAGAGATACTTTTACCTGGGCGAGTACCGTTGTATTTGATTACGTATGGTAATAATGTTGCGTTAGTTTCACCGTGGATAGTGTGGAATTTACCACCGATTTTTGTGTGCCATTGAGTGAGAAATTCCTAAGAATGCATTTGCGAAAAGCCATACCAGCTAAGCAAGAAGCGTTATGCATTTTTTTCTCTAGCGTCTTTATCGAATTCTTTAACAGATTTTTTTCTAAGTTTTTCGAATACAAGTTTGATTGCACGAAGTGCTAATCCATCAGTATAATCGTTAGCAAGGATAGAAGTATATGCTTCTGTTGCGTGTGTTAATACGTCCATACCTGTTGAAGCTGTTGGTCTAGCTGGTACAGTTTGAACTAGTACTGGGTCAACGATTGCTACGTGTGGAGTGATAGCATAGTCAGCTAACGGATATTTTTTATCATTTTCTTTATCAGAGATTACTGCGAATGGTGTAACTTCACTACCTGTACCAGAAGTTGTTGGAACAGCGATGAATTTAGCTTTTTGTCCTAAGTGAGGGAATTTTACAGTACGTTTTCTGATATCTGCGAATTTTTGAACTAATTCAGTGAAGTCTGCATCTGGTCTTTCGTAGAATAACCACATGATTTTAGCTGCGTCCATTGGAGAACCACCACCTAGTGCTACGATAGCGTTAGGTTTGAAAGTATTCATGATTTCTAATCCACGTTTTACAGTTGTGATATCAGGGTTAGGTTCTACTCCAGCGAATACTTCGTATTGAACTTTATTTTTACGACGGTTTAATTGATCGATGATGCGTCCTGCGAAACCAAGTTTAACCATTGATTCGTCAGTTACGATCATTACTCTTTCTAAACCCTCCATTTCACTTAAGTATTTGATTGCGTTTGGTTCGAAGTAAACTTTTGGAGGTAATTTGAACCATTGCATATTGTTGTTTCTACGTCCGATTAATTTGATGTTTAGTAAGTTGATAGCATTTACGTTACCAGATACTGAGTTACGTCCATAGCTACCACATCCAAGAGTTAGAGATGGGATGAATGCATTGTAAACATCTCCGATTCCTCCGAATGTAGAAGGTGAGTTCCAAACTACACGACAAGCACGAACTACTTTACCAAATTCTTCAGCAACTTCTTCGTTTTGAGTGTGGATTGCTGCAGTGTGTCCTAGACCGTTGAATTCAACCATTTGTCTAGCTTTTTCAATACCATCTTTTGTGTTGCTAGATTTTAATACAGCTAATACTGGAGATAGTTTTTCACGAGTAAGTGGTTCTTTAACACCAACTTCACTACATTCAGCAGCTAAGATTACTGTTCCTTTAGGAACCTCGAATCCAGCTAGTTTAGCGATTTCTGTAGCTGGTTTACCAACGATTACAGAGTTTAATTTAGCTCCGGCACAGTTTTCAGAGTTTGCTTCAACACCGAATAATAAGTTTTCTAATTTAGCTTTTTCTTCTTTAGTTACGAAGTGTACTCTGTGAGATTTCATAAGTTTAACGAATTCATCGTATAATTCTTTATCAACGATTGCAGCTTGTTCACTGGCACAAATCATACCATTATCGAATGCTTTACTTAATACGATGTCGTTAACAGCTTGTTTAAGTTTAGCTTCTTTGTGTACATAAGCAGGTACGTTACCAGCACCAACACCTAGAGCAGGTTTACCGCAAGAGTAAGCTGCACGAACCATTGCGTTACCACCAGTAGCAAGGATTGTAGCTACACCATCGTGGTTCATCAAAGCGTGTGTTCCTTCCATAGATGGTTTTTCGATGAATTGGATACAGTTTTCAGGAGCCCCTGCTTTAACTGCTGCATCACGAACGATACGAGCTGCTTGTTTAGAACATTCATTTGCAGATGGGTGGAAACTGAAAATTATTGGGTTACGAGTTTTTAAACAGATTAGAGATTTGAATACTGTTGTTGATGTTGGGTTAGTAGTTGGGACAACCCCACAAACTACACCAACTGGTTCTGCTATTGCAGTAAGTCCATCAACATCGTTTTTATCGATTACACCAACAGTTTTAAGGTCACGCATGTAGTTTACAATATATTCACATGCATATAAGTTTTTAATAGCTTTATCTTCAATAACACCGCGACCAGTTTCTTCAACTGCTGCAACTGCTAGCGGTCCGTGTGCTTCAAGAGCTGCAACGGCTGCTGCTTGAACGATTGCATCAATTTTCTCTTGATCTTCGATCTTTTTGAATTCATCTAAAGCAACCAATGCTTTTGACACTAACGTATTTACTTCTTCAACTGGATCTACAGTTTGTACTTTTTCTTTAGCCATAATATTTTACTCCTTTTGACTTAGGAATTTATAACAAAAAGACTAAAAATATAAGTTTGATTAGGGACTTGTAATATTTCTTTTTCTTATTGTTACAAACACCTTTTATTTGTTTACAAGTATATTTTTAGCACTTGTTTTTATAACTAGTAAACACCTGTGCTATAACTATTTTTCTATATAAAATATATATTTTTATATAAAATTTGAATGTACAAATCAAGAGCGTGAAGATTTTTATTCAATTTAATAAACTGTTATATAAATAAAAACTCCTCGATAACAATTGTTTTTCAATATTATTTTTACATTATATCAAATATATATTATATAACAGTTTTTTTCAAAGAGGTCCTTTGCGTAAAGAATTAAATATAATATTAAAAAAATAAAGATTAAGTAATTGATAATAGTTATCGACAATCATTAGAGAAGGGTTGTATTATAATAGAAGAAACTGTAAAAAAAGAGTGGGTACTTTATTGATTATATATTTAAAAAGAAATCTTTTGGATAAGAAAGAGAATACGAAATATTAATTATTTTTATATAATGGTTATTTTAAATTATGGTGTAGCTTAATCTATTTATATTAACAATTACAAAATAGGAAAAAAATCAGGTGAATTCTTGAAGTAAATTCCGATAAGAAAAAAATTATTATAAAAAAATATATAGTTATTAGTTGATTTTTTTATTTTTTTATAATTGATATAATAACCGTTAGAGTAATTTTATTACTCCTTACTCTCTAGTAAACTAGAGAGTCGCAAAGACCAAAAGGAGGTAACACACACATGAGAAAATATGAAGTAATGTTTGCTGTTCAACCACGTATCGATGAAGAAGCTAAAAAAGCTGTGGTTGATAGATTCGTAAATATTCTTTCAGAAGGTGCAGAAGCAGTAGAAGTTAAAGATTTAGGTAAAAAACGCCTAGCTTATGAAATCGAAGACTTCAGTGATGCTTACTACTATGTAGTAGAATTAACTTCAGAAACAGATGCGTCTACAAAAGAATTTGATCGTTTAGCAAAAATTAGCGATGACATCATCCGTCACATGGTAGTAAGATTAGAAATAAGGGGTGAAATACTATGGTAAACCGTGTAGTATTAGTAGGTAGATTAACTAAAGATCCAGAATTGAGATATTCTAGTTCGAATATTCCAATGCTTTATTTCTCAGTAGCTGTAAACAGAACATTCACTGATCAAAACGGTCAAAGACAGGCAGACTTTATTAACTGTGTAGCTTTTAGAAAGCAAGCGGAAAATATGGCGCGTTTCTTAGGACGTGGAAGTCTGGTTTCTGTTGAAGGTAGAATACAGACTAGAAATTATCAAGGTAAAGATGGAAACACAATTTATGTTACTGAAGTAGTAGCAGAGACTGTTCAATTCCTTGAATCTAAAAATAGCTCACATAGTAGACAAAACAATGGTTTTGACTCAATGAGTTTTAATCAACCTCAATCACAACCAGCGTATAATAACAATAATCAAAATTATTATAACAACAATACTAATCAAAACTTTGGACAAGCTAATTCAGCTATGCAAGATTTTATTAATGATAGTTCATCATTCTCTGATTTTGGGGAAAACTTCCCGAGTAATCTAGATGATGACTTCATGCAGGATGTAGTAAATCCGTTTAAAGAAGACTAAAATTACATAGGAGGACATGCACAATGGCAGTAAATAACAATCGTCGTAACAACATGCGTCGTCGTAAAAAAGTATGTTATTTCACTAAAAATAACGTAGAATTTATCGACTACAAAGATGTAGAATTACTTAAAAAATTCATCTCTGAACGTGGAAAAATCTTACCACGTCGTGTAACAGGTACTTCAGCTAAGTACCAAAGAATGTTAACTACAGCAATTAAAAGAGCTAGACACATGGCACTTTTACCATACGTAGTAGACGAAAAATAAGAATAAGAGTGAAAAAGATGAGCTTAGGCTTGTCTTTTTTTTGTGCTTTGATATAATAAGAGAGAAATATAGTAAAAAATATCGATTGTGATAGGGGGAATAGGGATGGAATTAAAAAGATTAGATGAAACTAAAGTATTAAAGGATCCTGTTCATAGTTATATCCATATTCATTATGAGGTAATTTGGAATTGTCTTGATAGTAAGGAGTTCCAAAGATTACGTCGTATTAGACAATTAGGGGGAGATTTTCAAGTATATCCAACAGCGGAACATTCAAGATTTTCTCACTCGTTAGGGGTATATGAGATTGTAAGAAGGATGGTAACTGAAGTTAAGACACTATGTGTTGAGTTAACTGAATATGAAAAAGTGTGCGTGATGCTTGCTGGATTATTACATGATGTGGGACACGGTCCGTTTTCTCATGCTTTTGAACATGTAACTAATCATAGTCATGAGGAATATACAGCAAAAATAATATTAGGGGATACTGAACTGAATTCTATTTTACGAGTAGTATCTAAAAAATTACCTGAAGATATAGTTTCTATTATTCAACATACTCATGAAAATGATATACTTAATCAGATTGTTTCTGGACAACTCGATGCTGATAGAATGGATTATTTACTACGTGATTCTTATTTTACAGCTACGAGTTATGGACAATTTGACTTAGAAAGAATATTGCGTACGATGCGTGTTAGAAAAACAAGTGAAGGTAGAAAGGTAATTGTAGTCAAACATACAGGTATTCATAGTGTAGAAGATTATATTATGGCAAGGTACCAAATGTACTGGCAAGTCTACTATCACCCTGTAGCTAGAAGTTATGAAGCAGTGTTTATTCAATTATTTAATAGATTGAAAGATATTTTTAAAGACAATAAAGATTATTTTTGAAGATATGAAAGTGCTAATTCCATTTTTAGAAAAAGCTGAAGTTAGTGAAGAAGAGTATTTCAAATTAGATGAGAATTCATTATTATACTGTTGTGCTCTTATCCAAGATAAAGATGATGTAATAGCTGCAGATTTAGCAAAAAGATTGCAAAATAGAAAACTTTTCGACTATGTGGATTATAATGAAGAGAATTTAGTTCAAATACAAAATATGCTACGTGATAATGGGTACGATGAGCAATATTATTTAAGGATAGAGAATATAGAAGCGAGTGTCTATAGTCCGTATAAAGGAAGAAAAATTTTAATTGAAAAAAATTAGATGGACAGATAGTAGCTCTTGAAAAAGCGAGTACTATTGTTGAATCTATAACAAAAGGTCAAACTAAAAAAAGAGGGGACTATATTTTTTTCCCGAGATAAAAATTAAATTTTAAGGTAATGTAGAAGTGTTTGAAAAGGGGGTGACTCTAAAAATCGATTTCTCCGAAATCACGATTTTTTTGAGTCACTCCTTGTTGATTAGGGATGTTTCTATGTTGCCTTATTTTTTTATGGGATTTAAAGATAAGGATTTCAAATTCTTAATTCAATTGTCAGAAAATAAATTATTTTTAACTTACTATTGATTTTAGTTTTCGGAAATGTTATAATCATAATTACATTATAAAAAACAAAAATAAATTAACAACAAAGGAGAGATGTAAAATGTTTGAATTAGCAAATGTAGCGAGACCAGGGGTAAGTGAATATATTTCAGGAAGTGGGGCATTGTCTGCGCTTGATAATAGATTAGAAGGGTTTAAAACTCCTTTGATTGTTACTGGAGAAAAATCTTACGCGGCGTTTACAAAATTTTATAAAGGAAATAGAGAATTTAGAGTAGCAAAATATGATGGATCAGCATCTTTTGAAGATATGCAACGTATTGCAGATGAATTTGGAGAAGGTGTTGACGTAGTTCTTGGAGTAGGTGGAGGTCGTGTTATCGACACTGCGAAAGGTGTAGCGCAAAACTTAAACGTTGAGTACATGACAGTACCAACAGTAATCGCAACTTGTGCACCTTATGCACCTGTAGCTGCAGTTTATCACCCAGACCACACATTTAGAGAGGTTGCATACTTTAAACGTACTGCATACGCTTGTGTGGCAGACTTAGATTTATTATTAGAATCACCAAAAGAATACTTCGTAGCAGGTATCGGTGATACTTTAGCTAAATGGTATGAAGCAGTTGTTTTAGTTGAAAGAAACAATAAATTTAACGATCCTTTTGTAAGAATGGGATTAGAAGCAGCTAAAATCACTCGTGATGTACTTTTACGCGATGCTAACGGTGCATTAGAAGCAATGGAAAAAGGTGAAGTAACAGAAAGTTTCAAAAATGCTGTAGATACAGTATTCGCTATTTCAGGATGTGTTGGATGCTTTGGTGTTCACTATGGACGTATGGCAGGAGCTCACGCAGTACACAATGGTATGAGTTTAGTTAAAGAAACACACTCTGTTTTACACGGTACAAAAGTATCATATGGTATCTTAGTTCAATTACTTGCTGAAGGTAAGAGAGAAGAAGTTGAGAAACTTGTTCCATTCTATAAAGATAACAACTTAGCTTACAACTTAGCTTGTGTTAATGTAACTGAAGATGTAGAAGAAAAAATGAAGAAAATTGCAGAATTTGCAGCTAGTGAAAAAGAAACATTTAAACTTGCAGTTGATGTTTGTACACCAGAAGTTGTATTTAATGCAATGAAAGAATTAGAAGAATTAACAAAATAATTAAATGATAAAAGACCTCGGATATTTTAATCTGAGGTCTTAATTTTTACGTTTTATAAGTTATTTTTTAATACTGGTACTAGCATAGCGTTGCTAATGTTTTGTGCGGTATCATCTTGAAGTAGATGATTAACGATTTCGTAACCGAATAAAATAGCGACAGCTGGTCCTTGGGCAGTAATTACATTTTTATCAACGATTACTGCTTTTTCGTTATTGTATGTTTTACAGTTAATTTCTTTATCGAATCCTGGGTATGAAGTTACTTCTTTATCTTCAAGTATTCCTGCTTTACTTAAAACGATAGGTGCAGCACAGATAGCTGCAACAAGTTTTCCAGCGTTATACATGTCTTGATAGAATGTGATTATTTTGTCGTTGTCACGAAGTAATGTGCTTCCGGGCATTCCACCAGGGATTACTATAGCATCGTAATCAAGGATGTTGTCGATATCGTTAATTTTTTTATCTACCATTATTTTCACATCATGTGAGCTTGTTATGTGATCTTCGTTGTTGGCAGAAATTAGATCAACATGAATATTTGCACGGCGTAATATATCTAGAGGTGCGATAAATTCTAGCTCCTCACTTCCATTTTCAACGAATAAAGCAACTGTTTTAGTCATAAAAAATCCTCCTAATGTATTTTGTGTAATGTGTATAGAATAAAATATTTCTCATGTTCTCTTATTGTGGTGAAGGATGCTTCCTACATATCTTTTTCTTTGCAAAAGATATGTAGGTGTCGCAAGCTGCACAAAAAAATAGAAAAATAGAGAAAAAAATTTAAATGAAAAAATCATTTTATTTACTTATCATTTCTTATTAGTTTTTATTTTATTGCATTTGCAAAGAAAAATCAACCACCTGCGGAAGATGGTTGATTGTGTTTAAACTCATAATTAATTATTTAGAAATTTCTAGTACTCCGTATCCAGTGTCACGACGTTTGTATACTACTGAAATTTCGTTTGTGTTGCTGTCTAAGAATGCGAAGAAATCGTGTCCTAGAAGTTCCATTTGGAATACAGCTTCTTCTCTTGTCATTGGTTCTACTTTAAGTTGTTTAACTTTACCGAAATCTAATGCAGGTTCTTCAGCTTCTTCTAACTCGTTAGTAAGAAGATTTTCTTCAACAAATCCTTTCTCGCGTCCTTTTCTATTGATTTTAGTTTTGTGTTTTCTCATTTGACGTTCAAGTTTGTCTACAACTAAATCAACAGCTGCGTATAAGTCTTCGTTAGTTTCTTCTGCACGTAGTGTTACACCTTTAAGTGGCACAGTGATTTCAATTTTTTTCTTATTATTTTTGTATACTTTAGCATTAGCATAAACGTTTGCTTCTAAACTGTCAGCAAAGTATTTTTCTAATTTAGAAACTTTGTTTTCAACATACTCTCTAATTGCTTGAGTAATCTCTAAATTTTCTCCTCGTACTTGATATCTTAACATTTTAAAGCACTCCTTTCATAAAAGCAGCCTAGCCACTTTATAGGGGGTTTCCCCTCTTTTTATAGTTATATTATACCACTTTTTTTGATAACGTTAGCAATATAGTTTGCATAAAAAAATGTCACTTTTTGTAAAATGTACTTTTTATTTTTGCTTTATAAATATATTTTTGTTAAAATAAAATTAAATACAGTTAGTATAAAGTTGTAATGAAATCTAAAAATCTTAAAATGTTAACTAAATAAGTAAAAATGAATATAATAATTTGATAAAAAAATTTACAGATGAGGTGGGGAGAAAAAAATGTTTTTTTAGGGAGTACTGTGAATTTATTGAAGCACTTTATATAATTTATTATTCAAAAAAATGAATGATTATGAAAAAAATATTAATTATAGAAAAAAATTAGAAAAAAAGTTATGAAGAATTTGGTAAAATAAATAATGATTTTGAAGAAATCTATGATGAAATAACTACAGGAGCAGTCTATAATCTAAAAGAGAGTGATTTAACTTTTTTTGAGGAGATATAATGGACTGCTTTTGTCTATTTCTAGATTACTCAATTTGAAAATTAAATTACACTATTTAGACAATTGTACATTTGTTAAGAAGATGTATTCAGTGAAGTTGATCAATGATAAATATCATTGTTTACAATGCGATAACAGTGATCAAAAACTATTTTTCAGCTTTGAGAATAATAGTCTGAAGACTACGTATTGTAGGAGATGTATTGATTTTGGAAGAAGTGACGATAATTTTATAAAATTTCATATTAACATTCCAGTATCGAAAATAGAAGCACCTAGAAAACCTAGTGTAAGACTGAGTGATATCCAGGAAATAGCTAGTGAAAGATTGGTAGAGAATACAAAAAAGAATCTTAGTACACTAGTTTGGGCAGTTTGTGGTGCAGGAAAGACAGAAATAGTTTATGAGGTAATTTATCAAGCGATTTTGGAAAATAAAACTATTTGTTTAGCTATTCCAAGGAGAGATGTAGTTAAAGAACTATCTGAAAGATTTTATCGTGATTTTAGTGGCTATCCTATAAGTGTATTACACGGAGGGGAGAAGGTGTTAGAAGAATCTAATTTTTATATAATGACTACTCACCAGCTTGTGAAGTACTACAATTACTTTGATATAGTGATAATTGATGAGGTGGATGCTTTTCCGTATTCAGGAGATGAATGTTTAGAAAATGGTGCAAAAACAAGCTTGAAAAATAATGGGATGATTGTGTTTTTATCAGCTACGCCTTCAAATATAATTAAAGATAGTGTCGATGAAGTTATCAAAATACCTATAAGATACCATAGATATTTATTGCCTGTTCCTAAAATTATAATGGAAAAGAGTGATGTGTTTGATTTTACGAAAAGATCCAAATTTATAGAGAAATTTATAAAAGACAGGCTAGCTAAAAACAGACGAATCTTAATATTTGTCCCTGAAATAGGAATGTGTGAGACGACTGTACTTTATTTTAAAAAAAGCTCGGCAGATGATATTATTATAGATTTTGTCTATAGTGAAGATGAAAATAGAAGCGAGAAGATCAAAGAATTTTACGATAGAAAAATAGATGTTCTTGTAACTACTACTATATTAGAACGAGGTGTGACTTTTGATTATCTAGATGTGATAATTTTCGATGCAAAACATATAAATTTCACAAAATCAGCATTGATTCAAATTTCGGGTAGAGTAGGGAGAAAGGATTATGATAATAGTGGGGATATATTATTTTTTTATCAGATAAAATTAGTGGAGAGATGAAAGCAGCAATCAAGGAAATAGAATATATGAATAATTTAGCGAAATATAGGAAGTTAAATAGGAGGTAGATTATGAATTGTAGTTTTTGCGGAGTTAAAATTAGCGATAAATTAGGTTTCGATACACTTTTTAAAACAAAGGAGAAGTTTCGATTGTGTGCTGAATGTAAGGGACATCTTGATGTTAATGTTTTAGAAGTAGGAGAATACACTCTTTATTATTTCTCTGATTATGAGTTTGTAAAAGATGATATTTATTCGATAAAATATTTTGGAGATTTAGCATGTGCGCGGAAGTTTAAAAATTTGTTTAAACAATTTCTGTCTTTGAATACTTTTGATCTTATAACGATTGTACCTGCTAATGAGATTCGAGAGATTATAAGAGGATTTGATCATATCGAACATCTATGCAGAATATGCGATATTAATTTTGAGAAGATATTAGGCTGTGAGTATAGAGAAAAACAAGCGAAGCTACATAAAGAGAGGATAGAGAATAAATATTATATGCTGCCTAATGGACAAAAAAATTAGAAAATGTTAGAAGTATATTAATAATAGATGATATATTCACAAGTGGTAATACTTTACTAGGTTGTGCTAAAATTATAAAGGAAATTTATCCAGAAATAAATATAAGTTTTTTTAACATTATCGAAAGTAAACTAACGCTTAATTTAAGTATTTTTTTACTTAACAACTTAGTTTTTTTATGGTATAATGTTAAAGTTGAATTAAAAATGTTGTTTTTGAAAAAGTTAGGAGTGACTCAAAAAAATCGTGATTTTTGGAGAAGTCGATTTTGTCGAGTCACCCTCGCATAGTTTATTAGATATCTCAAAAAGCTTTTTATAAAAGCAAATTTAGATATCAATAAATTACTGCGTCTATGAGTTCTCGTATGAACTTTGTTAATTTTTTTAGAACTTTTGGAGCAACCCCAAATTATATAGTTAGGAGATGGTTAAAACAAAAAAATTTTTATTTTTCACTTATAATGATCGTTTTTAATTTTTAATTCTTGTAATTTTTCTTATCGAAAAAAATTTGAATTAAATAAAGATCAAATTATTATATTTTTGGATATTAGTTTTGTTTTTGGTCGGCGATAAGTATCATTAGAGCTTATAGGAAGTTATACGCTATAACGCCGATTGATCAAGGTGGACTTTCATTAACCCCGGTACTTGCCGCTCAGATTGCTGCAGGTTATGGTCTTATGAGTTTAATTGTAAGGTTACCTATGTTTTTAGCGAGCGATATATTTAAACGAAGAAAAATATTCGTACAAATTTCGTTATTCTTGTTAATTATAACATCGTTTCTAGTTGCATTTAACGGTAGTTATATGACTTTATATCTATCTTCATTATCTTTAGGTATAAGTGCAACAATGCTAGCCTTATTTAATGTTATTTTCTCAGAAACATTTTCGAAAGATAAGGCAGCTGTATCAGTTTCTATATTATCTGTAGCACCGCTATTAGCTGAATTTATCGCAGCTCCAATCCAATATGTCTTCACTATGAATATGTATAAACACTTTGATTATATGTGGATAGTAGCGGGAGTTATAGCGGTAGTAACGTTCATATTATCATTTATGATGAAAGATTATCGCCCAATTGACAGTGATTTCTCATTTGATAAAGTAAAAGTAGTAATTAAGCATAAGAGTTTTATTTATATCTGTTTATTAGCATTGTTACTTTCATTTATTAAATTCTCGACAAGTGGAGCAAACATGATTGCTTATGGTAAAACTGAGTTAAATATGACGCCGCTTATGCTTGCTTATATGGATGCTATTTTTGCAGTACCTCAGCTTATTGCGGGTGTTCTTGTGGGAGTGTATTTCACTAGAAAATGGGGTATTCAAAAAACATTATTATTCTTATTAGGATGTTCGTTAGCGTTCTACATAATAGCGTTATATGTAAATAATCCATATATTATTTATTTCAGTTATATACTTAACGGATTAGGGTATGGAGGTGCATATAATGCGCTAATCTCACTTGCTATGCAATATTTTGATAGAGAGTATCGTAATGTAAGTATGGGGATATACCAAGCGTTCTTCGCGCTAGGAATCTATTACGGAGATTATGTATATGTGTGGATTGCTAAACATGTTAAAAATGGATTATTTGGCTTCACGCAAAGTAAAGCGATATTCTTAATTGTAATAGGAATAACTCTAGTAAGTATGCTTATGGTTAAAATAAAAGTTAGAGATAATTAATAAAAAAAGTTGATTCACGATTTTGTGAATCAACTTTTTATTGTATATTAATATCCGCCTAGTAAATCTCCACGAATATATCCAGTATAACTTCCATAATAAACGTAAGCCCAACTTTCACCAACTGAATTAGTTTCAAGTGTTCTTATTGTAACTGATGCTCCACCTTTTATTGATGTTATAATTCTACTAGTATCGTTTTTGTCACTTCTTAGGTTAACGCCGACAGATGGTTTTACATAAGCTGTACGTCCGCTTACACTATGTCTTACTTCGTTTGATGAACTAGAAGAGTTAGCAGAATTTTCTTTAACAATAATAGTTTCTTTTTCTTTAGCTTTTTCATTTAAACCATTAACAGTGAATGTACGTTTAAATTCACCTGTTGTTTTAAGTTTTAATTTATTTGCTGTGTTTTTATTTAATGAAATAGTAACTTCTACTTTATCACCATTTTTTAAGTTACTTTGTTTATCGAATGAAATATCTGGATTTGATAGTAAGTTTGAAATTTCAGCATTTGAGTTAGCAACTTCAGGGACTTTTTTAATATCAACTTCAGGTTTTCCTTCTCCTTCAGCACCGTAAGTTACGAAGTTTACTTCATATGTAGCTAAGTCGACAACATTTTCTTTTTTCAAGAATTTGTTGTATCCGAAGTATAGTCCTGCAACTAGTACTACAAAAGTGATTATTGCTGTTAGTAAAACTGGAATAATACTTTTCTTTTTCTCTTTAGGTTCTTCCATATACATAGGAGGAACGTTGTAGTTTTGTTGTTGATTGTTATAATCTTGAGGTTGTTCGAAATTTTGATATTGAGTATTTTGATATTGAGTATTTTGATATTGAGTGTTTTGATATTGAGTGTTTTGGTATTGTTGATCGTATCCTTGATTATTGTATTGAGTATTATCCGTATTTGGATCGTAATTATAGTTAGGATCAAAATTTTGATTATTGAAGTTTTGGTTGTTTGGACCTTGACTATTTCTATTCATTTAATTCTCCTTTGTTAATAATATTTTAGTTTGCGTAGTCTCCACCTGGAGCGTTTAGATACTCTTCAAGTGAAATATTTTTTTCGTGAATTGTTTTAGCTGCTTCTTCTCCAACATAACGGATGTGCCAACTTTCTTCCATATATCCAGTTTTATCTACGAATTCTGGTTTATATCTGACAATATATCCATATTTATGCGCGTTGTTAGCCAACCATTCAGCAGCTTTTTTGCTACTTTCATTAGTTCCCTCAGATCCCAATAGTTGACCTTGATTATCGATCAAGTCAAAAACTAGACCTGTTTGGTGTTCACTGTATCCAGGGCGAGCTGAGAATCTATCTGCTTCTTGTTTTCCATGAGCAGCTACATAATTGTTGTAAAGTCCAGCTTGAGTGTCATAAGCCCTAAAACCTGATACTTGATTAGAAACGTTAAGTCCTAATGCTTGAGCATCGCTAATTAATTTGTTAACTTTTTGTCGTGCAGTAGGATTTTCTCCGGGATTATAGTTAGCAGGTAGTGGATGTTTTTTGTTAGCTAAAATGATACCGTTAATAACTGTAGGTTCAGTAACTGTTTCTGGAGTTTTTCCTAAAGTTGATGATTTATTTTCATTGTTTTTATTTTTATCGGTGTCTTTAGTAGTAGAAGTTTTTAGAATCCTGTTTTTTTGATTTGATGAATTAGGAGTTGTCGCCTTATCATCTTTAGTTAAATAATAAAATCCACCTAAAGCAACAGTTAAAACTACTAAAGTAACTGTTACGATAGTAATAATATTTTTTTCATAAAAAAATGACCCTTTCTTTAAGTATAATAAATGCATTCAAAATTAATAGTAATGCTAAAAAAAACATAAATACAAAATTAAATGTATCTCTTATTAAATATGATAAGTTGAATAGCGGTTTTTTTGTCAATTATAAACATGATTTTTTTATTAAAAATTTACTATTGGAACTGAATAAACTTAAATATATAAATCTATTATGAAAAAAAGTATAATTAAGTTGTTGTATTTTTCTAATATATTATTTCTACACTGAATATAAAATTATTATATTTTAATATTATATATTTATTAGGAATATATAATATAGGAGATTTAGTATATTGAAAAATGCGTTATAAAAACCGCGATTAGTTGAAGTTTACCGAAGAATAATTCATATTGAATGAATTAAAAACAATAGAATGGTGAATTTAATAGGACACTGTAATAATTGTGACTGAGACAGTAAAAGTGTTTGATTAACATAAAAAAACGTAAAAGAGTCATTAATATTATGTCATATAACCCTAACATAATAATTAGAAAGAAACCACCTGGATTATAGCAGTTTTAGTATTTTTTTATATCTAAAAAAATATAAAAAAATAAAATATTACTTAAGAATACTTACAGCCTAGATATAAAGGATTTGAAAAAAAGTATTTCTATGGGAAGGTTGACATTCTTGTAAAAAAACTATATTAATATGTTTTTAGCAAATAAATAATAACGCTTTTAAAAAAATGCTTGACATATAGCAGTTTAAAGGTGTATATTTTAGGCAATGATTTATATATTATCATCATAAAAGCTGCCAATTTTTAGGTGAACATTTTGTGACGAATCATAACAGGTTTTTAATAAATGGACCTAAAAATACATTTATTGCAGGGAAAAGGAGTTTAACAATGAAGAATAAATCAAAAACTAATTGGAAGATAGATGAAAATACTACCGAGAAGTTTAATCGTTACGGTATTCGTAAGTATAACGTAGGAGCCGCAAGTGTTGCGATATTATCAGGGCTTTTCTTTTTAGGAGGAGCTGATGCTCAAGCAGCTGAAACTGGTTCATCTCAAACAGCTGCACAAGCTGTTGCAACAGAGAGTGGAAGTAGTACCACGACTAATACGTGGGAAAAGGCTATAACAACGGTTGTAGAAAGAAAAAAATACTAGAGTAGCAACTACTAGTACAGAAAATAAACCGGGTGAAACTGTAGCACATAAGGACGTAGAAGCTCAAACTGCGCCTAAAGAGACAGTAGATACAGCATCAAAAGCAGAAACTAGAGAAGCTACTACAACACCAAGAAGAGCAAGAAGCGCAAGAAGTGTAGGGAATAACCCAGATGAGGTAACTCCATCATCACAACCAGCAACTGCAGATTCAACAGATTCACAACCATCAACTACAGGCTCAACAGCATCACAACCAACATCAACTCAACCTAAACCATCAGGTGAATATGCGGGAACCGAAATAAAAGCATATTATGATAATAATAATAATGGTGTATTTGATGAAGGTGATGAGTTGATATCAAGTACTGTTATTCCTCCTGCTCCAAAAGGAGAGAATGGTAATGATGGTAAAGATGCTATAAAAGGAGCTGAATTATTAAGTGGAATTATAGCTCCAACGCCAGAAGATGGTAAAGATGGTGATACATACATTGATGCTACAACAGGAGATGTGTATAAAAAGAGAGATGGAGCTTGGGGGAAAATCGGTAATATTAGAGGACCTCAAGGAGAACAAGGTCAAAAAGGAGAACAGGGTCAAAAAGGAGACAAAGGTGAAAATGGTAAGGACGGTAGAGCTCCGAAAATTAAAGTAGAGGATATAGCAAAATCTGCCGAATCAGCAGGTGTATCAAGTCGTTCAGGAATTCCGAATTACTGTTTATGATGATAAAAACAATAATGATGAGTTTGATGAAGGAGATACAATATTAAATGCAAAAGATATTTACAATGGGACTGATGGAAAAAACGGTGAAGACGGAGCTGCAGGACGTGACGGAAAAGATGTATTAAACGGAAAAGTAAATCCAGAACCAAAACAAGGTAAAGACGGAGATAAATACGTAAATACTGAAAGTGGAGACGTATTCGTTAAAAACAACGGAAGATGGGAAAAAGAAGGAAACATCAAAGGGCCAAAAGGAGACAAAGGAGAACAAGGTCTTCAAGGTCGTGATGGACGTGAAGGGGTACAAGGACCAGCAGGACGTGACGGAAGAGACGGACGCGATGGAAAAGATGTACTAAACGGAAAAGTAGACCCAACAACAGAAGGTAAAGACGGAGATAAATACGTAAATACTGAAAGTGGAGATGTATTCGTTAAAAATAACGGAACATGGGAAAAAGAAGGAAACATCAAAGGGCCAAAAGGAGACAAAGGAGAACAAGGTCTTCAAGGTGAACGCGGACAAGATGGAGCACAAGGTTTACCTGGACGCGACGGACGTGATGGAGCACAAGGGCCAGCAGGACAAAATGGACGCGATGGAAAAGATGTATTAAACGGAAAAGTAGATCCAACAGCAGAAGGTAAAGACGGAGATAAATACGTAAATACTGAAAGTGGAGATGTATTCGTTAAAAACAACGGAACATGGGAAAAAGAAGGAAACATCAAAGGACCAAAAGGAGACAAAGGTGCAGAAGGACCACAAGGACCGAAAGGTGAAAATGGAGCACAAGGTCTACCAGGACGCGACGGACGTGACGGAGCACAAGGACGTGACGGAAGAAATGGACACGATGGAAAAGATGTATTAAACGGAAAAGTAGACCCAACAACAGAAGGTAAAGACGGAGATAAATACGTAAATACTGAAAGTGGAGACGTGTTCGTTAAAAACAACGGAACATGGGAAAAAGAAGGAAACATCAAAGGACCAAAAGGAGACAAAGGAGAAAAAGGTCTTCAAGGTGAACGCGGTCAAGACGGAGCGCAAGGACCACGTGGACCTCAAGGTGAAGTAGGACCACAAGGGCCTCAAGGCCTTCAAGGTGAAAAAGGAGAAGACGGAAAAACTCCAGAAGTAACTGTAAAACCAGGTAAAGATGGAAACAGCTCTGATATTACATTCACAGTACCAGGAAAAGATCCAGTGACAGTAAATGTTAAAAATGGAGAAAATGGTCTAAACGGAAAAACTCCAAAAGTTGAGTTATTACGTGTTGAAGGACAAAATGGTAATCCATCACATACAATCGTTACATTCTATACTGATGAGAATGGTGATGGAAGATATACTCCAGGAACTGATGAACTTCTAGGATCAGAAATGATTAAAGATGGGGCAAAAGGAGCAGATGGACGTGATGGTAAATCACTAGTAGCTGTTAAGACTGGAACTGAAACAAAAGTTTATCAAGAAGATCCAGCTAACCCAGGACAACCATTAAACCCTGAAAAACCATTAGCAGTTATAAAAGATGGTCTAAATGGAGTATCACCAACAGTAACGGCTGTTCGTAAAGAAGATGGAAATAAAGGTGTAGAAATCACAATAGATAACCATGACGGTTCACAACCAACTAAAGTTCTTATTAATGATGGAGCTAAAGGTGAAGCAGGACAAGATGGAAACACACCTACTGTTACAACTCAACGTGGAGCAGATGGACGTAGTACGATTGTTACGTTTACTACACCAGGTAAAGATCCAGTTTCATTTGTGGTTAAAGATGGAAAAGATGGTCGTACGCCACATATTGACTTAAATGAATTAGCAAATGCATTTAGAAGAGGTGCTGGATTAGCTGTTAATCCACAACCTTCTGGAACATCAAGAAGAGCAAGAAGTGTAGGGGATAATCCTGATGAGGGAACTCCATCAGCTCAACCAGTAGCTACAGACTCAACAGGTTCACAACCAGTGGATGGTACTCGTATTACAGCATACTATGATAATAATGGTAACGGTAAATACGATCCAGATGTGGATGAATTAATTGGTACAAGTGATATCTTGAATGGTACAAATGGACGTAATGGTGCAGATGGAGCTTCTGGAGCAGACGGACGTAACGGTGCTGAATTACTAAGTGGAGCTACTGCGCCAACTGCTAAAGATGGTAAAGACGGAGATACATTTATCGATGCTAATACAGGGGACGTTTATAAGAAAAATAACGGAACTTGGGATAAGATCGGTAATATTCGTGGACCTCAAGGGACAGTAGGTGAAAAAGGTAAAGATGGACGTGATGGCTCAGCTCCAACTATTAATACAAAAGATAATGGAGATGGCACACACACTATCACAGTTCGAAATCCTGATGGTTCTGAATCAACTACAGTTGTAAAAGATGGTAAAAATGGAGAAAATGCTACTATTACAACTACAGAAAATCCAGACGGTAGCCATACAATTACAGTAACAAATCCAGGTGGACAACCTAAAGATATCGTTGTTAAAAACGGTAAAGATGGTAAGACTCCTAAAGTTGAAGTAACTGATAACAATGATGGAACTCACACTGTTAAAGTTACAGATGGAGATGGTAATGTTACTAATGCTATCATCAAAGATGGTAAAGACGGTAAAGCTGCAACAGCAACAACTACTAAAAACCCAGATGGAAGCCACACAGTAACAATCACAAACCCAGATGGAACTAAGAATGAATTTGTTGTTAAGAATGGTCGTGATGGAGTAGATGGACGTACTCCAACAGCATCTGTTCGTGATAATGGAGACGGAAGTCACACAATCGTTATTACAAACCCAGAAGGTGTTACAACTGAAACAACAGTACGTGATGGTAAATCACCAAAAGTAACAATAACTGACGAACAAAATGGAACTCATAAGATTTCAGTTCTAAATGGAGATGGAACTACTACTGAAACAATTATTAAAGATGGAAAATCACCAGTAGCAACAGTAAGAGATAACCAAGATGGTACATACACTATCCGTGTAGAAAATGGAAACGGAACTGTTTCTGAAACAACGGTACGTGATGGTAAATCACCGACTGCTAAAGTAGTAGATAATGGAGATGGAACTCACACAGTTACAATCGTTAACTCTGATGGAACTACTACAACTACAACAGTACGTGATGGTAAATCACCAAAACTTGAAGTGATCGATAACAACAATGGTTCACACACTATTAAAGTTACAGGAGCAGACGGTAAAGAAACTAATACTACAATCTTTGATGGAAAATCACCAAAAGCTAATATCGTTGATAATGGAGATGGAACTCACACATTAACAATTGTAGATTCTGATGGACGTGAATACAAATCTGTTATTAAAGATGGTAAAGACGGAAAAGATGGAGTATCACCAACAGTAACAGTTAAAAACAATAATGATGGAACTCACACAGTTACAATCACAAATCCAGACGGAAGTAAAACTGATATGGTTATCAAAGACGGAAAAGATGGTAAATCACCAAAAGTTTCTGTTGAAGATAACGGAGATGGAAGTCACACAATAACAATCATCAATTCTGACGGTTCTGTTACGAAAACAGTTGTTAAAGACGGAAAAGACGGACGTGATGGAAAAGACGGCAAAGACGGTAAAGATGGAAACTGTGGATGTAATGATAAACCAGTACCTCCAGTAAACAATAAACCAGAAGGACCTAAGTTTGCAATGCCAGTGCCACCAGTTCATGATTTACCAGAATACACAGGTGGGGTAACACCACTTTGATCCTCCGGTTTATGATAAACCAGAATTTAACGGTGGTGTACCAGGAATGCCTGAGGTTACTGAAGTACCAGAATTACCAGTACAACCAACACCTGAAGTGCCAGTTCAACCAGTGCCGGAAAAACCAGTAACTCCAGAAAATGGAACTGTACCGCCAGTAGAAGTTAGTCAACCAAAAGCTCATGCTCGTGTTGAAAGATTAGCTGAAACAGGTGAACAAGGGTACAACGCTTCTATCTACTTAGGTGGAACACTATTATTCTCACTTTACTTAGCAATAAGAAGAAAAGAAGACTAACATAGAGATAGAATGTACTGAAAAGTATTTCTAAAGTAGATTTTCAGACAATAAGATTAATATTAAAGATCTTGAACGGATAATTCGTTCAAGATCTTTTTTTGGGCTCTTTATCAAATTAGATGCATGGAGAGAAATAAGAGATGAATTTAGAAATATGTGTTAGGAAACTATTTAACGAGAAAATCAGAATCAGGGAGATTATTATAAGTTATACTTATAACTTTAAATTAAAGGTGTTATATTTATATTTGAATAATTATAAATATATTAAGAGACATCTTTAAAAATAAATATGTCAATTATTTTTCAAACTAGAAGATTAAATAAGACACTGTAATAATTGTGACTATAACAGAGAGTGTAGTTTTTCTTTGTGGAAATTAAAAAAATTTGTGAGGAAATTTAACGCTTAATAAGGTTAGGTCACATTATTAATTTTAATAGTTTATATATAAAAAAATAAAAAAAATAATACTTTTTTTATTAGATATTATTATTATATAACTATAAAAACATGATAAATATAGTTTTTTTATGATAATAGAGAATATTTTTTTAGATATAATTGTATCAATATTTTTTTAGTGAACAAATTTGAGTACTTATGAAATGTACATTTGTAAATGATGTGAGACAAAAAAAGTTAAAAATAAATACCTGATATGATAGAGTTACAGAGAAGCTAGATTCTCTGTAACTCTTGCCTTTTCTCAACAGGAGTTAACCATCCTAAGGTCTGCATAGGAAGTCGATTAGAACGATATAGATATTTCTTCATTTGGTTAATAAGATCATCATGAGAATAAAAAGATAAGTATTTATAAAAGCGTTCATTATCATTTCTATGACTTCTTTCAACTTTACCATTATGCCATGGAGTTCTAGGTCTAATGAGTTGGTGTTTTATATCTAACTGGTTACACAATACATCGAAAGGATGTATACGTTTAGTATCCTTAAAGTGCGTAAACTCAAAAACCATTATCAGTTTGTATAATTTTTTTGGTTTGTATCCAAAGAACGAAATAGCCATCTTAACAAATTGTACGGTTGAATAAGAAGATTGTTCTTTAAAAGGATAAATAAATCTTTCTCTAGAAGCTTCATCAATCATAGTATATTGATAAAATTTATCAGGATGTGTTCCAGTGTAGCATTTTCTAGGGACATATTTTACATCAAGTTGCCATTTTTCTCCCTAAAGTTTTTTTGGAGTGTTATAAGGTTTTTGGTATATAAGGTTTAGCCTTTTTTTCAACATCTTTATAGAAGCCTAATTTTCTAAGAATCCTGAATAATGAACAAGGATGTCTTTTTATATTTTTTTATTAAATTTTAGTTTTTGCATATAGTTCAATCATAGAAATATTAGGATTTCGTTTAATTAGATTTTTTTAATCCAAGACAATTCTTCTGAGGTATGAGCATTTGGATGTTGAGAATGTGGTTTGTGAGACTTATCCATAAGTGATTCTTTAGTTCCATCGTATTTTTTTATTCCAACGCATTAAAGATGCTTTTAGAAACTTTGTAGCGTCTACAGATAAAAGCTAATAGAGTTTTTTTATTTCTATATGTTTTTACCGCGGCTAATCTTGTTTCTAAAGTATGAGGTATATATCGTTGTGTATTTTTGTAAGTTTTTCTGTTATAATAGTTTTTCATAAGAGTAAATTCCTTTTTGATTTGTCGTAATTTCATTATACAGGATTTACTCTTCTTTTTTTATATTTTTGTCTCACATCAATTGTAACACTACAGTGAACAAATTTGAGTACTTATGAAATAGGTTGACATTTTTAGAATATAAGTGTATATTTAGTACATTAATGTATTAAATATAAGAAAATGCTGTCAATATCAGGGTGGAAAATGTGACAAATATTAACAGATTTTCAAAGTAATATCAAAGATTTTTTGTTGACAGTGAGAAGGAGTTTAACTAAATGAAGAATATTTCAAAAAACAATTGGAAGATTGATGAGAATACCGCTGAGAAGTTCAATCGGTATGGTATTCGTAAATACAATGTTGGAGCAGCAAGTGTTGCTATCTTATCAGGTCTTTTCTTTTTAGGAGGAGGTGACGCTCAAGCAGCTGAAACTGGTTCATCTCAAACAGCTGCCCAAGCTGTCGCATCAGAGAGTGGGACAAATACCACATCTAATCCTTGGGAAAAAGCGATAACAACAGTTGTAGAAAAAGAGAAAAATAATAGCGCAGTAACTACAGAAAATAAAAATAGTGAGGTAACAACAGCTAAGGTTACAGAAAGTCAAGGAGAACCTAAAGCGGATGTGAAACCTGCAAAAGAAGAAGTTTCTGTCGTAACGAATACTGAAAAACCAGTAGAAAAACAAGAACAACCTAAGGTTGAAACAAAACCTGTGTCTAAGGAAACAGAAGAAGTTGTTGCACCTAAAGCAGAAGTAACAGAGCGTAGAGAAGAGTCGGTTACTACTAGAGAGTCTGTCTCTGATAATACACCAAGGGTACGTTCTACTCGAAGTGTGGAGAATGGGTATAGTGGTTTTAGAACTGCAGGAAGTGGTTTTAGAGCAGCTAGGCCAGAAAATAAACCTATCTTAAATCCAGGAAATGCAATTGAATTTTCTAACATCGCTCAGGGATCACATTCATTTCGTGGTATAGGACATTCACGTGGTGGCCAAGAAATCCATTATGATGTAACGACAGTACGTAATGGTAATAGAATTGACTTTACAATTAATTATTCTGCGCCAGGAGACTCTAGAGAGTTTGTTAATAATAACTTTATCTTAGATAAGGGAACAGGATTTGGAGAACCTTCTAGTGCTACTGTTTCAACTAGATATGGAGATCAAACTAGAACTATTGGTAAAGGTGCAAATTTTATTTCTCATTCAGGATATAGTATGAATTCTGCAGTAGAAACAAACGCTGCACAAACGATTAGATTTACTTTACCTATAAAGAACCCTAACGGAGACTTATCTCTTCGTTTACGTCCAGTTGAATTTAACGTAGACCAAGGTGGAGGTGGGTCTGCGACTAGTAATGACCCATATAGTAATTCTAACTATTATTTTGAAACGGATCCATTATATCTAGATGCAAATCCTAATCCAGCTAACGTTTCAATAGCAAGTTTTACTACTAAAGTTGATTTCCAAACTTTATATATACCAACTACTAAATTAGCAGAAGGAGCTACAGAGTTAGTTTCTGAAGGAAAAGAAGGAAAGAAATCACAAGATTACAGACTTCATAAATTTGGAGATCAGTATGTTTTAGGACTTCCTGTAGGGGATGCTACTATAGTTACAGCTGCTAAACCGCGTGTAATGAAATACGGTATTGGTAAAATTGCTGCAACTCAAAATAAAACAGGGGATACGAATCACATTAAATTTTATTTAGATAAAGATGGTGATGGTGTCTTTAATAATCAAGATGAGGTAATTTTAAATACAGATATTAAAGATGGAGAAAGAGGACCAGCAGGACCAACAGGAGCTCCAGGACCAGCAGGAGCTCCAGGACAAAGAGGACCAGCGGGGCCACAAGGACCAGCAGGACCAGCAGGGCCAGCAGGACCAAAAGGAGCAGACGGTAAATCTCTAATCGCTGTTAAAAATGGAACTGAAACAAAAATTTATGTAGAGAATCCAGCAAGACCAGGACAACCACTAAATCCAAGCCAACCTTTAGCAACTATCACTGATGGAAGAAATGGTACTAATGGACAATCACCAACAATTACAGCAATAAGAAGTATGCAAAATGGTAAAAATGGAGTCTTAGTAACAATTACACCAGTAGGAGGACAACCTCAAACAACATTTGTAGAGGATGGACAAAAAGGTGCTGACGGAAAAACTCCAACAGTAACTATAACTGACGGTCAAAATGGTACACATACATTAACAGTACATAATCCTGGTGGAAGAGATGTAACTACAACAATTCGTGATGGTAAAGATGTATTAAACGGAAAAGTAGACCCAACAACAGAAGGTAAAGACGGAGATAAATACGTAAATACTGAAAGTGGAGATGTATTCGTTAAGAATAACGGAACATGGGAAAAAGAAGGAAACATCAAAGGACCAAAAGGTGACAAAGGTGAACAAGGTGTTCAAGGGCGAGATGGAGCTCAAGGACCAACAGGACGTGACGGGAAAGATGTATTAAACGGAAAAGTAAACCCAACAACAGAAGGTAAAGACGGAGATAAATACGTAAATACTGAAAGTGGAGATGTATTCGTTAAGAAAGGTAACACTTGGGAAAAAGAAGGTAACATCAAAGGACCAAAAGGTGACAAAGGTGAACAAGGTCTTCAAGGGCGCGACGGACGTGATGGAGCTGCAGGACAAGCAGGACGTGATGGTAAAGATGTATTAAACGGAAAAGTAGACCCAACAACAGAAGGTAAAGACGGAGATAAATACGTAAATACTGAAAGTGGAGATGTATTCGTTAAGAAAGGCAACACTTGGGAAAAAGAAGGTAACATCAAAGGACCAAAAGGTGACAAAGGTGAGAATGGTCAAAACGGATTCACACCAGAAGTAACCGTTACAGATAACAATAACGGAACACACACAATCACAATCACGCAACCAGACAACAAACCATCATTAACAACAATCGTTAAAAACGGTGAAGATGGAAAAACACCAAAAGTCAAAGCAGAAAGAGATGAAGCGAATAAACAAACTACATTAACATTCTACATTGACAAAGATGGAGACGGAAACTACACAGAAGGAAAAGACACGTTAGTTCAAACAACAGTAGTTAAAGACGGACAAGACGGAGCAAAAGGTGCAGACGGAGCATCTGGACGTGATGGAAAAGATGTATTAAACGGAAAAGTAGACCCAACAACAGAAGGTAAAGACGGAGATAAATACGTAAATACTGAAAGTGGTGATGTATTCGTTAAGAAAGGTAACACTTGGGAAAAAGAAGGAAACATCAAAGGACCAAAAGGTGACAAAGGTGAGAACGGAAAAGATGGATTCACACCAGAAGTAACAGTTACAGATAACAATAACGGAACACACACAATCACAATCACGCAACCAGACAACAAACCATCATTAACAACAATCGTTAAAAACGGTGAAGATGGAAAAACACCAAAAGTCAAAGCAGAAAGAGATGAAGCGAATAAACAAACTACATTAACATTCTACATTGACAAAGATGGAGACGGAAACTACACAGAAGGAAAAGACACGTTAGTTCAAACAACAGTAGTTAAAGACGGACAAGACGGAGCTGCAGGAGCTGCAGGACGTGATGGTAAAGATGTATTAAACGGAAAAGTAGACCCAACAACAGAAGGAAAAGACGGAGATAAATACGTAAATACTGAAAGTGGTGATGTATTCGTTAAGAAAGGTAACACTTGGGAAAAAGAAGGAAACATCAAAGGACCAAAAGGTGACAAAGGTGAGAACGGAAAAAGACGGATTCACACCAGAAGTAACCGTTACAGATAACAACAACGGAACACACACAATCACAATCACGCAACCAGATAACAAACCATCATTAACAACAATCGTTAAAAACGGTGAAGATGGAAAAACACCAAAAGTCAAAGCAGAAAGAGATGAAGCGAATAAACAAACTACATTAACATTCTACATTGACAAAGATGGAGACGGAAACTACACAGAAGGAAAAGACACGTTAGTTCAAACAACAGTAGTTAAAGACGGACAAGACGGAGCTGCAGGAGCTGCAGGACGTGATGGTAAAGATGTATTAAACGGAAAAGTAGACCCAACAACAGAAGGAAAAGACGGAGATAAATACGTAAATACTGAAAGTGGTGATGTATTCGTTAAGAAAGGTAACACTTGGGAAAAAGAAGGAAACATCAAAGGACCAAAAGGTGACAAAGGTGAGAACGGAAAAGACGGATTCACACCAGAAGTAACCGTTACAGATAACAACAACGGAACACACACAATCACAATCACGCAACCAGATAACAAACCATCATTAACAACAATCGTTAAAAACGGTGAAGATGGAAAAAAACACCAAAAAGTCAAAAGCAGAACGAGATGAAGCGAATAAACAAACTACATTAACATTCTACATTGACAAAGATGGAGACGGAAACTACACAGAAGGAAAAGACACGTTAGTTCAAACAACAGTAGTTAAAGACGGACAAGACGGAGCAAAAGGTGCAGACGGAGCATCTGGACGTGATGGTAAAGATGTATTAAACGGAAAAGTAGACCCAACAACAGAAGGTAAAGACGGAGATAAATACGTAAATACTGAAAGTGGAGATGTATTCGTTAAGAAAGGCAACACTTGGGAAAAAGAAGGTAACATCAAAGGACCAAAAGGTGACAAAGGTGAGAATGGTCAAAACGGATTCACACCAGAAGTAACCGTTACAGATAACAACAACGGAACACACACAATCACAATCACGCAACCAGACAACAAACCATCATTAACAACAATCGTTAAAAACGGTGAAGATGGAAAAACACCAAAAGTCAAAGCAGAAAGAGATGAAGCGAATAAACAAACTACATTAACATTCTACATTGACAAAGATGGAGACGGAAACTACACAGAAGGAAAAGACACGTTAGTTCAAACAACAGTAGTTAAAGACGGACAAGACGGAGCAAAAGGTGCAGACGGAGCATCTGGACGTGATGGAAAAGATGTATTAAACGGAAAAGTAGACCCAACAACAGAAGGTAAAGACGGAGATAAATACGTAAATACTGAAAGTGGTGATGTATTCGTTAAGAAAGGTAACACTTGGGAAAAAGAAGGAAACATCAAAGGACCAAAAGGTGACAAAGGTGAGAACGGAAAAGACGGATTCACACCAGAAGTAACCGTTACAGATAACAACAACGGAACACACACAATCACAATCACGCAACCAGATAACAAACCATCATTAACAACAATCGTTAAAAACGGTGAAGATGGAAAAACACCAAAAGTCAAAGCAGAACGAGATGAAGCGAATAAACAAACTACATTAACATTCTACATTGACAAAGATGGAGACGGAAACTACACAGAAGGAAAAGACACGTTAGTTCAAACAACAGTAGTTAAAGACGGACAAGACGGAGCTGCAGGAGCTGCAGGACGTGATGGTAAAGATGTATTAAACGGAAAAGTAGACCCAACAACAGAAGGAAAAGACGGAGATAAATACGTAAATACTGAAAGTGGTGATGTATTCGTTAAGAAAGGTAACACTTGGGAAAAAGAAGGAAACATCAAAGGACCAAAAGGTGACAAAGGTGAGAACGGAAAAAGACGGATTCACACCAGAAGTAACCGTTACAGATAACAACAACGGAACACACACAATCACAATCACGCAACCAGATAACAAAACCATCATTAACAACAATCGTTAAAAAAACGGTGAAGATGGAAAAACACCAAAAAGTCAAAAGCAGAACGAGATGAAGCGAATAAACAAACTACATTAACATTCTACATTGACAAAGATGGAGACGGAAACTACACAGAAGGAAAAGACACGTTAGTTCAAACAACAGTAGTTAAAGACGGACAAGACGGAGCTGCAGGAGCTGCAGGACGTGATGGTAAAGATGTATTAAACGGAAAAGTAGACCCAACAACAGAAGGAAAAGACGGAGATAAATACGTAAATACTGAAAGTGGTGATGTATTCGTTAAGAAAGGTAACACTTGGGAAAAAGAAGGAAACATCAAAGGACCAAAAGGTGACAAAGGTGAGAACGGAAAAGACGGATTCACACCAGAAGTAACCGTTACAGATAACAACAACGGAACACACACAATCACAATCACGCAACCAGATAACAAACCATCATTAACAACAATCGTTAAAAACGGTGAAGATGGAAAAACACCAAAAGTCAAAGCAGAACGAGATGAAGCGAATAAACAAACTACATTAACATTCTACATTGACAAAGATGGAGACGGAAACTACACAGAAGGAAAAGACACGTTAGTTCAAACAACAGTAGTTAAAGACGGACAAGACGGAGCAAAAGGTGCAGACGGAGCATCTGGACGTGATGGAAAAGATGTATTAAACGGAAAAGTAGACCCAACAATAGAAGGAAAAGACGGAGATAAATACGTAAATACTGAAAGTGGTGATGTATTCGTTAAGAAAGGTAACACTTGGGAAAAAGAAGGAAACATCAAAGGACCAAAAGGTGACAAAGGTGAGAATGGAAAAGACGGATTCACACCAGAAGTAACCGTTACAGATAACAACAACGGAACACACACAATCACAATCACGCAACCAGACAACAAACCATCATTAACAACAATCGTTAAAAACGGTGAAGATGGAAAAACACCAAAAGTCAAAGCAGAAAGAGATGAAGCGAATAAACAAACTACATTAACATTCTACATTGACAAAGATGGAGACGGAAACTACACAGAAGGAAAAGACACGTTAGTTCAAACAACAGTAGTTAAAGACGGACAAGACGGAGCAAAAGGTGCAGACGGAGCATCTGGACGTGATGGAAAAGATGTATTAAACGGAAAAGTAGACCCAACAATAGAAGGAAAAGACGGAGATAAATACGTAAATACTGAAAGTGGTGATGTATTCGTTAAGAAAGGTAACACTTGGGAAAAAGAAGGAAACATCAAAGGACCAAAAGGTGACAAAGGTGAGAACGGAAAAGACGGATTCACACCAGAAGTAACCGTTACAGATAACAACAACGGAACACACACAATCACAATCACGCAACCAGATAACAAACCATCATTAACAACAATCGTTAAAAACGGTGAAGATGGAAAAACACCAAAAGTCAAAGCAGAACGAGATGAAGCGAATAAACAAACTACATTAACATTCTACATTGACAAAGATGGAGACGGAAACTACACAGAAGGAAAAGACACGTTAGTTCAAACAACAGTAGTTAAAGACGGACAAGACGGAGCTGCAGGAGCTGCAGGACGTGATGGTAAAGATGTATTAAACGGAAAAGTAGACCCAACAACAGAAGGAAAAGACGGAGATAAATACGTAAATACTGAAAGTGGTGATGTATTCGTTAAGAAAGGTAACACTTGGGAAAAAAAGAAGGAAACATCAAAAGGACCAAAAAGGTGACAAAGGTGAGAACGGAAAAAGACGGATTCACACCAGAAGTAACCGTTACAGATAACAACAACGGAACACACACAATCACAATCACGCAACCAGATAACAAAACCATCATTAACAACAATCGTTAAAAAAACGGTGAAGATGGAAAAAAACACCAAAAAGTCAAAAGCAGAACGAGATGAAGCGAATAAACAAACTACATTAACATTCTACATTGACAAAGATGGAGACGGAAACTACACAGAAGGAAAAGACACGTTAGTTCAAACAACAGTAGTTAAAGACGGACAAGACGGAGCAAAAGGTGCAGACGGAGCATCTGGACGTGATGGAAAAGATGTATTAAACGGAAAAGTAGACCCAACAATAGAAGGAAAAAGACGGAGATAAATACGTAAATACTGAAAGTGGTGATGTATTCGTTAAGAAAAGGTAACACTTGGGAAAAAGAAGGAAACATCAAAGGACCAAAAGGTGACAAAGGTGAGAATGGAAAAGACGGATTCACACCAGAAGTAACCGTTACAGATAACAACAACGGAACACACACAATCACAATCACGCAACCAGACAACAAACCATCATTAACAACAATCGTTAAAAACGGTGAAGATGGAAAAACACCAAAAGTCAAAGCAGAAAGAGATGAAGCGAATAAACAAACTACATTAACATTCTACATTGACAAAGATGGAGACGGAAACTACACAGAAGGAAAAGACACGTTAGTTCAAACAACAGTAGTTAAAGACGGACAAGACGGAGCTGCGGGACGTAACGGTAAAGAAGTATTAAACGGAAAAGCAAATCCACAACCAGCAGACGGTAAAGATGGAGACACATTCGTAAATACAGAAACAGGAGATGTGTTCGTTAAGAAAGGTGACACTTGGGAACCAGCAGGAAACATCAAAGGACCAAAAGGTGACAAAGGTGAGAACGGTGAAGTGGGACCACAAGGGCCACAAGGACCGAAAGGTGAAGACGGAAAAACTCCAGAAGTAACAGTTACACCTGGTAAAGATGGAAACAGTTCTGATATTACATTCACAGTACCAGGAAAAGATCCTGTAACAGTAAATGTTAAAAATGGAGAAAATGGTCTGAACGGAAAAACTCCAAAAGTTGACCTATTACGTGTTGAAGGGAAAAATGGAAATCCATCACACACAATCGTTACATTCTACACTGATGAAAATGGAGATGGTAAATATACACCAGGAACTGATGAGCTTCTAGGATCAGAAATGATCAAAGATGGAGCAAAAGGTGCTGATGGTAGAGATGGTAAATCATTAATTACTGTAAAAGATGGTAATGAAACAAAAGTTTACCAAGAAGATCCAGCTAACCCAGGACAACCATTAAATCCTGAAAAACCACTTGCGGTAATTAGAGATGGAGTAGATGGAAAATCGCCAACAGTTACAGCTGTTCGTAAAAATGAAGATGGGCATAAGGGTGTAGAAATCATTGTTGATAATCATGATGGTAATGAACCAACTAAAGTCTTCGTTGAAGATGGAGCTAAAGGTGAAACTGGAGCAGCAGGACAAGATGGTCAAACTCCTACTGTGACAACTCAACGTGGAGAAGATGGACATAGTACAGTTGTTACATTTACTATTCCTGGTAAAGACCCAGTAACGTTCACTGTAAAAGATGGTATTGACGGACGTACACCAAGAATCAATGTAAGAAAAATTACAAATGGTGTAGTAGAACCAGTCGCACCAGCTAGAACTAGAAGAGCAAGAAGTGTAGAAGATAATCCAGCCGAAACACAACCTGCTCAACCAAAAAATGGGGTAAGGATAACAGCTTATTGGGATAATAATAACAATGGCGTATTCGATAGTGGAGATGAGATAATCAGTGAAAAAGATGTCTATGATGGTGAAAATGGAACTAATGGAGCAGATGGAGCAGCAGGACGTAATGGTAGTGATGTATTAAGTGGAAATACTCCTCCTAAGCCTACGGACGGTAAAGATGGAGACAGTTATGTAGATTCTAATACTGGTGAAGTTTATAAAAAAGAAAACGGAACTTGGAATTCTATTGGTAATATTAAAGGACCAAAAGGAGATAAAGGAGATACACCAGAAATCACTACAAAACCAGGTGCAGATGGTAAGAGCACAGATGTAACAATTACTGTTCCAGGGAAAGATCCAGTAACTGTTAATGTTAAAGACGGTAAAGATGGTAAATCTTTAGTTGCTAAAAAAGAAGGTAATGAGACTAAGATTTATGTAGAAGATCCAGCAAATCCAGGACAACCATTAGATCCTACAAAACCTCTTGCAACAGTTCTTGATGGACTAAAAGGTGAAAAAGGTGACAAAGGTGAAAACGGAGCAGATGGAAAATCACCAACTGTCAATGTAACTGATAACGGAGATGGAACACACTCTATTACAGTTAGAAATCCAGATGGATCTGAATCTACAACTAAAGTAAAAGATGGAAAAGATGGTAAAACTGCAACTATCACAACTACTGATAATCAAGATGGAAGTTACACAATCACTGTAACAAATCCAGATGGATCAACAAAAGAAACTGTTGTTAAAAACGGTAAAGATGGTAAGACTCCTAAAGTTGAAGTAACTGATAATAACAATGGAACACACACTATTAAAGTTACTGATGGAGATGGTAATGTTACTAACGCTACAATAAAAGATGGTAAAGACGGTAAATCTGCAACAGCGGAAACGACAGAAAACGCAGATGGAAGTCACACAGTAACTATTACAAACCCAGACGGAACTAAGAAACAATTTATTGTTAAAAATGGTCGTGATGGAGTAGATGGACGTACTCCAACAGCTTCAGTTCGTGATAATCCAGATGGAAGTCATACAATTGTTATTACAAATCCTCAAGGTGTAACAACTGAAACAACAGTACGTGATGGAAAATCACCAAAAGTAACAATAACTGACGAACAAAATGGAACTCACAAAATCTCAGTTCTAAATGGTGACGGAACAACTACTGAAACTATAGTTAAAGATGGAAAATCACCAGTAGCAACAGTAAGAGATAACAAAGATGGTACTTACACTATCCGTGTAGAAAATGGAAATGGAACAGTTTCTGAAACAACGGTACGTGATGGAAAATCACCAACAGCTAAAGTAGTAGATAATGGAGATGGAACTCACACAGTTACAATCGTTAACTCTGATGGAACTACTACAACTACAACAGTACGTGATGGAAAATCACCAAAACTTGAAATCATCGACAATAAAGATGGATCACACACTGTTAAAGTTACCGGAGCAGACGGTAAAGAAAAAACTACTACAATCTTTGATGGAAAATCACCAAAAGCTAAAGTAGTTGATAATGGAGACGGAACTCACACATTAACAATTGTCGATTCAGACGGAATGGAATATACTTCTATCATTAAAGATGGAAAAGACGGAAAAGATGGAAAATCACCAACTGTATCTGTTAAAAATAATAATGATGGAACACACGTAGTTACAATTACAAACCCAGATGGTAGTGTAACAGAAATGGTAATTAAAGATGGAAAAGATGGAAAATCACCAAAAGTTACTGTTAAAAACAATGGAAATGGTACTCATACTATCATAATCGTTAATTCTGATGGTACGATTACAGAAACAGTTGTTAAAGACGGAAAAGACGGACGTGATGGTAAAGATGGTAAAGACGGAAAAGACGGACGTGATGGTAAAGATGGTAAAGATGGAAACTGTGGATGCAGTAACAAACCAGAAAAACCAACATTTGCAATGCCAGTGCCCCCAGTTAATGAATTACCAGAATATACAGGTGGGGTAACACCTCTTGATCCTCCGGTTTATGAAAAACCAGAATTAGAAATTCCAGAAATGCCAACGCCACCAGTACACGAAGTACCAGAATTAGAAATTCCAGAAATGCCAACGCCACCAGTACACGAAGTACCAGAATTAAAAGTACCAGTTCAACCAGTGCCGGAAAAACCAGTAACTCCAGAAAATGGAACTGTACCTCCAGTAAAAGTTAGTCAACCAAAAGCTCATGCTCGTGTTGAAAGATTAGCTGAAACAGGTGAAGAAGGTTACAATGCTTCTATCTACTTAGGTGGAACTCTATTATTCACATTGTTCTTAGCAACAAGAAGAAAAGAAGATTAGAATTTATAGAATAATTTTTTTCAAAAAAATAGAGATTATATAATATGGATTAGAACTCAAACAAAGTTTATCGTTTGAGTTCTTTTCTTTTTATTGGCAGAAAAATAATTTTTAAAAAGGATGAATTACATTAAAAAAAGTTACTTCAAGTTTATTTTTGTTATAACAGTATGTTAATGTTTTTTTATTTTTTTCTTTAAAAAAACTATGAAATTTGGTATAATAATAAAGATACCTATATAGTTTAATTACTTATGAGGGGTATTATAAAAAAATAAAAAAAGGAGCGTTAATTTGGATAATAACATTTCGATCTTTTGAGTAAAGAAATTGAAAAATTAATGGCGAACAAATTTTTCTTTAGAATGCCTAGTAATTTGAAAATATTGGCGTATTCAGCTAGTTATTTAGTATTGATATTATTAGGTGCACTATTGAATATTGAGATTATTGCAGCATTTCTTTCTGTGTTCCCACTTACATATGTACTTGGGGCGAGAGGGTTGAAATCATTCCTGCCATTGATAGTTTCTGGAGGAATTATGTTGTCAGTATTAGCTTCTCCAGTTATGATGTTTTGGTTTGGAATTCATATGGTAGTAGCATATATAATATACAAAACGATATATTTGCGTGCTTCTAAATTATTCCTGGTAGTAGCTATGACAGCGATATTATTTCTAGCTATAGCTATATATATTTTTTTATCTATAAAGTTTGGTCATATAACTATCGATAGTAAAGAAATTTTAGAGTTTATTAATAACTATGTTAATTCTATGGTAGAAATGAATCAAAAATGTTGATAAAAAAATCTAGTATTAGAGAGTTTTTTTCGAATATACAAAAAAACATTTCCAGTGACACTATTTATAATGTTGTTTGTATACAGTCTATGTTTAGTACAATATACACTTTCTTTATTGGCTAGAGAATATGTCATTATTCCTGCTTTTCCGAAATTTAGTCGTATAATGTTAAGTCCGAGAAGTGGTTATATATACATAGGTGTTTCTTTAGTCACTCTACTAATGGAAATGCAATCAACTGGTAATACATACAGTTTTTTTGGAATATTTTTATTACAAAAATATATCGGGTGTATTAGCATTAGCATTTATATTAAATGGTTTATTCACTGCGTTTTTCTTTATCGAACAAACAACACAGAATAAATCTACGATCACAAAACCTATTGTGTTCATGTTGATGTTAATTTTTAGTCCTATCTTTGAATTGCTTGGATTTGTTGACAGTATATTTAAGCTAAGAGAAGGATATATTATTATGAAGAGGGGAGATAAGTATGAATGAAAAAAAGAAAATATGAAATAATAATTTCAACTATTTTTTTCTAATAGGTGCAATATTCTGCGGTATACTGGATATTCTTAGCTTAGTAATCTATTTATTAATAGGAATACTTATTTTCACATTATATATTCTTCAAAGGAAAAAAAGCTGTAGAACAAACGGATAGATATATTAGTAAACTTACTAATAGAATCAAAGATTCTTCGGAAAAAGGAATTAACAAGTTTCCTATTGGAATAATTGTAATAGATGGAGATAAAAACATTGAATGGGCGAATAATTTTATTTATAAAAAAATATTAAAGTTGAAGAGATAAAAGGTTTAAACATTCTTGAGCTTATGCCTGAAATCTCAGAATTATTCGAACTGGAAACACCTGTAGATAATCAGTTTGAAATTTTTTTGGTAAACATTATAAAGTAAATTATCAAAAAGATAGTGGTTATATTTATTTCTTTGATATTACAGAAAGTAAAGTGGTAATGCAAAGGTTTAGAGATACTAGACCTATTATTCTTAATCTAAGTCTTGATAATTATGAAGATGTCTATGATTCATTAGACGACGAAGTTGCGAGTAGACTGGATGCTACTATAGTTATCACTTTGACAGATTGGTCTAAAAAGAATAGTATTTATCTAAAAAAAGAATCGATGAAGATAGATTTATCGGACTTTTAAAATGTAAAAGATTTAAAGAAAATAGAAAAAGAAAAAAATTCCAAATTTTAGATACAATTAGAAATCTTAAAGAGGAATTTGATGCACCGATTACTTTAAGTATAGGTGTAGGTATGGGGACGGATTTCTTACCAGAATTAGGAGAGCTTGCAAAAAGTTCACTTGATCTAGCATTAGGTCGTGGTGGAGATCAGGTTGCCATGAAAGATGTCGATGGTACGATTAGATTTTATGGTGGTAAAACAAATCCACAAGAAAAACGTACTAGAATTAAGGCACGTGTTGTATCTAATGCGTTAGCAGATATAGTAAGTGATAGTGACAAGATAATTGTAATGGGGCATAAACGTCCTGATTTTGATGCTATTGGAGCATGTGTAGGTATATATACGTTTTCTAAGTTTTTAGGGAAAGAGTGCTATATTATCTTAAATGAGAGTGATCGAGATGAGACTATTAAAAAGGTAATGTTTGAGATTGATAGTCAAGATGAACAATTATCAAAAGTATTTGTAGATAGTGATGAAGCTTGGGAACTTATGACGCCACAAACAACATTAATTGTTGTGGATACTTCTGATGCATCGCGTGTAATAGATGCAGCGATACTATCTAAAGCTAATAGAAAAGTTATTATTGACCATCATAGACGCGGCGAGGATATAATTACTAATCCGCTGTTAACTTATATCGAACCGTATGCATCATCAGCATCGGAATTAATAGCAGAGTTAATAGAATATCAAACTAAGATAGAAAAAATTACTCCTATTGCTGCAACAGTTATGCTCGGAGGAATAGTAGTAGATACACAGAATTTCTCTGTGAGAACTGGATCTAGAACGTTTGATGCAGCTGCATATTTACGTAGTAATGGAGCGGATCCAATAAAAGTTAAAACAATTCTTAAAGAACCATTTGAGAACTTTATGAATAGGGTAGAAATCATTAATAACTCTATTCAAAAATCACCAGAGATTATCATGGCAAAAGCGCCTGAAGATAAATATTATACTAATGTAATGCTTGCCCAAAGTGCAGACTTACTTCTAACTCTTAAAGGAATTGAGTGTAGTTTTGCTATAGGATATTTAGAAGAAGGAAAAGTAGGTATTTCAGCAAGATCATTAGGAAATATAAATGTTCAATTAATTATGGAGGAGCTTGGTGGTGGAGGACATCTTGCCAACGCAGCAACTCAAATAGAGGGAGTCAATTTAGACGAAGCTTTAGAGCGACTAAATGATGCCATCGATAAAATATTATCATAAAATAAAAACATAGATAAAAGGAGAAATTGTAATGAAAGTTATATTTTTAGAAGACGTTAAAGGAAAAGGAAAAAAAGGAGATGTTAAGGAAATTGCTGATGGATATGCAAAAATTTTTAATAACTAATAAAAAAAGCTGTAGCAAAGAATTAACGCTAATATATCAACACTTAAAGGACAACAAAAACGTGTTGAAAAAGACAAACAAGAAGAATTAGTTCAAGCTAACTTACTTGCAAAACAATTAGAAGGTCTTGAAGTGACAATTAAAGTTAAATCTGGAGAAGGTGGAAGATTATTTGGATCAGTTTCTTCTAAACAAATTGTTGAAGAACTTAAGAAACAACATGATCTTAAAGTTGATAAGAAAAAAATCGACTTACCACACGGTATCCAATCTTTAGGATATACAAATGTTAAAATTAAACTACACAACCAAGTAGAAGGAACTATTAAAGTTCATGTAGTGGAGCAATAGTAAATAAATTGAAGGTGACAATATGAAATATCATATAGATTCTGTTGTAATGGCAGAACAATCGTTATTAGGGGCTCTGATGCAGGAGCCAGAGAAATTAATAGAAGTTAAAGCGACGGTTGATCCGGAAGACTTTTATGACGAACGAAATAAAGATATTTATAGTGCTATTTTACGTTTAGATGAAATGGAAATAATACCTGACACCACTACGATTTTTGAAGAAATAAATAATAGTGGGGCATTCAGAACAGTGGATGCCTCATTATATATAGTGGACTTATATGATATTACTCCAAGTTCTCGTAATATTATGCACTATGCGAACTTAGTAAAGAGATATTCAATATATAGAGAAATTCGTGCGGCACTTTTAAATAGTACTGAGGAGATGAATCAGGGAAATGCTGATATAGACTCTTTAACTGCTACATTATTTGATCAAGTTGAACGTGCGATGGAACGAGCGAAAACATCTCAGTTTAAAAATATGAAAGATGTTACCGATGAAGTTTTTAAAGAAATTTTGGCTCGTATGGCAGGAGAAGGTCAGAATGTTGCTGTACCTACAGGATATGGAGCACTAGATAAAATTGTAGGTTTCGGTAAAGGAGATTTAATTATCCTTGCAGCTCGTCCTGCGATGGGGAAAACAGCATTTGCCCTTAACATCGCCCTTAATATTGCTGGAAAAAATCCTCGTTCAGAAGAAGAGAAGAGAACAGTTGCATTATTCTCTCTAGAGATGGGAGCAGACCAGCTTGTATCTAGGATGATTTGCAGTGAGGGAATGATAGATTCTGAAAAGATCAAAAAAGGTGATTTAGATAATGATGATCTAATGAAACTTGAAACAGCGGTTCATTTCTTAAATCAAAAAAATGTCTTTATTGAAGATAGTGCTTTTATCAAAGTAAATGAAGTAAAAGCAAAATGTAAGTTATTAAAAGCAGAACATGGTCTAGATCTTGTTGTTATCGATTATCTTCAACTTCTTCAAGGAAGTAAGAAAACTGATAATAGGCAACAAGAGGTTTCTGAAATTTCTCGTAGCTTAAAACAGATGGCGAGGGAACTAGAATGTCCTGTTATCGCGTTATCTCAGTTATCTCGTAGTGTGGAATCTAGACAAGATAAACGACCTATGATGAGTGACCTTAGGGAATCTGGAAGTATTGAGCAAGATGCAGATATAGTTTCATTTCTATACCGTGGTGACTACTATAGAAGTGAAGATGCAGATGAAAATGAAGCACAAGAAACAAGTGATGTTTCAACTATTGAAGTAATTATTGCTAAAAATAGGCATGGACAGACAGGAACTGCAGAACTTGCATTTATGAAACGATATAATAAGTTCGTATCAAAAACTTATGGTGAATAGGAGGGAAAGTAATGACAAATAGAGATACTAATTCTCAAAACAATGAATTTAATAATGATTTAAATGGTTATTATGATCAAAATGGAAATTATATTCCTTTTGGATATTACGACGAAAATGGAAACTATGTTTCAAACGGTTATTATGATCAAGATGGAAACTTTATTCCGAATGGCTACTATGACCAAAGTGGAAACTACATTTCAAATGGTTATTACGATCAAAACGGCAATTTTATTCAAAATGATGGAAATAATCAAAATAATAATGAATTTACGCCTGCGGGTTACTACGATCAAAATGGGTTCTTTATGGTAACTGGTTATTATGACCAAGATGGTAATTATGTTGAGACTGATCAATCTAACTTTAATCAAGGAGTAAATGATCAGTATGATCAGTTTAATAATGACGATCAAAAATAATGATTTCCTAGGAAATAATAATTATTCTAATGAAAAATCAAGAAAAATACTGAGGAACAAAAATAAGGAAATAAAAAGATAAACCTAAGAATAAATCATCTAAACTTGGATTTATAGTTGTGTTTCTTTTAGCATGTGTTATTGCTGCGGGAGTTTATTATTTTAAATTCTACAAGAAAGATGATAAGGTAGTTCATCTGGATCAATATAAGGTTGAATTAGCAGCATATGGTACTAACAGACAAGGTAAGGTAAATGTTGATATAGTAGAAATCCCAGAAGTGAAAGATGCAGATGATAACATCAAGAAATTCTTGAAAAAACCTGAGATTAAATATACTCCTACAGAAAACCTAGAAAACGGAAGTAAAGTAGATGTAGAGATAACTCTTAATAAAGATGAAGCTCAGAAAAAAGGATTGAAAGTAAGCGGAACGTTTAAACGTACTCTAACTGTTACAGGATTATCTGAAGAAAAAGCTGAGAAAAAAGAAGAAGTTAAAACTACAAATACAGCTTATTGGAATAAAAACAAAGGTGACAAACTTTATCAATTTGTGAAAAGTTGGGAAAAATCTTTAAACCAAAGTTATAAAGAATATACACCAAGTAATCAAGTAAACTTCCACGGCTTAAAACTTCCTACTGAGACAGAAATGGCAGGGGATGCACGTTTAGTTCTAGAAGGTGATAAACTGATTAGTATGAAATGGTCACCTGAAGGAAATTATAAAGATGTCTATAATATAGTTGCTGTATTTTCTGATATAGATAAACCAGTAAATTCTGTAGCGCATCTATACTATTTCACTATTTTAAATGGTGAACCAATTGTGCTGATAACTGAACAAAATCAAGGAAATTCTAAGAAGTATGTTTACTTCAGAAAAACTGCTAATGTGGACCTACAAAAAGGTTTTGAAAATATAGTTAAGAGTTCATAATAATAGGCTAGGGACAGATAGCGAAAGTGTTATTTGTCTCTGGCTTTTTACAAAAAAATATTATAATAAAGTTTCGGAGGAAAAAAATATGAATTTTTAAAAAAATAAAAGGTTAATATCAACAGTAATTGTTGTTGTCTTAGTAGTGTTTTCACTAATTAAAGGTACTATAACATCAAGTAACAGTAATAAAAAAGATGAGTCAGAATTGAACGGTTACTTAACTGAGTTTTTACAGGAGCAAAGTATTACTAAATTAACTCTTAAAAAAGGAGATAGTAGTCAAGTAATTCAAAAAATTTCAATTGAAGGTGAAATTAATGCTGAGATGACGAACACTTATTCAAGAGGATCTGTGTTAAATCAAATCAAAGAAGCTAAAAATAATCCTAATGTTAAAGCTATTCTATTATCGGTAAACTCACCGGGTGGTGGAGTTTATGAAACTGCCGAATTATATAACGCTTTAAAAAATAGTGGTAAAGATGTCTATGTTTCGATGAAGAAAACAGCAGCTTCAGGTGGATATTATGTATCTACGCCAGCTAAGAAAATCTTCGTGAATACTGAAACGACTACCGGTTCTTTAGGGGTAATTATGAGTTATGTCTCTGCACAAAAATTCTTAAATGATCATGGAATTAAACAAGAAACTGTTCGTTCAGGAGATCAAAAAGCAGTTGGAGGATTAACAGAAGATTTACCAGAATCTACTAGAAAAATCTTACAAGAACAAAATAAAGAAGCATATGAGAGATTTGTAAAAGCCATTGCTGAAGGTAGACACTTAAGTGAAGATGAAGTTAAGAAACTTGCTGATGGAAGAACTTATACAGGTACACAGGCAGTAGCGAATAAACTAGCTGATAAAATAGGTACAGAAGATGAGCTTATTGATTTAATAAAAGAAGAAAAAGGATTATCTAATCCAACTGTAATAGAATTAAGAGCTGATAAAACTACAGAAAGTTTAATTTCTAGATTTGTTAAAGCAACAACAAAAAGTTTTATCTCTGAATTAAATAGTGAAGTGAATTCAAATAAAGTTGAACGTAGTTACTTAGGATAAGGAGGTTTTTTTATATGAATAATGAATTAAATAATAATACACCTTCATATGATCCTAATTTAAATGAAACTTCTGTTGAACTAGAGAGTGGTAAGATACAAAATGAAGAATCTACTAGAGAACATGAAGATGCTAAAGAAACAGAAGAAAGAGTAGATAAAAAAGAAAAAGATCTTTCGTTGCCAACAACAATCGAGGATTATATGACTCTTTCAAAAAATTTCTATGCAGGCTTTTGGTCGAGATTTGTTGCGTATTTAATCGATATGATTGTTATTTATGCTATATCTAGTTTATTGAATACTTTTAGTTTTGGGCTTTTGAATAAGCAACTAGATTTCCCAATTTTAGGAGAAGAATCTCTGAGTTATGTTATCGTTATGTTCGCTTATTTTATCTCGATGACTTACTTCTTTTCTCAAACTTTAGGTAAGATGATTATGAAGATAAAAGTAGAAACTAATAAAGGTGATAAGTTAGGTCTTATGGATGTAGTTTACCGTGAGGTAGTTGGTAGACTATTAACTATATTTTTAGTATATATCCCGTATCTAGCTGTTGCTTTTACTAATAAGAAAAAAGGACTTCATGACTATATTGCTGACACTGTAGTAGTCAAAGAAGATTTTTCTAAACTTCGTCGTCAGATGAATGAAAAAAATTAGAAAGTAAAAATTAATATTGTAAAAAGCTGTAGGTTTTAATAAATCTACAGCTTTAAATTTTAAATTAAATCCTAGAAAATCAGCTGAGAAACCCCTTATAAGAGCGTTTCTCTATATCATAATGATAGCTGTTATTGATTATTTAAAAATATTGTTGACAATAATTTTAGATGGTAGTATACTTAATTTATAAAAAGGACTACAAATGTAGACGAATAAAAATATTTAAGCGATAGGTGTGATTAATATATGAGTAAAAATGAAACATATTTAATTGAAGGGATGAGTTGTGCTTCTTGTGCGGCGCATATTGAAGATAGTTTAAAACAAGTTGATAATTTATCGGATGTTAATGTGAATCTTGCGACAAGTAAACTTACTCTTGTCAGAGAAGAAGGAATAGATAGAACGGAAGTAGAAAAGATTGTAGAAAAATTGGGGTATAAGCTTACTTATATTTCTAGTATAGAAGAGCGTACATTCATATTAGAGGGAATGAGTTGTGCAACGTGTGCGAAAAATATAGAAGATACGATTTCATCTTTAGATGGAACTGAAAAAGCAGTCGTTAATTTTGCTACTGAAAAAATGGTTGTAAAATTTGATAAAGAAAAATTAAGTGTTGCTGAAATAGAGAAAAAAGTAGAAGAAGCGGGGTATAAAGCTAAATTAGAGATAGATAATTCGGTAGATGATCAAGCTGAGAAAAAACAACAAGAAATTGACGGTATTTGGAAAAGATTTGTTTATTCAGCTATATTTGCAGTACCAGTGTTATACATAGCGATGGCTGAGATGGTGGGATTACCTATGTTGGAAAGTTTAAGTCCAATGGGGAATCCAAAGTTATACTCAACAGTACAACTAATTCTAGTATTGCCTGTTTTGTATCTTGGTAGAAAATTCTTTAGTGTAGGAATTAGAGCTCTGCTTAGAAGAAAACCTAATATGGATTCTTTAGTAGCGTTAGGAGCAGGGGCAGCATTCTTATATAGTGTTTATTCAACGGTATTGGCATATTTAGGTGATGAACATGTAACTATGCATTTGTACTATGAATCAGCAGCTGTGATATTAACTTTAATAACGTTAGGCAAATACTTTGAAGGAGTATCTAAAAGTCGTACTACAAATGCTATTAGTAAGTTGGTTGGGTTAGTGCCAAAAACAGCTAATTTAATAAAAAATGGAGAAGAACACGTAGTAGCCGTAGATGAAATATCTACAGGCGATATACTTCTTGTTCGTCCTGGTGAAAAAGTACCTCTTGATGGAGTTGTGATTGAAGGTCGTTCGACTGTAGATGAATCGATGTTAACAGGTGAAAGTATCCCTGTAGAAAAAGACATAAATAGTAAGGTTGTTGGAGCTAGTATCAATAAAACAGGTGTTTTTAAAATGAAAGTTACTAAAGTTGGTAAAGATACTACTTTATCACAGATTATTAAACTTGTTGAAGATGCTCAGAATTCTAAAGCACCGATAGCAAAACTTGCTGATAAAATTTCAGGAGTATTTGTTCCTATTGTTATTGTTTTAGCACTAATAGCTGGAATTTTATGGTACTTTGTTGGAGATACATCTTGGAGTTTTTCTCTAAAAATTATTATCTCAGTGCTTGTTATTGCTTGTCCTTGTGCCTTAGGTTTAGCTACACCGACAGCTATAATGGTAGGTACAGGAAAGGGAGCTGAACACGGTATTTTAATAAAAAGTTCAGAAGCTCTTCAGTTAGCTAAAGAAGTTGATACTGTTGTTTTTGATAAAACTGGAACATTGACAGAAGGTGAAATTTCGGTAACTAATATAGTGACATTTAATAATTTATCTGAAGAAGTTCTTTTGCAACTTGCAGCGAGTGTAGAATATCTTTCAGAACACCCATTAGGCTTAGCAATCGTAGATGAAGCTAAAAATAGAAATTTGGAACTAGTAGAAGTTAAAGATTTTAGTTCGTTAACAGGATTAGGTATTTCATCAAAAGTTGATGGGAAGTCAGTACTTATCGGTAATGAGAAGTTAATGGTGGAAAATAATATTTCTACAAAAGATTCAGTTGAAAAAGCAGAGAAATATGCTTCAGAAGGGAAAACACCATTATTCATAGCTGTAGACTCTGAACTAGCTGGAATCATAGCTGTTGCTGATCAAATTAAAGCAAGTAGTTTAGAAACTGTTGAAAAATTACATAGCTTAGGGTTAGAGGTAGTTATGTTGACTGGTGACAATAAAAAAACTGCTCAAGTAATTGCAGAACAATTATTAATAGATAAAGTTGTTAGTGAAGTTCTACCAGAAGATAAAGCAAACGAAATAAAAAGACTTCAAGCTCAAGGTAAAAAGGTAGCAATGGTCGGTGATGGTATTAATGATGCACCAGCACTAGTACAAGCAGAAGTCGGAATAGCGGTAGGAACAGGAACGGATGTAGCAATCGATGCGGCAGATATAGTATTGATGAAACCTGACTTAAATTCTGTTGTTAATGCTATAGTTTTAAGTAAAAAAACTATAACAAATATTAAAGAAAATCTATTCTGGGCATTCTTCTATAATGTTATAGGTATTCCTTTTGCGATGGGAGTATTCTACATATTCGGAGGACCATTGTTAAATCCAATGTTGGCAGGAGCTGCAATGAGCTTTAGTTCTATATCTGTAGTATTAAATGCTTTAAGATTAAAAAGAGTAAAATTAAATTAATAAAAAGAAAGAAGGATTAATCATGAAAAATGAATATAGTATCGAAGGTGTAAAGTGTGGTGGTTGTGTCGCTACAGTTAAAGAAAAAAATTATCAAAACTAGATAATGTTGATAATGTAGAAATTAATATTCAAGAAAAAAACTGTTGTAGTTGAAGGAGAAGTATCAAAAGAAGATCTTCAAGCTGCATTAGAAGGAACAAATTTTAAAATAGATTAGCAAAAAGTGGGATTGATTCGACAAATTTGATTTTTTTGACATCGTGATTTGGAATCAGCTTTTAATAAATAAATACCTTAGAATTAGTTATAATCCTAATTCTGAGGTATTTTGTGTTCAATATGAATATTTATTTATCGTATCCTAAATATCCGATTGCTATAGCTTTAGGTCCTGCGTGAGATCCAATTACAGGTGATACGACTTCTGTTTCTACTCGATTTCTCCGAAAGTTTTTAATCGAAGATAATGCTTTTTCTAATAATTCATCATTTGTATAAAGAACAAATAAGCTCTTTTGGATTTTTCTTTTTATTTCTTCACACATTTTTTTGAAAGAACTTTATTCATTCCTCTATGTTTTCCACTTACTGAAAGTAGACCATCTTTAATGGTTATAATAGGAAGAATATTTAGTAGGTTTGACAAAACGAACTGAGCTTTCGTAAGTCTACCACCTGCGTATAAATATTGCATAGTTTCTACTGTTACAAGAACATTGTGTTGCTGTGAAAGTTCTGCATATCTTTTTTCTATATTTTCAAATGTTAAACTTCCTTCTTCGAATTCTTTGATAATCTTCTCGATTGAAATTCCTACCATTCTTGCTATTTGAAGAGTATCTATTATTTTAATTTCAATCCCATCAATAAGTTCTTTAGCTTGTACAAAAGAAGAGTATGTTCCTGATAATTTAGAAGAAACGCTAAAAGCAACGATACGCTCAAAACCTTGTCGCTTTGATTCTTCATAGACACTTAGTATTTTGCCTACAGCTGGTTGACTTGTGCTAGGTTTTTGTCCGTTGTGTATCCTCTCATAAAATTCATCAGGAGTAATAGTTACGTTATCTTCAAAAATTTCATTGTCAAGACGAACCTCTACTGGGATAACTGTACTGGATTGTTATTCGCAAAATTTTTTTATTAATTTGTAATGCTGAATCGCACACAAAAAGCTGTTTTCATAAATTTTAACCTCATGTTTTATTTTTATATTCAAAATTATTGTAGCTTTACTACGTTTTTTATATAATACACTAAAAATAAAAATTTTTCAAATAAAAAGTGAAATAAAAAAATTCACTTTTATATATAGATAATGTATCAAAAGTTGAATAAAATAACATGTTAAGGTTTTAATAGTATTGGAATTAATTTAGAAAGTTACATACTTTATCTCTAATTATATTTATATTTATTGATAGGGGTATTTAATGATTATAAAAGAATGATAAAAAAAGTATAATTAAACCTATAATAAAAATGAATACTTAGGCTAGATTAATTTATGTTATAATGATATTAATAGAAATTGATAGAAATAGGAGGGATAAATATGATTTTAGAAAATATTTCAGGACCCCAGGATCTTAAAAAATTAACAACAGAAGAATTACAAACTCTTGTTGACGAAACAAGAGAGGTATTATTAGAAAAAATTAGTTCTCACGGAGGCCACAGTGGACCGAATTTAGGAATGGTAGAGATGACAGTTGCCTTACATCATGTATTTGATTCACCAGTGGATAAGATAATTTTTGATGTATCGCATCAAACTTATATTCATAAAATGCTAACAGGACGTCAAAAGGCATTTATGGATCCTAAACATTATGATGATGTTTCTGGATATACAAATCCAAAAGAAAGTGAGCATGATCTTTTTACTATTGGACATACTTCAACCTCATTGTCGTTAGCGAGTGGGATTTTACATGCAAGAGATTTGAAGAATGAAAAAAGTAATGTCGTAGCGATTATTGGAGATGGTGCACTATCGGGTGGAATGGCTTATGAAGGATTGAATACAATAGCTACACTTGGAACTAATGCAATAATTATAATAAATGATAATGATCAATCAATCGCTAAAAATCCTAAAGGTGGTATATATACTGCACTAGAAAGTTTACGTGAAACTAAGGGACAGGCGACAAATAATATTTTTAAAGCGTTAGGATATGACTATCATTACTTAGAAAATGGCAATAATTTAAAAGAGCTAATTTCACTATTTAAAGAAGTAAAAGATATAGATTATCCAGTAGTATTACATATTTATACAGAAAAAGGGAAAGGTTTTAAACCGGCAGAACAAAATCATGAAAAATTCCATGCTGGGGGACCATTTAGCTTAGAAACAGGAGAGTATATAAAAAAAGGTACTGTGAGCCAAACATATAATGGTATCACGACTGAATATTTAACGAAAAAATTAAATGAAGATCCACTAGCTGTTGTTATCAATGCAGGGACGCCGGGGATAGTTTTTAATAGAAAACTAAGAGAACAATTGGGAAGTCAATTTGTAGATGTTGGTATTGCGGAAGAACAAGCTGCAACGATGATAACGGGACTGGCTAAAAATGGAGCAAAACCAGTATGGGCTGTATTATCAACGTTTTTACAGAGAACATATGACCAACTTTCTCATGATATGGCATTAAACAATCAAGCAGGTGTCGTATTAGTATATAGTGCTTCTATAAATTCAATGAATGATGAAAGTCATTTAGGATTTTTTGATATTCCATTTATATCACATATACCAAACTTCGTATACTTAGCGCCTACTAATAAAGAAGAGCACTTGGCGATGTTAGAATGGGCAATTAACCAAAATGAGCATCCAGTTGCTATACGTGTTCCTGTGGGTATTGTTGTAGAAACTGGGAAAGAAGATAAAACAGATTATTCTATTTTAAATAAAAATAAAGTAGAAAAATTTGGAGAACAGGTTGCAATATTTGGGGTAGGTAATTTTTATAACTTAGCAGAGGAAGTTTCTGAAAAATTGAAATCAGAATATAATATAGAGGCAACATTAATAAATCCTAGATTTTTAACTGGTTTGGATAAAGAATTACTAAACTCTTTAAAAAGAAAATCATAAATTGGTTGTGACGGTTGAAGATGGTATAGTAGAAGGTGGATACGGTCAAACTGTAGCGAGCTATTTAGGGAATACAGAATTGAGAGTACAAAACTATGGAATAGATAAAAAAATTCTATGATAGATATAATGTAGAGGAATTAATGAAAGAAAATGGCTTAACTGTAGAAAATATAGTTAAAAATATTATAGAGAGTTTGTAATGAAAGGAGCATCCCTAGATTTATGGGATGTTTTTGATAATCAAACTTTGAGAAGTGGTTTCGACAAAATCGATTTCTTCGAAATCATGATTTTTTTGAGTTAGTCCCTATTTTCTAGAGGATTAAAAGCGTTTTTTTCTTTTTTTAAAGAAAAATAACTGTATTAATTATTTTTAAATGATATTAGTATAATAAAAAAATAGGTGGTGAAGCAAATGGAGATTTTTTAATTATGATAATAGAAGTTTGAGGTTACTGAACATCTTAGAGTCTAGTTTTTCAGTTCAAGATCAATATATATTGGATGTATTGAAGGTAAGTTCAAAAACTATTAGTAATGAGATAAAAATCTTTAAATGAATTATTTGAAGATTGTGCATATATAGAGAATAAAAAAATTCAAACTATAATCTTTTATATTACAAAGTTAGAAGAATATTTGAAAAGAAAAAGGTCTATTTATGAAGCAAATATAAATTTTTGATTCTAGTAAAAGTAAGGTTAGTCTATATTTTCAAAAGATTAGTTTCGTCTAGTGAGAGTACTTTGATAGATGACTTAGCTTTTTGAAATGATAGTTAGTAGAACTACTTTAAATACAGCATCTGAAAAACTGAATGAAATAATAAACAGCTATAATCTTGTTATAAAGGGAAAACCAAACACAGGTATAAAAAGTAGTTGGATTAGAAAAAAAGATATTCGAATTTTTATTTTGGAAAATATCTATAACTATGTATATAAAGAGGATATTTTTCGATAAAGAAGATAATACATTTTTGATAAAGTATTTGAACAATACAAAAATAGATAAGCAGGCAAAAGGAGAATTTTTCCGATATTCAACATTATCGTTAGATAGATTCGCTAATGGATTTTATCTAGAATTTGGTGAAAATCAGTACAAAGAATTATTAAGTAATTATGCACAACCTTTTTATTAAAGAGATAAGTGATTACATAAAAACTAAATATAATATAAGCTTATCTGTTGATGAAATAAAAATTTTTTTGGCAATTTGCTTTTGCTACAATGAGAGTTCCTACAAAAATAAATAAAATAAGAGAAAATCTAAAATATACAGATGAGTACAAGAAACTTGTTCAAGAAATTCTAGAAGTAGTTGTTTATGAGTATGGACTTGAATTTGATACATCAGATATTATTGAAGAATTTATTTATCATATATACTTTTTAATGGAAAGATTGAGGTATGGAGTTAGATATAGCAATAATATGAAAGAAAAAAATTAAAGAACAGTATCCTGTATCATATAAAATCGCTAAAACCGCTAGCAGAGTAATTAATAAAAAGTACGGTTATTCAGTTTCAGAGGATGAAATTAGTTATCTAGCAGTTTATTTTGAAACTTTATTGAATAAAAATAAAACTTCAAACAGAAAATCTAAATATATTATTGATAACTAATTCTGGTCCCGCATATAACAAACTTATGATAAATGAGATAGAAAGTTTAATAGTAAACTCACAAGTATCGGCATACACCACTTTTTGAAAAAGGTTGATTATAGTAAGTATAATATTATAATTTCTACTGAAAATATAAAGTTTGATACAGAAACATCAGTTATTTATCAAAAATGAAATTTTTAGATAAAACATACTTGAAAAAGAAATTAATTTTTACAATATATAAATAAAATGAATGCTCCTAGTATTCGTGGAATGGAATCGGTTCTACTTAGTTCTATGAGAGAAAATACATTTTTCAAGTGTGATAATGGGAAAACATACTCTGAAAACATTGCTATTATGATAGCTGATTTGATAAATCAAGAACTAGTTGATAAAAGTTTTTTTAGAAAGAATGAGAGAAAGAGAAAGAAAATCATCTATGATTTTCGAGGAAAATATCGCGTTTCCTCATACTATAAACAAATTAGGAGATGAATTAATAATAGCCTTAGGGGTAAGTGAAAAAGGATTTAAGGATAATAAAGACTTAAAACTAATATTTATGGCGTGTGTACCTGAAGGAGAAAAAAATGGGTTGATTTTTAGCTAAAACCTATGATGAATTAATTTCTATTATTAAAGATGAAAAATTAATTACAGACATATCTAAAATAGATAATTATGACTTATTAGTAAATTACTTTATAAAAATACTAATTTATATAGATAGCAATTAGGAGGACATATGAATTTAATAGTTTTAGGAATACTCTTTATTTTGGCGTTTATTTTACAGTATGCTCTAACTTATGTTCAGTTAAATAGTTTCAAACGAAGCTATAGTAAACTTAGACGAATAGGTAGAGTAGTAATAGGAAGAAAAAAAGGTGCTGCACGTGCGGGAGCAATTGTTATGCTAGCTATAGACGATAATGATAAGGTTATCACTGGAGAAGCTATGCAAGGAGTAACAGTACTTGCTAGATTTAAAAAATTTGAATATTTCAATGGTCTTAAAGTAGGGACTATAAATAGAGAAGATTGTAAAGCGATAAAACTATCAGCATCTTTAACTAGTGCAGTGCTTGACGGAGTTGTTAATTATAAAACAATTTCTGCTGGTGGACAGGTTGAAATGGAGCCAAGTCCATTTGGGAAATTAGCAAAAAAATTAAAATTAAATTAAATATTATAAGGAGGACAATATGGATTATATTGTTAAATTAGCATCAGGCTTTACAGGTTTATTTGACGAAGGTGCAAAAGTATTCGTAAGTTGGGTTGGAGGAATCGTACCGAAAGTATTATTACTACTTGTATTTATGAATGCATTAGTTGCTTTTATTGGACCACACAGAGTAGAAAAATTTGCTAAAGTGTGTTCTAAAAATGTAATTTTAGCTTACGGAATTTTACCATTCGTTTCTGCATTTATGTTAGCAAACCCTATGGCATTATCAATGGGTAAATTTTTACCAGAACGTATGAAACCTAGTTATTATGCATCTGCATCATATCACTGTCATACAAACAGTGGGATATTTCCACACATTAACGTTGGTGAAATTTTCATCTACTTAGGTATTGCAAATGGAATTACTCAATTAGGATTAGACGTTACACCATTAGCAATTAGATACCTTCTTGTAGGGTTAGTAATGAACTTCTTTGCTGGATGGGTTACAGATTTCACAACAAAAATAGTTATGAAACAACAAAAAATTGAATTAAGTAATGAATTAAAAGCGTAGGATTAGGAGAAATAATTATGACATACGGAACAATTAAAATAGAAAAAGGTAGTGGTGGTTTCGGTGGACCTTTAGTAGTAACTCCAAAACCAGGAAAAGATAAAATTTTATATATCACAGGTGGTGGAGCTGAACCTGAAATCGTAGAAAAAATCGTAAAATTAACAGGTGCTACTGCGGTTAATGGATTTAAAACATCAGTACCAGACGAAGAAATTTTCTTAGCAATTATTGACTGTGGTGGAACATTACGTTGTGGTATTTATCCACAAAAAAGAATTCCAACAGTTAACATTATGCCTGTTGGACCAAGTGGACCACTTGCTAAATTTATTAAAGAAGATATTTATGTTTCAGCTGTAGGATTAGACCAAATCTCATTAGCTGAAGGTAGTGAAGAAGTAGTAGTTGAGGAAAAAACTCAAGAAGAACCAAAACGTGAATTTAAATATAGTGCAGATAAAAAAGTTTCACAAAGTTTAGCAGAAAATGCTAAATCATCTGTTATTCAAAAAATCGGTATGGGTGCTGGTAAAGTAGTTCATACATTATACCAAGCTGCAAGAGATGCAGTTCAATCAATGATTACAACAATTTTACCATTTATGGCATTTGTTGCGATGTTAATAGGGGTTATCCAAGGATCAGGATTTGGTAACTGGTTTGCTAAATTATTAACTCCGCTAGCAGGGAACATCTTTGGATTAGTAGCTTTAGGATTTGTATGTTCTATTCCATTATTATCAGCGTTACTTGGACCTGGTGCAGTAATTGCACAAATTATCGGTACATTAATTGGGGTTGAAATCGGAAAAGGAACTATTCCACCGCAATTAGCTCTACCTGCATTATTCGCAATCAACACACAATGTGCTTGTGACTTTATCCCAGTTGGTTTAGGTCTTGCAGAAGCTGAACCAGAAACAGTAGAAGTAGGGGTAGTATCAGTACTTTACTCAAGATTTATTATTGGGGTACCAAGGGTTATCGTAGCTTGGTTAGCAAGCTTTGGAATGTACTAATTATATATATTTAATAGGAAGCGTTTATCGCTTCCTACATAAACGACAAAGTCGACCGTAAAAAATGAAATAAAAGATTAATAAAGGAAGAATGAGTATGATGATTTATGAAAATACAGTAAAAAGTAAAGGTAGTCTTGTAGGTGAATTTGGGGATGGTATGTTTATCCTTTTTGGAGATAATGCACCCGATATGTTAAAAGATTATTGCTATGGAGTTGATGTAGTACCTACTAATGAAACTATAGAAGTTGGTCAAACGTTAATGGTAGATGAAGAAGAATTTGAAATTCTTGGTGTTGGTGATGTAGCAGAGAAAAATTTAGTAGATTTAGGGCACTTAACAGTTCATTTTTCAGGAGATTTAGATAGTTTGCTTCCTAGTGCAATTGTGGTAGAAAAACAAAAAGTTGTCCTAAGATTGATATAAATACAAAAATTACAATATAATGTAAGGAGAAAAATCATGAGTTGGTTAAATTTAGAAGGAAAAACAGTAGTAGTAACAGGTGGAGCATCAGGAATTGGTGCAGCGGTAGTTGATGAGTTCTTAAATCAAGGATGTAATGTTGTAGTAAGTGACCTTACAGAAAAGAATCTGATAACGATAAATTGCTATATGTAAAATGTGATGTTACTAATAGAAGTAATGTTAAAGAAGTTGTGACTAAAAACTGTAGAAAAATTTGGAACAATTGATATTCTCGTAAATAATGCAGGAATTAATATTCCTCGTTTATTAGTGGATAAAAATGCCCTGAAGGAAAATATGAGTTTAGTGACGAAGTATATAATAAGATTATGGATATTAATGTAAAAAGGTTTATTTATTTTCCTCAAGAAGTTGGACGTATACTAGTTGCTAAAGGTAGTGGTGTAATAGTAAACATGTCTTCAGAATCTGGATTAGAATAATCAGAAGGTCAAAGTATTTATGCGCAAGTAAAAATGCTGTAAACTCACTCTACACGTTCTTGGGCAAAAGAGCTAGGTAAATTAGGAGTTAGAGTAGTAGTGTAGCTCCTGGGTATATTAGAAGCTACAGGACTTAGAACATTAGCTTACGGAAGAAGCCTTTTAGCTTATACTCGTGGTGTAACAGTAGAACAAATTCGTGCGGTACATAAGCACAAAACCACCCACTAGGAAGAGATGGGAAATTATCAGAAGTTGCGGATTTAGTTGCATGCGTAGCAAGTGATAGAGCAAGTTATGTTCATGGTGTTACGTATAATGTAGCGGGTGGAAAAACAAGAGGTTAATAGATGAAATAGGGAGATTCCCCATGTAATTTGTGATTTTTATTATTTCTATTATAATGATTGTAAAGAACAAAAATGAGGTTGATAATATGAATATAAAAAGCTGTGTTATTTGATATGGATGGACTAATGGTTGATACGGGAAAGCTTAGGTAACTGAAGATTTATTCATAGTGCCAAAAAGCAAGGATATGATATGACAAAAGAAGAAACACTTTTTGGTATTGGGATTTACTACGAAAAGTATTTATGAGTTTTGGAGAATTATTTCAAAAATTCTGATGTTAGTGGAAAAACAACTAGTAGATGTATCATTATAAATATATAGAAAATATTTTATTTACTACAGGCCAAGGAAAATGCCATATATCGAAGAGCTATTAAAATATTTGAAAGAAAGTAATTATAAAGTTGCTGTTGCTCTTCATCAAATATATCATATAATTAACAATATGGACAGGATTGAAGAAATATATAGATGAGTTTGCTAGTGGAGTCTGAGGTTGAAAATGGTAAGCCAGCACCAGATATATTCTATTGGCTGCAGAACGTCTAGGAGTTAAACCAGAAAACTGTTTAGTTTTAGAAGATTCAAAAGCTGGAGTAATAGCGGGGAGTTCTGCAGGAGCTAAAGTTATTATGGTTCCTGATATGTTTAGTCCAGATGAAGAGTGTAAAGGAAGAACTTATAGAATTGTTAATAATCTGGGAGAGGTTATAAGCATTTTTAGAGGAGAAAATAATGAAAATTTTTAATAGATAGTGCAGATGCAGAAAATTAAAGAAATATCGAAATATAGAGAGATAACAGGATAATGACTAATCCAACAATATTATCAAAAGTAGAAGGATATAAAAATATTTTAAAAAGAATTAAAGAAATTTACTTATGATAAATACGAAAATTCATATACAAACAACAGAAAGTGAAGTTGAAGGAATATTAAACGAGGCAAGAGTACTACGAAAATTTTTTGGGAAACATTTTATATAAAAATTCCTGTAACAAAGGCTGGTTTAGAAGCTATTAACTTTGTTCAAGAGAAGGATTAAGGTCACTGCTACAGCAATTCTAAGTCCTATAGTAGCATTGGTGCAGCTATGAATGGAGCAAGTTATGTAGCACTGTATGTAAATAGAATGGAAAATGTTACAAGACGCAACAGAAGCTAATCTCTGCAATAAGTGATTTATTAATAGATTATCCTACAGAGATTTTGGCTGCAAGTTTTAAAAATATAAAACAGATTCAAGAAATCTTGTTTCAAGGAGCTGAAGCGGCAACTATATCTCCTGAATTAATAGAAACAAGTGTTTGGCATCCTTATACCGATAAGTCCGTTATAGATTTTGAAATTGATTGGAAAAATAAATTTGGTGATAAAAATTATTGATATGATATAATAATTAATAAGAATAAAATATGTTTTGAATTTGAGATTAGTATGGATAACATAAATAATATAGAAGAAATGACAGATAAACAGTTTATGGAGTATAAAGAAAGTCTTCTAAAGTTAGTTTTAGAAAAACTAGAGAATAGTGAGACACTAGAAGAAGCTAAGAATAAAAATAGAAAAGTTAATAAATATCGTTTAAAATCAACTCAATGAATAACTAAAAATACTCAAATTATTAAGCTTAGTAGTGGAGTTATAATGATATTGAGTTGATTTTAATATAAGGAGAATTAAATGATTGGTCTTGTTTTTGATGTTGATGATACTCTATATGAACAGATAGTTCCATTTGAAAATGCGTTTAGGAGTTTGTCGATATAGATATTGATATGGAGAAATTTTATCTTTTGAGTAGATATTATAGTGATGTGAAATTTGAAGCTTCTAGAAATGGTGAGATGACTATGGATGAGTATCATATTTATCGAATCCAAGAAGCGGCAAAAGATTTAGGTGTATACCTAACAGATGAACAGGCCCTTAGTATGCAAAAGGAATATAAGAAAAATCAACAAAAACTAAAAATGTCTGATAAAACGATAAGTATTTTAGAACTTGCAAAAAAGAATAATGTGAAATTAGGTGTAATAACTAATGGTCCTAGTGAACATCAATGGGCGAAAGTAGATGCTTTGGGTGTTGAAAAATGGATTCCTAGAGAAAATATTATTATTTCAGGTGATTTAGGAATAAACAAGCCTGATAAAAGAATTTTTGAAGTCATGCAGGAAAAGTTACAACTAGGAGTCGAATCTTTATATTACATTGGTGATTCTTTAGAAAATGATATAGTTGGAGCAAATAATGCAGGATGGAAATCGATTTGGATAAATCGTTAATAAAGAATGTCTGACAGGTACTGAAATATATGAAAAAGTTGAAAATAATTATGAATTATTTGAAATTATTAAGAAAATAATTGGAAAAATAAGACAAAAAGTATTTTAGGATACAGATTTTTATGGTAAAATTAGTTATATATATTCAATAAAATATTTATTTTATTAAACAATAACAGTCTTGTATACAGGAGGAAAAGATATGAAATTAGTATTTTTTAATTTGAGAGAAGATGAAAAGAGCGCTTTAGAAAGTTGGAGAAATGCTCATCCTGAAGTTGAAATTGACGTTTACACAGAAGAACTTTCATCTGCGAATAAACACTTATTAGAAGGAAAGCAAGGTGTAGTTTTAGCGCAAAATAAACCTTTTGAGAGCGATGTATATGAATATGCTCACGAACAAGGTATTAAAGTCTTTGCGACTCGTTCTGCAGGATTTGATATTTATGATTTAGAGTTAATGAACAAATATGGTATTAAAATGACAAACGTACCATCATATTCACCTAATGCAATTGCTGAGCATGTACTTACAACAGCACTTAGAATTAGTAGAAACACTAACAAAATCCAACGTAATTTAGAAAAACATAATTTCTCTTGGAATCCAGGGATTTTATCTCGTGAACTTAGAACTTTAACAGTAGGAGTTATCGGTACTGGAAGAATCGGGACTCAAGCTGCTAGATTATTCAATGCCTTAGGGTCTAAAGTTCTAGGGTATGATGTTTACAAAAATGAAGCAGCAAAAGAAGTTTTAACTTATGTTGAGAATTTGGATGATTTAATTGCGAATGCTGATGTAATAACTATTCATATGCCAGCTATTAAAGAATACAACCACATGGTAAAATGACGAGTTTATCTCTAAAATGAAAGATAACCTGATTTTTACTAAATGCTGCTCGTGGTATGTTAGTTGATACTAAGGCGTGTGTTACGAGCATTAGATAGTGGGAAAACTTCTTGGAGCAGGATTAGATGTATAAGAAAAATGAAAGCAAATATGTTCCTAAAAACTTTGAAGGAAAAGAATTGACGATGAGTTATTACAAACCTAATCGATCGTGATGATGTAATTATACACCACATACAGCGTTTTTACAGAAACTGCACTCAGAACCTAGTAGAAGGTGGATTAGAAGCTGCTGTAGATGTAATTACGACAGGAACATCTGCGAATGTTGTAAAATAAATAAAGAAAAACTTAATAGAAAAATATAAAAAGTTAGTTTTGCAATGCATGACTGCCTTGACGAGAGAAATGTCTTTGAATGCTAAAGAAAGTCTTATTGTAGAACTAATTTTTATTTTGTAAAGACTAAAGATAAATCATGATAAATTTGTGTAAAAACTAAATCAGGTAAATAATTATTTTTATTTAAAAAGATAAGATATATCATATTTTTAATTTTATATTTTGATATTTAATATTTTATGATATTAATACATTAAAATGTATACGTGATATTGTCTAGTCTTATTTATATTTATGATTTTATTGTTAGTAATTGTAGTTAAAATATACTTAAAAATAATGTAAAAAGTATTGAAACTCTAAAGGAAAGGTATATAATGGATTTATCATTGTAAATTTTAAGTATAAAATATAGAAGGAGAGAGAAAATGTTATTTAATCGATAGGGTGTCCAACATTGGCGCATGGTTAAAAAGGAAAACATGATCCTTTTTGGTTGTTCGTTATTTTTGTTGTTGGAGGAATGAGCATTAGCAGTTCATAGGTGACATATGCAAGTGACTGCAAATAGTTCAGAAGTGATTACTAAACAAGAAAACAATTTAGGTGAGCAGAACTCAACTGTTGTTATCCCCTAGCGTTAGAGAAGCAAATACAAAGCTCTAATAAAAACTAGAGAAAAACGACTGGTAAGTGAAGATAATAAGAAATTTACAGAGAAGTTAAAGTATAACAAAAAGAGTTAAAAGATTTAGTTGATAAGATTAAGAAAAACTGATATCAGCAAAAACTGGAAAAATCTGTAAAAGAGCTTAATCTTATTTTGTCACGTGCAGAAAAGCGATTAGATAATAAAGAGATAACTCAGGAAGAAATTGATAAAAGAAATAAGAGAACTTAAAGAAGCTTTTTGATAAATTAGAGGATAAACCTAAAGAAGATAAAAATCAGAAGTTAAAGAAAAAGACGAATCAGATAATAAAGTAAGTTCTGAGAAAGATAATAAAGAAAAACAAGAACAAAACAGTACAGAAGATGTAGCTAGAAAACACAACGATAACTAAAGTGACAGAAACTGCAAAATGAGATTCACAGTATAGCTAATCAAATAAATTATGAATTTAGTGAATCTGAAAAGAATTAGTTAAAACAGCTGAAAAACTACCAACAGCTTATAATAGTGATAAATATAATGAAGAAGCTATTCAAAAACTATTAAAAAGAAGTAATTTATTTACGCAATAAAGTAGCCAACCGAATGACAAGAGCTCATTCTGAGTAAACGCGATCCACGAAATGGACAAACTGATTAATGGAAATGGCGAGAGGGTTTAGAACCATAACTATTGAACCTACAGCTAATATGTATAATAGTAGTAAAGTTCATACACATGAAAATAAAACGGAGTTGACTTATTATAATTCAGATTATAAAGTTCATGGATGGATGTAAAAGGGAGAGAAAAGGTAGAGATCCACTTGTAAAGTATACTTATGGAGAAAATAGAGGAAAAGAGGATAAAAACCCCTTATTATGTAAAATATAGGAATTATAAGTGGTTTAGAAAAACTTAAAAGGATTAAAATTAACTATTGTTTATGGTAGCGATCCGAAAAACCACAAACTCAGGATATTACTAGTGAATCTTGGAACGTTAATAATCCGCTAATATAGCTATGCTATTTCAGGTAAGATAGGAGAAGGTGGGCTTGTAAATCCAGGAACATACCATGTACAATTGCGAGCTTCTGGAGATAATAGAAATATCGAAATAGAAATTTCTGCTACAGTTACTTATACATTTTCATATTAAACCTCAAAGTGAACGAAATGAAGTTAGAAATTTAACTCCAACTTATGTGAGATGATGTTCGTCATTTAACGGAAGCTGAAAAAACAGCTTTAATTGAAAAGTTTAAAACTGAGCATCCAAATGTTGTGAATCGTAAAAATGGAGCTAATGAGCTCAAGTGGATTTTTAGACCATGCTGAGATTTCAGCTGATGGAGCTATAATGACGATTCACTTTAAAGATGGATTTGGTACGAAGACGATCCAAAACAAAATGCACAAAATGATGCTGTAGCAAAACATCAAAATATTACGGCATTATACGGATCACATGATTTCTATAAAATCCAAGAAATTTTGTGAAATCAATAACAGGAAATGAACTTCCATCAACTGTTGATGTAACATGGAAAAACACTATTTAATCTTCAACAACCGGGAACACGAAATGCTGTTGTTACAGTAACTTATCAAATGGAACCGTTAAAGATGTATCGACACCATATACAGTGCTAGATTTTGTAGGAAAACAAGATAAGCGTATTAATCAACATCAAAGTGGTGAACTTGGTGATGCTAGAAGTTATATTACTTTTCAAATGGAACTGCACCTGCGATAGATTTAATGATCTCGTTGGAAAGGTGGCTCTACTGTAGATACTTCAAGACCAACGGTTCATCGTAAACAAATCGAAATTCTTTCGTGGAATACTGTGATGAAAAACAGTAGATATTCCAGTTGAGATTGTTGATAATATTAGACCAACAGTAGAAATTCCTTGCGATAATCCGGGTAATCAAGAAATTTATCTGTATTCACATGAAAACAATAATATTGCTTTTAAAAGCAAAAAGATAATAATGGAAAAGTTTCAAAAGTTTACCTAGCATTTGCAAGAGATAATAGACAAGGATTAGGACAAGAAGATACTAGTTATTTAGGTGGAGGAAGTCCAGAAGGTTTATATTTAACAGCCACTAAGATTAAGTCGAGAAACAACAGGTTCAAAAATGTTCAACCGAGCGACAATTACTGTAAGTGGAATATTAATAATCAACCATTTACTGGTGAAAATCAATTACACGTTATTTATATACAGAAGACCCAGCAGGTAATGCAGAACTATGAACATGTAGGTCATGCGAATGACAATGGAGCCCCAGACGTATTCTGTTTTGTATGGAAACCACAAACTAAAATATACAGCAACTGCAAATTCTCAAACACAAACAGTCAGCTATAAAGAGGAACCAAGCGCAGAAGAAGTGTTAATAAAAACAGGATTACCAGCAGGGACGACATATGCTTGGAAAAACAAAAACCAGATACATCAAGCCCTGGTAATAAAACTGGGGTAGTAGAAGTCACTTATCCAGATACTCAAAAGACTACCGTGAATGTAACTGTAGCTGTTCGTGTTAAGCGACGAATATGTACCTACAGGAATAAAATCGTAAGAAATCAAAATGTTCCTGTAACAAAATGACGACCTAAAAAGCAGCGGTTAGTATTAATAATAATGGGGATATTAAGGTAAAATCAGTTACAACCTGTTGGAACAATTAGTACAACAAATGCTGGAACGACTACGATTAAAGCGACTGTTACTTATTTAGATAATACGATGTATCCAGTTGATATACCTTTAGAAGTAAAAGACGTAACAGCACCAACAATTCAATCTCCTAGCGATAGACAAAATTGGAATTTAATTGCATTAGATAGAACATTGCCTCTAATAACAGTGACTTGTGGATAATAATGGAGGAACTGGTGTTAAATCAACAACGGTCACAGGATTACCAGATTTCTTAGTATATGACAATGCAACTAAGACAACTAAATTTAAAAATGGAGTTCAAGAAGTAAATAAAATTACCTGTTGGACAAGATAGTAAAAACTTATACTGTATCTATTCAAGTAACAGATAATGCAAATAATCCTAGTCAAAAAGACAATTTACGATTACAGTTAAATCGATGACTACGAAATATAATGCAACCCTAATGCACAAAAACAACGGTGAGTTATGGTGCTAGCACCAGATGCAGGAATAAGTATTATAAAAATGGATTACCTGCAGGTACGACATACACATGGGCTACAACTCCAAGTACAACAACAGGTCCTGAGAAAAAGCTGGTGTAGTAACTGTAACACATCCTGATGGCTCAAAAGATAGCAGTGAATGTAACTGTAAAATGTTCGTGCTCTAAATGATGAATATAATCTGGCAGCTACTGAAATTGTAGTTAATCAAAACGATCAAGTATCTAATCGACAAATTAAAACAGTAGTGTCGGCAACTTTCAGTAGGAATGTTAATGGAACTGACAAAATTTCAACAGTAACAGCTCTAACAGTTAACACTGCAAATTATGGAAGTCAAAACATTACAGCGACAGTTACATTTTAAAGATGGAACAGTAAAAGAAGTTACGATTCCGATAAAAGTAAAAAGATGTAACAAAAATCCAACTATCTCAGCGCCTAGTGAAAATACAAACTGGGAAATGACTCTTTAGATAAAACATTGCCTCTATGAGAATTCAAGCAGAAGACAATTTAAATGGAAGTGGAATTACTATGATTGAAGTAAGAAATCTCACCTGAATTCTTAACATTCGATCAAGCTTCTGGAACAATTGTGTTCCAAAGAAGGGGTTCAACAAGTACAAAAATTGAACATGACAATATAATGTATGCAGTAAACGATAATCGCTAGAGATAAAGCTGGAAATTCGACATCAATCTTTGTAAATACTATAGTTTGGTCTATGCGAGGAAAATACAATCCAACCGCAATAGCGCAAGAAGTGGACAATGGACACGTACCAAACGCAGAAGAAAGCTGTAAACAAAACAGGGTTACCAGAAGGAATAACTGTAACATGGAAGACAACGCCAGATGTTAGCACACCGGTAGTCATCCGGTGAGTAGCGTTAGTTCATTATCCAGATGGAACAGAAGATGAAGTCGAAGTACCTGTCATCAGTTAAGAAAAACAAAGTGACACGTTCAATCCAACTGGCAAAAAGAACCGGAACCAAACGGTTCGTCATAAAAGAAGTACCGATCCAGAAAAGTATTAATACAAAATGACTTACCAGCAGGAACAAAACATAGCTGGTCAGAACAACCAGATACAAGTAAAACCAGGAAGCAAGACAGAAAAGTATTAATCACATATCCAGATAAGAGGATGGAAGAAGTGACGGTAACGGTAAAACGGTAACGCCACAAAAGATGAATACAATCCAACCGCAATAGCGCAAGAAGTGGACAATGGACACGTACCCAAAACGCAGAAGAAAGTGTAAATACAGGGTTACCAGAAGGAATAATTGTAACATGGAAGACAACGCCAGATGTTAGCACACCTGTAGTCATCCAGGAGTAGCGTTAGTTCATTATCCAGATGGAACAGAAGATGAATCGAAGTACCTGTCACAGTTAAGAAACAAAGTGACACGTTCAATCCAACGGCAAAAAGAACCGAACCAAAACGGTTCGTCATAAAGAAGTACCGATCCAGAGAAAAGTATTAATACAAAATGACTTACCAGCAGGAACAAAATATAGCTGGTCAGAACAACCAGATACAAGCAAAAACCATGGAAGTGACAGGAAAAGTATTAACTCATATCCAGATAAGAGTACTGAAGAAGTGACGCAATGCTAAAACGTAACGCCACAAAAAGATGAATACAATCCAACCGCAACAGCGCAAGAAGTGACAATGGACACGTACCAAATGCAGAAGAAAGTGTAAACAAAACAGGGTTACCAGAAGGAATAACTGTAACATGGAAGACAACGCAGATGTTAGTACACCGCAGTCATCCAGAGTAGCGTTAGTTCATTATCCAGATGGAACGAAGATGAAGTCGAAGTACCTGTCACAGTTAAGAAAACAAAGTGACACGTCTCAATCCAACGGCAAAAGAACCGGAACCAAACGGTTCGTCATCAAAAGAAGCACGTGATCCAGAGAAAAAGTATTGTTACAAAATGACTTCACCAGCAGGAATACAAAATATAGCTGGGTCAGAAACAACCAGATACAAGTAAACCGTGAAGTAAGACAGGAAAAGTATTAATCACATATCCAGATAAGAGATACGGAAGAAGTGACGGCAACGGTAAACGTAACGCCACAAAAAGATGAATACAATCCAACCGCAATAGCGCAAGAGCTGGACAATGACACGTACCAAACGCAGAAGAAAGTGTAAAACAAAACAGGGTTACCAGAAGGAACAACTGTAACATGGAAGACAACGCCAGATGTTAGCACACCGTAGTCATCCAGAGAAGCGTTAGTTCATTATCCAGATGGAACAGGAAGATGAAGTCGAAGTACCTGTCACAGTTAAGAAACAAAGTGACACGTTCAACTAACGGTAAAAAGAACCGAACCAAACGGTTCGTCATAAAGAAGTACCCGATCCAGAGAAAAAGTATTAATACAAAATGACTCTACCAGCAGGAATAAAATATAGCTGGTCAGAACAACCAGATACAAGTAAAACGAGTGAAGTAAGAGCAGGAAAAGTATTAATCACATATCCAGATAAGAGCTGGAAGAAGTGACGGCAACGGTAAACGTAACGCACAGAGGAATACAATCCAACCGCAATAGCGCAAGAAGTGGACAATGGACACGTACCAAAACGCAGAAGAAAGTGTAAACAAAACAGGGTTACCAGAAGGAATAATTGTAATATGGAAGACAACGCCGATGTTAGCACACCGGTGCCATCCAGAGTAGCGTTAGTTCACTATCCAGATGGAACAGAAGATGAAGTCGAAGCTACCTGTCACAGAAGCAGAAACAAAGGACACGTTCAATCCAATGGCAAAAGAACTGAACCAAAACGGTTCGTCATAAAGAAGTACTGCATCCAGAGAAAAGTATTACCACAAATGACTTACCAGCAGGAATACAGAGCTGGTCAGAACAACCAGATACAAGTAAACCAGAAGTAAGACAGGAAAAGTATTAATCACATATCCAGATAAGAGGAGGGAAGAAGTGACGGCACGGCATAAACGTAACGCCACAAAAAGATGAATACAATCCAACCGCAATAGCGCAAGAAGTGGACAATGGACACGTACCAAAACGCAGAAGAAAGTGTAACAAAACAGGGTTAGCCCAGAAGGAACATCTGTAACATGGAAGACAACGCGATGTTAGCACACCGGTAGTCATCCAGGAGTAGCGTTAGTTCATTATCCAGATGGAACAGAAGATGAAGTCGAAGTACTCAAGTCACGTTAAGAAAACAAAGTGACACGTTCAATCCAATCTATCAAAAAGAACTGAACCAAACGGTTCGTCATAAAGAAGTACCAGATCCAGAGAAAAAGTATTAATACAAAATGACTTACCAGCAGGAACTAAAAATATAGCTGGTCAGAACAACCAGATACAAGTAAACCGGGTGGAAGTAAGACAGGAAAAGTATTAATCACATATCCAGATAAGAGTACGGAAGAAGTGACGGCACCGGTAAACGTAACGCCACAAAAAGATGAATACAATCCAACCGCAATAGCGCAAGAAGTGGACAATGGACACGTACCAAACGCAGAAGAAAGTGTAAACAAACAGGGTTACCAGAAGGAATAACTGTAATATGGAAGACAACGCCAGATGCTGATAGTACACCGGGTAGTCTATCCAGGAGTAGCGTTAGTTCATTATCCAGATGGAACAGAAGATGAAGTCGAAGTACCCGTCACAGTTAAGAAACAAGCGACACGTTCAATCCAACGGCAAAGAACTGAACCAAACGGTTCGTCATAAAGAAGTACCAGATCCAGAGAAAAGTATTAATACAAAATGACTTACCAGCAGGAACAAAAATATAGCTGGTCAGAACAACCAGATAAGGAGTAAACTATGGAAGTAAGACAGGAAAAAGTATTAATCACATATCCAGATAAGAGTGATGGAAGAGGGACGGTAACGGTAAACGTAACGCCACAAAAAGATGAATACAATCCAACCGCAATAGCGCAAGAAGCGACAATGGACACGTCACCAAACGCAGAAGAAAGTGTAAACAAAACAGGGAAGTTACCAGAAGGAATAACTGTAACATGGTGAAGACAACGCCAGATGTTAGCACACCGGGTAGTCATCCAGAGTAGCGTTAGTCTTCATTATCCAGATGGTTTGCAGAAGATGAAGTCGTAGCGCACCTGGTCAAGCAGTTAAGAAACAAAAGCGACACGTTCAATCCAACGGCAGCAAAAAGAACTGAACCAAACGGTTCGTCATAAAGAAGTACCCGCATCCAGAGAAAAGCATTACTACAAACGACCTACCAGCAGGAACAAACATAGAGCAGTTGGTCAGAACAAACTCAGATACAAGTAAAACTGCGTGAAGTAAGACAGGAAAAAGCATTGAATCACATATCCAGATAAGAGACGAAGAAGCGACGGTCACGGCAAACGTAACGCCACAAAAAGATGAATACAATCCAACCGCAATAGGGCAAGAAGTGGACAATGCACGTACCAAACGCAGAAGAAAGTGTAAACAAAACAGGGTTACCAGAAGGAACAATCTGTAACATGGAAGACAACGCCAGATGTTAGCATGCACGGTAGTCATCATCCAGGAGTAGCAGGTTCACTATCCATAGATGGAAACTAGAAGATGAAGTCGAAGTGCACTGTGCACAGTCAGAAAACAAAGTGACACGTCTAAACTAACGGCAAAAGAACTGTACTCAAAACGGTTCGTCATAAAGAAGCACTGTGATCCAGAGAAAAGTGGCTAATACAAAATGACTTACCAGCAGGAACAAAACATAGCTGGTCAACAGAACAACCATTGTGATACAGGGCAAACTATGAAGTAAGACAGTGAAAAGCATTAATCACATATCCAGATAAGAGTACGGAAGAAGTGACGGTAACGGTAAACGTAACGCCACAAAAAGATGAATACAATCCAACCGCAAGAGCAGCAAGAAGTGGACAATGGACACGTACCAAACGCAGAAGCAGTGTAAACAAAACAGGGCTACCAGGAAGGAACCATCTGTACACATGGAAGACAACGCCAGATGTTAGCACACCGGGTAGTCATCCAGGAGTAGCAAGCTAGTTCATTATCCAGATGGAACAGAAGATGAAGTCAGCAGTACCTGTCACAGTTAAGAAAACAAAGCGACACGTTCATAATCCAACGGTAAACAGACTGAACCAAAACGGTTCACGTCATAAAGAAGCACCTGCATCCAGAGAAAAGTATTACTACACAAAATGACTCACCAGCAGGAACAGAGAAGCTGGGTCAGAACAAACCAGACACAAGTAAAATCGGTGGAAGTGCAAGACAGGAAAAGCATTAATCGTTATCCAGATAAGAGCACGTGAAAGAAGTGACGGTAACGGTAAACGTAACGCCACAAAAGATGAATGACAATCCAACCGCAATAGCGCAAGAAGTGGACACAATGGACACGTACCAAAACGCAGCAGAAGAAAGTGTAAACAAAATACTAGGGTTACCAGAAGGAATCATCCGTAACATGGAAGACAACGCCAGACGTTAGTCACACCGGGTAGTCATCCAGAGAGTAGCGCTAGTCTCACTATCCAGATGGAAATCAGAAGATGAAGCCGAAGGTACCTGTCACAGTCAGAAACAAAGTGACACGTGCTCAATCCAACGGCAAAAGAACCGAAACTCAAACGGTTCGCATAAAGAAGTACCGCATCCAGGTAAAAGCATTAATACAAAACTGACCTTACCAGCGCAGGAACAAAATGTAGCTGGTCAGAACACATCCGATCACAAGTAAACCTGTGAAGTAAGACAGGAAAAGTATTAACTCACATATCCAGATAAGAGATGGAAGAAGTGACGGTAACGGTAAAACGTCATCGCCAACAAAAGATGAATATAATCCAACCTGCAATAGCGCAAAAGAAGTGGACAATGGACACGTACCAAAACGCAGAAGAAAGTGTAAAACAAAACAGGGTTACCAGGAAGGAACAATCTGTAACATGGAAGACAACGCCAGATAGTCAGCACACCGTAGTCATCCAGGAGTAGCGTTAGTTCATTATCCAGATGGAACAGAAGATGAAGTCGAAGCCACCTCGTCAGCAGTTAAGAAACAAAGTGACACGTTCAATCCAATGGTAAAAGAACCGAAACCAAAACTGGTTCGTCATAAAGAAGTACCATGTCTCCAGAGAAAAGTATTAACACAAACTGACTTACCAGCAGTGAATGAAATATAGCTGGTCAGAACAACCAGATACAAGGCAAACTCATGTAGAAGCAAGACAGGAAAAGTATTAATCACACATATCCAGATAAGAGTAGCGGAAGAAGTGACGGTAACGTGAAACGTAACGCCACAAAAGATGAATACATCCAACCGCACACAGGCGCAAGAAGTGGACAAATGGACACGTACTCAAACGCAGAAGAAAGTGGTAAATAACAAAACAGGGGTTACCAGAAGGAATAACTGTAATATTGAAGACAACGCCAGATGTTAGCACACCGTAGTCATCCAGTGAGTAGCGTTAGTTCATTATCCAGATGGAAACTAGAAGATGAAGTCGAAGTACCTGTCAACAGTTAAGAAACAAAGTGACACGTCTCAATCCACGGCAAAAGAACCGAAACCAAACGGTTCGTCATAAAGAAGCACTGCAGACCAGAGAAAAAGTATTAATACAAATGACTTACGTGCAGGAACATATAGCTGGCCAGAACACCCAGATACAAGTAAAACCGGTGGAAGCAAGACAGGAAAAGTATTAATCACATATCCAGATAAGAGTACGTGAAGAAGTGACGGCACTGGCAAACGTAACGCACACAGATGAATACAATCCAACCGCAAGAGCGCAAGAAGTGGACAATGGACACGCGTACCAAATGCAGTGAAGAAAGTGTAACAAAAACAGGGTTACCAGGAAGGAAATGAATTGTAACATGGAAGAGGACGCCAGATGTTAGCACACCGGGTAGTCATCCAGGAGTAGCGTTAGTTCATTATCCAGATGGGAAACTAGAAGATGAAGCTGGAAGTACGGTCATACAGTTAGCAGAAACAAAGTGACACGTCTCACTCCAACGGCAAAAAGAACGAACCAAACGGTTCGCTGCTAAAGTAAAGTACCGCATCCAGAGAGTATTAATACAAAATGACTTACCAGCAGGAACAAAATATAGCTGGTCGTGAACAACCAGATACAAGTAAAACCAGGCAAGTGAGACAGGAAAAGTATTAACTCACATATCCAGATAAGAGAGCGGAAGAAGTGACGGTAACGGTAAACGTAACGCCACAAAAGATGAATGACAATCCAACCGCAAGAAGCGCAAGAAGTGGACAATGGACACGCACCAAACGCAGAAGAAAGTGTAAAACTAAAACAGGGTTACCAGAAGGAAATACTGTAACACGAAGACAACGCTAGATGTTAGCACACCGGTAGTCATCCAGAGTAGCGTTAGTCTCATTATCCAGATGGAACAGAAGATGAAGTTCAACAAGAAGTTGTACGCCAGGCAATGAAAAAGGTACTGAAACTAATGATGAACCTGAGTTTTCTGCGGAGCATCCTTCAGATTCACCAAGCTCTAGATATACTACATGGCTATCCATTAGAACAAGTGGCACTGACAGAAAAGGAAATACAATAGAACCACCGAAAGTGATATATCAGAATATACAGGTCCAATAGGAACAAGTGGTACTGATGGCAATGGAAACACAATAGAACCACCAAGTGTAGATGTACCAGAGTACAGGACCAATGGGGCCAAGTAATATTACAGACGGTAATGAAATGGATGAGAACCACCAATAGTGAATCTGGCTGAATTTCTGGTGAGTAATGAGAGCTAGGAGAAATAACCAGACTTACCAGAATTTAATGGAGGCACAAATTGAATGCCAGAAGAGCCAACCTTCAGATTCTACTAGAATTCAATGGAGGAGCAATGGAGAGCCAAGTCCAACCAACACAAACTACAGAATCTAATGGAGAGTAAATGAATGCCAGAAGAGCAAACCTGAGTTACTGAATTATAATGGTAGTGGGTGAAGAAGAACCAAACACACTGCTTAAATATAACTTCTAAAGTTACAACTAAACGTTTAGCAAACACTGAGAAACTCATAAAATAATAGTAGTGAATTAGCAGGATTAGGCTTAGCTATTCAGGTCTATCGGCAGCAATAAAACGCCGTAAAATGAGGAAGAGTAATTTAAATATTATTAAAATATTAAAATTTCTAATTTATATAGAAAAACTTTGGAAATAATCTTCCAAGGGATTTTGCACATAATCTATATAAAAAAGGTCCATACTGTCAGGACCTTAAAAATTTAATTTACGGTTTTTAGTAAATCACGGATTTCTTTTAAGTTCTTTCTTTAGCATCAACTTCTGGTGCTTTTCTGCCTTCTTCTTAGACATTTTGTCTTTAGTGTGTTAATAGCTTTTAACGAATACGAAGATTACATAGCAGTAATTAAGAAGTCGATAGTGACTTGATGAAGTTACTGTATTTGATACCTTGCCAAGCCAAGGAAGTCTGGTTTTAGCTGGGAACATAAGAGCGATAAGGTATCATAATGTCAGTTACTGAAGAACTAACGATTTTACCAAAAGCCGCCCTATGATAACCCCCTGATAGCTAGGTCTAATACATTACCTTAAATGCAAATTTTTAAATCTGTTTAACATAAAAATATTTCTCCTTCTATAAAATTTATAATACTTGGAGTACATAATATATATCAAAATTAAAATAAAAATCAAGTAGAAAAGTAAAAAAATGAGAAAAATTAAAAAGTTTAAGCACGTATTTTAATCTTAATTGTCACATTATTTAAATATATTTTATAAAATTATTTATATTTTTAAAAACAATATATGTAATTATATAAAATATACTGTAGTATTTGTAATTAGTATATAATTCCACCGAATAAAACAAGATAACTAAACTGAATATGCATTATCTATAGATTTTAAATATTTATTATATAAAAATATAATTTATGAAAGGAGCGAAGATATGAAAGTAGAATTAAACATAGATAAGAATTTGAGAACAATAGTTACTATATCAACCAACAAAGTGAATGATGAGATCAAATTTAGTGAATTATATAGAAAATAAGGAAGATTACTTTTTATAGGAGTTTCAGATGCAAAGTACGTTTATTAAATACGGAGGATATTATAAGTGGGTATGTTGAAGATAGAAAAGATATGTAGTTACAGTTGAAGGTAGATTTCTATTGTTGAAAAAATTATAAGGAAGCAGAGTACATTAACTATGACGGAAAATATCTCTCAAAGTGAAATAGCTAGTTAAATATATTCAGCTTAGATTTAGGATTGAGGAGGAAACAATAGTTATAAATTATAAAATTCGGATATAAGTTATGTATCACGTAGGACGTTAAAATCAGAGATGAAATTAGGATTATAGATATTAAATGAAATTATTTCAAAGAATTAAGATGGTGTTGTTAGGATAGGAGTAGGAAATGTTATTAATCTAATATTTGGTATTTTGTATGGTCAGTTTTATCTTGTATGCCATTGTATATTCAGAGTTTTGATAATCTAAATACGGTATTAATTCAAACCTTAGTATACGCTATTTTGTGTATATTACAAGGATTAGCTGGTAAAGTATTTCAAAAGTGTTAAATGATAATATAGTAACAGTATTTGTATCATTACTTTTCTATTATGTTACCACTGGTGTTATGGGTTATTATTTGAAATGGTTTAGTAGTCTACTACTTAATTTTACTGTTGATTACAGTTACTGTGGTTTATATTTTTAGTTGTGTGAAGGTTCGTTAATATTTTACTAAAATAGTATATAAGATAAATATAAAATTAAGATAATAGATAAGATTCGTTAGTATTTGAGGAGCAACACAAATTAATGATTTTGTGTTGCTCCTTTAAATCTTTTTATTGTTCAGAGGACTCAAAAATGTGATTCTTAAGAAACAAGATTTTGTCGAATCCCCTCAATTGAAAATATTATTTTTCTTCAACTTTATCTTTCTTTAAGAATTTGTTAAGTAGGTTTGAAGTTTAGCTTTTATTTTCTTCTACTTTTTCAGAAAGATTTTTGTATTTTTGATCAGTATTTTTTGAACCAGTAAGACAGATTTCATGTTATCAACAGATGATTGTAATCCATTGATGATGATGCTAATCCTTCCGTTGGAGTTGAATAGTGACCAATTTTCAGATTTAACTTGCAAATCTTCAGCTTAGGATGTTTGTGTTTGTAATAAAATATTAGTTTCTGCCATAATTGGCTCTAAGTTACCAACTTTAACTGTTTCATTTAACCTTACAAGAGCAAGAGCATCATGATGTTAGCAACATCTCTGCTGGCCATTCAGTGGCAACAACCATGCATCTCTAACAGTTCAAGTGTAACAGCAGCACTAATACATAGGATTAAAACACCTACCCCTGCTAAAAAAGATCTAGCATACATGCCAAAATTAACCTAGTTTATATCTAACATAAAGTTTTCCTCCTACAGTTATAACTCAATTATATTTTAAGTTTATTATAAATTACAATTAATTATTTTGATTTTTGTCGGTAAATGAAAAGTTTATTGATATTTCCTGCTCCCCATAAATAGGAATACGTCTATTATCGAAGTTTAATTTATCGAAATCTTCTTCACATTTGGTACCTGACACCTTAGTTACTTTTGTAAGTCTTCACTACCCACGATTTTTCTTTTTCACGTACCGAAGTGGTGATTGGGTAAAGGAACACTTTTATCTGTAGTTTTAAGCTTTCAGCAAATTCATTTAGGGAATTTAAAGGTACGTGTATGTATGTGGCTGGAAAATTGCGATAACTTCTTTATCAGCGTATTTACGCACTGTCGATAGTTGCTTTAATTTCACTTGATGATGCATAATCATCTACTACTACACTATTTCAGTTTGTGTTCATGAATCTTCTTCAGCAGGTTTATAAGCATATCAAGTGATTCTTGAATTTTCTCTATACTCAATACCATTTAAACTAGCCAAAGCAATAGCAGATGTCATGTTAGAAATATCGTGTAATCCGAATACTCTCCATAGTGAAAGTTCCAAGTAATTGAGTTTTTGTATATGTCAAATTTACTGTGCCTTAGTGTAGTTTGGACATTTTTTATTTGATAGTCATTTCCATCGTTAATCCATATTTTACAGTTTTGCATTTGCAGGTTTGTTGCGAAGTTGCTGATCATCACCACAAATAACAACTGTATTTTTAACCTGATTTACAAGCTTTGGAATGCGTCAAATATATCGTGTGTTCATTTGGGTTGTTAACTAAAGTTATCAAAGTCAATATTTGTTACTGCAAAACTAGTGATATGCTGGCAGCGTCTGTAGTACCGTGCCGCTTCAGCCATCATATACCTAAATTTTTTCGCCGTGTCCAGTTCCACCTGACAGGCGAAGTAACGTGACTGTGTTTAAAAATATTAGCTTGTCGGTAGAAGGTAGTAGTTTTAACACGAGCTCCTGTTACTGGTGATTAAAGGTATTTGAAAGAAGTTTACTAAGGAATTGAGAATAAGTATAAGTAGTTAAACCTAATTTTATTTTCTATATTCGATATGTGTTTCGTCGAAAGTATCTCAGAATTACTTCATATCCTTCTTTAATGTTTTCATTCCTATAGTAGTACATTGGATGTTTCTTTGTTCTAATTTTCTTGTAAAAGTATGTTTCTTCATCGATCCTCGTACTCATTAACACCATATCATAAGCACCTACAAGAGAGCCCATTCCAGAACCTTAATACCTATATAAAATGACATTTACCTTCTCAATATAATATCTCCTCGTTGTCTTTACTAAAATAAAAATTTCTTAATATTTTTTCATAAGCAACTAATTTACAACAAAATTGATAAAAATTCAATAAATAGGAATTTTTTTCTATAGTGATATTTTCAAAATTCTTTTCTTTTTATTTTTCATTTAGTAAATGATTTGCTGCAGATATTCATTGTGGAGAGTAATCAAAAAGAGTAAATTAGAAATTAACTTTCAAAAATTATTCTTTAATTAATTTATTTAATACTATTAGAAATAATATTATCTTTTTATTTTTTTTCTTCTTCCAAGTATTAGCACAGCTTATCACTAATCCGATAGCAGCTAATGTTTAAATTATTATTTGATAGTCCAGTTTTAGGCCAAGTGTTTTCCTAGTTTTGAATTGTTGATATTTGATGAAGTTTGTTTGTATTATTAGATACTATTGCGAATTTACCGGCTTTATCTATTTCAAATATTACTTTTTCTGTCTTTTATAGTTGAATTTATAAGCCTAACTTCCGTTATCTTTTATATGATAAACATCTACATCTTTTTTCATCTTCTTTTTAAGACGATGGCCACTGTAATGTTTCTGCATTTGAATTAACTACATGATTGTCTTTTGTTCAGAAGTTTTAAATCTAATATTCTGATTTGATTGTCTGCAGGTAAGTTTAATTTTCTAGAACTGAATTTGCTAAAGCTTTTATCTTCTACAGAGTTGCAGAAAGTTTTATGCATTTGTTTTATCACAAAGCAGTAACTTTTAACTGTGCCATCATTTGATATATTGTTTATTATATCTTTCAGATGGAGCTGCCATTGTTGTTTATAGCAGTGTTTCGTATTTGAATTATTATTAGGTTTATTATCTGGAGTAGGTTTATCAGTAGTTTGTTATTTCGTGTTATCATTATTTCTGTGTTTTACCAGTAGAACTGTTATTAGTATTATTTGAAGAGTTACTGCATTATCATTAGCAGTGCTACTATTAGAATTGTCGCTAGGTTTGTAATATCACAGTCCTGCTATTGTCTGAATTATTATTAGGTTTATTATCTGAGTAGGTTTATCTACAGGTTTGTTATTTCTCAGTTATCATTGTTTGTTTTACTCTAGTAGAACTGTTGTTAGTATTTATCATTATAGTGCTACTATTAGAATTGTTACAGGTTTTGTATTATCTGTTGTGTTCCATTATTGTCCGAATTATT